>Ga0247713_1000702_pt1 | contig 18952 bp, 17 predicted proteins | sample 21E_NmetaG_FD_189936 | JGI IMG/M metagenome (GOLD analysis project Ga0247713, IMG submission 189936) | Soil microbial communities from hillslope of Landscape Evolution Observatory, University of Arizona, Oracle, AZ, United States - 2-1-E_N | ecosystem: Engineered > Artificial ecosystem >... | reverse complement strand
GAACGGCGCGGCGCGTGAGCGCCGCGGAGCGTGGCGTGCAGCCACGGGAACGGCGCGGCGCGTGAGCGCCGCGGAGCGTGGCGTGCAGCCACGGGAACGGCGCGGCGCGTGAGCGCCGCGGAGCGTGGCGTGCAGCCACGGGAACGGCGCGGCGCGTGAGCGCCGCGGAGGTGCCGCTCGCCCTGCTCGTGCTCACGGGGGCCGGCCTCACGCTGCTCGCGACCGTGGGCCTGCACCGGTTCCCCGACGTGTTCGCCCGGATGCACGCTGCGACGAAGTCCGCGACCCTCGGCCTGCTGCTCGTCCTCCTCGCCACCGCGTTGGCGCTCGCCGACGCAGTCGCCACCTCGAAGATCGCGCTCGTTGCCGTCCTCCAGTTCGTCACCGCACCCGTGGCCGCCCACATGATCGGGCGCGCCGCCTACCGGGCGGGTACCGAGCTCAGCCCCGAGACGCAGATCGACGAGCTCGGGGAGGCGGGGGTGCTTCCCCCGCTGCCCTCCTCGCCCGAGCCGCCGGGGGCCACGCCTTCCTGACGCCGCGCTCCCGGGCGCTTGCCACTCGCGTGCAGCAATGCTCCGTGGCCCGGGCGGGTAGGCATCTCTCGTCCGGCCCACGAGGGAAGCACCATGGCGCAGACGGAGCAGGACCGCCCACGCGCGGGCGCGGGCGACTGGCACGCTTTCGACCCCGGCGAGGTCACGGAGCTGCTCGGGGTCGAAGAGCGGGGGCTGTCCTCCTCGGAGGCCGCAGAGCGGCTGGAGCGAAGCGGCCCGAACGAGCTCGAGGGGGAGGAGCCACCGAGCTCGGCCGAGATCCTCCTCGACCAGTTCCGCAGCCCGCTGATCGCCATCCTCCTCGTCGCCGCGGTGGTCACCGCGGCGCTCGGCGAGTACGTCGACATGGGTGTCATCGCCGCGGTGCTCGTCCTCAACGCCGCCATCGGGTTCGTACAGGAGCGCCGCGCGGAGCGTTCCATCCAGGCGCTCATGCAGCTCGCCGCGCCCTCGGCCCTCGTGGTCCGCGACGGCGAGGAGGTCGAGGTGGTGGCTCGCGAACTCGTGCCCGGCGACCTCGTCATCCTGCGGGCGGGGGATCGGGTCCCCGCCGACGTGCGGCTGCTCGCCACCACAGGACTGGACGTCGACGAGTCGCTGCTCACCGGCGAGTCCACCAGCGTGTCGAAGCAGACCGAGCCGGTGGAAGCCGACGCCGTCGTCGCCGAGCGGACGTGCATGGCCTTCATGGGGTCGAACGTGGCGGGGGGGCGCGGCCGCGGCGTGGTCGTGGCCACCGGCATGGACACCGAGCTCGGGTCCATCGCCGAGCAGGTGCACGGCGAGGAGGAGCCCGAGACGCCGCTGCAACAGCGCATGCGCCGGTTCGCCAACCTCATCGGCGTCGCCGTCGTGCTGTCGGCGGCGCTCGCCGCCGCCGTCGGTTTCGTGCTCGGCTTCTCCCTCGACGAGGTCGTCCTCGTCGCCGTGGCCCTCGCCGTGTCCGCTGTTCCCGAGGGGCTGCCGGTCGCGTTCACCGTCGCCCTCGCTCTCGGTGTGCGGCGCATGGCCGCCCGGGAGGCGGTCATCCGCAGGCTCCCGGCGGTGGAGACCCTCGGGTCCACGACGGTCATCGGGTCGGACAAGACCGGCACGCTCACCGCCAACGAGATGACCGTCGAGGAGGTCTGGGCCGCCGGGCGGCGCGTGGACCTGCGCGAGGACGGGGAACCCGAGCTGGACGAGCCGCTGCGTCTGACCCTTCTCGCCGGGGTGCTCACCAACCAGGCGTCGTGGAAGACGGACGGCGACGACGACCGGGTTGAGGGCGACGCGACCGAGGTCGCACTCCTGCGCTCCGCGGCCCGGTGCGGCGTCGACCCGGCGCGCGCGCGTGCCGACCACCAGGTGGACGCCGACCGGCCGTTCGAGGCGACGCGGAAGTTCTCCGCGACCGCGTGCACCGACGCCGAGGGGCGCCACCTCCTCTTCGTCAAGGGCGCGCCGGAGACGGTGCTCGAGATGTCCGACGACCAGCTGACCGCGGACGGTCCCACCGGCCTCGACGCCGACGCCGTGCACGCGGAGATGGAGCGCATGGCGGACGACGGGCTGCGGGTCCTGGCCATGGGTTACACGACGCTCGAGGAGCCGCCGTCGCGGGACGCGGAGCTCGAGCCTTCCCGGCTCACGTTCCTCGGCCTGCAGGGGATGATGGATCCGCCGCGGGAGGGCGTGGCGGATGCCATCGCCGGGTGCCGGGAGGCCGGCATCCGCGTCGTCATGATCACCGGCGACCACGCGCGCACCGCCCGGGCGATCGGCGCGGAGCTCGGGATGGCGGCCGACGACGACGCGGTCCTGACAGGTGCCGAGATCGAGGGGATGGACGACGCCGCGCTGCGCGACCTTGTGACCGAAGTGGCGATCTACGCGCGTGTGAGCCCCGAGCACAAGCTCCGCATCGTGCACGCCCTTCAGGAGCACGGGCATGTCGCCGCGGTGACGGGAGACGGCGTGAACGACGCCCCGGCGCTCAAGGCCGCGGAGATCGGCATCGCCATGGGCCGCAGCGGCACCGATGTCGCGAAGGAGTCGGCGGACATGGTCCTGACCGACGACGACTTCCGGTCCATCTACGCCGCGGTCGAGGAGGGCCGCGTCACGTTCGACAACGTCCGCAAGGTGACGTTCTTCCTCGTCGCCACCGGAGCGGCCGAGGTGCTCGCGATCTTCACCGGCCTCCTCACGGGCCTGCCGCTGGTCCTGCTCCCGGCGCAGCTGCTGTGGCTCAACCTCGTCACGAACGGGCTGCAGGACGTCGCCCTCGCGTTCGAACCGGGGGAGAAGGGGGCGTTGCGCCGCGCGCCCCGCAAACTCTCCGAGGGCGTGTTGTCGCGCACGCTCTGGGAGCGTGTCGCCGTCGTCGGCGTCGTCATGGCGGCGCTCACCGTCGGGCTGTTCGCCTGGACCTACGGCGAGAACGGCGACCTCACCCAGGCGCGCTCGGCCGCCCTCACCGCCCTCGTGGTGTTCACCGCCGTGCAGGTCCTGAACTCCCGCGCCGAGCACGCGTCGGTCTTCTCGATGAACCCGGTGGCGAACCGTTTCCTCACCGTGGCGCAGATCGGGGCGCTCGGGGTCCACGCCGTTGCGCTGCACCTGCCGTTCACGCAGTTCGTCCTGCGCGTGGAGCCGATCCCGCTCGCCGCGTGGGGGCGCATCGTGCTGCTGTCACTCGCCGTGGTCGTGGCCAACGAGCTCCACAAGCTCGCCCGGCGGTGAGGCACGCGCCTACGTGCGTGGGTACGGGGCGCGGGCGATCAGCTGTGGGGCGGTCTGGTCAACCAGTGGCGGTGGCGCCGGCCGGGCGAGGTGGAACCCCTGCGCGTAGTGCACACCGAGTTCCTTGAGCTTGGTCAGCTCCTGCTGGCCCTCGACGCCCTCGGCGACGATGCGGATCCCGGTCTGGTCGGCGAACGCGACGAGCGATTCCGCGAGGGACTGCCGCACGGGGTCGATGTGGATGTCGCGCGTGAGCGTGATGTCGAGCTTCATGATGTCGGGGCTGAGCCGGAGGATGTGGCGCAGGCTCGCGAAGCCGGCCCCGGCGTCGTCCACGGCCAGCCGCACCCCCTGGGAGCGCAGGCGGGCGACGGCCCCCGTGAGCCGCCGATAGTCCGCCACGGCGGCGTGCTCGGTCACCTCCACGACTACCCTGTAGGCGTCGACGTCCGCCAGAGCACGCGCGAGGCGCTCGTCGACGAGCAGATCAGGTGAGACGTTGACGCTCAGGTCGACGCCCGGCGGCAGGTCGGGCAGCATGCGCAGCGCCGCGTTGACCGCCGCGAGCTCCAGCTCGCGCCCCAACCCGCATGCCGCGGCCTCAGCGAACCACACGTCGGGACCCTGCCGGGGCTCCGTCGCGAACCGGGCGAGCGCCTCGGCCCCGACGATCCGGCCCGATGCGAGCTCGTAGACCGGCTGGAGCACCATGTCGGGTCCTCCCGCGGCCAGCACGTCCCTGATGCGGCGGCACACCGCCGGATCGACCGGCCGCTCATCGGCTCCTGCGTGGAGGGCGGCAAGGTGGAGCTCCTGTGCCAACCGCTCGGCCAGCCCGCGCTCGTGGCGGCGGAGGGTGCGGAAGGTGCCCACGAACTCCGTGAGGAGTCCCATCGCGGGGACGAGGAACTGCGCCGCCCGGAAGGGGGTGCTCGCCCACCACGCCGCGTCGAAGAGACTCCCGGCACCGACGGTCAACCCGAGGTCACCGACGAGGAGCACCAGACCGACCGCCACCCAGGCCTGCGGGCATGAGGGGTGGCGCAGGACCACCACCACGAGCAGCACGCTGACGACCGCGGCGGACGCGAGCAGCATCGCGGTCGCGCCCCGGTACATGGGGGTGAACGTTCCCTCACCGGTCACGAGCTCGGGCACGGGCGGCAACGGCAGGTCCCACACCGCCGCGCCGATCGAGACGCCGAAGCCGACCGTCAGCCAATGCCGCCACCTCGCCGACCCGCCCCGGCCGGCCCAGAGGGCGCCCGCGACGAACGTCGGCAGGGCGGCGTGCCAGATGAGGTAGAGCCTGCCCGAGCCGCTCGGTGTCGTGCCGAAGACGTCGTGCACGGCAAAGCCAGAGAGCGTGAACCCCTGGGCCAGCATGGCGACGGCGGCGAGCGCGAAGCCGGCACCCAGCCAGCGAAGGCGGTTGTCGTCGAGCACGGACGCCCGCGCGTAGAGCAGGTAGGCGACCAGCCCTCCGGCCGCCACCGCGAACGCATAGAGGACGGGCACCGCGAGCACGCCCGCAGCGACCCTCTCGGGCCACATCCTCCCGGCGACGTACACCACGCCGGCCAGCAGGGTCGGCACGGCCAGCACCCGCTGGACGAGCCGGCCCTCCCCGACAAGGACCCCGGCGGTGTCCTCGAACCGCAGGAGCTCCCGCGGGCGCGTGCCAGAGCGGTCTTCAGCGCCCAGGTCCAAGAAGCCTCCGCCGTCAGTGGTGATCACGAAAGGCCAGCGGCCATCCGTATCGTTCCGTCTGCACCAAATCTACGGTTTGGGGCGGCATTCGACAACTCCTCAGCCTGCCCCCGCATCGGACGGCGTGTCACTGCGCGGCCGTAGGCTCCCGGAATGGGCAGGGTGCGGATCCGGGCTCGCTGCGAGCAGTGCGCCCACATCGAGGCCAAGTGGCTCGGCCAGTGCCCGGGCTGCCGGGCCTGGGGGAGCATGGTCGAGGAGGCGGCGCCGCGACAGCAGGCCGGGCGCCCGGACACCCCGCGCGCCACCGGCCCCCCACGGCGTCCGGCGCGGCCGATCCGCGACGTGCCCCTCGATGCGGAGCAGTGCACGCCCACGGGGCTCGGCGAGCTCGACCGGGTCCTCGGCGGAGGCTTCGTGCCAGGCTCCGTGACCCTGTTCGGCGGGGAGCCCGGGGCCGGCAAGTCCACCCTCCTGCTGCAGGCCGCCGACGCGCTCGCGCGGTCGGGCCGCAGCGTGCTGTACGTGTCCGCCGAGGAGTCCGCCGTGCAGGTGCGGCTCCGCGCCGAGCGCCTGGGGACCCTTTCGGAGCGGCTGCTGCTCGCGAGCGAGACCGACCTCGACGTCGTCATCGGCCTCGTAGAGGCGCACGGGCCCGACGTGCTGCTCGTCGACTCCGTGCAGACCATCCGCGACCCGGACACGCCGGGTGGCGCGGGCGGGGTGAGCCAGGTCCGCGAGTGCGCCGCCGCGCTCACCCGCTGCGCGAAGCAGCGGGGCATGGCCTGCGTGCTGGTCGGCCACGTGACGAAGGACGGCCAGCTCGCCGGCCCGCGCGTCCTCGAGCACATCGTCGACACGGTCTGCGACCTCGACGGCGACCGCCACCACGCCCTGCGGCTGCTCCGCGCGACGAAGAACCGCTTCGGTCCCGTGGGCGAGGTCGGCTGCTTCGAGATGACCGCCCGGGGCATGGTCGGCATCGCCGACGCCGGGCGGCTGTTCGTGGGCGAGGCGGTGGACGGTATCCCCGGCGTGGCGGTCACGCTCGCGCTCGAGGGGCGCCGGCCGTTGGCCTGCGAGGTGCAGGCGCTGACCGCGCCGACGAGCCAGGTCAACCCCCGCCGTGTCGCGAGCGGCCTGGACGGGGCCCGCCTGAGCCTTCTCGTGGCCGTGCTCGACCGCCGCGCGAACGTCCCACTGCGCAACCACGACGTCTACGCGTCGAGCGTGGGCGGCGTGCGCCTGTCCGAGCCGGCGGTCGACCTCGCGCTCTGCCTCGCCCTTACGTCCGCGGCCACCAACCGTGCGGTCCCCCGCGACCTCGTCGCCGTCGGGGAGGTCGGCCTCGCCGGCGAGCTGCGCCTCGTCGCGCAGACCGAGCGGCGCCTCGCCGAGGCGGCAAGGCTCGGCTTCCGCAGTGCCGTTTTGCCCGCTGCGTATGATGGGGGTGCCTTCGGCCTCCGGCTGCATCGGGCGCGTGACCTCGTCCAGGCCGTTGCGGCCGGGCTCGGCTGAGGGAGTACCGAGAGGGAGGAAGAGGCCAGATTGGCGCCGCCGCGGGACGACCGGATGCTCGCCGTGCTGCAGAAGGTCGCGCCCGGGACCGCCCTGCGGGAGGGCATCGACCGGATCATCCGCGCCGGCAAGGGCGCCATCATCGTGCTCGGCAACACCGCGCAGGTGGACGCGCTCGTGTCCGGCGGTTTCAGGATGGACACGAAGTTCACCGCCCAGCGTCTGTCCGAGATCGCGAAGATGGACGGGGCGATCGTGCTCGACGAGGACGTCGAGCGCATCATCTACGCCAACGTCCACCTCGTGCCCGACCCGAGCATCCCGACGGCGGAGACCGGCACCCGTCACCGCACCGCGGAGCGCGTCGCCCGCCAGACGAGCAAGCCGGTCATCAGCGTCAGCGAGTCCATGCGCACCGTCACCCTCTACATCGACTCGGCGAAGCAGTCGCTCGAGGAAATCAGCTCCATCCTGTTCCGCGCGAACCAGGCTCTCGCGACGCTGGAGCGCTACCGCACCCGCCTCGACGAGGTCTCGAGCGCGCTCTCGGCGCTGGAGATCGAGAACGTCGTGAGCCTGCGCGACGCGCTCACCGTCGTCCAGCGCGCCGAGATGGTCCGTCGCATCTCCGACGAGATCGAGGCGTACGTCGCCGAGCTCGGCACCGACGGCCGGCTCCTGCAGCTGCAGCTCGACGAGCTCATGGCGGGAGTGCAGAGCGAACGCGTGCTCGTGGTCCGCGACTACATGCCTGACCGCCGTCGCCGGATGGAGACCGTCCTCGCGGCGCTCGACCAGGTGCCCCCCCAGGAGCTGCTCGACCTCGAGAACCTCGCGCGGGTGATCGGCTTCGACATCGGCGAGGACGGTATCGACCAGGCGCTCCAGCCGCGCGGCTACCGCCTGCTGTCGCGCATACCGCGCCTGCCCGACCGCACCATCGACCGGCTCGTGCTGCGCTTCGGCAACCTGCCGCGGCTCATGGAGGCGAGCCTCGCCGACCTCGACGACGTGGAGGGGATCGGCGAAACCCGCGCCAGGACCATCCGTGAGGGCCTCACCCGCCTGGCCGAATCGTCGATCCTCGAGCGCTACACGTAGCCCTCGACGGTCCAAGCGGCGCCTGCCCGTCGCGCCCTCCGGCGCACCGCACCTGTCCGGCGGTAGACGCAACCCCCGATCGGGGGTGGCCAAGAAGGCGCTGACCAGCGGCTTTGCCTTTTGGGCGCTCCGTCATCTGTGATACGGTCGATGCCCTCCACGAGTCGCGCCGTCCGACGCCCGCCATCCGGGCGACGGGAAGAGCGCCGGGAAGGACTGCCCGCATGAGCTACCGCGTTGGTGACACAGTCGTGTACCCGCACCACGGTGCGGCGATCATCGAAAAGCGCGAGAAGCGCAACCTCCAGGGGGAGGAGCGCGACTACCTCGTGCTGCGCCTCACCTACGGAGACCTGACGCTCATGGTGCCCGCCGACGCCACCGACGAGGTGGGCCTGCGCAGCGTCGTGAACAAGAAGCAGGTCGAGGAGGTCCTCGACGTGCTGAAGAGGCGTGACGGGTCGATGCCCACGAACTGGTCCCGGCGGTTCAAGGCCAACTACGAGAAGCTGCGCTCCGGCGACATCTTCCAGGTCGCCGAGGTCGTGCGGAACCTCGCCCTGCGCGAGCGCGACAAGGGCTTGTCGGCGGGGGAGAAGCGCATGCTCACCAAGTCGAAGCAGATCCTCATCTCCGAGCTCGCCGCGGCGATCAAGAAGACCGACGAGCAGGCCGAAGCTCTCATCGACGAGGTGCTCGCCAGCTAGCCCGCGCGGCGCAGCACCCGAGCCGCCCGCCTCCCGCGGGCGGTCGCCGGCGATGCTGGAGCCGCTGTGCCCGACGCTGCACCTGCCCGCAGGGGCGGGACCGTCCTCGTCGAGCTTGTCCGCCTCGCCGTGGTCGTGCTCGCCACCGCCACGGCCTTCGAGCTGTCGGCGTTGATCGAGCCGCTGCGCTCCCTGCGCGCGGCCCCCGAGGCCCCGCTGGCGGTCACCGTGCTCGGCGCGGGCTTCGGCTACGTCGCGGGCGGGGTCTTCGGACGCTTCGCCCTGGGCCGAATCGACGCCGCCGAGCGCAGCCTCCACTCGCTGTCTGCCGGTGAGCTGCTCGCCGCAGCACTCGGCGGCTGCGCCGGACTCGCCCTCACCCCCGCGTTCGCCTGGCCCCTGCTGCTGTTCGACAACCGCACGGTGACGGTGCCGCTCGCCGCGCTCGCCGCCCTGCTGCTCGCCGGCACCGGTGTCCGCGTCGGCGCGGGGCGCGGCGGGGACCTGCTGCGCTTCCTCGGCGCGAGCGGAAGGCTCGAGGTCACCACGCCGAGCCACGGTTCGGGCGCGAAGCTCGTCGACACCTCCGCCCTCGTCGACGGACGCCTCGTCGACGTGTGCCGCTCGGGCTTTCTCGAGGGAACCCTCGTCGTCCCGCGCTTTGTCGTCTACGAGCTGCAGGGACTCGCCGACGCCGCCGACGAGCAGCGCAGGGCGCGTGGCAGGCGCGGTCTCGACGTCCTCGCCGCGCTCCAGCGATCGGCCGGCGTCGCGGTCGAGATGACCGACCGCGATCATCCCGATGTCGACACGGTCGACGCGAAGCTCGTCGCCATGGCCCGCGAGCGGGGCGCGCGGCTGCTGACCGTGGACAGTAACCTCGGCCGGGTCGCCGAGGTGCAGGCGGTCAAGGTGCTGAACCTCCACACGCTCGCCGAGGACCTGCGCCCCCCGGTCCTGCCCGGCGACGAGCTGTCGCTGCGGGTCGTCAAGGCCGGCAAGGAGCCCCGGCAGGGTGTGGGCTACCTCGCGGATGGCACGATGGTCGTCGTGGAGGGCGGTCGCAACCGCCAGGGCGAGCATGTGCACGCGGAGGTGACGAGCATCCTGTCGACCGGCAACGGGCGGATGGTGTTCGCCACGCTGCGCAGCGACGCGCCCCGGCTCGTCGCGCCGACCGCCGCAGAGCGGTGACCGCCCGCGCCGTCGGCCTCGTCGTCGCGGCAGGAACGGGTCAGCGCCTCGGCGCCGCGACCCGCAAGGGGTTGGTGAAGCTCGCCGGCGAGCCGCTGCTCGTCCACGCGGTACGTGCCTTCACGGCCTGCGACGCGATCGGCGAGATCGTGCTCGTCGTTGCTCCCGCCGACCTCGACGGGGCGGCGGCCGCCCTGCGCGGCGCCGGCCTCGCGGTCGGGGCCGTCGTCGCCGGTGGCGACACGCGCCAGGAGTCGGTGCGCCTCGGTCTCTCCGCGTGCCCGCCCGATGCGGAGGCGGTCGCCGTCCACGACGCCGCGCGGCCCCTCGTGAGCGCCGACCTCGTGACCCGCACCGTCCGCGCGCTCGTGGCCCCCTGGGCCGCGGTGGCGCCGGGCCTGCCCATCGTCGACACGATGAAGCTCGTCGACGCGGTCGCCGCCCCGCTCACGACCCCGGTCGCCGTCGTGCGGACCGTCGAGCGCCACGGCCTGTGGGCCGTGCAGACGCCGCAGGTGTTCGGCGCCCGGACGCTGCGGCGCGTCCACGACCGGCTCGACAGCCTCGCGACGGACGACCTCGTCCTCGTCGAGCAGGCCGGCGGGCGGGTCCGCCTCATCGAGGGCGACCGGCGCAACTTCAAGATCACCTTCCCCGAGGACCTGCTGATCGCGGAGGCGCTGCTCGCCGGGGAGCGCCTTCCGTGACGCCGGCCGTGCGGGTCGGCCAGGGCGTCGACGTCCATCCGTTGAGCGACGACCCGGCGCGGCCCCTCGTGCTCGGCGGCATGCGCATCCCCGGCGCGGCCGGTCTCGCCGGCCACTCGGATGCCGACGCCCTCCTGCACGCCGTCGTCGACGCCCTCCTCGGGGCGGCGGGGTTGGGCGACATCGGTGCGCTGTTCGGATCCGAGGACCCCGACTACGCCGGCGCGGACTCGCAGGTGTTCCTCGCCGGCGCGCTCGCGCAAGTCGTCGAGCACGGCTGGGCCGTCGGCAACGTCGACGTGACGATCGTCGCGCAACGACCCCGGCTCGCGCCCTACCGGGAGGGCATCGCGCGGTCGCTCGCCACGCTCCTCGGCGTGCCGGCCGCCGCGGTCAACGTGAAGGCGACGACGAGCGACGGTCTCGGCTTCACCGGCCGGGGAGAAGGCATCGCCTGCCTCGCGATCGTGCTCCTGGAGGCCCGTTAGGCTGTCGGGCACATGGAAGGCAGCCCGCACTCGTCGTCCCTTCGCCTGCACAACACCCTGACGCGCCGCGTGGAGGCGTTCGTCCCCCGGGAGCAGGGACGCGTCGGCATGTACGTGTGCGGCCCGACGGTCCAGGGTCCGCCGCACTTCGGGCACGCGCGCGGCGCGATCGTGACCGACGTGCTGCGCCGCCACCTCGAGTGGTCGGGCTACCGCGTCCTTCACGTGCGCAACATCACCGACGTGGAGGACAAGATCATCGCGCGCGCCGAGGCGGAGGGCCGCACCGCCGCGGAGGTGGCCGAGGACTACGCACGGGTGTGGGAGTCCCAGATCGGCGCGCTCGGCGTGCTGCCGCCGCACATCGTGCCTCGGGCGACGGGCCACATCCTCGAGATGATCGAGCTCATCGAGGAGCTCATCGAGGCGGGCGCCGCGTACGAGGCCGCAGGCGACGTGCTGTTCCGCGTCCGCGCGTTCGAGGGGTACGGCAAGCTTTCGGGCCGGCGGGTCGACGAGCTGCGCGCCGGCGCCCGCGTCGAGCCCGACGAGCGCAAGGAGGACCCGCTCGACTTCGCGCTGTGGAAGGCGGCGAAACCCGACGAGCCGTCGTGGCCCTCCCCGTGGGGTCGGGGCCGCCCCGGGTGGCACATCGAGTGCTCGGCGATGGCGGCGAAGTACCTCGGACAGGGCTTCGACCTCCACGCCGGCGGCATCGACCTCGTCTTCCCCCATCACGAGAACGAGGTCGCGCAGTCCGAGGCCGCAACGGGTGCGCCGTTCGTCCGCCACTGGCTGCACCACGGGCTGCTCAACCTCGGTGCGGAGAAGATGTCGAAGTCGGTCGGCAACATCATCTCGCTCGGGGAGGCGCTGGAGCGCTACGGACCGACCGTGCTCCGCCACTTCTATCTCGGCGCGCACTACCGCTCGCCCGTCGAGTTCAGCGAGGAGCGTCTCGACGAGGCCCGTGCCGCGTTCGACCGCTGGGCGGCGTTCGTGCGCGCGACGGCGGGGCTGCGGGGCGCGGGCGCCGCAGCCGACGCGGACCCGGCTGAGGCACAGCAGGCGCGCCGGGCGTTCCGCGCCGCCCTCGACGAAGACCTCAACACCCCGCAGGCGCACGCGGTGCTGTTCGCGCTCGTGAGCGCCGGCAACCGCCACCTCGAGATGGGTCGTCGCGCGGAGGCGGCGCGGCTCGCCGAGGTCCTCGTCGAGCTGGCGGGCGTGCTCGGCTACGGCTTCGCGCCGGCGCAGGCGGACCGCGCCGGCCTCCTCGGCGCCCTCGTCGAGGAGCTCCTGCGACTGCGGGCGCAGGCCCGGGAGCGCCGGGACTTCGCCACCGCCGACGACATCCGGGCACGGCTGGCGGGGCTCGGCGTCGTCGTCGAGGACTCGCCTGAAGGCGCCCTCTGGCACCTGTCCTGACGGTGGCCTCCTCCCGGGGTTCCGGCCAGCCGGTTGCGGTCATCCCGGGCCGGCGTCCGGTCGCCGAGGCGCTGCGCGCCGGCCGTCGGCTGCGCGAGGTCGTCGTCACCGACCCCGGTGCGGTGGCGGACCTCGCCGCCGCCGCGGGCCGCGCCGGCGTCCCCGTGCGAACCGCGTCGGCGGGCAGCCTCGACGAGCTCGCCCGGGGGGTGCGCCACCAGGGCGTCGTCGCCGTCGCTGCGGGGTTCCCCTACGTGGGGCTCCATGAGATCGGCGACCCGGACCTCGTCGTCGTGCTCGACGGCCTGAGCGACCCGCAGAACCTCGGCGCGATCGCGCGCAGCGCCGAGGCCGCCGGCGCCGGCGCGCTCGTGCTGCCGAAGCGGCGCGCGGCGCACGTCACCCCCGCCGCGGAGAAGGCCTCCGCCGGCGCCTTCAGCTGGCTGCGGGTCGCGCTCGTGCCCAACGTCGCCCGCGCCCTCGCCGACCTCGCCGACCGTGGCTACTGGTCGGTGGGTCTCGACGGGGAGGCCGACGAGGCGCTGTGGGACTCACCGCTGCTCGACGGCAGGGTCGCGCTCGTGATCGGCGCGGAGGGGGCTGGGATGTCCCGGCTCGTCACCGAGCGGGTGGACGCTCGCGTGGCCATCCCGCTGCGCGGTCGCGTCGGCTCCCTGAACGCGAGCGCCGCCGCCGCCGTGGCCCTGTTCGAGGTGACGCGCCGGCGTCGGGGAGCCTGAGCCGCGCCGTTCCCCCGGATCGTCGGCTTCCGCCCGCATCCTTCTGGCGGGACGCTCGTTGGGACCGCAAAGGCCCCATCTGCCTGCCGCCGCAGCTCGACGGAGGGACCCTTGAGACGCCGCGCGGCCCCTCTGGGGGCGGCCCCAAACTGGACGGCCGATGCCGTCGACGACCAGCTCGTCGAACGCGTCTTCACCGGGGACCACACCGCGCTCGACGAGCTGCTGGAGCGCTACCGCGGCTTCGTGCGGAGCAAGGCGCGTTCGTACTTCCTCGTCGGCGCCGACCGTGAGGACGTCATGCAGGAGGGCATGATCGGCCTCTACAAGGCGATCCGCGACTTCGACCCGGCACGCCAGGTCACCTTCCGCGCCTTCGCCGAGCTGTGCGTCACCCGCCAGATCATCACCGCGGTGAAGGCCGCCACCCGCCACAAGCATGGCCCGCTGAACACCTACGTGTCGCTGCACCTGCCGACCCACGACGACGACTCCGACCGGGAGCTGCTCGACGCGTTCGTGTCCCCTGCGGTGGATCCCGCGGAGAGCGTCGTGTCGTCCTCCGAGCTCGAGCGGCTCGAACGCTACTGCGCGCAGATCCTGTCCGACCTCGAGGCGGAGGTCCTCGAGCGCTACGTCGACGGGCAGACGTACTCGGAGATCGCCGTCGAGCTCGACCGGCACGTGAAGTCCATCGACAACGCGCTGCAGCGCATCAAGCGCAAGCTCGACTGCTACCTGCAGGAGCGGCGCCTGGAGGAGGCGGTCTGACCGTCGAGCCGGGGGTCCCGCCGACCCGACCGGAGCTGCGCGGCACCCACGGGATGGTCGCGTCGACGCACTGGCTCGCGGCCGGGACCGGCATGGCGATGCTCGAGCACGGCGGCAACGCCTTCGACGCGGCGGTGGCCGCCGGGTTCGTCCTCCAGGTCGTCGAGCCGCACCTCAACGGCCCCGGTGGGGAGGTGCCGATCCTCGCCAGCTCCGCCGACGGTGACGTCGTCGTCGTCAACGGCCAGGGACCGACGCCGGCGGCGGCCACGGTCGCGCGCTTCACCGGGCTGGGCCTCGAACTCATCCCCGGCACGGGTCTGCTGCCTGCCTGCGTGCCCGGCGCGTTCGACGCGTGGATGCGTCTGCTCGCCGAGCTCGGCACGCTGCCCCTGCGCGAGGTGCTCACGCCGGCGATCGGCTATGCCGCCGGCGGCTACCCGGTCGCGACGGGCCTTGCGGCCGCGATCCGCCAGGTCGCGCCGCTGTTCCGTGAGCACTGGCCGACCTCCGCGGCCGTCTACCTCGCCGGTGGCCCGCCGGAGGCGGGCGCGCGCTTCCGCAACCCTGACCTCGCCGCGACCTACGCCCGGGTGCTCGCCGAGGCCGAGGCGGCCACCGCCGACCGCGACGGGCAGATCGCCGCCGCCCGGGACGCCTTCTACCGCGGCTTCGTCGCCGAGGCGATCGACGCCTTCTCTTCCGGCGGCGAGGTCGCCGACGCGACCGGCCGGCGGCACCGCGGGCTGCTCACCGGTGAGGACCTCGCACGCCACGACACGCCCCTCGAGGCGCCGGTGCGCCGGGGTTACCGCGGCTACACCGTCTGCAAGACGCAGAGCTGGGGGCAGGGGCCGGTCTTCTGCCAGCAGCTCGCCCTGCTCGAGGGGTTCGACCTGCCCGCGATGGCACACCTGTCGACCGACTTCGTCCACACGGTCGTGGAGTCGGCGAAGCTCGCCTTCGCCGACCGTGAGGCGTGGTACGGCGACCCGGCGTTCGCCGACGTGCCCCTCGACACGCTGCTCGGCGACGCGTATGCGGCGCAGCGGCGGGCACTGGTCGGCGCGACGGCGTCGGCCGAGCTGCGGCCCGGCGCCCCCGACGGCCGCCCGCCGCGGATGCCTCCCGCGGTTCGTGCGGTGCCGCCCGGGGTCGGTGCCGGGGACCCGAGCCTCCAGGGCGACACCTGCCACGTCTCCGCCGGCGACCGGTGGGGCAACCTCGTGGCCGCCACACCGAGCGGCGGGTGGCTGCAGAGCTCGCCGGTTGTGCCGGGCCTCGGCTTCAGCCTCGGGACCCGCGCGCAGATGATGTGGCTGACCGAGGGCCTTGCGAACACGCTCGCCCCGGGCAAGCGCCCGCGCACGACGCTGTCCCCCTCCCTCGCCTTGCGCGACGGGGAGGCCTACCTCGCCTTCGGCACCCCCGGCGGCGACCAGCAGGACCAGTGGTCGCTCGTGTTCTTCCTCGCCCACGTCGACGCGGGCCTCGACCTGCAGGCCGCGATCGACGCGCCGGCGTTCCACACGACCGCCTTCCCCAGCTCGTTCTACCCCCGGACCGCCGAGCCACGCGGGCTCGTCGTCGAGGGCCGCATCGGCTCGGGTGTCGTCGCCGACCTGCGCCGCCGCGGCCACGCGGTCACCGTCGCCGGGGACTGGTCCCTCGGCCGGCTGTCGGCGGTCGGCCGGGAACCCGGCCGCCTGCTGAAGGCGGCGGCCGACCCACGGGGCACCCAGGGCTACGCCGTCGGCCGCTGACGCTGCCTGCGGCGCTGGGCGGGCGGGCTCGAAGGCGTCGGGGTGGACGAGATGGGCGAGGGCCTCGCGCCGGCCGTCGGCCCCGTCGGAGCGGGGCTGCAGCCCGCCGATGCGGTGAGGCCGGTATGACCGCCGGCCACCGTCCGAGCATGCTCATCAGGGGCGCTCGGACGGCGTCGCGGGCAGGCCCATGGCCCGCAACGTCTCACCGAACGCGCCCAGCGCGCCGCCGGCGGCTTCGTGGAGCGGCAGCGTGCGGACCGCCTCGGGCAGGTTGCCCTCCAGCCACAGGGTCGCGAACCCATGCACGATCGACCATGCCCCGGTGGCGGCGAGCAGCGTCTGCGGGTCGCCCTCGTCGCGGTCGCTGTGCAGGGCGCGCACCGCGTCGACGAGCACGGCGAACGCCCCGCCGCAGATCTCTCGGAAGCCCGGGCGGTCCTCGTCGAGCAGCTCCGGGCGGAACATCACCGCGAAGTGGCCGGGCTGCTCGACCGCGAAGCGGATGTAGGCGAGCCCCATCGCGGCCAGCGTGGGGTCGCCGACCGCCTCGGCCTCCGCTCCCGCGCGCAGCAGGCGCTCCCGCAGTGCGGCGAAGCCCTGGGCGGCGTAGGCGGTGAGCAGCCCCGCCTTGTCCCCGAAGTGGTGCGCCGGCGCGGCGTGGCTCACGCCCGCCCGGCGGGCCGCCTCACGCAACGTCACCGCGTTGATGTCGCCTTCCCGCACGATCTCGTCCACCGCCTCGAGCAGTGCGGCGGGCAGATCCCCGTGGTGGTAGGTGCGGGTGCGCATCGACCGCATGTTGACACCGACGACACGGGCCGTCAATCTAAACGCCGTCAAGATAACGGGCCCGCGGCACGGAGACGGTTCGGTCGAGCCCGATGGGGCGCCAGACGGCTCGACGCGCTGCGGGCGGCGGCCGCCGCCAACAGGCGCGGCAAATCCGCCGGCTGCGTTGACGGGTGCCCTAGGCTGCTCGTAGGGCTGAACGAGGGAGCTCGCGGGATGGGTAGGCGTGTGGTCCGGCTCACGGCTTCGTGCAACGCCGTCGTGCTCGCGCTCGGCCTCGCCGTTCTCCTCAACGGCTTCGCCGCCGGGCCCGATGTCGCGTTCGACGGTCCCGCGCAGCCGGCGGCGGCCCCGCTGACCGAGGGACCTCCCCGACTGCTCGACACCGGGGAGGACCGGCCCCCCGTCGATCCCGGGGCGCGCCTCGTCGAGCTGCCCGCTCACGAGCTTGACTACCTCCCCCCGGTGCTGCGCACCGGAGTGCTCGCCGGTGACGCGCAGCGCGACGGCGGCTGCGTGTGGATCGAGATGGACGGACAGCCGCAGGCGGTCCGCTGGGTGGGCGGCTTCCGCGCGGGGTTCGTCGACGACGGCACCGGTGGACAGACCTTCGAGCTGGTCGACCGCTCCGGAGGGGTGGTCGCCCGCGAGGGGGAGGAGGTCCACTTCACCGGTGCGCGCAGCGGCGGACCGGAGCGGCTCGAGCGCTGCCACGTCGGGGCGGACCACGTATGGTACGTCGACGGGGTCAGCGCGCGGGCTCCCATCCTGCACTGACGCGCGACAGGGGATCCGGCGCGCGCGCGGGGCTCGTCAGACGCCGACGGCCTCGAGCAGGTCCCGGCAGGCGTCGGCGCACCGGTTGCAGGCCTCGGCGCACAGGCGGCAGTGCTCATGGCGGTCGGCGTGGCGCTCGCACTCCGAGGCGCAGGCCACGCACGCCGCGACGCAGGCGGCGAGCTGGGTGCGGACGACCTCGGCGTCCGCCGCCGTGGCGCGGCTCAGCACCCGTACGGTCGTGAAGCAGATGTCGGCGCAGTTGAGGTCGCTGTGCGCGCAGGACACCACCGGGTCGTCCTCGGTCAGGCACCCGGTCGCGCAGGCGCTGCATGCCTGCGCGCAGACGAGGGCGGCGTCGATCGCCGCCGCGAGGTGCCCGGCGTCGAACGCCGGCATCGGCATGGCGTCGATCATCTCGCGGGCGTAGCTCATCGGGTCCTCTTTCGCCGCCGGGGGTGTCGTCGGCGTACCCTGGCCGCCGCGGCGGGAACCGTGCCCGGCGGGACAGCCACCGCAGGGGAGTGACCGATGAGTGCCCGCGGCCACCGCCGTCAGTACGGGTGGAGCAGCTGACGAGCGCTCGGCGCCCGCCAGCCGTTGTGGTACACCGCCCGGCATCGAGGGCTGACGCGAGAGGCAAGCGGATGAGTGGAGTGCGTGTGCTGGTCGGTACGCGAAAGGGCGCTTTCGTGCTGACCGCCGGGGGCCGGCGCGATGAATGGGACCTTGCCGGCCCCCACTTCGGCGGATGGGAGATCTACCACGTGGCGGGGTCGCCGGCGGACCCCGACCGGCTGTACGCGTCGCAGTCGTCGGGCTGGTTCGGTCAGGTCGTCCAGCGCTCGGACGACGGTGGGCGGTCGTGGCAGCCGGTCGGCAACGAGTTCCGGTACGAGGGCGTGCCCGGCACGCACCAGTGGTACGACGGCACCCCGCACCCCTGGGAGTTCGCCCGCGTCTGGCACCTCGAGCCCTCCCTGACGGACCCCGACGTGGTCTACGCGGGCGTCGAGGACGCCGCCCTCTTCCGCTCCGTCGACGGGGGGGCGACCTGGCACGAGCTGCCGGGCCTTCGTGGACACGGATCAGGAGCGGCGTGGCAGCCGGGGGCCGGCGGCCTGTGCCTGCACACCATCGAGCTGCATCCGACCGATCCCGAGCGGATGGTCGTGGCCATCTCCGCCGCCGGCGTCTTTCGCACCGGCGACGGGGGCACGTCCTGGCAGGCGGCGAACCACGGCCTCGTGTCCGAGGGCATCCCCGACCCCGACGCGGAGGTCGGCCACTGCGTCCACAAGCTCGCCGCCCACCCGTCCCGTCCCGACGTGCTGTTCATGCAGAAGCACTGGGACGTCATGCGCAGCGACGACGGTGGAGGGTCGTGGCACGAGATCAGCGACAACCTGCCGACCGACTTCGGTTTCACGATCGGCGTCCACGCCCACGAGCCCGACACCGTCTACGTGGTCCCGATAAAGAGCGACTCCGAGCACTATCCGCCCGACGGCAGGTTGCGGGTCTTTCGCAGCCGCACCGGCGGGGGCGCGTGGGAACCGCTTACGCGCGGCCTGCCGCAGCACGGGTGCTTCGTGAACGTGCTGCGCGACGCGATGGCGGTCGACGCCCTCGACCCGTGCGGCGTCTACTTCGGCACGACCGGGGGCCAGGTGTACGTGTCGGCCGACGCCGGGGACAGCTGGACCGCGATCGTGAGGGACCTGCCCCCGGTCCTCTCGGTGGAGGTGCAGACGCTGCCATGATCCGTGTCCTGCTCCCGGTGCACCTGCGCACCCTCGCGCGGGTCGCTGCGGAGGTCCGTCTGGACGTCCCGGAGCCGGTGACACAACGCGCCGTCCTTGACGCGCTCGAGTCCCGCTACCCGGTGCTGCGCGGGACCGTCCGCGACCACGCCGGCCAGCGCCGGCGCCCGTTCGTCCGGTTCTTCGCCGGGGAGTGTGACGTCTCCCACGCC
>Ga0247713_1000701_pt1 | contig 18952 bp, 17 predicted proteins | sample 21E_NmetaG_FD_189936 | JGI IMG/M metagenome (GOLD analysis project Ga0247713, IMG submission 189936) | Soil microbial communities from hillslope of Landscape Evolution Observatory, University of Arizona, Oracle, AZ, United States - 2-1-E_N | ecosystem: Engineered > Artificial ecosystem >... | reverse complement strand
GGGCCACCGCTACCTGCTGCCCGACGTCTGCCTCTCCGGGGGCCTGTTCCTCGACGGCACCAAGCCCGAGGACCTGCCCCGCCCCGTCGAGATCATCCGGTCCGACGGCATCTCCCTACGTCAGGCATTGAACCTGTGAGAGAGCCGCAGGCGAACGAACCGACGAACACAGTGTCCCGCTCAGCGGGGCAGCCGCCGGAGGCGGTAACCCGATGAGTCTTCCCGTGGTCGCCATCGTCGGCCGCCCCAACGTCGGCAAGTCCACCCTCGTGAACCGCATCATCGGCCGGCGGGAGGCCATTGTCGAGGAACGCCCCGGCGTCACCCGCGACCGCAAGGAGCTGGAGACCGACTGGCGGGGCCGGCGGTTCATGATCGTGGACACCGGCGGCTGGATGGCCGGGGGCGACGGGCTCGACGCCAAGGTCAGCGACCAGGCCGAGCGGGCCATCAAGGGGGCCGACGTGGTGCTGTTCGTGGCCGACGCCACCGTGGGCATCACCGAGGAGGACGACCGGGTGGCCGGCGTCCTGCGCCGGGCCAAGCGCCCCGTCGTGGTCGTCGTCAACAAGGTCGACAGCGAGCACCGCGAGACCGACGCCTGGGACTTCGCCCGCCTGGGCCTGGGCGAGCCCATGGCCGTGAGTGCCCTCCACGGCCGCCAGGTCGGCGACCTCCTCGACGAGGTGGTCGGCCGCCTGCCCCCGCCCGGACCGGACGAGGTGCCGGCGGAGGACACCTCCAAGGTGCCGTCGATCGCCGTCGTGGGCCGGCCGAATGTGGGCAAGTCGACGCTGTTCAACCGCATGATCGGCGACGACCGCTCCGTCGTCCACGACCAGCCCGGGACGACCCGGGACTCGATCGACACGGTGGTGGAAACCCCTGACGGGCCGCTGCGGTTCATCGACACCGCCGGCATGCGCCGTAAGAGCCGGATCGAGGAGGGGACGGAGTACTACTCCCTCGTGCGGGCGCTGCAGACCGTCGACCGGGCCGACGCCGCCATGCTGGTGATCGACGCCACCGAGGGGGTGACCCACCAGGACCAGCGCCTGGCCGAGCGCATCGACGCCGCCGGCAGCCCGGTGCTCATCGTCTTGAACAAGATCGACCTCATGGACGCCGAGGGCCGGGCCGACCTGGCCGAGCAGGTGGAGGACCGCCTGGCGTTCCTCGGGTACGCGCCGGTGCTGAACATCAGCGCCCTCACGGGCAAGGGCGTCCACCGGCTGCTGCCGGCCATCCAGGAGGCGATCGAGGCCTACCACCGCCGGGTCCCGACCCGGGAGCTGAACGAGGTCGTCCAGGCTGCCCAGGCAGCTCAGCCGGCGGCCGGCGCCCGGGTCCTCTACGCCACCCAGGGCGCCACCGACCCCCCGACCTTCACCCTCTTCACCAACCGGACCCTGCCGGCGCCCTACCTCCGCTACCTGGAGCGCCGCATCCGTGAGCACTTCGGGTTCGGGCCGACCCCTCTGAAGCTCCGGGTCCGCAGCCGGACGGGCTGATTTGCCCGGCGGAGGCCAAGGTGTTCCCAGGCTCGCCGGCACGCTCTAGGATCCTCGGTGAGCATGGCTCGATACCCGATTTTGCTGGCTGTCTCCTTCGCCTGCATGGTGGCCGCGGTCATTTGGGCCCGCTCGGCGCTACGGCTGGAGCGTTCCTGGCGGCGGCTCCTGGAAGGCAGTGGACCGTCCGGGTCGATGGCCGTGAGCCTGGCCCGCTCGTCCTACCGCAAGGAGGTCCACACCACCATCCTCTACGTGGTGGTGGCCATCATCTCCGCCGCCGCCTCCTTCGCCGGCGGCTGGCCCCGGGTGATGCAGGTGCTGCTCGTCATCCCCGTGGCCATGACCCTGGTGTGGGGCCAGCGGTTCCTGGCCGAGGCCGACCTGATCGAGGAGCGGGCCGGCCTCGAACGGCGGGCGGAGGAGGTGCTCTCGCAGGAGAACCTGGCCCCCCGGCGCTGGGCCGCCCGGCTGGCGCCTGAGGACCTGCCGGAGTTCGAGGGCTTCGAGGTCGGTCGGGCGTACGAGGCCGGCACCGGGCTCATGGCCGGCGACTTCTACGACGTCACCCCCACCGGCCCCAAGCGGGTGGCCGCCGTCATCGGCGACGTCTCCGGGCACGGCATCGAGCCGTCGATCACCGCGTTCCAGGTCAAGTACCTGCTGCGGGTGTTCCTGCGCCAGTACCGCGACCCCGCCCAGGCCCTCGAAGAGCTGAACGCCATCATCTCGGCCCAGACCCGCACCGAGGAGTTCGTCTCCCTCTGCCTGGTGGTCTTCGACCAGGCCGCCGGCACCCTCCGCTACGCCTCGGCCGGCCACCCGCCGGCGTGGCTGTGGCACGACGGCGAAGTGCGTCCCCTGCGGTCGACGGGGCCCCTGCTGACGCTGAACCCGAAGGCGACCTACAGCAGCCGCGAGGTCGCCCTCGACCCCGGCGACCTGCTCGTCCTCTACACCGACGGGCTGGCCGAGGCCCGGGCCGGGGGGCAGCTCTTCGGCGAAGAGCGCATCGCCGCCCACATCCGGAGGGACCCCGGTGTGGCCGCCGACGTTCTCTGCAAGTCGCTGCTGGCCGCGGCCCGGGACTTCGCCACCGGGCCTATCCGTGACGACGTCGCCATCCTTGCCGTCCGCCGCACCTGAGACCGGCAGTGCCGACGTGCGAGCAGTGTGACCACTACTGGCGGCCGGTCGAGCTCGGGGACGGTGGCACCTGCCCGACCTGCGGGCAGGCGCTCGACACCACACCTCCGAAGACGCCCTGGCACTTCAAGCTGCTGTTCGTGTCGGCCACCGTGTACCTGGGCTGGCGGCTCGTCCAGGGCATCAGCTGGCTAATCCACCGGATGTGATCAGCCGTCCAGGACGACCACCTGGGTCCCCTTGGGGACGCTGTTGGGGAACCACTCGGCGGAGTGCATAGGGATGCGCACGCAGCCGTGCGAAGCCGGCTCGGCGGGTACGGAGAGCGACCCGTGGATGGCGTAGCCGCCCACGAAGTACTGGGCGTTGTAGAGCCGGCCGTAGCGGCTCGTGTGCCAACCGGACTCGGAGCGGAACATGCGGAAGGTGCCCGTGGGGGTCGGTGTCTCGGAGGTACCCGTTGACACGCTGAGGATCTTCTGCAGGCTGCCGTCCTGGTACAGGAACAGGACCTGGCGGGCGAGGCTGACTTCCACTCGGCTGGGTTCACCGTTCGCCACCATCACCGGCGGGGCGTCGTTGGTGGCCATGATCCGGGCGGCCACGGTGTCGTCGAGCTTGCCGGTACGGGGCAGGCCGTTCACCTTCTGGAACGCCATGATGGCGTGGCCGGCCGCCTCGTCGATGTTCCCGTCCACGGGCCCGACGTCGTACTTGAGGGACTCCAGCTTCTGCTCGATCTGCAGCGGGGTCGGAGCGGCGGACGCGGCGGCGACCTGGGGCGCCGGCGCCGGCGGAGGGGCGAACAGCCCGGTTCCGAGCAGCCCTCCCTGGGCGCTCGCTGCGCTCGCGAACGTGAGCTGGCCGACGGCCGTCGCAAGGAGGAGGGCGGGGAGCTTCCTGGTCAGCGTCGTCTTGTTCATGGATCACCCCTTCCCCGGCCGGCGCCAGGAGATGCCTTTTCCCTCCGCTCGGCTAGAGTCGGTACTGGTACGGGCTGTGGCGCAGCTTGGTTAGCGCGCTTGACTGGGGGTCAAGAGGTCGGGAGTTCAAATCTCCCCAGCCCGACTACAAAAGAGCAGGCCAGAGGTCGGCGTCGTGGACGGTATCGCTGACACTTGGGCTATCGGGTGGTGACCAGCCGAACAGGAGGCGGTCACCCAGCAGGGTTCGCCCACCGGGATCCTCGTACCTGCAGTAGTTCCCGCAAGCTGGGCAGCACCCGCTCGCTTCATCCTCGAGCAGGACCCTCCGCCGCCATGAACAAGATACCGCGAGGGAGGGGGCTTGCCGCAAGCGACCCAAACGTGCTGACCATGACTCTCCTTCGCTGAGCCGATCCCGGCCAGAACCGATGAAGCCAGGAGTTGTGGAAATGGATGCGATGTCGTCGGCGAGTAAGTCGACCGGGAGTGCCGAACCGGTCGAGGAGATGGCCGAGGTCGCCGGGGAGCGGCGATGACCGAACATGCGGTGGTGATCGCCGGCGGCGGTCCGACCGGGCTGATGTTGGCCGGCGAGCTGGCGTTGGCGGGGATCGACGTCGTCATCGTCGAACGACGCGCCAATCAGGATGTCGACGGATCGCGAGCCGGGGGACTTCACGCCCGCACCATTGAGGTGCTCGATCAGCGTGGCATCGCCGAACGGTTCGTCTCGGCCGGGCAGACACATCCGCAGGTGGGCTACGCCCTCATCCCCTTGGACATCAGCGACTTCCCCACCCGCCACAACTACGTACTCGGGCTCTGGCAGAGCCGCTTCGAGCCCATCCTGGCCGGCTGGGTCGAGGAGCTCGGGGTTCCGACCCTCCGTCGCTGCGAAGTGGTGGGCTTCACTCAGGACGACAGCGGCGTCGACGTCGAGCTCTCCGGCGACACGTCGCTCCGAGCGCAGTACCTCGTCGGCTGCGACGGAGGCCGCAGCCTGATCCGCAAGGCCGCGGGCATCGATTTCCCCGGGTTGGAGCCCTCGACCAGCTGGATGATCGCCGAAGTGGAAATGGACGAGGAGCCCGAACTCGGCTTCCGTCGCGACAGCGCCGGGAGGACCCAGGCCATGGGTCGGAGGGAGGCGGGGGGGCCGATCGGTGTCGTGCTCAACGAAGGACACCCTGGCCACACCGGCGAGCCGAGCATGGACGAGCTACGCGAAGCGCTCGTCGCCGTGTACGGGACGGACTACGGGCTTCGCAGCGCCAACTGGATCTCCAGGTTCACCGACATGGCGCGGCAGGCGGCCTCCTACCGGCACGGCCGTGTGCTGCTGGCCGGGGACGCCGCCCACGTGCATCCCCCGCAGGGCGGCCAGGGCCTCAACACAGGGGTGCAGGATGCCGTGAACCTGGGGTGGAAGCTGGCCCAGGTGGTGAAGGGGACCTCACCCGACAGCCTCCTGGACACCTACCACGCCGAACGACATCCCGTCGGCGCCCGGGTGTTGCAGAACACCATGGCCCAGGTCGCGCTCGGCAGCCCTGGGGACCGTCACCAGGCGCTCCGCGACACCATGGCCGAACTGCTTCGCATGGACGAGCCGCGCCGGCGCATCGCCGGGATGATCTCCGGTCTCGACATCCACTACGACCTCGGCGAGGGACACCCGCTGCTCGGGCGGCGCATGCCCGACCTCGACATGCACACAGCCGATGGTCCCACCCGCGTGTTCAACCTGCTGCACGACGCCCGGCCCGTGCTCCTCAACCTCGGCGAGCCCGGCGCCTTCGACATCTCTCCTTGGGCCAATCGGGTCCGGGTGGTCGACGCCGAGCATGAGGGTGGGTGGGAGCTTCCGATCCTGGGCCAGGTCGCCGCGCCCCCGGCCGTACTGATCCGACCCGACGGGCATGTCGCCTGGACGGGAGACCTCACGGACCCGGAGCTGCCTCGAGCGCTCGCGGCCTGGTTCGGAGCGGCCGACTCCGGCTCAGAACCCAGAATGCGGTATGCCCGGTAGCGCGAATGCACCACCGCAATAGGGACGAAGGGCCCTTGAGAGACCCTCTGCCGCTTGAGGAGACTGCGCCCACGTCGCAAACAGGGCGACGATTGCCGGATCATCCGTGCGAGGAGGGAGACGAGTGTCGATTCGTGCCGAAGGGCAGGTCGAAATGCTGCTGTGGGCGGCCGCTGAAGCTCGCCGGTTGCGGGCCGGGCCGAGGCAGGCCGCCATTCGCCCGCCCCACCCCGGCGCGGTGCTGCCCCTACCTCCGGAGCAGTTCACCACCGAATGGCAGACCGTCTGCCTCGCCGAGCCGGCCTAGAGCGCCGACCCTCCCGGCTGGCCGGGGACGGATCATCTGATCAGGCTGTCGCGCTGAAAGCCCAGCGTCATCAGCACGACGTACACGGGCATTGCGAGAAGCATTCGTAGAGCGGCGAATTCGCGTTCCAGAGTGCGGTGACGTCGTCGGGATCTTCGGGGATCTTCCGGACGTCGAGGATGTCGCCACTCGACCTCATCGCTGCCACCGATCGACTGCATGTGCCGACGTCGTACGTCGTCGGTCCACTGTCGCCGATGACGCAGGCCCCGATACCGTGCCCCGTGTGAGCTCCGCCATCTCCGTGCGTGGCCTGGTCAAGACGTTCGGGGCCACCCGTGCGCTCGACGCGCTCGACTTGGAGGTCGCCGCCGGCGAGGTGCACGGTTTCCTGGGCCCCAACGGTTCGGGGAAGTCGACGACGATCCGGGTGCTCCTCGGCCTGCTCCGGGCCGACGCCGGCGAAGCCGTCGTCCTCGGCCAGGATCCATGGCGGGACGCGGTGGCCCTGCACCGGCGCCTGGCCTACGTCCCGGGCGACGTCGACCTGTGGCCGAACCTTTCCGGGGGCGAGATCATCGACCTGCTGGGCCGGCTGCGTGGTGGTTTGGACGAGAGGCGCCGCACCGACCTCCTCGATCGCTTCCAGCTCGACCCCACCAAGAAGGCGCGCACGTACTCCAAGGGGAACCGCCAGAAGGTGGCACTGGTCGCCGCCCTGGCCAGCAACGTCGAGCTGTACCTGATGGACGAGCCGACGTCCGGACTGGATCCACTGATGGAGGCGGAGTTCCAGCGCTGCATCAGCGAAACGGCGGTGGCAGGTGGCACGGTCCTGCTTTCCAGCCACATCCTCGCCGAGGTTGAGGCCCTCTGTGACAGGGTCAGCATTATCAGGGCCGGTCGCACGGTGGAATCCGGAACCCTGCGAGAGCTGCGCCATCTGACTCGAACCTCGATCGTGGCGGAGACCACCCGAGCGGTCGACGGCCTCGCCGGCCTCGCCGGCGTCCACAACCTTTACGTCGACGGCCGCACCGTCCGCTTCGACGTCGACTCGGCTCAGCTCGGTGACGCTCTCCGGAGACTGGGGGAGTGCGGCGTCGAGAGCCTGACCAGCAACCCGCCCACGCTCGAGGAGCTCTTCCTCCGCCAGTACGGCGAGCCGTGAACAACCTCACCGGGAGCGGCACGCTGTGGCGACTGATCCTGCGCCGGGACCGGGTGAAGCTGGCCATCTGGATCTCGACGATCGCCGGCCTGGTCTACGCCCAGGCGGCGAGCATCATCGGTCTGTACAAGGACCCCGCCGAGCTTGTCGCCGCCGCTCGGCTGGTCGAGGACAACGCCGCCTTCATCGCCATGGCCGGCCCACCACTTGCTCTCGACACCATCGGAGGGCGCACGGCCTTCGAGATCTCCGCCTTCGCCATGATCCTCTCCGCCCTCATGAGCCTGCTCCTGGTCACCCGCAACATCCGTGGCGACGAGGAGGCCGGCCGGGTCGAGCTCTTGCGCTCGACGGTCGTGGGCCGCCACGCGCCGATCACCGCTGCCCTCAGCGTTGCGCTGGCGGCCAATGCCCTCCTCGGGGTCATGGTGGCGCTGGCCCTCGTAGGCGCCGGACTCGAGGCCGCCGGGTCGGCCGCACTGGCCGCCGGCATCGCCGGCGTCGGGCTCTTCTTCGGCGGCGTGGCCGCGCTGACGTCCCAGGTCACTGTCAGCTCCCGGCTCGCCTCCGGCATCGCCGGCGGGGCGCTGGGGGCCTCCTTCGTCCTCCGGGGCATCGGCGACATCGGCAACGGCGTGCTTTCGTGGTTCTCTCCCATGGGCTGGGGCCAGGCGCTGCGCCCCTTCGCCGGCGAGCGGTGGTGCCCGGCGGCCCTGCTCCTCGCCGCCACGGCAGCCATGGCCGCCGGCGCCTTCGTGGTCAGTAGCCACCGAGACCTCGGCGCCGGCATCATCCAGCCGTCTCCCGGGCCGGATCGGGCCGCCGGCTGGCTGACCCGGCCGTTCGGCCTGGCCGCCCGCCTGCACCGTGGCGCTTTCGCGGGCTGGGCGGCGGGTCTTTTCCTCGGCGGCCTTGCCTACGGGTCGGTGACCGGCGACGTGGAGGACTTCATCGGCGACAACGAGACGATGGCCGACCTCATGGCCCAGGGCGGCGGTTCGGTCGTCGACTCCTTCCTGGCCACCGCCCTGCTCGTGCTGGCCCTGATCTCCGCCGGCTTCGCCGTGCAGGCCGCCCTGAGGCTGCGAGGCGAGGAACGGGCCGGTCGGGCCGAGCCGCTGCTGGCGACGGCCGTGTCACGGCCGCGCTGGGCAGGGTCTCACCTGGGTGTCGTGGCCGCCGGCTCGGTGCTCGTCCTGGCCGCCGCCGGCCTCGGGACGGGCATCAGCTACGCCTTTGTCGCCGGCGGCGCCGGGGACATCCCCCGACTGGTGGGCGGAGCCGTCGCCTACACGCCGGCCGTCCTCGTCCTCGCCGGGCTGGCCATGGCCCTGTACGGGGTGAGGCCCGGCGCAGCCACGGCGGCGTGGGGCGCCCTGGCGGTGTGTTTCGTCTTGGGCTTTTTCGGGCGGTTGCTGTCATTGCCGATGTGGGCGCAGGACCTTTCACCGTTCCAGCATGTGCCGAAAGTGCCCTCGGCAGGCTTCTCGTTCGGTCCGGTGCTCGCCGTCGCCCTCGTCGCCGCCGCGTTGTTGGCGGTAGGCGTGTTCGCCCTCCGCCGGCGTGACCTGCAGTCCTGAGCCCGGGACCCGCCGCCGGCTAATGGTCCCTTTTGCGCCGGCCATTGGTCCCGAATATCCCCGAAGCCGACCACCTGAACCACGTGAAATGGTTCACTTGAACAGGAGTCGCAGATCTCTTTCGAAGGGAGGAGCGACAGTGGACAAAGGCAGGTTACGGCGTGCCGACCCGGCGCCGAGAGGTGACCGCCCGCTCCACCGGGCTCGCACCAACGGCGGTGAGGTCGACCTGGTACGTGTGTACCTGAACGAGATCGGCCATCAGAGCCTGCTCGACCGCGACGACGAGGTTCGCCTGGCCCAGGCGATCGAGCGTGGGGCGGGCGCCGAGCGGCTGCTGGCGGCGGGCGGCCGCCGGACCCGAGCGGAGCGCCAGGCGCTCACCCGCCAAGTGGCCGAGGCGGCGCACGCCCGCCGGCGGTTCGTCGAGGCCAACCTGCGCCTGGTGGTGTCGGTGGCCAAGCGGTATCGCCGGCCGGGGGTCGACCTTCTCGACCTGATTCAAGCCGGCAACATCGGTCTTTTGCGAGCGGTCGAAGGTTTCGACTGGCGGCTCGGGAACAAGTTCTCGACGTACGCCACCTGGTGGATCCGCCAGGCCGTGGTCTCGGAGATGGGAGTCGCCGACCGGACGATCCGGTTACCGGTGCACCTGCGCGCCGAGGTGTTCGGCCTGGCCCGTGCCCGGGACCGCTTGCGGGTGGAGGTCGGACATGAACCGGGGCTCGACGAGTTGGCTGCCGAGGTCGAACTCCCGGTCGAGCGAGTCCAGGACCTTCTCGCACTGGGGGAGGAGACGGTGTCGCTGTCCTTTCCTGTGGGGGAGTGCGACTCCGAGCTGGTCGACGTCATCGCCGATCGCGAGGCCCGCGATCCGGCCGACATCGCCACAGCCGACGTCGAACGGGAGGAGGTGCAGGAACTTCTCAGCCACCTGGGCCGCCACCAGGCCGATGTCGTGCGGCTGCGGTTCGGGCTGGACGGGAAAGGTCCGCGGTCGCTCGCCGAGGTCGGACGCGAGCTGGGCATATCCCGGGAGCGGGTCCGCCAGATCGAGCTGCGGGCTCTGCGCTCACTCGGTCGTGACGAATCCACCCGCGCCCTACGTGCTGCCAGCTGAGCGCGGCGCCAGCGTGCCCGGTGTCCGGCGCTGCGGATGACGTAGCTGGGCGGCTCCACGGTCTAGAATCGGGTGGAGTCCACATCGTCCTGGGGAGGGATGCTGCGATGGGTGCCGGCCCGGCTGATTCGGCCTACCTCACACCTGGTCAGGCGGCGCGCATGCTGGGCGTTTCCCCCAAGACGGTGAACCGCTGGGCGACCGACAAGCGCATCCCGTGCGCCATGACCCTCGGGGGGCATCGCCGGTTCCGCCTCGACGTGATCCGCTCGGTAGCGGCGTCGATGGGCCTGCAGGACCCGGAGTCGGTCGGGGAGCAGCCCTCCTAACCGTCTGCAGGGCGTCGAGCACGGAGTTTTCTCGGGGTCTAAGGTGGATGCACCTGAGAGCCTCTCGACGGAAGGCGGGTCGTAACGCGTGCCCGACTGGGTGGTCCTGCTCGAAGCGACCGGTGATGTAGCGGATCCGCTCAGCGCCGGCGAGGTGCGGCGTCTGCAAGAAGCGCTCGACGTCGAACGATCCGGAGGCGCCATCCGGTCCGGTGAGCGGTATGCCCTCCAAGTCACTGCGGCCGGCAACGGGCCGGTCGACGCCCTCCTCGACGTGGTGGCCAGGTGGTCCGCCGCCGCCCGCAGGTTGGGACTCCCTCCCTCGAGGCTCGTCCGGACAGAGGTCTGCACACCCGAGGAGCTGGACCGCGAGTTCGAGGAGTCGGACCGTGGCTGGTTCCCACAGCAGGCGTCGCGCCGCGCCGGCGACGACGGGGGCGACGAACTGCTGCGCCGCGCCTTCTCCGATCCGCTCACCGGTCTTCTCGGACGAGCGGCGTTCGTGCGCCAGGTGGAGGTGACCCTGACGCGTACCGATCTCGTGGCCGTGGTCTGCGTGGACCTCGACGGGTTCCGCGGTCCGAACAGCGTCCTCTGCGGGGCGATCAGAGACCATGTCATGCTCACGCTGGCTCGGCGCCTCGCCCCCATGGTGCGCCCCGGCGACGTCCTGGGCCGGCTCGGGCCCGACGAGTTCGGCATCCTGTTGCACGGCGGCGAGGAGACAGGCCTCGCCGCCGCCCGGCGCCTGCTCGCCGCCGCTCGGGCGCCGGTCTCGGTACCGGGTCGGGAGGTCGTGGTTTCGGTGAACGCCGGCGTGGCCGTGGGTGGGCCCGTCGACGCCGCCCAGGTGGTGATCCGCAACGCGGAGTGGGCGTTGTCGATGGCCCGGGCAGCTGGCGGTGAGCCGGTCCTCCACGGCTCTGATCTTGCAGCTGGCGCCGAGCCGGCGGAGGCGGTGGCCACGCCGACGCTGCAGGACCCGCTGGCCAACCTCTACCTGTTGCATCAGGCCGCGGTGGCGGCCAACGAGGCCGATACCTTCGGGCAGGCCGCCGAAGTGGTGCTCCGGGAGATCTCGAACCACGTCGACTGCGATGTCAGCCAGGTCTGGGTGGCGCCGGCGGCCTCGTCGCAGGATCCACCCTCCCCGGAGTGGCGGCTCGTGGCCAGCTGCTGCCGCGCCGCCAACAAGGTGGCCGACGAATTGCTGGCCGGCCCTCTCGTCGGGCTCACCGGCCGGGTGCTGGCCAATGGCCGCCCGGCATGGATCCCCCACCTGGCCAGTGACGAAGTGCGGTCCGCGTTCGCCTTCCCGGTCAAGCTCGATCACGAGGTCGTGGCCGTGCTGGCCTTCTTTTTCCGGGCCCACATGGAGCCCTCGAGCTCCTTCGACGACGTAGTGGCCGGCATCGCCAGCCAGCTCGGCCGCCTGGTCGAGCGCCAGCGAGCCGCCGCCGCCCTGCGACGATCGGCCGAGGAGTTGCGGGCGTCGGAGGCGCTGCTGCGCGAAGCTCACTTCGCCGGTCGCCTCGGCAGCTGGCACATCGACCTGCATCGAGCCGAGAACAACCGCACCGAGGGCCTGCACCGCCTGTACGGGGTCCCCGCCGGCGAATGCCTCAACATCGAGACGATGCTGGCCAAGGTCGACCCCCGCGACCGCAGCCGGGCGGAGGCCGCGCTGCTGCGGCTGGTGCAGACCGGCCAGCAGACCACCGAGGAGATCCGGATCAGAGCGTCCGGCGGCCACGTGCGCTGGATCCGCGCACAGGGGTCGGCGATCAGGGACGACACCGCAGAGGTGGTGGCCATCCACGGCACGGTCCAGGACATCACCGAGGCGAAGGCGGCCCAGGAGGCGCTCCTGGAGCGGGAGCGCCAGCATGCAGAGGCACAGCGGACGGCGGGCCTGGGCTGGTGGGAGCGCGACCTCTTCACCGGCCGGTTGACGTGGTCGGAGGAGATGTACCGCCTGTGGCAGTGGCCTCGCGACACCCCGGTCACCGCGGAGGCCGTCATCGCCCTCCTGCACGTCGACGATCGCCAGCGGCTCCTGGAGGCGGCGGCGCAGCTGCGGATGACGGGAAGGCCGTTCTGTGTCGACTTCCGGGTCGTCCTCGCGGACGGCCGGCTGCGGTGGTTCAGGACCGGAGGGCATCTGGTCAGCAACGACGCCGGAGCCCCCCTCAAGTTCTTCGGCACGGTGCAGGACATCTCGCAGCAGCGGCGGGCCGAGGAACAGCTCCGTAGCTCCAAGTTGCTCTACCAGCGGATCGTGGAGACGACCCGCGAGGGCATCGTCACCGTCGACGCCGACAACAGGATCACCTTCGTGAACTCCCAGCTGGGCCGGTTGCTCGGCTACCAGGCCGAGGAGATGACCGGGATGGCAGCCTCCGCCCTGTTGGGGCCGGACTCCGTCGCCCTGCTCTCCGGGCATCCCGAGCGCCGGAGGGACCGCCTCAGCGAGCACTACGAGGCCCAGCTGCGGTCCAAGGACGGCAACACGGTGCGGGCCCTGCTGTCGGTGAGCCCCTTCGTCGCCGAGGACGGGGAGTACGTCGGGGCGCTGGCCATGGTGAGCGACGTCACCGCCGTGCGGGAAGCGGAGGACATCCTCCGCCTCCAGAGTGCCCGCATCCTCGCCGAGGACGACGATGATTGACCCTGGCCGTTTTGACCCGCCGGCTTCGGTAGGGCCACTATCTGACAACCGAGCGTGTCTCCAGGAGAGGTGGGCGTGGACGGCGTCTCTGCTGAGGGCACCTACCTGACCCCCGGGCAAGTCGCCCGAGTGCTGGGAGTGTCCCCGAAGACGGTCTACCGGTGGGCGACGGCCGGCCGCATCCCCTGCGTCGTGACCCTCGGCGGGCACCGGCGCTTCCGTCGAGACGTCATCGCCGCCGTCGCCTCGTCGATGGGCCTGGATGCCGGCCGTGACGGCGACGAGGGTGGGTGAAGCGACACCGGCCGCGCCCGACCCTCGAGTGCAGGCCGTCGCCGGCCTGGTGGCCCGGGTGGAGGGCGCGGCGCGATGGCTGGCGTGGGTGGCCACCCGGGGCGCATTGGTCGGGGGAGCGGCGGGCGCCGCCCTGTGGTGGGTCACCGCGGGCGAGCGGCTTCCCGATTGGTGGCAGGGGACGGCCGGGTCGCTGCTGGTGCTGGCCCTGTGCCTGGCGCCGGCCCTGTGGCTGGTGAACGTGCGCATGAGCCTGCTGGGCCTGGTCGAACTGCCGGCGACGCTGGGCGGCGTGGCGACCCGGCGGCTCCGCCGGCGCCGGCCACGGACCGCCGCCCGCCCGCCGGCGCCCGATGGTGGCGTGTTGGGCACCGTCCGGTCGACGTGGGGCGTCCTGCGGGACTACGGCGACGTGACCGGCTCCTGGGGCACCGTGGCCCAACTCCTCGCCCCGCCGTTCTGGGTGCTGACGGTGCTGGCTCTCCTCCTCGTGCCGGTGGTGGCCCTCCTGGCGGCGGTGGCCGTGGTTGTGGCCTCGGCCTGAGCCGGCTACCGGAACTCCTCGAGCCGGGCATCGAGGATGTCGCGGAAGACCAGGAACTCGGCCCGCATCTCCCCGAGGACGTCGGTGGCGCCACCGGCGTCGGACTCCCGGCACAGCTCCTCCAGGCGCAGTCCCAGCGCGCTCAGCCGGCGGGCGCCGAAGGCGCCGGCGCTGCCCCGCAGGCTGTGCGAGCTCCGGCCGGCGTCGACGAACCGGCCCTCTGCGAGGGCCGCGCCGATGTCGTCAAGACGTTCGGGAACGCTGTCGCGGAAGAGGTCGCATGCCCGCAGGATGCCGTCGGACGCCTCGTCCTCCATGAGCATGAGAACGTCGGCGAGCATCTCTTCGTCGACGTGATCGTCCTGTTCCATGCGGCGTGTCTCCCTTCGGCAGACCCGAGCGTAGGCCAGCGTGGTGGGAGCTAGAGGCCGGCGGTCAGTTTGATGAAAGCGGGGCTGATGACGACGATGAACAGCACCGGAAGGATGCAGAAGACGAGCGGGAAGATCACCTTCACCGGTAGCTTCATGGCCCGCTCCTCGGCCCGGAACCGGCGCTTCTCCCGCTGCTCGGCGGCCTGGGCGCGCAGGACCTTCGACACCGGAACGCCGTAGGTCTCGGCCTGGATCACCGCGTGGACGAACTGGCGCAGCTCGGGCACGTCGGTGCGGGCCAGGAGGGCATCGAGGGCCTCGGTCCGGGGCACCCCCACTCGCAGGTCCTGCAGCAGGCGGGCGATCTCTTGGGCCAGCGGGCCGTCGCCGGACTTGGCGACCCGGGCCATCGCCGAGTCGAAGCCGAGACCGGCCTCGACACAGATGGTCAGCTGGTCCAGCGTGTCGGGCAGCGAGTTCGTGATGGCCAGTTGGCGTGAGGCGGCGAGGCGGGAAAGGACGACGTCGGGCAGCAGGTAGCCCGTGATCGCCGCGGCGAGCGCGGACAGCAGGCCCGTCGACGAGCCCGACACCGACGTGTACACCAGACCCGCCACCAGGAGGGCGCCGGCGGCGGCGAACTTCAGGATCAGCACCCGCTCGACGGGCCACCTGACCGCGGCCAGTTCGACCCGCCGCTCCAGTGCCTCCACCATCCCGGCCGGGCTGACGCGCCGCGCCGTCTGGCCGAGGGACTGCACCAGGGGTCGCAGGATGCGCTCGATGGGGGATTGGGAGAGCACGAGGCCCCGGAGGTCACCACCATCGGCCAGGCCGGTGCGCAGGTTGCGGGTGACCTGCTTGTTGGGTGCCCGGTCGAGGGCCACTGCGTGCCACAGGATCGGGATGGAAAGGATGACCGCCAGGGCGGCGAGCACGACATACAGGGGCACGGTCCGCTCCTCAGAAGGTGGGTTTGACGATCTTGCGCAACCAGAGCCCGCCTACGGCGAGGAGGACGGCGCCGACGGCGAGCAGCTTGTAGCCGGTACCGGTGCTCACGAGCGGCTTGATGTAGTCCCGGTTGGTGACCGACATCAGGGCGGCGAGGCCGAAGGGCAGCACCATAAGCACCCACGCCGACAGCCGCCCCTCCGCGCTCAGGGCGGACACCTGAAGGCGGACCTTCGTCCGGTCCCGCACCGTGCTGGCGACCGTGTCCAGGATGGACGCCAGGTCGCCGCCGACCTCGCGCTGGATCTCGATGGCCTGCACGACCCAGCGGAAGTCCTCGCTGCGCACTCGTTCGGCCAGGGCTCGCAGGGAGTCGACGAAGTCCCGCCCCAAGCGGGTCTCGATGGTCAGGCGCCGGAACTCCTCCGCCGTCGGGGACTCCGCCTCACGGGCTACGGTCTCGATCCCCTGCGCCAGCCCGTGCCCCGCACGCAGGCTGCCGGCGAGGATCTGCAGCGTTTCGGGCAGCTGCTTGGAGAACTTCTTGCGGCGCTGTTCGGCCAGGATGTGAACGACGGCCCGCGCACCCACAGGGACAAGGACGGCCAGCACCAGCCCGATGAAGGGAGCGAACAGGAACCAGCCGAGGGCGAGCATCAAAGCGGAGCCGGCGGCAATGCCGCCCAGCAGCTCGCCAGGCCGGAGGTCGAGCCCGGCCAGCTCGAGGATGTTGCTCACCTCCGCGATCCCACCCCGGCGCCGCAGGATGGTGTCGCTTACCCATTCGGCCCTGTCCGTCATCCGGTCGAGGTCGATCCCACGGCGGGCGGTGGCCACCCCGCGGGCCCGGGGCGTCCGGTTCAGGGCGTAGAGCAGGGACATCGACAGCAGGGCCAGCCCGACCAACCCGCCGCCCAGAAGCAGCGCCCAGTCGCCGATCCTCGACGAGTCGCCGGCGCCGGCGGTGCCCGGAGCCGCCGAGGTGGGCGCCGGTCCCCGCGCCGGCGGGGCAGCCGGCAGCTGCAGCCGCACCTGGGTGCTCGCCCGCAGCCCACGGGCCTCCACGGTGACGTCGACGTCGGTCGCCCCCGATGCCTCGGACCGGTAGGTCACCGCGTACTGGCGCACCACCTGGGCGGCCACGTCGTCGAACGCGCCGGCCAGCGCCGTGGGATCGGCCGCCGGGACGACCCGGCCGCCGGAGGAGGAGGTGAGCCTGGCCAAGGCGGCAGGGTTGCTCTCGTTGGTCTTCAGCTCGACGGCGAACAGCGGGACCTTGGCCCTGGCCATGGCATCGGCGGTGGCGTCGAGGGTGGCCGTGCTGGCCGTGTCGCCGCCATCGGTCAGCAGCACGGCCATCTGGCGGGCGCCGGCATCCGGCTGCTGGAGCTGGGACAGGGCCGTGCGCAGGGCGTCGTAGAGGGCGGTCTGGCCGCCGGCGTTCAGGGCCCGGATGGCGGCCAGCTGCGATGCCCGGTTCGTCGACCGGGGGCTGACGACCGCGGGCGTGGCGCCGAAGCCGATCACCGAGACCGGCACGCTGGCCGGGAGCCGGGTGATGAAGGCCTGGGCCGCCGTCTTCGCCGCCGCCAGCGGCGCCCCGACCATGCTGCCGGAGGTGTCGATCACCAACGCCACCTCGAGCTCCTCGGCCGGAAGGGCGTCGACGCGCGCCGGTCGGCTCCGCCCGCCCTCGGTCACCGTCGCCGTCGCCCCGGATTGGGCCGGATCGCCCACCTGGCCGGGGACGGCGACCACCACGCGCACGTCGGGATAGCCGCCGGCGTCGGTGCTCACGACCGTGAGCACCTCGTCGGCCGACGCCGGCGGCCCGACAAGGGAGACGGCCGCGACCAGCGCCAGAGCGACGAAGGCCCGCGCCCGGCTCATCGGGCCCGGGCCTGCCGGACGGGGTCGCCGCCCAGGAGGCGGCTGGGGATGGGCAGGCCGGCGCCGCGCAACTTGTCGCCGAACGCGGGCCGGATGCCGGTGGGAACGAGCGACGCGTGAATGAGCCCGTCCTCGCCGAGATCGCCGCTCTGGTTGAGGGTGAAGATGTCCTGGAGGGTGATCACACCCGACTCCATGCCGGTGACCTCGGCGAGGTGGGTGACCCGGCGGGTCCCGTCCCGGAGCCGGCTCAGGTGGACGATCACGTTGACGGCAGAGCCGATCTGCTCCCTGATGGCCCTGGAGGGAAGGTCCAGCCCGGCCATCAGGACCATGGTCTCGAGGCGAGAGACGGCGTCGCGCGGGGAGTTGGCGTGCAACGTCGACATCGACCCGTCGTGGCCGGTGTTCATGGCCTGGAGCATGTCGAGGGCCTCGCCGCCGCGGACCTCGCCGACGACGATGCGGTCGGGTCGCATCCGTAGGGCGTTGCGGAGCAGGTCGCGGATGGTCACCTCGCCACGGTCCTCGATGTTCGGGGGGCGACCCTCGAGGCGGACGACGTGCTCCTGCATCAACTGCAGTTCGGCCGAGTCCTCGATGGTGACGATGCGCTCGTCCTCGGGGATCGACGCCGACAGCACGTTCAGCAGCGTCGTCTTCCCGGTCCCGGTGCCGCCCGTGATGAGGATGTTGAGCTTGCCCATGACGCAGAGGGCCAGGAGTTCGGCCAGCTTGGGGGTCAGGGTCTTGAGCCGGATCAGGTCGTCGACGGCAAGGGGCACCTTGGAGAACTTGCGGATGGTCAGCGTGGGCCCGTCGATGGCCAGCGGAGGCAGCACGGCGTTCACCCGTGAGCCGTCCGGCAGGCGGGCGTCGACCATGGGGGAGGACTCGTCGATGCGCCGGCCCACCTTGCCCACGATCCGCTCGATCACCCGGCGGAGGTGGTCGTCGAAGAGGAAACGCGCCCCTGTGGCGTACAGGCGGCCGGCCCGCTCCACGTAGATGGGCCGGGTGCCCGTGACCATGATCTCGCTGACCTCGGGGTCGGCGAGGAAGCTCTCCAGGGGGCCGTAGCCGAGCACGTCCTCGCTGATGTCGTCGAGGAGGCGCTGCCGCTCCGCCGGGGAGAGGGGAGCACGGTCGGCCTGGAGCACGTTGCCCAGTTCTTCGATGACGAGGCGGTGGAGCTGGTCCTCGGTCATGTCGGCCCGGAACAGCCTTCCGCCGAGGCGGGTGAACAGCGACTCCTGGGCCCGCTGCTTGATGGCGGCGAGGGGGTCGGCGTGGGCCGGCCCCTCGCCGTGCCGGGCGGCGGGGGAGGGGATCAGCGTCGCCGGCTTGCGGGCGGCCCGCTCGGGGAGCACCGGCGCCACCTCCTCGGGCGGGACGGCACCGGCCTGCTTCAGGCGCTGGTTCAGCTTCACTTGGCGTCCTTTCGGGAGAACAGCCGACCGCGCTCGGCCGCCGGCGCCGGCGCCGGCTGGTCGATGAAGTGGCCGGCGAGGCCGGACATGGCCTTGCCCGCCGGCGAGCGGGGCTCGGACTGCACGACGGGGGTGCCCTGGTTGATGGCGATCTGGATGGAGCGCGACGTGGGCACGGTGGCCTCGACGGGGACGCCGATGGTCGCCTCGACGTCGGCGGCCGACAGCCCCACCTTGTCGTCGGCGCGGTTGAGGACGAGGTGCCGGCGGGCCTTTGTCATCCCCAGCAGGTCGATGGCGTCGAGAGCCTTGCGCAGGCCACGGACGCTGGGGACGTCGGTGACACACACCAGGACCAGGTCGTCGGAGCGCTCGGCGGCGGCGAGGGCGTACTCGTCGAGGCCGGCAGCGGTGTCGATGACGATGTAGTCGAACTCTCCGGCCAGGATGTCGATGATCTCCCCGACGGTCCAGGCCGAGACCTCCTCGGCCTCGGCCGGGAAGTGGGGGCCCACAAGCGAGTAGAGACCGGAGGGGTGGGGCTCCAGGAACACCTTGAGCGCCGTGCTGTCGAGCTGGTTCCCCAGCCGGGCGGCGTCGGCGATGGTGGCCTGCGGGCCGAGGCCGAGGGCGCTGGCCACGTCGCCGACGCCGCCCGGCTGGGGAACCAGCTCGACAG
>Ga0247713_1000699_pt1 | contig 18987 bp, 23 predicted proteins | sample 21E_NmetaG_FD_189936 | JGI IMG/M metagenome (GOLD analysis project Ga0247713, IMG submission 189936) | Soil microbial communities from hillslope of Landscape Evolution Observatory, University of Arizona, Oracle, AZ, United States - 2-1-E_N | ecosystem: Engineered > Artificial ecosystem >... | reverse complement strand
AGCCACTCCCCTACCCCGGCCGGTGACCAGGCGGCGGTGGTGGTGGTGCTTGGCTTCGCTGCGTTTTTTGGGTCTCCTCCTCCAGCGGCGGCCGAGGTGGGCTGGGCGGCTGGGGGCCCCGCCGCCGCCCGGGGGGCTTGGGGGGTTTCTTTAGTTCCCTCCTTCGTGGGTTGATGCTTCGTCTCTTCAATACTTAGTAGCTGCGGGTTTGCCTGTTCCGGATAAACCGCTTCTGGAAAAGCCGTTCGTGGTTCGGCCTGATACCGCAAAGCCGTTTTTGGTAGGTCATCGACTTCAAACGGGATAGCCGTTTCTGGGTTGGTCGGTACTTGAATCGGGATAGCCGTTTGAGGTGAGCGATCCCCCGCCGGCGCTTCAACCGGAAAACCCGTTTCTGGGCGGTCGACTGGCTTTAGCTGTCCGAAGATCGGGGTCTCCGAGACCTGCAGCTCCTTGGATTCGATGCGGCCCCTGGCGTCCCGGGTGGTCACCCGGCGGGCGTACCCGTGGGCGATCAGCTCCTTGATGCCGGCCGCGATGGAATCCCGGCCGTCCTTTTCCGAGGAGTTCTCCAGGTGCCTGATGTTGGGCTTCCAGTTGTCGGGGTGGCTGAGCAGGAACGCCAGGATCCCCCGGGCCTTGAACGACAGCCGGGTGTCCCGGACGGTCGCCTGGATGAGCACGACGTACCGATCGCGGTTGGTGCATTTGAGGATCATCCTGCCGCCCTCGAGGTCCTTTAGGTCCTCGGCGCTGAAGGCGTCGGGTTTACCAGCTGGGCTGCGGCTACGGGCCATCTCCTACCGTCTCCTTCGATCGCTCCGATGTATGAAGGTCAACTTGAAGCTAAAGCCCGCAAATCAGGCATAGCCTCGCTCGGATCGGTTAGGATGGCTTTCCAGTAAGCGGTTCCTAGAACCGATCAGACCTCGGCCCCGTCTTCGCCAGACGGGGCCGAACTGCATTTACGGGTGGTTCATCTGGTTGCCGGGGTCTCCCACTCCCCCATCGGTTGGCTGGCTGGTTAACAGTTGGCGCCGGCCGGGTTGGGTCCGGCGGATGACGGCTGGAGCCGGCGCCGTGGTGACAAACCGGTGTGTTGTTGGTGAGGTGGCCGGGCCGGAGTCGGAGGAGGCGCGGCGAGGAGAGCCAACACTCGGGCAAAAAATGTCGTAGTTCGACAGCCCGAAATCCACGCCTTGAGGGCACGGGAGGCTTACACTCCTCATTGCGATCTCCTCCTACAGAGATTTTCGAAAAGCCGGTCTGCCAGGACTGGCTTTTTCCTTTTATGGAGTTATCTGTGGTGCTGGGTCAGCTCCAATCGGCTTTACGCCACCTCCGTCATTCGGAGGCCGCCGGCCGCGCCGGCGGCAGGAGTCTGAATTCCGAGATCACGCTCGATCGCCACTTCCAGGAGCTTGGTCATGGTGACCCCCCTGGCCTTGGCGACCGCAACCATCGCATTGTGGAGCTCGGGGCTGACCCGGGTAGTAACCTCTTTGCGAGGACCCACCGAGGGCCTGCCCCTCCTCCCCTTTGCTGCTCCGGCCATATCCATCCCTCCGAATTACAGACGTGTAATTAACCGCGCGCAATCTTCGCGCCTGCGGCGCGCCGGAGACGGGATTTCAGCGCGCATTTATTTCGGGAATCGGTTGGATAGGCGTCAAATTGGTCCGGCCCATTGCGATGTTGCGGTCCTGGTATGTCCGGAAATTACGGAGGCCTCGACCAGCTGCCCCTGTAGGCCGGCATGGGTTCCTAACTGGATCCCGCACTAGCGGCGCTTGGGTTGCAGTGACCGAAGGCCAGGAGTACCCGGGCCAGAGACCAACGAAGCGACGGATTGCGGAAACGAGCGAGCTCAAGGTCGGAAGTTACATACTCTCGGCAGCCGTGAGCTACAGAGGCCCGAATGCTGTCAGTAACGCCCTTAGAGGCTTCGGCCTCCCGGACTTACAGATGCCCGGGCCCCCCTGGTGACGGCCTTACAGAGCGACGGCCTGACGGACTTACAGACGCCCGAACCCTGTCAGTAACGGGCCAACAGAGCGACGGCCTGACAGACTGACGGCCTAACAGACTTACGGCCTTACAGAGCGACGGGGTGACAGAGTAACGGGGTGACAGAGTAACGGGGTGACAGAGTAACGGGCTAACAGATCTACAGAGACCCGAACCCTGTAGGGCACGGCGTTACAGACTTACGGCAGCCGTGACTTACAGAGGCCCGGACCCTGTCAGTACCGGCCTAACAGAGCGACGGCCTGACAGAGTTACGGAATCTGTGACTAAATCCATTGACTCATGGGTGGGGGCGGTTAGATTACGTGCGATGGCAATCAAACTCAGCCCGCGCCCCGAGGTCGACACCGGTCGTAGCTCTGGTAGTGACAGACTTACAGAGTCCGTTACTCCGTGGGTGACCTCGGTGGTGAACGGCAAAGGGGGAGTGGGCAAGACGACCACCGCGGTGAATCTTGCCGCAGTGCTCTCCGAGAGCGAACATCGCACCCTGCTGATCGACGCCGATCCCCAGGGCTCCGCCTCCTGGTGGGCGGATCGCACCGACGAGGGGATGCCGTTCGACATCGCTGCCGAACCCCATGTCGAGCTGCTGGAGCGGATCCGATCGGTCCAGGGCTACGACACGGTGATCGTCGACACCGCGCCGGCGCTTGCCTCGGCGGCGTTGACGGCGGTGGTCCGGGCATCGGACTTCGTCATTCTGCCGACACCGCCCTCGGCGATGGATATCCATGCCCTGATCCTGTCGGTCAGGGAGGCGGTAGCTCCCAGCGGCGTCGATCACCGGGTTCTGCTGACCCGGGTCGACCCCCGAAGCATGCGGGAGGCGCTCGAAGCCAAGGACGCCCTGCTGCGGGCCGGCATACCCGTGTTCGGGGCATTCATCCGCTCCTACAAGGTGCACGAGCGGGCGGCGCTCGAGGGCTTGCCGATCACCGCATCGAGCGGGCCTCGGGTGAGGGAGGCAATCGCCGACTACCGGCTGGCGGCGACAGAGCTGCTCGACTGGCGGCGGGCCGCGAGGAAGTCAGACGACCGGGCGGCCGCGCCCGCCGTCCGGAGGGGCTAGCGCTTATGGCACGGCGGCAGCTCGCGGATCTGGTAGGGGAGGAGCTGGCCCGGCCGGCGCCGGTTTCCACACTTGCGCCTGCGGTCACCGCACCCGTGGCACCCCCGGTACTGATCGAACCACCGGGGCCGGCCGCTCCGCCGGCCGAGCCGACGCCCGGGAGTCAGCGGCCGGAGCCACCGAGGCGCTCCCGCGCTTCATCGGCCGGCGGACCCGCCAAACCCAGAGCTACTGAGAAGCCCAAGACAGTCTCGGAGTCGGACCGGGCAACCCGATCGGCACAAGACGAGCGGGCGGAAGAGCTGGCGGCGCTTCCGAAACACCTGCAGCTGGTCCGCAAGGAGTCTCGGCTAAGAGAAGACCAGGTCTTAGAGCTCGACCGCCTGGTACTTAAACTCAACCGTCGCCGGCGCCGGGGAGAAGGGGAGCGGATAACCCTCAACACCTTGTTGCGGCTGGGAGCGGATCTGGTGCTCGAGCGGGCGGATGATCTGAGCGGCGACACCGAGGAGGAGCTCAGCCAGTCGCTGCGACGGCGCTGAGGCCACTCATGCAGTCACCGCGTCGGTTACAGAGTCTGTAAGTCAGTGAGTTACGAACCGGTAGACCACAATGGGACCGTCGGAGGGTCCGGTGGCTGACGTGCTGGAGCAGGCCTCGGTGCTGGCGATAGTTGAGGGATTGGGCCCCGGGGAGCGGTGGCACCGGGCGGCGACCTTTATCGAGGAGGCTCGCAGTGCCGCCAGGCTCATTGCCCGGGATTGGACCGGCATGCCAGACGACTCGCAGCACCCGACGGCCGAGAAACTGGTCGGCCAGATCACCCCGGCCGACGTCGAGCACTATGCCGCCCTCATCGGGCAACTCCAGTCGGAAGAGATCTATCTCACCACCGTTTTAGACGAGGACTATCCGAGCAATCTGCGGGAGATCTACAACCGCCCGCCGTTCCTGTTCTACCGGGGCCAGCTGGGGGCCGAGCTCACCCGGTCGGTGGCGGTGGTCGGGTCGAGGGATGCGTCGCCGGAGGGACTGGGCCGGGCCCGCTCGCTGGCCACCGAGCTCGCGAGCCGGGGGGTAACCGTGCTTTCGGGGTTGGCCCGGGGCATCGACACGGCAGCGCACAGCGCGACTCTGGACGCCGGCGGCCGGACGGTGGCGGTGATGGGCACCGGCATCCGCCGCATCTATCCGGCCGAGAACGCAGGGCTGGCGCAGCGGATCCTTGACGGCGGGGGATCGCTGGTCAGCCAGTTCTGGCCCGACTCGCCGCCCTCGAAGACCTCGTTTCCCGTGCGCAACGTGGTGATGAGCGGCATGGCGATCGGCACCCTCGTCGTCGAGGCCACCTCGACCAGCGGCGCCAAGATGCAGGCTCGCCTGGCCCTGCAGCACGGCAAGCGGCTGTTATTGGTGGAGGAGCTGGTTGCCCTGGAGGAGTGGGCCCAGCGGTACGCCCGGCGGCCCGGGGCTACCGTCGTCCGGACGGCAGACGACGTTGTTGAGCTTCTCGACGAGGAGGTCACGGCCGGCTCCGAGCAGCTGACCTTCCTGTAGGAGGCGTGGAGCCGGACGAGGCGCTAACCAATCCGCTGCTCGGCATGCTGACTCCGGTGCCGGCCGTGGGTAGGGGAGTGTGCCGGGTCTGCCACCGTGCCGCCCGCCCGGGGTACGACCGCTGCGAGAGTTGTCTGCGGACCATGAACCAGGTGGCGCATCCGGTTGAGCTGGTAGTGCCGATCTCGTTGTTCCAGAGTGGGGACTCGTTGTGGAACCTGCTGCGTGGCTACAAGGACTCCCCGGATCCGATCGTTAGACGGCGCCAGTCCAACCGGCTGGCGGCGATCCTCGCAAGATTCCTTCGTCTGCACGCTGATTGCATCCATCGCGCCGGGGGAGGGGAGTGGGACCTGGTGACGGTTGTTCCCCCCTCGAAGGTCCGGGAGGAGCCGCAGCCGCTGCTTGCGGTCCTGGCCCGGGTGGGTAGCGCCCGGGAGCAGGCTCAGGTGACGCTAGAGAGGGTGGCCAAACCCGGACACCGGAGGGCCTCGGAGGATGCCTACTCGGCGACTGTTCAAATTGCCGGCCGGCGGGTGTTGCTAGTGGACGACACGCTGACGTCCGGGGCGGCTCTGCAGAGTGCGGCATCGGCCTTGGCGGCGGCTGGGGGGATTGTGGCGGCGGCGGTGGTGATCGGTCGGGTGATCGATGTGGAGTTCAGCTCGGGGGACAGGGCAATGTGGAACAGCTGCTCGAGACAGGGATTTTCATTCGGAAGGTGCTGCTTGCAGTAGAAGCCTGGTGCCCGCAAAACCGGCTGAATCTTAATGAACCTACGAGTCGCTAGCCATGGTTACGACAGAACCGAAGAAATTCCTCCCTCATCGCAGGCTCACTCCCGTAGCTACCTCGCCAGAATGACGTCGTCGTTCGGCACTGCTCCTCCCGCACGCCTCTCATCTGAGTGCAAAGATGCATCGCCTCGAGTTGAACCGCAACCCCCTGCGGCTGAAGCAGATCGACAAGGGTGTCCGCGACCTGCTGTCCGAGGCGCTCCTGCACGGTAAACCGTCGAGCGAAAAGGCGGACGAGCCTGGTTAGCTTAGAAATGCCGATGATCTTCTCGTCAGCGACGTATCCGACGCGGGCCTGTCCGAAGAAAGGCAGGGAGTGGTGCTCGCATAGGGAGTAAAAAGAGATCGGACCTTCAATGATTTGGCTGATCGAACAGTGAGAACCACCAGGGCACTCGGTCGGGAATGCGGTAAGCAGCTTCGGGTCGCCGTCGTACCCGGCAGTCGAGTCGAAGAGCGCCTTCAAGAACCGCTCGGGCGTGTTAACCGTTCCAGGGGTGTCCAGGTCCATTCCTAAGGACCGGAAGATCTCCGCAAGGTGCCGCTTGTATCGCTCCCATTGGTCAACCGGGATATTGCGAGGACCGCGCCGTTCCCGGTTGGATGTCTCCTCAGCATTGGTGAGGAGGACTGAAACCACCTCGCCGTTGTCCCCCGAATCCCGCGAAGAAGACAGAAAGCCGTGTGCCATTAATTCTCCTTATTCGACGTCGCTCAGATCTGAGTGCCGATCAGTTGGGATGGATGATGTCCGTCTGACTTGGGTGATAGACGGGACTGTCTCCGGCGGTCTCGACGTTGAACCCCCAGTCGTAGGTCAGCGAGCCGCCCAGTGTGCCGCCCAAGGTGACCAATCCCAGCATCGCCAGGTCGACCAAAGCTAGGATTCCCGAAGGCATGTCGGAGTGTCCGCCGGGCGCAAGATACCGGTACCACAGACCCGCGAGCACGACCAGCGTCAGGGCGATCATTGTGATCGCGTGGGCGTTCGCCATCCGGCGAATCTGCGTTCCCTTATCGGTATCCAGCCAGTCGGCAAAGCCGGTCAATGTAGTCAGAAGGGACGTTGCCGCTCCGAACAGGATCACCCAACCGGCAGCTCGAAAGAGATCGCCGGACCAGGTCGCGTCGCTGAAGACAAACGCGACCAGACCGAGTACCGGACCAAATGAAATAGGCCCCGACGGTTACGTCGGTCAGGGGCGGGTGAAGGGGCTTGCCGGCGAATCCCCGAAGACCCCGAAACTGCCTGTCTCTAAGCTCAAGACCTGGCCGGAATGAAAATCTGCGCATTTAACTGTCCTTTCGTTGCTCCGCTACAATTCCCAACAAGCAGACCGGCTCCAGGTCGTTGGTTGCCGGACCGTGGATTACCCCCCCGTGAGTGTCGAACCGTGACCCGTGGCATGGGCAGTCCCATGTCTTGTCCGCTCCATTGAAAGCAACCTCGCAACCCATATGGGTGCACACCCCAGAGGCGGCATGGAGCTCGCCCTGATCATCGCGATAGGCGACAACCTTGCTTTCCCCGGATGCAAAGACCCTGCCCTCGCCCCGAGCGAGGTTGTTCGCCTCGGGTACCGACACGGCGACAATTCGATGCTCCGCCGACCGCTGGGCAAGCTCGGCTTGTCGGCTCAGGAGCTTTTTCGTCGAGGACTTCGGTTCCAGGCGGGTGGAGTCGAAGGTCTTCGCCCACATATTTTGTCTTCCACCGATGCGGTCGCTCAGAATCATGGCCGCCACCGTCCCGTTGGTAAGTCCCCACTTCTTGAAGCCGGTGGCAACCCACAGCCGGTCACTCTCCGGCGTCAATCTTCCGATGTACGGCCGACCATCGGCCGACACGTAGTCGTGCGCCGACCACCGGAAAGCGGCTTTGGCGGGTCCGAAGTAGCTATTCGCCCAGCGTTGGAGCACGTCGTACCGCTGGCGGGTTGCATTGTGCTTTCCAACCCTGTGGCCCTCCCCACCGACGATCACGTAGTTCTGCTGGCCGTCGGAGTAGGGCCGAATGGACCGAGTCGGCGTGTCGGCGCTCAAGTACATTCCCCCCGGTTGCCGGTCCTCGGTAGGAACGGCAATCCCGTAGCTGTGACTGGGAAAGTTGGCGGTAAAGAAACCGAAAGGGTCGTGGAACGGCATCTGGGTGGCCTGGACTGCATGGTCGGCCCGGATGCTGCCCTTCGGTGTCTTGACGCTCGTGCTGGTGCCGTCGGCGCGGATTTCTAATGCGGGCGTCTGCTCCAACAGGTGTCCGCCTTCCTTGACAATCACGTCTGCCAAGCCAAGGCAGTACTTGCGGGGATGGAACATGGCCTGGTGGTCAAAACGGACAGCCGCCGCTATTTGGAACGGAAGATCGGTTCGGGTGGTAAACGATGCCGGCAGCCCAAGGCGTTGCGCGACCTCGACCTCTTGCTCGATCTCGCCCAGGAGCTTCCTATCCAGCGCATACGTGTAAGCGGGCATCGGTTCCAGATCACATCGAATGCCATTGTGCTTACAGAGCTCGAAGACCTTTCTGATTGCGGCTTCGTTGGCTTCCCCGTACCGGCCAGCATGCTCCTCGCCGTGGTGACGTGCGAACGAGGCATAGGTCAGTCCATGCAGCGAGGACAGGTTTGCCGTCGTGTAGCCCGTCGTGCTGGCCGCAATACGATCGGCTTCAACGACCGCCACGGAGGCCCCCTGCTGAAGCAGCAATAGCGCTGTGGTCAATCCGGTGATGCCGCCGCCGATCACGGCGATGTCAACCTGCAACGGACCGTTGAGGCACGGGTAGGCCGTCTGTGGGGTGGTCGCCATCCATATCGACGGTCCGGTATCCCTCAGACTTCTCATAACGGCGGCTGCAGTACTTTATTGCCCGTACAGGCGACGGGCTTAATCCGGTATGCATCCGCAACTGTCATCGGGCATGTAGATGCAAGGTGGCGTGAAGCATCCCGGCTGGCTCCAACCCGGCGAGTCGAGAAAGCGTTTGCTTTTGCCGGGCATTGTCCAATCGGGCGCCCCGTGGGAACGTAAGCACTGTTGTCTCCTAAGACCGTGATCGATTAGTTTTAGATGCTAAAATAAAAAAGGCTGGATAGCAACTGACTAAAGTCAACGTAAAAGGGTATTACAGGCTGGCATCGCTTAAATTGCTCCTATAGTCCAGCCGCTTATCGAAAAGGTTGCCAGAGTGGAACTGTCCGAGGTCCGCATGATTTCAACGCTGGACGATGAACTGCGGCGCCGGCTTTATCTGTTCATCAGGTCGGCAAGTAAGGCCGTCTCGAGGGAGGAGGCGGCACACCACGCTGGTATCTCGACCAAGCTGGCCGCCTTCCATTTGGACAAGCTGGTAAATGGCGGATTGCTGAAAGTCCATTTTGCTCGTCCGCCAGGCCGCTCGGGGAGGGGCGCGGGGCGCACGGCGAAGTTCTACGAGCCTTCTGATCAACAGGTTCATCTGTCCATACCGCCCCGCCAATATTTGCTCGTGGGCCGGCTGCTGATGAAAGCGCTCCAGGAGCGGACGCCTGAGGAAACACCCCAGCAGGCAGCCGAGCGGGTGGCGGAGGAAGCAGGCAGGGAGCTGGCCGCTGCCGTTCGTTCCACATTCCCGGCAGCGAGACTGGGACCGGAGCGAACGCTCAGCGCAGTCGAAAAAGTGCTATGGGATCACGGCTACGAACCGTACCGGCCGATCCCTCGGGAGGTGGCGCTTAAAAACTGCCCCTTCCACGACCTAGCCCGGGAAGCGCCCGACCTGGTCTGTGGGATGAACCATTCCTTCGTGAGGACGTTGACCGCCTGCCTAGGGAGTGATTCGGTCCGGGTCTCGCTGGTGCCCTCCCAATCCGAGTGTTGCGTACGACTCCGCCTGCCTGAGCCGCCCGAAAGAGGTCGACGTGAGCCCGCAGGGGCGACGGGACCGAACGTTTTGTAGCGACAAAGTGGACTGGGATCCTGTGGAACAGATGGTGGTCGGTTTTCCGGATTACGGCGTTAGATGGGACAGGCGTGTCGACTTTGCAGCTTGGGCCGGTGCCTGCGGTCGCCTAGGGATGGACGTCGAGAACCCCGGGGAGCTGAAGCAAGCCGTCGTAGGGTCTTACCCCGATCCGGGGCCTGCCCTGGTCGAGGTTGTCTTGAGCGCCGATGAGCCTCCCATGCCAGCCAAGGTCCATTACGACCAATCGAACGGGTTCGCAAAAACGTTCTTGAGCCCCGAGCCTCGACGTGGTGCTGTGCAACAACGCTGTTCAGGGCCAAACTCGACGGGCTCAAACATGAGATTCCACTGATGAACAAGAGCGTAGCTGATCACCTGGCCGTTACATCTGATCGGATCGACTGGAGTGGAGGACCGCTTTGGAGACACAGAAACCACCGAGGACAGCAAAAGTGGACCGAGGAGCAGAAGACCCGATGAACACTGTAGGCACCCGTAGTGCCCGTGGTAAGCCCGGTAGGGCGATCATCTTGATCACTGCAACCGCCCTCTTAATCTGCTTGTTCACGGCGTCAGCAGCTCTGGCGGCCCGCGCCCTTCGACCTGGAGACATCTCTGTTCCGGATGGCTTCATGATCGAGGTGGCGGCCGAGGGACTGGCCGCTCCCACCATGGTGGCATTCGACGATCGCGACCGGATGATCATTGCCGAGTCCGGCTACTGCCCCGACCCCGACGAGTGTCCGGGCAGATCAGGGATTCCTGCGGTGACCCGCATAGAACAGGACCGATCCAAGACCGTTCTGGCCTCCGGCCCCGACTTCGGCGATGAACTGCCGGTCACTTCGGTGGCCTTCAACGACGGAAAGGTGTACGTGGCGCACGCCGGCACTATCTCTGTCATCGAGCGACCGGGAACCCTGACGAACATCATCACCGGCCTGCCCGGACAGGGTGACCACCAGGCCAATCAGATCGTCTTCAAAGACGGACTGATGTACTTCACCATCGGCACTGCTACCAACTCGGCGGTGGTGGGCCCGGACAACGCGGTATTCGGGTGGTTGAAGAAGCCGAAGCTTCGGCAGTTCCAGGATGTCCCCTGCACAGACGTCACCTTGTCGGGAGCGACCTTTGAGTCCGAGGACCCACTGAGCCGGGAGCCGGACGTGATCAGTCCGCTGGGTGAGGAACCTAAGACGGTGACCACCAGCCCCTACTCTCCTTTCGGCACGGCCCACCCGGCAGGCCACGTGGTGAGGGGAGACACCAAATGCAACGGCGCCATCTTGCGAGCCCGCCCCGATGGCTCACAGCTGGAGGTTTTCGCCTCGGGGCTGCGCAACCCATACGGCCTGGAGGTGGGACCTGATGGAGAGATCTATGCCACCATGCACGGCTTCGACGCCCGAGGCTCTCGGCCGATCGAAAATGCGTGGGACTGTGTCTACAAGATCGAGCAAGGCCAGTGGTACGGGTGGCCCGATTACGCATGCGACGTTGCGGTAACCGACTCTCGCTTCCAGCCGAAAGACCAGCCGCAACCGCAGTTCGTTCTCAACGATCACCCGACCAACTCTCCTCCCACGCCAATCGTGAAGTTCAATCCCCACGCCGCTACCAACGGGTTCGCCTTTTCTCCTTCGGCGCAGTGGGGTCCGCCGGAGACGGCGTACATAGCTTTGTTCGGCGACTTCACCCCGGCGACCGGCACGGTGGACCGGCCGCAGGGGGTCAAGATAGTAAGGGTCGACACCGACAACGGACGGGTGCGGGACTTCATTTCCAACAAGACGCAAGGTCAGGCCTCCAGGAACAGCGCCGGGGGACTGGAGCACCCGTCGGACGTCACGTTCGGACCGGATGGAGACATGTATATCGCCGACTGGGGGATTGCCCGGGTAAGCGTCGAGGGTCTAAAACTAGAGCCCGACTCCGGGGTCGTCTGGAGAGTGAGTCCTGGACGGCAGGCTGGAGTGCCGCTTGGGCCGAGCCTATCGTTTGCGGTGCTGGGGACGTTGGCGCTTGGTGGCGCCACTATGGCGGTTTCATCCGGCCGGCGCCGAACCCACAACCCGGTCGAGGGCCTGTGGATCGGCGGGGTGGCCGGACTGGTCATGGGCCTGTTCACGATGGTGGTGGCCGCCCCGGTGCTGAAACTGCCATGGTATTCGCCGCCCCGGGTGCTGGCCACCATGGCGATGGGCCGGGAAGCGGTCGACAACATCCTGGAGTTTCGCCTTGCGCCGTTTGTCGTGGGGGTAGTGCTGCTGCTGGTGCTGGCAGTGGCGCTCGGAGCGCTTTTTGCTCTGGTTCTGAGGACCAACAGTCGAGCCCGTGTGGCCGGGGCCGGAGTTCTGTTCGGCCTGTTCGTGTGGGCGCTTCTTCAGTACTTCTTGCTTCCGCTGGCGTTCCCGTTGGTCACCGAGAAGGGGTTTCCACCCGAGTGGTATGCGGCTTCCTTTGGCATCTTCGGCTTAACACTCGGCGCGCTTATGGCATCGCGCACAAAAGTACCGGCCTCGCAGGAGGTCTCGGTGGGCTGAGGCGGGGGGTGCGGAGAACGAGGCGGGCGTCGCGCAGGGGGTTGACGAGCAGGACACCGTCGGCTCGCAGATCTTCCTATGGATCCTGGTCGGCGCGGTAATTCTCATCGTCTTGGCGGTGCTGTTCGGAACCGGGCTAAACCTACCGACGGCGAAAGCTCCGAATCGCCCGAGCAAGACTCCGGCAACCCAGCCGACCGTCCCCGCGACGTAGGTGTGGACGGCTTCGCAAGGAAAATGTAGCCGCGAAGCGGGACTTCCAGGTATCGAAAGAACGAGCCGGACGCCACGATGCGTTGGAAGACGATCTCGCCTGCCTGTGCTCGGCCCTGGCGTAAGTGGCGACGCTCTCTGGACGTCGGTCTCGATCGCTCATCTTTGGTCCTCACCGTCGAGGCGCTCGACTTTCGGTTGGGGGAGACGGGAAGGTCGTTCGCGACGTGCCCTCTTTACCGTGCAGCTCGCGAACCTTGCTTATCCAGGCAGAATCCGGGTAAGAGGCTTTGACCGGTCGGCCGCCCCTTCGGGCGAGTCCGTCATGCGAGGCGTTCGGGGTGGCGCAAGTGAGCTGCCGGGCCGAATCCGGATAAGGGAGCGAGAATTTGAGCAAGTTCGAGAAGACCCCGTTTGGAGGCAAATCCCCGAAGAAAAAGAAGCTTAAAAGAAGCGAGCCGGAGGTCGCCCGGAAGATAGGGCGAGCTGGAATCGTAGCCAGGCAGCCACTCGTGTGGCTGACGACCACCGGCCTCCTCGCCACAGTCGCCGGGCCGAAGGGACGACGAGCGGCCCAGCGCGGCCTGGTCTGCTACCTGCTCGGAGCCTTAGCTGGAAATCTTCCCAAGCCGCTTTTTGGACGACCTCAACCCCGTCAACGTCGTGCGAAGAAGCCTCACGTGTTGAGAGGGTCCTTTCCATCGGGACACAACGCCGCCGAGGTCGCTTACGTTTTTGGCGCCTCTCAGGAGGCGCCGCTGGTCTTCATCCCTTTGAGCGCGATGGCACTTGTGGGGCATTGGTCGGTAATACGAGCCGGCAAGCATTACGTTAGTGACGCGCTGGTAGGAGGCATCATAGGGCTTGCAGTTGTGGCGGGGGTAACGAAAGCGTGGCCACCTCCTCGCCCGACGATCGTGGCGCTGCAGTACTCCAGTTCCGATTCCTCCACGTAACGCTTCGGCGTCGGCAGTCGGTTGTTCCGGCCGTTTCAAAGCCGTCAACCAGTTAGCAGACAGGGGCTTAGAGGGACCGCCTCCCAGAAATAATGACGCCCATACGGGGACGCCCCCCGGTACCTACGGTCACCAAGACCATGGACGAATTCGATTTCGCTGCCTCCTCGATCCCTAGGCCCACCTTCGAGTATCTGCCTGTCTCGAGTGGACAGCCGTGAAAGAGAATCCGGTTCAGATCGGTCCGGCGGGAACCGGCAAGTCCCACGCTCTTGTCGGCCTGGGTCATGCTGCGGTTGCAAGTGGCTGGCTACCGGGTTCGTTACTTCATCGCGGTCGAGGTGGTGGACGCGCCGTGCCGGGGACTCGCCGGCAACTAGGTGGCCGGGTGATCGAAACCGACTTGAAGGCCGACGCGGTCCTGCAGTGATCGAATTCGCCCCGCTCGACACACACCGGCGCTCAAGTGGTGTTCTGCTTCTCGCCGCCGCATAGTCCAGTTGACCACGACTTGACAACATTCTAATCTGATAACTTCCTCCTCTTGGGATCTGGCTACTCAAGAGGAACTGGGGGTAGGGCATACTCCGAAAAGGGACCGCCGATACTGGGAATGGCGGTCCCTTTTCGCGACAAGGCTCCGACAATCGTGCAGGAAAGGGGTCTGGGCGTATCGCTACCCAGGTAGTCCCACCCGGAGCCGAGGCGGGCGGACCACACCGTTAGAAGCAGATTTACGCCCATTCGCAGAATCAGCACAGGGGCTGCACGATTTTGTCCCTATTTGGTCGGTCACTCAAGGCGCAGAACGGCATAGGCAGATCTATTTAGCGGACCATCCGAGTCAACGAGGCTGGAGGCTTCTCCGCGAAGCGAACAGTTTGCGGTGTCGAGAAGGCCTCAGCTCAATCTGATTAGCGGGTTTACTGCACCAAGGAGCCCGATCTTAAGCCGGTGTCGACCACCGTCCAGAATTCTCATCCATCGCGTCGCTAAAGGCGATGGAGGTCTGCTTCCACTTCAGGTCTCCCTAGGCCTTAGCGATCCAAGCTTGCGCCAGACAGCTATAGGAGGGCAAACGGTTGGAGGAACGGTATTCCGCTTTTAACGGTGACCGACGGCGGGTCCGGATCCAGTTGGTTGGCCGGACAGCAAAAGAAAGAAGGCGAGCTCGGCCGCTCGGCTGAATTACTATCCAGGACCCGTAGTGCATCGCTACGCCGGTTGGGCAGAGCAACCCAGAAAGAATCCCTTGAAACCGTGCACCGATGTGGCCGAAGGTTGCCGCTCGGTAATACTGGGTACGCGCACGGAGTGCCTCGCTCACTGACCATTTCCATGCCTACCGAAGACGCGGTGAACCTCGTGGAGGAACTGTCTTCGTTCGATGGCATCCTCACTCTGAGTCGACAGGCGCAGGCATCCGTCGTGCCTCCGGGTGACGTGGTAACCGTCGAGGTTTTGGACCGCCGAATCCCCCAGCTGTTCGCATTGTTGAACCGGTACGGTGCCGGCACTGACGACTCCGTGTCCGTGACGACCAGTGAGCCGACTGTCGTGGTGTCCGCATCATCGGCCGCAGAGCTTGCCTCCGATCCGTCATCCGCCAGCTTCGAGGAGGTGGAAGGTCTCCTGGAGCGCGAGTCGACAATGGGCGTCAACAAGGTCGCGGCAATGATCGCAGCCGGAGCCATCGCTGCGGCAGGGCTCCTAACCAACAGTGTTCACCTGGTGATAGGCGCCATGGTTATCGCGCCGGGATTCGAGCCGTTCTTGAAGGTCGCCCTTAGGGTCAGCGGTCCGACGCGGTCCTTCAGGCGGGGGTTCTTCGACATAGGCGTCGGCTGGGTCGCGCTTTTGGCGGGGGCTGCGGCTGGCGCCGTCATCCTGCGCTTGGCCGGCATTTCGCCCGACCTGGCGCTGGGCGGCTATCTGGCCCAGGGGACCCTTGTGGACTACTGGCGGACGCTGACCTGGAGCGACACTTTGGTGGCGGTAGTCGCAGCTGCGGCCGGCACGATTCTGGTCATCGCGAACCGGGCCCTACTTACCGGCGGAGTGATGATTGCCCTGGGTCTCGTGCCGGGCGCAACTCTGTTGGGCATCGCCGCCATGGAAGCAGATCCGAGCCTTGCGGCGGACGGGGCTCTTCGGTGGGCACACGACGCGCTCATCGTCACGATCGTCGGAACTGCGGTCCTGGCTTCCTATAGCTACCGCCGTAAGCGCTCGCTCGGGGAGCCGTAAAGAATTCTGGTCCAAGAGCCCGGGGCCGGAGGTCGAAGCTGTTCCTTGATGTGTGGAGCCCGAAGGCTCCGTACCTGAGGCTTCACGAGGAGGACACTTTTTTACAACCAGGCACTCTAGTCTCGAAGACCTTCGATTAAATGCTGGATGGATCGGAGGTAAATGCGGATGGATCGGAGGGCGCTGCAACCCCTCCGATCAGGGGCCGGATTGGGGCCACTGCAGTGTCTCCTCCACTGAATCTACGTGCGCCTTCAGTCGGCTTGAGCGCTATCACCACCCTCGTCATCGCGCAAGGCCTGAAGCTGGAGTTGCGGTAGCCCGAACCGGCTCGTCGATGCAGCTCTCACGCATCCAGGCGTCAGCTCCCCGACCGGTGGAATCCTGGCGAGATCCACGCCGGGTTTGGTCGCGAGTAGGACGAGGAGGTTGGGTCCCCGGCGAACAACATAGCGTCCACCCTGCGGCCGGACCTGGGTGCAGCGGTGCGAGCCAACCGGTCGAGCAGACCTCAGCGACCGAGGCGGGAGGGGATGGCTTGGTCGCCGCGACAAACGTACTCCGGTTATGCCCTAGCCCTTGGATCATCCTGGCTGCCCGCCCGGCTCCTACCGGGTGGGCCTGCCACTACTAGGACGGGAGACGACGTAAGGGCGGCTGATATTGACGTGCACGTCGGAAGCGAAATGCACTAGGGGATCTCCCACCGGCGCCGGCAATCCGGCAGCCGCTACAAGGTTCTCTTGCATCTCGATTACACGAGCGCGCTGTAGCGGCCACCGCTCGTGTTGAGCGAGTGACTTCGCGACGATGGGACCATAGAACGTATACAGGACCCACCGGGCGGTGAGGAAGTGGTCCAACTCCGTGAGCTCTTCCTGCTCGAATGCAGGCCCACGCTGGACTGTAATGTCATAGGTACCATGCTCGCCGGGCCCTCGCCTCCGCCCCGCATATCTTGTCCTGTCCCCATCCTCGTCGACATGCATGTCGGTCCACATGTACGGGAGGAAGTACACTGCACGGCCGAACAGGACCGCCGGCAGGCGTCCGATGTCCAGTGAAAAGAACCAGATCCCTCTTTTTCCGTCCGGCCCTCGAACGTAGGTACGCACGTTGGTCTCGGGGGTGGTCGATATCCACGGAAGCGCGGGCAGGCCAGGAGGGCGCAGTTGCGTGAGAACGAACGGCGTCAGGCTCACCCATGCCGCGCCTTCAAACGTATCAACTTGGAGCCCGTCGGGGATTTGCTTCGCTACGGTCTCGGCTTCGTACGCCCAATGCAGAAACGTGGTGCTGCTCCACGTCTGGAGCATCAGTGGGCGGGGGACCTGCTCCTGCGGGTCTGGTCCGTACGATGGCTCAGGCAAGAGGTCGTGGGCGCTCAACGGCACGGCTAACGACTGGGGACCCGTGTCCCCGGGCGGTCTTCGGCTCGTCGGCAAGGTGCCGGAGAGCACTGCTTTTCGAGATACCGGCAAAGACCCTAGGCGACTGCGCCCTGAGGGGCGGATGAGGGGCAGAGAAATCATCCCTCAGCCACCCGATTGGGATTGGGTTTGACATTGAACGGTCCAGGCCATTGGCGGCGGCTTTACGCTCCGGCTCCATATCGACCCCACGCAAAACCGGTCTTGAGGCTGGGAGCCTCGTGGATCTCAACCCTACTCCATGACCGAGCCCGTGAATGAACGCCTCGGGGTATCCGGCGTCCTCGATCACCCGGCGGGCCGCCCGGTCGACGTCACCGCAGGCAACCCCGCGCCCTCCGACCCCATCGAGCGGAGGTGGAACTCGAGGTCCAGGGCAAGCTCCCGCTCGGTCAGCCCGGGCTTGACCCGCTCGATGATGTAGTGAAACCCGGCGTCACCCATCTCGGCGGCCGCCTTGATCTCGGCGATCTCGCCGGCATCCTTGACCTTGCGCAGCTCCTCCACCCACCCCTGGGTCGCGACCAATTCGGCATCCTCGAAGTAGGTCATCACCTTGTCCAGGCCGGGGGCGGCTCCCAGGCGTTAGGTTTCGCTTCGACTTTGGCCGGTTTCTCCTCGGCGGACCGGGGGTAGACGTGACGGCAGAACATTAGCGAAATGCAGATTTTGCAACCTACTTTACGAGGAGAAGACATGGCCGACACCACAGCAGGAGACATCGAACTGCCAGAGCTACCCGATCCCGAAGAGATTCCAGATCGGCCGATCGACACCTCCGCAGCTTTCAGCGGAACTGTTGCACCGATCAAAAAGGATCCCGAGGAGATGGTCAAGCTGCGCGCTGAAGGGAAGCTGCCGCTGCAGGAGTCGGAGACCTCGATGATCGCCGACAACGTGACCTTTAAGCCGGACGAGCCGATTCCGTCCACTCCTCCCCCCGGGGAGTAGGTCTCAGGCGGCTATTCCTTCGAAGCCCGGGGATCGGGCTATAAAGCCGCAGGTGAACTAGCCGCTGCAGATCGTTGTCTTCCTTGGTGGCCAGCATGTCACCGGCTCACCTGCCGGCGGCCCCGCTCCCGCAGTCCCCCTGTGGCACCCTGCCTAGTTTAGTTCTGTGCCCGTTAGCCAAAAACACCTGTGACGGTGCGAGAACTACGCGTCATCGCAATCCAATTCGAGGAGGGCATCATGTCCGACGAAGAAGCTCCTAAAAACAAAGGCACCAAGCCGCTATCCGAGACCTTCATGGACGTGCCGGGCACCAAGAAGATCGGGCCCAGCCCCGACCGCGAAAAGGCTGCGAAGCACATCCTGGACTCCTACGCCGACCGTCCGGAGACCCGTGATCCCAAGATCATGGCCAACTTCGAGGCCAGCATGAATGAAGAGCCGAAGTCAATCGGTGAGCGGATCGAAGAAAAGTAAAAACCTTCCGCTCAGGGGGCCGTCGGCGCCCTGGGCTATCTGTTCGTTCAATTGCTTGTCTGTATCAGCGTTCAAGCCCGGCACAACTCGAGTCCTTTGCAGGAATGCATCGTCACTGTCCGTACGGCGGGCAGCGGTGTCCGAGTTGGTTCGAGACGTTCCAAAGCGCCTCACGGCTCGGAGATCGACGGGTGCGGCCAGTCAGCCCGATTGCGCCGGGAACCACGCCTTCTCGGGCCACGCTTGAACTTATGCGGCGACGAAGTCGGCTTTGTCGGGCCGGTGTGATGAGTTGCTGGACGGTCGTACAGGACCGTCGGAGGTTCAGGGCTACAGACTCCGGGCCAGATTGGCGAACTTGGTGTAGTGCTGCAGGAAGGCCAGGTCGATCTTTCCTATGGGCCCGCTGCGGTGCTTGGCGACGATGATCTCGGCGATCCCCTTCTGCGGGGAGTCGGGGTTGTAGACCTCGTCCCGGTAGATGAACAGGACGATGTCGGCATCCTGCTCGATGCTGCCCGAGTCCCGAAGATCGGCCAGCATCGGGCGCTTGTCGGTCCGGTGCTCGACGTTTCGAGAAAGCTGGGAAACCGCGATCACCGGCAGCTCGAGCTCGCGGGCGAGGATCTTCAGCGACCGCGAAATGTCGCCGATCTCCTGCACCCGGTTGTCCCCCCGGCTGCGTGAGGTGGGCTGCATAAGCTGCAGGTAGTCGACGATCACCAGGCCCAGGCCGTGCTTGGCCTTCAGGCGCCGGCACTTGGCCCGCA
>Ga0247713_1000698_pt1 | contig 18987 bp, 14 predicted proteins | sample 21E_NmetaG_FD_189936 | JGI IMG/M metagenome (GOLD analysis project Ga0247713, IMG submission 189936) | Soil microbial communities from hillslope of Landscape Evolution Observatory, University of Arizona, Oracle, AZ, United States - 2-1-E_N | ecosystem: Engineered > Artificial ecosystem >... | reverse complement strand
GCTTGGTCAGGTCCCAGGACGGCGTGACGTGGTGCGGTCGGATGCCGACGCTGAACCGGTCGACGACCCGCATCGTGGTGGGGTCGATCACGCTGACGGAGGCGGCGTCACTGTTGGGGACGTAGACACGGAGGGGCACGTTGGCGACGGCCGGGCTGAGGTGGGGCGTGAGCGTGTGGGAGTAGATGTTCACCGGGCCGGGGGCGACGGCCGCCGGCTGGGTGTCCACGACGGGCCACGGTGGCCCTGCCGGCCCCGGCACCACCGGCCCGACCCGCATGGCGGGCTGAGCCAGCTGGCTGGAGGCGGTGGGCTCGACGGCGGTCTCGCCGTCGGCGACGGCGACCGGCGCGGCCAGCCGGCTACCGGTGGGGCGAGAAGCCCGGAGGTTCACGGGGGACAGCGCCTGCGGAGGCGCCAGGGTGACCGGGAGCGTCTCGGAGCCGTCGGTGACAGCCGGCAGAACGCCGGACTCGGTCATGGTGGCCACGCCACAGCCGGCGAACGTGAGCACCATGACCAAGAACGCAATGAAGCCGCGCGGGGTCATGGAGCAGGAAGATTAGCGGCCCTGCGGCCCAGGTCCCGGTTATCGTGCCGCCGGTGATCCGGGACCGGGTGCACGTCGCGGTTTCCGGCGGAGGGGATGCGGGCGAGGCGGCGTGCCGGCTGGCCGAGGACGTCGGCCGGGAGCTGGCCCGCCGGGGAGCGGTGGTGGTCACCGGAGGTCTCGGTGGGGCCATGGAGGCCGCCTGCCGCGGCGCCAAGGCCGAGGGCGGCACCACTGTCGGCATCCTCCCGACCCACGAGCGCGCCGACGCCAACCAGTGGGTCGACCTGGCCGTGCCCACCGGGCTGGGCGAGGCCCGCAACGCCCTCGTGGTCCGGGCGGCCGACGCGGTGATCGCCGTGGCGGGGGGGTTCGGGACCCTGTCGGAGATCGCCCTCGCCCTCCGGGTGGGCACCCCCGTGGTCGGGCTCCAGACCTGGCAGCTCGGGCGTGAAGGCCAGCCGGTCGAGGCCATCGTGGTGGCGACGACGCCGGCCGACGCCGCGGAGCGGGCGGTGGCCCTCGCTATGGAGCGGCGCGCACCGCCGACAGGATCGTGACGTAGTGGCAGGCGCAGGCCACCGCCACCATGGCGTGCCAGATCTCGTGGTACCCGAACCAGATGGGTGAGGGGTTGGGCCAGTGGGTGCCGAGCACGATGCCGCCGGCGGTGTAGATCACCCCGCCGATGAAGAGCAGGGCGACCTGGCTGCCGTTCAGCTGGCGGCTCAGCTCGGGCAGAGCGAGGACCATGGCCCAGCCCAGGCCGATGTAGCAGAGGAGTCCCACCACCGCCTTCTCGGCGATCCCCGACAAGGCCATGCAGAAGCCCAACAGGGCGCCGACCCACACGGCGGTCAGCACGACCGTGCCCGTGCGGCCCGGGAGGGCCAGCAGGCAGAGAGGTGTGTAAGAGCCGGCGATCATCACGAAGATCGTCCCGTGATCGAGCCGCCGCATACGGCGACGGCCCGCGGAGGACCACTTCCGCCGGTGATAAACGGCGCTGACGCCGAACATGGCACTCATCCCGACGGCGTAGACCACGCCACCGAGGCGGGCCCGCCCCGACTCCGCCCCGGCGATCACCAGGCCGCCGGCGGGCACCGAGAGCACGAAGCAAACCAGGTGCAACCAGCCCCGTAGGCGAGGCGGAAGCGGATCGGCAGGATGATCGGTGGGGAGCTGGTGGAGGGTGTCGGGCACGCGCCGCCCAGGGTACGGCTACGCCACGTGGATCCGCACCTCCTCGTGGCGGTCGGCCCGGCGCAGGTGAGCGGCGATGGCGACGCTGGTGAGGGCCGCCCACGCACACCACAGGGAGGTGAGGGCGCTGCTCTCGACCCACACCAGGACCACCACGGCCGCCAGGTTGGCCACTCCGAAGGCGGCAATGCGGCGCTCGCTCGACAGCATCGGCGGCGCGCAGGCCACCACCGCGTAGACGCCGGCCAGGAGCCCGCCGTAGTCCATCCCCAGCCGGTACGCGAGGTGGCTGCCCACTATCTCCACGTCGACCGGCGCGTGCAGCAAGCCGAGGAGGTAGACGCCGGCCAGGGCTGCGCCCACCATCGCCAAGTGCCCCATGGTGCGGCGCCGCCCGGGATCGGGCTCGACGGCCCGCACGGCGAGCGGCACGAAGACCGGTAGGACCACCAGCGCGACGGCGAGGTAGAGCCACATCGCCTGCCTGCCGATCGACGGGTCGATGTCGCCCGTGAGCCACAGCCACACCGGCACTTCGATGAGCAGATGGGCGCCGAGGAGCACCGGGAGGGCGCCCAGAGCCCGTTCCGCCGGCCGGCGGACCTGCCGGAGGGCATCGGCCCCGATGGCCGTCACCACGACTCCGGCGACGAGGTCGGCCTCAGCCGAGAAGCACATGACGAACTGCTCCCTGCTACGTCGATGGGTGCGTCTGCATGCTGAAACGGCGACACCGATTTTACCGCCGCCCCACCGTTCTGGGGTCGGCTCAGCTCGTCTTGCGCAGGATCACCAGCGAGCGGGGGGACATGGCCAGCTCCTCGTCGGCCAGCAGGATGATCCCCTCACGGTCCAGCCGGGGAAGGGCGTAGCCGATCGACGTGTCCAGCACGAGCTCGAAGGAGCTGGCCCACTTGCCGTTGGGCAGGCAGAACTCCACCGGGTCCGGCCCGTTGAGCAGGAGCAGGAAGCTGTCGTCGTGGATCCGCTCCCCACGGGGACCGGGCTCGGAGATCTCGTCGCCGTTGAGGAACATGCCGAGGGCGACGACCTGCCCGGCAAGCCACTGGTCCTGGTCCATCTCGGTGCCGTCGGGCCCGAACCAGCCGATGTCGGCCAGCTCCGAACCGTGGATGGGCCGGCCCTGGAAGAACTTGCGGCGGCGGAACACCGGGTGGTCACGGCGAAGGGCCACAAGCCTCTTGGTCACCGCCAGGAGATCGGTCGCGTCCTCGTCGAGGTCCCAGTCGATCCAGTTCAGCTCGTTGTCCTGGCAGTAGGCGTTGTTGTTCCCGCCCTGGCTGCGGTCGAGCTCGTCGCCGGCCAGAAGCATGGGCACACCCTGCGACAGAAGAAGGGTGGCGAGGAAGTTGCGCTGCTGGCGCTTCCGGAGGTCGATCACCTGAGGGTCGTCGGTCTCACCCTCGACGCCGCAGTTCCATGATCGGTTGTCGTCGGTGCCGTCGCGGTTGCCCTCGCCGTTGGCCTCGTTGTGCTTGTGGTTGTAGGCGACGAGGTCGTGGAGGGTGAAACCGTCATGGGCGGTGATGAAGTTGATCGAGGCGCCGGGACCCCGGCCGTCGCCCTGGTACAGGTCACTGGAACCGGTGAGGCGGTAGCCCATCTCGGCCAGCGACGTGCCCTGGCCCCGCCAGAAGTCCCGGACCGCGTCGCGGTACTTCCCGTTCCATTCCGTCCACAGCACCGGGAAGTTGCCGACCTGGTAGCCCCCCTCTCCCACGTCCCAGGGCTCGGCGATGAGCTTGACCGACGACACCACGGGGTCTTGGTGGATGAGGTCGAAGAAGGCCGACAGCCGGTCCACCTCGTGGAAGCCGCGGGCCAACGCCGACGCGAGGTCGAACCGGAAGCCGTCGACGTGCATCTCGGTGACCCAGTACCGCAGGCTGTCCATGATGAGGTGGAGGACCTCGGGGTGGCGGGCGTTGAGGGTGTTGCCGGTGCCCGTGTAGTCCATGTAGTGGCGGGCGTCGTCCTCGACCAGGCGGTAGTAGGCCGCGTTGTCGATGCCCCGGAAGTTGAGGGTCGGGCCCATGTGGTTGCCCTCGGCGGTGTGGTTGTAGACCACGTCGAGGATCACCTCGATCCCGGCCGCGTGCAGGGTGCGGACCATGGCCTTGAACTCGCGCACCTGCTCGCCCCTGCTGCCCGACGACGAGTAGGCCGCGTGGGGGGCGAAATAGCCCACCGAGTTGTAGCCCCAGTAGTTCGACAGTCCCTTCTTGAGCAGGTCGTGCTCGGACACGAAGTGGTGCACCGGCAGCAGCTCGACCGCGGTGACGCCGAGGCTGGTCAGGTGGTCGACGGCCGCCGGGCTGGCCAGGCCGGCGTAGGTGCCCCGCTGGTTCTCGGGGACGCCGGGGTGGCGGGCGGTGAAGCCCTTGACGTGGAGCTCATAGATCACCGTCTCGTGCCACTCCCGCCGGGGCAGTTGGTCCTCCCCCCACGGGAAGAGGGTGTCGGCGACGACCGACTTCGGCACATGGGGCGCTGAATCGCGGGGGTCGGGTACGTCGTCGGACCCGCCGACCACGTAGCCGAAGACCGAGTCGTCCCAGTCGAGGTCGCCGTGGATGGCCTTGGCGTAGGGGTCCATGAGCAGCTTGTTGGGATTGAACCGCTGGCCCCACTCGGGCTCGTAGGCGCCCCTGCACCGGAAGCCGTAGAGCTGGCCCGGGCTCACCCCCGGCACGTAGCCGTGCCACACGTGGGCGGTGACCTCGCTCAGGGGAAACCTGGTCTCGGCGCCGTCGCCGTCGAAGAGGCAGAGCTCGACACCGTGGGCCGCCTCCGAGAAGAGGGCGAAGTTCGTCCCCTCTCCGTCCCAGGTCGCGCCGGGCGGGTAGGGGCGACCAGGCCACAGTTCCATGGGCAGTAGCATCTCCCACGGGGACGCTGTCGCGAAACCCCAGCTTCTCCGGAGGTCTCCTTGCAAGGCTTGGCTCGCTGGTGGTCGGGACTCGACCGCCCCTACCGCTTCAACGTGGGGCTCTACGTCCTCGCCACCATCGCCCTGGCCGCCATGCTCTTCGAGGTGGCCACGGGCGAGGACACCTCGCCCAAGGAGCAGGTGGCGACCCAGTCGCCGACGACGACCGTGCGGCCGACGTCGACCACGACGGGGCCGACCACGACGTCGAACGAGCCCTCGACCACGACGTCGTCCACGGTGGAGCCGGCCACGACCACCGTGGTGACAATCCCTCCGGGCCTGACGGGGACCACCCAGCCGTTCGCGGCGCCGACGGCCCCCCGCAACATCGGGACGAGCGCGCCGGCTACCACCGCGCCGCCGGTGGCGACCCCGACGGCCACCACTCAGCCCGAAGTGACGACGACGACCGAGGCGCCGCCACCGACCTCCTCGACGTCGGTGCCCTCGACCACGGCCGGACCGCCCACGATCCCACCGACGACACCGCCGCCGCCGACGATCCCGCCGCCGACCACGGCTCCGTAGCGCGTCGCTGTCAGATGGCGCCGTCCCCGGCAGTGCCGGGGCGTGGCTAGCTCCCGACGAGATGGTTCCGGGCCGGCTGGCGGAGCACCGTCGGCGGGTCTGGCTGATTGCCACCAGCTGCGCCGGCCAGCATGCGCCCCACGGCCACGGCGATCGGGATCGACACCGCGCACCAGATCAGCAGCGCCGTCAACAGGAGCCTCACCCCACTCCTATCGGCGTAATCCCACGAAAGCTGAAGAGCCCTCGGGCGGCACGCCGGCCGGTGCCCGGGGTGGGATTCGAACCCACATGGTCCCTGAGGACCAGAGGGGTTTAAGCCCTCCGCGTCTAACCGGTTCCGCCACCCGGGCGGGTGCCTACGACACTACCGCCAAGGTCCAGGACATAGGCGAGCAGGAACACGCCTCCTTCGAGCTCGTGGTCGTGGGCCGGGTCACGACGGAAGCCGGCCCGTCGGTAGAGCCGGTGGGCGACGACCATGGGGGCGGTGGTGTGGAGGAGGAGCCGGCGCTTGCCGGCGGCGACGGCCCGGTCGACGCATGCCGCCACCAGGCGGGCGCCGGTGCCTCGGCCCTGCGCGGCCGGGTCGACGGCGAGCATCCGCATGCCGGCGTCGCCGGCGCCGGTGAACCACGCCATGGGCCCCGGTCCCGGGATGTAGGTCACGCCTCCCAGAACCCGCCCGTCGTCGTCGGCCTCGACCAGCACGTCCACCAGCGCGGCCCGGCCGGCGACGTCGGCCAACTCCGCGGCGTAGCCACTGTCCATGTCGTCCCCCAGAAGGGCCCGGTAGGCGGCGACGGTGAGAGCGGCGAGGGCCTGGTACTCCTCGGGACGCACCACGCGGACGGCCATGGGGCCCCAGGATGCCAAGTGGCGGCGATCCGCCCGGCGACGGTGTGTGACACCGGCACGTCCAGCGGTCAGGCTAGGGGGATGAACGAGCCCGAGGACCGCCCGACCACCAGCAGCGCGCCGGGGCCGCAGGGAAATCCACCCGACGTCGCCGCCGGCGGGGCGCCCTCGGCCGGCGGACCGCCACCGCAGCCGGCGGAGCCGGTGAGCAGGCAGCCGTCGCCCGCCTCCGAGCCCGAGGCGACCTGGGAGGACGTCGTCGACCCTACGCCCGACCCGGCACCGCCAGTGGCGGCCAAAGCCGAGGCAGGCGACGAGTGGCCCGAGCCGAACCGCGTCCGCACGGCAAGGCCGGCGCCGGCCGCGGCCACCGACGGCGACGACGAGTTCGACGACTACCTCGACGCACCGGCGCCACGCTGGCCGTCCTTGCTGGCGACGATCGGCACGGCCCTCATCGGCATCGTCACGGTCCAGGTCCTGACGTCCCTGGTCGAGGGCCTCAGCCTCGAGAGCGGGCAGCGCGTCCAGATTCCCGACGACCTCTTCCACCGGCTCGGCTATCCCTTCGGCGGGCTGGGTGCGACCGCGCTGGTGTTCCTGGTGCTTGGTGTGGTCCTCGTCTCCATGCCCTCGGTCCTCGACGAGCTTCTCTCGGAGTCACAGGACCGCGTCGTGGGAGTGGCGTTGGTCGTCGCCGTGCTGATGGGCGTCATCATCGCCGTCGGCAGCCTGCTTGCGGTGCGGGCCAATCTGCACGAGTACGCGGCCAAGAACGTGCCGGTGCCGACCTACGTGCGGGTGCAGTTCACCAACTTCCTGCTCGGCAGCCTGGGAGCTGCGGCGCTCGCTCTGTTCGGCGCCATCTCCTCTCTGAACGAACGCAGCCGCGAGCGCCTGGACTGAGCTGGTGGGCCACTACCCGTTGCCGGCCGTCGGGTAGTCGATGATCCCTTCCCGCACCGCGGTGGAGACGGCCTCGAGCTTCGAGTGGGCGCCCAGCTTGGCCAGCACCGACTGCACGTGGTTGCGGATGGTGTTGACGCTCAGGAACAGCTCGGCGGCGATGACCTTGTTCGTCATGCCGCGGGCCAGGAAGCCGAGGATCTCGCGCTCGCGCTCACTCAGGTCCTCCCCGAGGGTCCGCTGGGTGCGGTTGAGCTTCGGGAGCAGGCGGGCCAGGAGGGCGGGCGAGATCAGGGCTTCACCCACTGCGGCCGCTCGCACCGCGTGGACCACCTCGGCCGCGGCCCGGTCCTTGGTCAGGAAACCTGAGCAGCCGGCGTCGATGGCGGCCAGCAGCACGCGGTCTTCGGTGGAGCCGGTCAGCATCACCACCATCACCTGGGCGCTCTGGCGCCTGATCTGAGCCGCCACCGAGACCCCGTCCTGGTCCGGCAGCTGGTAGTCCATGAGCACCACCTTCGGGTGCAGCCTGGCCACCATTTCGATGGCGTCGGCGCCGGTGCCGGCCACGCCGAGGACGGTGATCCCGTCCTCGTCGGCGAGCAGCCGGGCCAGGCTCTCGGAGAACACGCGATGATCGTCGACGATGAGGACCCCGACTGTCGTGTCCTCAGGCTCCGCCATCGACGACCTCCCGGATCGCTCGCAGCAACTCTTCCTCCGCCACCGGCTTGGCCAGCAGGCGACCGCTTGTCGGGCCGTCCTCCTTGTTGTAGCCGGTCATCATGATGACGCGCGTGCCGGGTCGACGCTCGCCTATCACCCGGGCGAGCTCGTCACCCCGCATGCGGGGCATGGCGATATCGGTTACGACGACGTCGATGTCCGGCTCGTCGTCGAGGAACTCCAACGCCTCGACCCCGTCCGAGGCGGCGATGACCTGGTACCCGTGGCCCGTAAGGATCCTGGCCGTCGCCACCCGCAAGGACTTCTCATCCTCCACGAGCAGGATCCGTTCCCGGCCATCGAGTAGATCGATGCCCGTCACGTCCTGACGAGCGGCCGGATCATCGGCGGAGCGGAGCCCGATGGTGACAGTGGTGCCGGCCCCCACCTCGGAGTCGATGCGAACCTCGCCACCGTTCTGGCGAACGATGCCGTAGACCGTCGCCAGGCCCAGGCCCGTCCCCTTGCCGTGCGGCTTGGTGGTGAAGAAAGGCTCGAACGCTTGCTTGACCACCTCCGGCGGCATGCCCTCACCCGTATCGGCGACCCGTAGGGCGATGTCGAGCTCCCCTTCGACCCGCTCGGTGGCGATGGTGATCTGGCCACCGTGGGGCATGGCGTCTCGTGAGTTGATGGCCAGGTTGATGACGATCTGCTCGATCTGCTGGCGATCGACGATGGCGATGACCGACCCTGGCCAGAGCTCCAGGCGCAGTTCGACGGGTTCGCCGAGGGTCCGCTCCAGCATGGCCACTACCCCTCGCACCACATCGTTGACGTCGACGCGTTCGGGGTTGGCGACGTCGCGCCGGGCGAACGTCAGGAGCTGACGGGTCAGGGCCGCGCCTCGCTCCGCCGCGGCGCGTATCTCCCCCAGGTCGGCACCGGTGGCCGGGTCGGTGGCCCGCCGCGAGAGGAGGGCGGTGTAGTTCAGGATCACCCCCAGCAGGTTGTTGAAGTCGTGGGCGATCCCGCCGGCCAGCTGACCCAGGCTCTCCAGGCGGTGCGACCGCTCGCGCTGGGCCTCGAGAGCCGCACGCTGCCGTTCGGCCGCCAGTTCGATGCGTTCGGTGACGTCACGGATCGACGCCAGGACCAGGACCGAGCCGGGTGCTTCATGGACCGCGCTGAGGCTGATCTCGGCGGGGAACGTGGTGCCGTCCTTGCGCCGGGCCGAGAGTTGCCCGCCGGCTCCCATGGGGCGCGCCTCGGGGTCGGCGACGTAGCCGGCCCTGTGCAGGGCATGCTGGTCACGGTCGGCTTCGGGTACCAGCACCTCGACCTGCTGGCCGAGCAGCTCGCCGGCCGTCCAGCCGAGGAGCCGCTCCGCCTGGGCGTTGAGCAGTTCGATGCGGCCGGAGGCGTCGACGCCGATGGTGGCGTCGGGGGCCGACGCCAGCACGGCGCGGTAGCGGTGCTCGGTGCGCCGTGAAACCGTGACGTCGCGGATAGCGGCTGCCACCAGCAGCGACCCCTCGGCGGTGGTGAACCCGCTGAGGCTGATCTCGGCCGGGAACTCGGTGCCGTCCCGGCGGCGGGCCCACAGTTCCAGTCCGACGCCCATCGGGCGGGTCGTCGGATGCTCCATGTACCCGGCGCGGAGATCCGGGTGACGGCCGGCGAAGCGCTCCGGCACCAGGCACTCGACGGGCTTGCCGATGAGGTCGGCCCTGGGCCAGCCGAAGACCCGCTCGGCCTGGTCGTTGACGAAGACGATGGTGCCGGCCTCGTCGACGGCGAGCAAGGCGTCGGGCGCGGCGCCGAGCAGCCCTCGCAGCACGTCTTCTGAAGGATCCATGGCTCCCCCCAACCGGCAATTAGAGCACAGCAGGATCCGGAGTTACACCGTATGGGGGCACATCAGGTCTTCGGCCAGGCTTCTTCGCCGGTCCGTCCCGGCAGCAATCAGCCGGCGTACCGAAGGCGGGCCGAGAGCGTCGACAGGAGATCGGCCAGGATCTGTCCGCCGGGACTGCCACGCATGGCCTTGGTCTTCTGCATCGCCCACCTCCCAGCCGTGTCCGGCTGCTTTCACCTCATGATCGGGGGTGTGGGGGAGGTGGACAAGGGCCGATGGCACCGACCTACCAGGTGCAAATGCATCAGAACGGACGAGAAGTTTCGGCCGCCTCGCTGCGACTAGGATCACGCCGTGGAACTCGGCGGGAGCGACGGTGTGAAAGCACACGAGATCATCCATGATCTCCGCAACGCCCTAGGACTGGTCATCAACTACGCCAACCTGATGGCGAACGATCTGGCCGACCGTCCCGAGGTCCTCGAGGACTTGACGGAGATCAGGACTGCAGGCCGCCGGGCCGCCGAATTGGTGGGAGAGCTGTCGGCAGTCATTTCAACGGGTGGCCGCCCCCGTGAGGAGCCAATGGCGTAGGCATTGATCGAGTCCAATCCGCCGCGGTACGGTGCGGGCAGATCACCCTTCAACAGCGAGGGTTGTCGATTTTGGTGGAGAACGGGAGGACGGCGATGGGGTCGACTGCATCGACCCCGCGACACACCCGCCGGCGGATCTCCGCGGCCACGTTCGTCTTCCTCATTCTGACTGCGGGAGCGTTCGCGGTATTCGGCGTGACCCGCAACGTCGTCGAAAGCAATGAACGCCGCCTCCTCCGGCAAAGAGCCGCGGAGGTGTCGGCGCTATTACGGGACTCCGTCCAGTCTTCACATTCGACGCTCGGCCTCCTCGCCGTCCTCGCTGCGCTGCCGGACCAGGCCGGGTTCGCCCAGGGAGCGGGGGCCGTGAGCCGCGGTCTCGGCGGGTCGGTGCTGGCCCTGACCGAGGGCGACGCCGGCTTCACAGTGACCGCGGCAGCCAGTGGGGAACCGGCCACCGGACAGGTCATAGGTGGCGACCTCGGGTCGCTGGCGGCCCGCGCCCTCGAGGCGCGGGCCCCCGCCGCGGACCTGGTGCGTGATGGTGGGCGGACGCGATTGGCGTTCGCCGCCGCCAGCCCGGCGCCGGCGCGCGTCGTGGCCGTGCTGCTGACGGATGTGGACCCCAGCCGGCCGCTCCCGCGGACCGCGGGCTCTGCGTTCAGCGAGATGGGTGGCGCCCTCTACGCCTCCCCTCGGCCCGACCCGGACCGCCTGGTGCTCACCAGCGAGGAGTCGTTGCCACTCTCCGGCGAGGTGGTGGAGGTTCCGTTCCCGGTGGGCCCCGACCAGTGGACCGTGGTCGTCAAGGCCCGCTCCGAACTCGTCGGCACCTTCCCCGCCATGGCCCCCTGGATTCTCCTTGGAGCCGGCCTCCTGGTCGCCCTCCTCATCAGCACCGTCGTTCGCACGTTGGCCCGCCGGCGCCAGTTCGCCGACGCCCTGGTCCAAGACCGGACCCGTGAGCTCGAGTCGACCCGGGAGTTCCTCGAGCGCCTCCTCGTCTCGGGGCCGGCGGTGGTGCTGCGGGCCGACCCGGGTGAAGAGGACCGGCGCATCACCTACGTGAGCCCCAACGTCGAGCGGGTGCTCGGCCTGCGGCGCGCCGATGTGGTCGAGAATGCCAGCCTTCTCCCCTACCTCCATCCGGACGACGTGGGCCTGGCTCGGGTAGCCCTCGATCAGCTGCGCGACACCGGCCGCCCCGTCGAGATGGAGTTCCGTGTCCGCCGCCCGGACGGCCAGGTCGTCTGGGTGTCGGCCCTTTCCGTGCCTGAGATCGACCACCAAGGCGCCAACAGAGGCGTGTTCGTCTATCTCACCGACATCTCCAAGCGCCGGGCGGCGGAGGACGCGCTTCGCAATGCCCAGCTGGCCGCCGAGGCGGCCAACCGATCGAAGAGCGAGTTCCTGTCACGCATGAGCCATGAGCTGCGGACCCCGCTCAACGCCGTCCTCGGCTTCAGCCAGCTCCTGAAGATGCAGCCGCTCAACGAACAGGAGTCGGAGGCTGTCGAGCACATCCTCAAGGGCGGCCGCCACCTCCTTGACCTCATCAACGAGGTCCTCGACATCTCGCGGATCGAGGCCGGGCGCCTGCTGCTGTCACCGGAGGCCGTCTTCGTATCGGAGCTGGTGCAGGAATCCATGGACCTGGTGCGGTCGATGGCGGAGGAGCGCGAGGTGAGGCTCGTGGCCGACCGCGCCGGCATGGACGCCTATGTCTTCGCCGACCGGCAGCGCGCGAAGCAAGTGCTGCTCAACCTGCTCTCGAACGCAGTCAAGTACAACCGTCCTCGTGGTTCGGTGGCGGTGTCGTGCCGGGAGCACGGCGCCACCGATGTGCGGATCAGCGTGGCCGACACCGGGCCCGGCATCCGCCCGGAGATGATGAGCCGCCTGTTCGCTCCCTTTGACCGCCTCGATGCGGGCCACACCGAGGTGGAAGGGACCGGTATCGGCCTGACGCTGTCGAAGGTCCTGGCCGAGGCGATGGGTGGGACGCTGAGCGTCGAGAGCATCCCTGGCCAGGGCAGCACCTTCTCCTTGGATCTTCCGCGGGTGGAGGGGCCCGTGGAGCGTTACGAGCGCCTCCAATTCGAGCCGGCGACGCTCGCCGTCCACCCCACGAACGGCCACATCGCCCCGGGCCAGCGCCACAAGGTGCTCTACATCGAGGACAATCCGTCGAACCTGCGCCTGATCGAGCGCATCCTGGCCAGGCGAGGCGATGTCGATGTCGTCTCGGCCATGCAGGGCCGGTTCGGGATCGACCTGGCCCGCCAGCACCACCCGTCGGTCATCCTGCTCGACCTGCATCTGCCCGACATCAGCGGTGAGGAGATCCTCCGGCGACTCCTCGACGACCCGATCACGGCATCCATCCCGGTGGTGATGGTCACCGCCGATGCCACGGCGGGCCAGGTGCAGCGGCTGCTGTCGGCGGGTGCCGCCGCCTACCTGACCAAGCCACTCGACGTGGCCAGGCTGCTGGGCCTGCTCGACGAGATGCTCGCCACCCGTGAGTGACCTGCTCGGCTCCAGCCGGGTGATGGTCATCGACGACAGCCCGGCCAACGTGAGGCTACTTCGCCGTTTGCTCGGCGACGCCGGGGTGACCGCGGTCGAGGGTTTCACCGATCCCCAGCCGGCGCTCAGCCGGTGCAAGGAGTCACTGCCCGATGTCCTGCTCCTGGATCTGCACATGCCGGGCCTCGACGGTTTCGCGGTCATGGACGCGCTGCGCTCGATCGTGCCGGACGACGCCTTCCTCCCCGTCCTGGTCCTCACCGCCGACGAAGATGCCGTGGTCAAACAGCGGGCGCTCTCGGCCGGCGCCAAGGATTTCCTGACCAAGCCGTTCGATGCCATCGAGGTCGTCCTCCGGGTGCGCAACCTCCTCGAGACGAAGGACCTCTACAGCCGGCTCGAGCGGCACAACGCCCGGCTGCAGGCCGAGCTGGACGCGCAACAAGCCGCCAAGCGGCGTCTGGCCGAGGCGTTCCGGGAGAGCGAACGGCGGATCGAGAAGGTTCTGGCCGAGGACCTCGTGTCGATGGTGTTCCAACCCATCGTCAGCCTGGTCGACGGGCGCCTGGTGGGCGTCGAGGCACTGGCCCGGTTCGACGCAGAGCCCCGCCGGCCACCGAACGAATGGTTCGCGGAGGCCAACGCCGTGGGACGCGGAGTGGACCTCGAGCTGCATGCGGTGAGGACGGCCTTGTGCCAGCTCGACGACCTGGGCTTCGGTGCCTACATGTCGGTCAACGCGTCCCCCGCGACGATCGGCCCGGGGCTGGCCACGCTGCTCGCCCAGTTCCCGGGCAACCGGATCGTGCTGGAGCTGACCGAGCACACGATCGTCGGTGACTACGGAGCGCTGGTCGAGGGACTGGTGCGCTCACGACGCGAAGGGGTCCGGATCGCGGCCGACGACACGGGCGCCGGCTACTCGGGGCTGCAGCACCTTCTGCGCCTGCGCCCGAACGTCGTCAAGCTCGACACCGGGCTCACTCGCAACATCGACGAGGATCCGGTCCGGCGGGCCCTGGCCTCGGCGCTGGTCGCCTTCGCCGCCGAGATCGGCGCCGCGCTGGTGGCCGAGGGGGTGGAGTCGGTCGGCGAGCTGCGCTCGCTCAGGGCGCTGGGTATTCCTGCCGCCCAGGGCTACCGCCTCGCCCGACCCGGCCCTATGTCGGCCCTGCGGTCGGAGTACAGCGACATGTTCGGCGACGTCCTGGGCTGAACGGCTACGGGGAAGAGGCGACCGGCCGGTGAAGGGCGGGGTAGCAGGCGGCGCAAGTCCCTCCTGCGCTGGCTCGATGACGACGGAACGGCCTTGGCCCAATCGTGCTTCGACCTCGGCCGGGAGGGCGGCGTCGAGCGCCAGGTGCGAGTCGGGACAGTGGTCGCACCCGCAGGCGGCGACCGGCGGGGATCCGTCGACGCCGAAGAGAAGCAGCGCCTCGGCTCCGGCTCCGGCCAGCATGGTGCGATCGCACATTCCCCGGGCCCGGGCGGCTCAGGCGGCACCTCTGCGATGCACGGCGACTTCGGCGGCCCCGACGCGGGGCAGCAGAACACGGCTCAGGATGGCGTCCAGGTCTCCGGCCTTGATGGGCTTGGCCATGTAGTCGTCCATGCCGGCGGCCAGGCACCGGTCGCGGTCTTCGACCAGGGCGCCGGCGGTCATGGCGACGATCGGCACGCAGTTCGTCGGCGCCGGCCCCCGGCGGATCTCCGCCGTGGCCTCGAACCCGTCCATCTCCGGCATCTGGCAGTCCATCAGGACGGCGTCGTACCGCCGGCGGGCGAGGGCCTGGAGGGCCTCGACGCCGTTCCCGGCCACGTCGCAGTCGAAGCCCAGCTTGGCCACGATCCCCTTGGCGACGGCCTGGTTTATGGCGTTGTCCTCGACGACGAGCAGCCGGCCGCGGGTCAGGTGGGCTCCCGACGGGAGCGGCGGCGCCACCGGCGGCTTGACCGCAGGTGGCGCTATCGCCCGCAGGATGGCGTCGTGGAGCTGGGAGAGGCGGGCCGGCTTCATGAGGCAGGCGCGGAACCCGGCACGGGCCGCCTCCTCGGAGCCGACGATCAGGGAACTGAGCAGGATCAGGCGGACCGACCGCAGCGTCGGGTCGGTGGTGACGGTGCGAGCCAGTTCCAGGCCGTTCATCCCGGGCATGGCCATGTCGAGGAGGGCCAGGTCGTAGGGATGGCCGGCGTCGGCGGCCCGGCGCAGCCGGTCCAGGGCGACAGAGCCGTCCGGAGCGACGTCGGCGGTGATGTCCCAAGCCAGCAGCTGGGCGCCGAGGACCAGGCGGTTGGTCTCGTTGTCGTCGACGACCATGACCCGTAGGCCGGCCAGTCCTGGGCTCATGACCGGCTTGGGCTCGGCGACAGCCGCCCCGGCGAAGGGCAGCTCCACCCAGAAGGTGCTGCCATGACCGGGGACGCTGTCGACCCCGATGGTGCCGCCCATGGCCTCGGACAGCCGCCGGGAGATGGCCAGGCCCAGGCCGGTGCCACCGTAGCGGCGGGTAGTGGAGGCGTCGGCCTGGGAGAAGGGCTCGAACAGCCGCTCGGCGGCGGACGGAACGATCCCGATCCCTGTGTCGATCACTTCTATGCGCACGGGCACGGACTGGGCGGTCGCCGGGGCGCTGAGCCCGGCCCGGATCACCACCTCCCCCTTGTCGGTGAACTTCACCGCATTGGACGCCAGGTTCAGCAGGATCTGGCGCAGGCGCCCGACGTCGCCGCGGACCATGGTCGGGACCTCGGGCTGGCAGTAGGCGACCAGCTCGAGGCCCTTGGCCCGCGCAGACTCGGCCACGAGGGTGGCCACGTCGTCGACGGCGTCGGCCAGGTTGAAGTCCACTGTCTCGAGCTCCAGCTTGCCGGCTTCGATCTTGGAGAAGTCGAGGATGTCGTTGATGATGCCGAGCAGGGCCTCGCCCGACGTGCGCACGCCGTGGGCATACTGCTGCTGGGTCTCGGTGAGGCCACTGTCGAGCAGGAGCCCCGTGAGCCCGATCACGCCGTTCATCGGCGTACGGATCTCGTGGCTCATCGTGGCCAGGAACTCCGACTTCAGCTTGGAGGACTCCAGCGCCTTGTCTCTCGCCTGGGCCAGTTCCTTCTCGAGGCGCGTGCGCTCCGTGACGTCGCGGAAGCTCCACACCCGGCCGACGACGGTGCCGTCGACGCGCTGGGGCTCGGAATACCGCTCGAAGATGCGACCGTCCCTGAAGATGACGGTGTCGTCGCTCTCGGCGTCTGGTTGGCCGGCCAGACGGCTGATGGTTCCGACGAAGGCGTCGGGGTCGGCGAGCTGGTCGAGCACCGGGGCCAGGGCGTGGTCGGCGGGCTGTGCTTCCAGCGCCGTGAGGGGGAGGCCGCACATCTCGGCGAACTTGCGGTTCGCACTCGAGATCCTCCCGTCCGGCTCGACGACGAGTATCCCGTCGGCCGTCGACTCCAGGGTCGCGGCCAGCAGGGACAGGGTCTGCTGGAGCTCACGCTCGCTTCGCTTGCGATCGGTGATGTCGCGCAGGAAGGCGCTGAACTGCTGCGTGGCGCCACCGCCCATCCACCAGACGGCCACCTCGACCGGCAGCTCGTGGCCGTCTCGGTGAACGGCGGTGATCTCCATGCGCCCGTCGAGGCCGGTGCCGTCGGCGGCCGCCAGGTAGCACTCGAGGTCGTTGGCCCCTCGGAGTCGCTCCGGGATGATCGTCTCGGCCAGCGGGCGCCCGACGGCATCGCCGCGTGACCAGCCGAAGGTCACTTCCGCACTGCGGTTCCAGTCGGTGATGAGGCCGGCGCCGTCGATGCCCACGAAGGCGTCTCGGGCCGTGTCGATCACCCGGCGAGTCCGTTCCTCGCTGGCCCGCAGAGCCCGGTCCGCCTCCAGGCGGTCGGTGATGTCGCGGGCAATGGTGGCGCCGCTGACGATCTCGCCGGCGAGGTTCCGGACCGCCGATATGGTGATGGAGACATCGACCAGGCTGCCGTCCTTGCGGACCCGGCGGGTGTCGAACGGCTCGACCCGGCGGCCACTCCAGAGCTGGGCAAACCGGGAATTGGCTTGCTCCGTGAGGTCCGGGGGCACCATGGCCCGCGTGCGGCCGACGATCTCCTCCGCCGTGTACCCGAAGAGCTCCGTCGCCCCCTGGTTCCAGCTGGTGATCGTGCCGTCGGGTGACCACCCATAGATGGCGTCCTGGGACGACGCCACGATGGCGGCCATGGCGGCCAGTTGTGACTGTGACCGCTCGTTGAGCTTCCAGCTGGCGATGCCGGCCGCGCTCATGGCCAGGATCCCTGCCCCGTGGACACCCGCCCAGATCCAGGGCTGCTTCCACGCCCCCTCGTGGTTGTAGACGTCCTGCGGGGAGAAGACACCGACGACGCCATGGTGAAGAACCACGAACCCGATGGCTATGAGGAACGGGCGCCAGTCCTGGTACAGGACGACGACGCCCACCATGACGAAGAAGTGGAAATGGGCCTCGATCATCCCGCCCGACAGGTGGACGAGCACCGCCGAGGCCGTCATCAGCCCGATGGCGGCGAAGATCGTGCTCTCCCGGCGCCGGCCGGTGCTGAGCCAGGCGGCAACGGCGGGACAGGCGACCACCGCCGCCTCGAACAGGGAGTGGATGGCGCTGCTGCCGGTGGCCAGCCCGAAGACGAACAGGCCCGGGACGTGGAGCCAGAGGAGGATGAGGATGCCTTGGTGGCGGGTGCGCCAGACATCGTCGGGCAGGGTGCCGCCCCGAGGGAGGAAGGTGCGGATCCTCGCCCTCACGGACGGTTCGGCCGGTGCCAGCGCGGTCGTCACCGAGCAGCCATCGTGCCGCAGTGGACTCGGCCCATGGGAACGTAGTTCGGCATCCGGGCCCCGCCCTTTGATGATGCGTTCGCGCCATCGCTGGGGCGGTCGCATCAGTTCAGCCCGGCCACACCTCGGTGACCGGGAGCCCCTTCTCGACTGCGGCGGCCTCCGCCAGCTGGAAGCGGTCCCGGAAGCGGGCCGCGGTGGCGCGAAGGGCGGCCTCGGGATCGACCTGGGCCCGCCGGCAGCGGTCCACCAGGGCGAACAGCTCCGCGCCCGGCCCCTCCTCATCGGTCACCGGGTCGACGCCGGCCGACGCCGCCTTGCGCTGGACCTTGTGGGCGTAGAGCAGCGACGGCAGGCCGTCGCCGATGCCGTCCATGATGCTGGCCCGGCCCTTCTCGGCCCGCTTGATCTGTTCCCAGTTGGCGACCACCTCCGCCGGCGTGTCGGCCTGCACGCCGGCGAAGACATGGGGATGTCGGTGGACGAGCTTGTCGTGGATGCCCCGGGCGACGTCGGCCAGGGTGAACCAGCCCTCCTCGGCGCCGAGGGTGGCGTGGAAGACCACCTGGAACAGGAGGTCGCCGAGCTCCTCCTCCAGGTGCTCGAACCCCTCGCCGCCGGCCTCCGCTTCGGCATCCGCAGGCAGCGCTTCGATGGCTTCGAGGACCTCGTAGGTCTCCTCCAACAGGTGCCGGGTGAGGGTGCGGTGGGTCTGCTCCCGGTCCCAGGGGCATCGCTCGCGGAGGGTCCGGACGAGCTCGGCGAAGCGGGCCACTTCCCGGGCCACGGGAGGGGCGCCGGCCGGCAGGTAGATGGAGGTGAGGTGGTCGACCTCGACCACCCGGTCGAGGTCGGCCCACGCCACGCTGGTGACCGACTCCTCGGGCAGGCCGAGGCGCTGGAGGACGGTCACGTCGGGCCTCTCGGCGTCGACGGCCAGCTTGATGTCGGAGAGGATCTGGCGGGTGTCGCACTGAGCGACGAGCAGGGGGCCACGTTCGCCGGCGGCTTCGACCGCGAAGCGCCGGCCGTCGACCACCCGCACACCCTCGGCCACGGGATCCACACCGAGGACGCCCCAGGCCAGGTCCAGGAAGGAAAGCCCCGGGACCAGGCGGACGTCGACCCGGTCGTCGGTGCGCAGGAGCTCGACCGTGCGTTCGGCCACCAGCGGCGATCCGGGGACGGCGTAGGCCACCGTGCCGTGCTCGCCGGCTGCCTCCGCCAAGGCGTCGACGATGCCGGCGTAGACCTCCTCCAGCGAGGCCGCCGACTCATAGATCGAGTCGAAGGAGGTGGCGCCGGCGGCGGCCACCGCCGCCGGGTGACGGGTCGTGCGCAGGTACCGGTGGGGCGTGGACGCCAGGGCGTCGACCGCCGCCGTGGTGAGCAGGTCGGGGCCCGCCGGCCCCAGGCCGACGACCACGACGGTGGGGCGCACGGGCGTGATTACGGGGGGGTGGCGCCGCCGGCGGGGCCACCCCCCCGTAATCACGCCCGTGCGCCCCACCGTCGTGGTCG
>Ga0247713_1000695_pt1 | contig 19029 bp, 15 predicted proteins | sample 21E_NmetaG_FD_189936 | JGI IMG/M metagenome (GOLD analysis project Ga0247713, IMG submission 189936) | Soil microbial communities from hillslope of Landscape Evolution Observatory, University of Arizona, Oracle, AZ, United States - 2-1-E_N | ecosystem: Engineered > Artificial ecosystem >... | reverse complement strand
GGCCGGGGACCGGGAGCCGCGCCCCACCAGCCGCGCGGCTCCCGGTCCCCGGCCAGCACCGCGGCCACGTGCACGGGCTGGGCCGGCAGCGCGGCGTGGATGCGCGCGATGTCGGCGTCGGAGGGCCGGGCGTCCACCGGGGGGTCGGGCAGCGGGGCCGGCTGCGCGTGCGGCAGCACCACCTGCCCGACGTGGTAGAGGGCGACGTCGACGAACCCGCGGGCCCGGTTGCGCACGAGCGCGTCCAGCAGACCCGGCAGCAGGGTGGTGGCCAGCTCGGCGCGGTCGGCGTCCATCGGGTTGCGGACCGGCACGGTGCGCCGGCGCACGTCGTCGGCGGGCAGGCCGAACGCGTCCCACACGGCGGGACCGACGAACGGGAACGGCAGCACCTCGACGTAGCCCGCCTCGGCCAGCGCCCTCGAGACGGCCCGCCGCCGCTGCTGGGCGGGGGTCAGCCCGCGGCCGGGCGGGGCTGCCGGCAGCACGGACGGGATCGTGTCGAGGCCCTGCAGCCGCAGGACCTCCTCCACGAGGTCCGCGGGCCGGGTCAGGTCGGGGCGCCACGAGGGCGGGGTGACGACGACCGCCCCGACCCCGTCGTCACCGGTCTCCAGGTCGACGGCGCAGCCGACCTGCACCAGCCTGCGGACGGTCGCGCCGCGCGGCAGCGCGGTGCCGGCGACCTCGTCGGGCAGCGCCAGCGGCATCCGCACCGGCGGCAGGACCGGCGCGGCCCCGGCGTCGGTGCGTCCGGGCACGATCGTCCCGCCGCCGTACCGCACGAGCAGGGCGGCCGCGCGCTCCGCGGCCACCGGCGGCAGCTGCGGGTCCACGGCCCGTTCGAACCGCTTCGCCGCCTCGCTGGGCAGCTTGTGCCGGCGCGCGGCGCGCGCGACGGCGGCCGGCTCCCAGTTCGCCGCCTCGATCAGGACGTCGACGGTGGAGCCGGAGATCTCGGTGCTCGCGCCGCCCATCACCGCGGCGAGTCCGATCGGGCCGGTGTCGTCGGTGAGGACGATGTCGTCGGGGTCGAGCCTGCGCTCGACGTCGTCGAGGGTCCGCAACGTCTCTCCCCGACGGGCGCGCCGCACGACGATGTCGCCGCGCACCAGCGCGGCGTCGAACGCGTGCAGCGGTTGACCGAGTTCGAGCATCACGTAGTTGGTGACGTCGACGGTGAGCGAGATCGGGCGGATCCCCGCGGCGAGCAGGCGCCGACGCATCCACCAGGGGCTCGGCGCCGCGGGGTCGACGCCGGTCACCCGGCGCGCGACGAAGCGGCGGCAGCCGACGGGGTCGGAGATCCGGACCGGCCACGCGTCGCCCTCGGCGGCGGGGATCCCGACCTGCGCGGCCGGGTCGGTGAACGCGGTGTCGAGCGAGGCGGCCAGCTCGCGGGCGAGGCCGCGGACCGCGAAGCAGTACCCGCGGTCGGGGGTGACGGCCAGCTCGATCACGGCGTCGTCGAGGCCGAGCAGCGGCCGCGCCTGGTCACCCGGCTCCGCGGTGCCCGACGGCAGCACGAGGATGCCGGCGTGGTCGGACCCGATGCCGAGCTCGCGCACGGAGGCGATCATCCCGTCGGAGACGTGCCCGTAGGTTCGCCGCGCCGAGATCGCGAAGCCGCCGGGCAGGACCGCTCCCGGCAGGGCGACCACGACGAGGTCGCCCTCGGTGAAGTTCTGCGCGCCGCAGATGATGCCGCGCGGCTCGCCCTCGCCGGTGTCCACCCGGCACCACCGGATCGGCTTCTTCAGTCCGGTGAGCTCCTCGACCGCCGTCACCCGCCCGACGACCAGGGGCCCGGTGACCTCGGGACCGCGGTGGACGTCCTCGACCTCCAGGCCGACCCGGACGAACGCCTCGGCGACCTCGTCGGCGTCCGGCGGGAGCCGGTCGACATGGTCCGCGAGCCACGACTGGGAAACGCGCACGTGCTGCTCCTCTACACGCCGAAGGCGCGGCTGAACCGGACGTCGCCCTCGACCATGTCCCGCATGTCGGGCAGGCCGTTGCGGAACTGCAGCGTGCGCTCCAGCCCCATCCCGAAGGCGAACCCGGAGTAGACGTCCGGGTCGACCCCGCAGGCCCGCAGGACGTTCGGGTCGACCATGCCGCAGCCGCCCCACTCGACCCAGCCGGCGCCGCCCTTCTTCTCCGGGAACCACACGTCGGGCTCCGCCGAGGGTTCGGTGAACGGGAAGAACGACGGGCGCATGCGGATCCTCGACCGCTCGCCGAACATCGCCCGGGCGAGCGCGTCGAGGGTGCCCTTGAGGTGCGCCATCGTCAGCCCTCGGTCCACGGCCAGGCCCTCGACCTGGTGGAACACCGGGGTGTGGGTGGCGTCGAGCTCGTCGGTGCGGAACGTGCGGCCCGGACACACGACGTAGACGGGCAGCTCGCGCTCCAGCAGCGCGCGGATCTGCACCGGCGAGGTGTGGGTGCGCAGCACCAGCCCGGAGTCGGTCCCGTCGTCGCCGTCGCCGACGTAGAAGGTGTCCTGCATCGTCCGCGCCGGGTGGTCCTTGCCGAAGTTCAGCGCGTCGAAGTTCAGCCACGAGGCCTCGACCTCCGGCCCCTCCGCGACCTCCCAACCCATAGCGACGAAGACGTCCGCGATCCGTTCGGAGAGCTGCGTGATCGGGTGGCGGGCACCGCGCGGGTGCCGGTCCCACGGCAGCGTGACGTCCACGGCCTCCTCGGCGAGCACCCGCTCGTCGCGTTCGGCGGCGAGCTGCGCGCGGCGCGCGTCGAAGCCCGCCTGGACCTCCTGGCGGGCCGCGTTGACGCGCCTGCCCGCCTCGGCCCGCTCCGGGCCCGGCAGCGCGCCGAGCGCGCGGCGGGCGAGCTGCAGCGGGGCGCGGTCGCCGAGGTGGGCCGGCTTGGCGGCGGCGAGCGCGGCCAGGTCCGCCGCTGCGGCGAAGGCCTCCTCGGCCGCGACGACGGCCTGCTTCAGCGTCTCCTCGGCGAGCAGGGCGGCGTCGGGGGTCTCAGGGGGATCGGACGGCATCGGGTGGGGTGTCTTTCCCTCGACGGGCGGGACCGATCGATCGTAGTCGGGGCGCTCGTCCGGTTTCCCTCGCGGTCGGCCGAGGGCCCCGCGCCCACCGGGACGGGCACCGCGGGCACGGCCGAGCGCCCGAGTCGGGGCCGTCCGCCGGGTCCCGGTTACGGCGATCGGCGGTAGAGGGGCGAGGGTTCCGGCGCGACACTGGCGGCCCGGCTCCCCCGTCCTGTTCAACTTCCGAGGTGCCCCCGTGTGGATCGTGCTGCACCCGCGGGCTGCGCCGACCACGCGGGCCGGCCCGTGCGCAGGTGCGCTGTGGTGGGCGGTGCTCGCCGCCGGGGTGGCACTGACGGTGGCACTGCGCGCGCTGCGCTCGCCCGGCGCTCCCGCTCCGGTCGAGGCCGAGGCCGCGCTCGTCGGGCAGGTGCTGGCGGTCGTCGGGCTGGGCGGCGCGGCCGCGCCGGGGGTCTCGCCCGCGGCGCTGCAGGTCGCCGCGTGGACCGTCGCCACCGGTGCGTGGGACCGGGCGCCGAGCGTCCTCGACGCCGCCCGGGAGGCGATGCTGCCGGTCGCCGCCGTGACCGCGCTGCTCGTGTGGGTCCTCGCGCGGCGGCTGGACGTCGAGCGGCCGTGGGCGGCGGCGGCACTGCTGCTGCTGGCGGTGTGCCCTCCGCTGCTCGACGCCCAGCGGACCGTCGTGGCCGCGGGCCTCGCCCTGCCGTGGCTGCTGGGCGCGCTCGCCCTTGCCGCGGGACCCCGGCGCCGTGGCCGGCGCGGGCTGGTCCGCGACGGCGGCCTGGTGGGCTGTGTCGCGGTCGGGGTGCTCACCGCGCCCGTGGCGCTCACCCTCGTGCCGTCGGTGCTCTGGTTCGCCGTGCGGCGCCGGGACCCCGTCGACGCCGCGGTGGTCGGGTCGGCGCTGGCACTGGTCGCGGGCGCCGGCACGGCGTGGACGGCCGTGGCGGGCACCGGCACCCGGCTCGCCGGCCCCGGGGCAGGCGACCTGCTCGCCGCGGACCGGCTCGGCGTCGACCCGCTCGGTCCCCTACTCGGCGCTGCCGTGGCCCTCCTCGCGCTCGGGTCGGCCCGCACCCGCCCGCTCGCCGTCGGCGTGCTGCCGGCACCGTTCGTGGCGGCGATCACCGCCACCCCCTGGCCGGGCCTGGTGGCACTGGCCGCGCCCCTGGTGGTGCTGCTGGCCGCGGTACTGGTCGGCCGGGTCGTGGGCACGGCGGCGCGACCGGTCCGGCGCCTGCGGACGCTGCCTCGCCGTCACCTCCACGCCCCCGCCGGCGGCCGGGCCGGTGCGCGACCTGCTGCTGCAACCGCTCGACGGTGACACCGCGCACCGTCGCGTTCTACGGCTGCGACGAGGCGCGCGCCGCCCCGCGTCCGTGGCCGTCACCACCGACCGGGTGCTCGTCACGCTGAGCCGGGCGGGCCCGGGCGGCGGCGCCGGCGTACAGGCAGACGGCGGCGGCGGCGGCCAGGTTGAGGCTCTCCGCCCGGCCGTGCAGCGGCACACGGACGCGGTGGTCGGCCGCGGCGAGCACCGCCGCGGGCAGCCCGTGCGCCTCGCCGCCGAACAACCAGGCCACCGGGGCGGCGAGCAGCGGCGCGGCGGCGGGGTCGTGCAGGTCCACCTCGCCGCGGGCGTCGGCGGCGAGCAGCGTGAGCCCTACCCCGCGGCAAGCCGCGGCCACCGCCGCGGCGTCGCGCTCGCGGGCGATCGGGAGGTGGAACACGCTGCCGCTGGAGGCCCGGACCGCCTTCCCGTTGTGCGGGTCGACGGTGTCGCCGGCAAGCAGCACGGCGTCCGCACCCGCCGCGTCGGCCACCCGGATGATCGTGCCGGCGTTCCCCGGGTCGGCGACACCCACCGGCACCGCCACGAGGCCGGGATCCCCGGCGAGGGCGCGGTCGAGCGGCACGTCGAGCAGGTCGCACACGGCAACCAGGCCCTGTGGGGTCACCGTGTCGGACAGCACGGCCGCCGCGTGGTCGGTGACCGGCGAGACGCGGGCGCCCGCGGCCGCCGCCGCGGTGACGAGGTCGCGGTGGCGAGCGGCGGCGGCGGCGGTCACGAACAGCTCGTGCACCCGCCCGCCGGCACGCGCCCAGTCCAGCGCCTCGCGCACCGACCGGGCCCCCTCGACGAGGAAACGCCCGGCCCGCTCCCGCCCGGCCCGGCGCAGCAGCTTGCGGGCTCCGGCGACGCGCGGCGTGCGGGGCGTGCCGGGCGGCTCGGCGCCGGACGCGGGCTCGCTCAGGCTGCGGGCTCCTCGGTGCTGCCGGCGGCACCGGCGGACGGGACGTGTGCCCGGGCGACCTCGACGAGCGCGCTGAACGCGGCCGGGTCGCTGACGGCGATCTCGGCGAGGTTCTTGCGGTCGACCTCCACCCCGGCGGCCTTCAGACCCTGGATGAAGCGGTTGTAGGTCATGTCGTTGGCACGGGCGGCGGCGTTGATGCGGGTGATCCACAGCTGCCGGAAGTCGCCCTTGCGGGCGCGGCGGTCGCGGTAGGCGTAGTTGAGCGAGTGGAGCATCTGCTCCTTCGCCTTGCGGTACAGCCGGGAGCGCTGTCCGCGGTAGCCGCTGGCCAGCTCGAGGGTGGTGCGGCGCTTCTTCTGCGCGTTGACCGCGCGCTTCACGCGTGCCATGGAACGTCCTGTCTGTCATCGGCCGGGCGGGGTAGAGCGGGCCGCCGGCCGGATCGGCGGGGTGGGACGGGTCGCGGGCGACCCGCAGTGCTAGCGGCCGAGCATCTTCCGGACGCGCTTGACGTCGGCCTTGTTCACCGGCACGTAGCCGGACAGATCGCGCGTCTCCTTGCTCGACTTCACCTCGAGGCGGTGCCGCAGGCCGGTCTGCTGGCGCATCAGCTTGCCGGTGCCGGTCACCTTGACCCGCTTGGTGATCCCGCTGTGCGACTTGTTCTTGGGCATGGCTCGTCCTCATCACCGGCGCCGCCCGGGCAGGGCGGCACCGCATCGTCGTCGGGTCGTGCGTCATCGGTGGCACGCGCCGAAGCACCTGCCGGATCCGGCCGGTCGAGCCGGGTGTCTCAGGCCGTGCTGACCTCGGTGGCAGGCTGCTCCTCGCCGCCCGCCTCGCGGCCGCCGGCCCGCGGGCGGGGCGGGGGCTTGCGCAGCGGCGCGATCACCATCGTCATGTTGCGGCCGTCCTGCTTCGGCGCCGCCTCCACCGTGCCCAGCTCGGCCACGTCCTCGGCCAGCCGCTGCAGCAGCCGGAACCCGAGCTCCGGGCGCGACTGCTCGCGACCCCGGAACATGATCGTGACCTTGACCTTGTTGCCACCCTCGAGGAAGCGCACCACATTGCGCTTCTTGGTCTCGTAGTCGTGGGTGTCGATCTTCGGCCGGAGCTTCTGCTCCTTGATCGTCGTGAGCTGCTGGTTGCGCCGGGACTCCCGGGCCTTCTGCGCGCTCTCGTACTTGAACTTGCCGTAGTCCATGAGCTTGCAGACCGGCGGGCGGGCCTGGGCGGCGACCTCGACGAGGTCGAGTTCGGCCTCCTGCGCCAACCGGAGGGCGTCCTCGATCCGCACGATGCCGACCTGCTCGCCGTTCGGACCGACCAGGCGGACCTCGGGAACGCGGATCCGGTCGTTGATGCGCGTCTCTGTGCTGATGGGGTCTCCTCGTATCGACGTCGTGGTGCGACGGAGCGGAGACCCGAATACCCGACGGTCCACGGCCCGGAGAGCCGACGGCTCACCGGCGGACCGGACCCGACCCTCACGGCCGTGAGGCCGGAGGAGGCGGGTGGGAGCGGGGCTCCACTTGATCGCCCCATGACGCGCTGTGCTGCCACGCACGACAACGCGCGACGGGGTGGTCGCATTCCGGAGGGTACCAGCCCCAGCCGACCGGCTTCCAGGGGACCGAGCCTCGGGTCACGCTCGGGTCAGCCGCCGCGCCAGGGCCACGGCGCCGCCGTCGCCCAGCCCGGCGCCCTCGGCGCGGCGCGCGGCGAAGGCCGGACCGAGGGCGTCGCGGGCGGCGTCCTCCACCGCGAGCACCCGGGCCGAGTCGGCGCCGAAGGCGTCGGGGGCGCGCGGACTCGCCGCCAGCGCCCCCAGCAGCACGGCCACCTCGCCGTGCCGCCCGAGCCGGGAGAGGGTCTCGACGAGTGCCCGCATCGCGATCCACAGCTGCGTCCAGGCGCCGAAGCCGTGCCAGTGGTCGATCAGCGGCCCGAAGGCGACCAGCGCGGCGGCCGGGTCACCGCCGTCGCGCGCGGCCGAGGTCAGCAGCGTGTGCCGGGCGATGCCCGCCACGAACCCCGAGTCGACCTCCTCGGCGGCGCAGACCGCCTCACGCAGGTGGTCGGCCGCGCCGGGGTCACCCAGCTCGGCCCGGCGCTCGCCGCGCACGTAGGCGCGGAACCCGCGCGCGGTGGGCGACCCGATGTGGTCGGCGAGGGTACTCATCGCCTCCTCGTGGCGGGCGGCCGCCTCGTGGTCGCCCGCGTAGGCCGACACGACTGCGAGGTCGACCAGGCTGAGGAACTCGGTCTCGTCGTCGCCCGCCGCCCGGGCGAGCTCGCGCGCGCGGGCGGCCTGCCGCAGCGCCCCGTCGAGGTCGCCGCGGAAGCTCAGGACGTTCATCAGGGCCTCGTGGCCGTCCCGGGCGGCACGCGGGTCGGGCCCGCGCTCGGCGAGCTCGATGGCCTGCACGGAGCGGGCATGCGCACTGGCCAGGTCGCCGCGCTGCCAGCCCGAGGTCGCGAGCAACCCGAGGAGCCGGGGCACCAGGGGCGGGAACACCGCCGCCCGGGTGACACCCGGCTCGGGCACGCCCACCGCGGTGAGCGCCTCCTCGACCAGGCGCAGCAGGTCGATCCGGCCGCGCAGGTAGCCGAGCTGCCCGAACAGCAGCGACAGCCGCAGCAGCTCCTCCGGTGGCCCGGCCTCGCACAGCCAGGCGTGTGCGCGGCGCAGGTCGGCGAGATGCGCGTCGAAGCGCCGGATCGCGCCCCCCTCGCCGGGTCCGCGGCGGTCGGCCCCGATCTCGTCGGCGAGCCGGACGGCCCAGGCCGCGTGCCGGGCGCGCAGGCGCGGCGTCCGCGGATCGAGGGCCAGCCGGGAGCGGCCGAACGCGCGCAGCGTCTCCAGCATCCCGAACCGCGCGGGCTCCCCGGGCTGGCGCACGACCAGCGACCGCTCGACGAGGTCGGGCAGGGCGCCGGCGTCCCCGCAGACGGACTCGACCGCGGCGTGCTCGACGGGGCCGGCGAACACCGCGAGCCGCTCGAACAGCGCCCGCTGCCCGTCGTCGAGCAGCCCGTGCGACCATGCCACCACGTCGCGCAACGAGCGGTGCCGCGCCGACGCCGTCCGGCGGCCGCCGCGCAGCACGTCCAGCGGCTGCGCCCCGGCCGGGTCCAGGGCGTCGAGCAGGCCGCGCAGCCCGAGCGTCACCGATCGCGCCGCCGCCAGCTCGAGAGCCAGCGGCAACCCGTCGAGGCGGCGGCACAGCTCGGCCACCAGATCGGCCCGGTCCAGCTCGTCGCCGGGCTGCCCGGCCGCCCGCATCCGGTCGGACAGCAGCCGCGCCGCCGCGGCCGGCGCCAGCGGGTGGACGGCGACGACGTGCTCGCCGTCCACCCGCAGGGGCTCGCGGCTGGTGAGCAGCAGGTCGACGCCGGGGGCACCGCGCGTCACGGCCTCGACGAGGCGGGCCACCGCGTCGGCGACGTGCTCGCAGTTGTCCAGCACGAGCAACTGGCGGCGGACCGCGAGCACCTCGACGATCCGCGCGAGGAACGAGTCCGCGGCGGCATCGGCCAGCTTCAGCGCCGCCGCGAGCGCCGGCTCGACGTCCGCCGGGCCGCCGTCGCCGAACTCGACGAGGAGCGCGCCGTCCGGGTAGCGCCCGGCCACCGCGGCCGCGACGTGCACCGCCAGGCGTGTCTTGCCCACCCCGCCCGGGCCGCACAGGGTGACCACCCGGCACCGGGTCAGCAGGTCGGCCGCCGTGGCCAGGTCGGCCTCCCGGCCGACGAACGAGCTCACCGGCGGCCGGGGCGCGGGCGGGCCGGCGCCGGTCTGCGCGGTGAGCGGCGCGGCCGCGGCGGCCGGCACGACCTCCTGGCGCAGCACCTGCCGTTCCAGCGCCCGCAGCTCCGGGGCCGGGTCCAGCCCGAGCTCGTCGGCGAGGCGCGCGCGCAACCGGGAGTACGCCGCGAGCGCGTCGCCCTGCCGCCCGGCGGCCACCAGCGCCCGCATCAGCAGCCCGACCGCTCCCTCGCGCAGGGGCTCGGCGACGGTCAGGGCCTCCAGCGCGGCGACGGCCTCGCCCACCCGCCCCAGTGCGAGCAGCGCATCGGCGTGCTGCTCGGCGGCGGCGGCCCGCAACTCGGTGAGCCGGGCGACCTCGGGTTCGAGCGAGGCGTGGTCGAGCTCGGTGTACGGCCGCCCGCGCCACAGTGCCAGCGCGCCCGCGAGCCGCTCCATGCGCTCGTGCGCATCGCGCGTGGACGCCGCGGCGGCGACGTGCTCGGCGAACGCCGCGACGTCCACCAGCGCGGCGTCCGCGAGCAGCCGGTAGCCCTCGCTGGTCGTCACCAGCCGCACCTCCGGCGGCAGCAGGCGGCGCAGCCGGGCCACGTTCGTCTGGACCGCTCCGGCCGGATCCGCCGGCAGCGCGCGGTCCCACACCAGCTCGGCGAGCGAGGCCGAGGAGACCGCGGCGGCCCGGTGCGCCACCAGCGCGGCGAGCAACCGGCGTTGCCGCAGGGACCCGATCCGGATCGCGCCCGTCGGCCCGTGCAGCACCACCGGGCCGAGCACGCCGACCGCTGTCACCGGGCCATCGTGGCATCACCCGGGCGCGACCGGAACCGACAGGACCGCGCGGCGGCCCGGGCCGCCGGCGGCGGTCTGACAGCGCGGTGCCGCCACGCTGTCAGCGGCCGCTCCTAGCGTTCCCTCCGTCCCGAGGAGAGGAACCACCATGACCGCCGCCACCGGCACCCACACCACCGACGCGCTCGTCGAGCGCCTGTTCGGGTCCGTCCTGGCCACCCTCGACCTGCACGCGGCCTACCTCGGCGACCGGCTCGGCTGGTACCGCGCCCTTGCCGGCGCGGGCCCGCTGACCTCGGCCGAGCTGGCCGCCCGGACCGGGACCGCCGAGCGGTACGCCCGGGAGTGGCTCGAGCAGCAGGCCGTCACGGGCATCTTGACCGCGGACGGCGAGGCCGACGGGCTGCGCCGCCGCTACACGCTGCCGGACGCGCACGTCGAACCGCTGACCGACGTCCTCAGCCCGAACTACCTGCTGCCGCTCGCCCGGCTGCTCGTCGGCCTGGGCAAGCAGGCGGACGCGCTGGTGGAGGCCTACCGCACGGGCGGCGGCGTCAGCTGGGCGCAGCACGGCACCGACGCCCGGGAGGCGCAGGGGGCCGCGAACCGGCCGCTGTTCCTCGGCGCGCTGGGCCGCGAGTACCTGCCGTCCGTGCCCGACGTCGACGCGGCGCTGCGCGCCGGCGGCCGCGTGGCCGACATCGGCTGCGGCGTGGGGTGGTCCGCGATCGGGATCGCGCTCGCCTACCCCGACGCGGTGGTGGACGGTTTCGACCTCGACGCCCCGTCGATCGAGGCGGCTCGGAAGAACGCCGCCGAGGCCGGCGTCGGCGACCGGGTGCGCTTCCACCTGGCCGACGCGGCCGCCGTCGTGGCCCCGGAGGGCGGGTACGACCTCGTCACCGCGTTCGAGTGCGTGCACGACCTGCCCGATCCCGTCGGGGTGCTGGCCGCGATGCGCAGGCTCGCCGGTGACGAGGGCACCGTGCTGGTGATGGACGAGCGTGTGGCCGAGCGGTTCACGGCCCCGGGCGACGACGTCGAGCGCCTGATGTACGGGTACTCGCTGCTCTGCTGCCTGCCCGACGGGCTGGCCCACCAGCCCTCGGCCGCCACCGGCACGGTGATGCGGGCGGACACGCTGCGCGGCTACGCCGGGCGCGCCGGATTCGGCGGGATCGAGATCCTGCCGATCGAGAACGACTTCTTCCGCTTCTACCGGCTGGTGCGGGCCTGAGGCCGATCGGGCCCGGCGGGCGGAGCGGACGGGGCCCCGGGTGCTGCGCACCCGGGGCCCGTCGTCGGCGTCACCGGTCGCCGAGGCGCCGGCTCACTCCGCGCTCTCGGGTCGGGTGTCGGCGTCGCCGCCGAAGCCGGGCCCCACCCCGGCCGTCGTCTCCGGGTCCGGGCCGCCCTCGGGCGGGTCGGACTGCGGGATGCCGGCGGGGTTCGGCGCCACTTCCTCCGGGTCGGTACCGGGTGGGACCTGGGGGTCGCTCATCGCATTCCCTCGCTTCGCTCGGCCGGGCCGGCCACCCGCAAGGCGCCGGCCACGGCGTCGGGTGCGGAGGCCGGAAGGCCACCACGGCGAGGACTACCCGCCGGGCGCTCGGTCGAACGCGTCCGATCAGGGCACGGGAGCCCGGTTCGCCGCGGCCGCGCGGCGGCGGGCCGGCCGGCGGACCACGGCCTCGCTCGGCGTGACGAGCCGGCGCAGGAACTCCCCGGTGTAGCTCGACGGGTGCGCGGCGATCCGTTCCGGCGTGCCCTGCGCCACCACCGTGCCGCCGCCGGACCCGCCCTCCGGCCCCATGTCGATCACCCAGTCGGCCGTCTTGATCACGTCGAGGTTGTGCTCGATGACGACCACCGAGTTGCCCTTGTCGACCAGCCCGTCGATCACCAGCAGCAGCTTGCGGATGTCCTCGAAGTGCAGGCCGGTGGTCGGCTCGTCGAGGATGTAGATCGTCCGTCCGTTGGAGCGCTTCTGCAGCTCGCTGGCGAGCTTCACCCGCTGCGCCTCGCCCCCGGACAGGGTGGGCGCCGGCTGCCCGAGCCGGACGTAACCGAGCCCGACGTCGACCAGCGTGCGCAGGTAGCGGCTGATCGCGGTGATCGGCCCGAAGAACTCCGCGGCCTCCTCGATCGGCATGTCGAGCACGTCGGCGACCGTCTTGCCCTTGTAGTGCACCTCGAGCGTCTCGCGGTTGTAGCGGGCGCCCTTGCACACCTCGCACGGGACGTAGACGTCCGGCAGGAAGTTCATCTCGATCTTGATCGTGCCGTCGCCGGAGCACGCCTCGCAGCGCCCGCCCTTGACGTTGAAGGAGAACCGGCCGGGCTGGTACCCGCGCACCTTGGCCTCGGTGGTGGCGGCGAACAGCTTGCGGACGTGGTCCCACACGCCGGTGTAGGTGGCGGGGTTCGACCGCGGGGTGCGCCCGATCGGCGACTGGTCGACCCGCACCAGCTTGTCGAGCTGGTCCACCCCGGTGATCCGGGTGTGCCGGCCCGGCACCTGGCGCGCACCGTTGAGCTTGTTCGCCAGCACGGTGGCGAGGATGTCGTTGACCAGGGTCGACTTGCCCGACCCGGACACGCCGGTGACCGCGACGAGGCAGCCGAGCGGCACGTCGACGTCGATCCCACGCAGGTTGTGCTCACGCGCGCCGACGACGGTGAGCCGCCGCTTGCGGTCCACCGCCCGCCGCTGCCCCGGGACCGGGATCGACCGCCGGCCCGACAGGTAGGCGCCGGTGAGCGAGGTGTCGTGCGCCTCCAGCCCGGCGACGGAGCCGCTGTGCACGATCCGCCCGCCGTGCTCCCCCGCACCAGGGCCGATGTCGACCGCCCAGTCCGCGGAGCGGATCGTGTCCTCGTCGTGCTCCACGACGATCAGGGTGTTCCCGAGGTCCCGCAACCGGGTGAGCGTGTCGATCAGACGCCGGTTGTCGCGCTGGTGCAGCCCGATCGAGGGCTCGTCGAGGACGTACAACACGCCGACCAGGCCGGACCCGATCTGGGTGGCCAGCCGGATCCGCTGCGCCTCGCCGCCGGACAGCGTGCCGGCCGCACGGTCCAGGGAGAGGTAGTCCAGGCCCACGTCGAGCAGGAAGCCCAGGCGCGCCTGCACCTCCTTGAGCACCCGCCCGGCGATCATCGACTGCCGGGCGTCGAGCACCATCCCGTTCAGGAACGCCGAGCACTCGGCGACCGACATCGCCGAGACCTCGGCGATCGACCTGTCCCCCTCCGTGCGGTGGCACAGCGTCACCGCGAGCACCTCGGGCCGCAGCCGGGCACCGCGGCAGGCCGGGCACGGCACGTCGCGCATGTAGCCCTCGTAGCGCTCCCGCTGCGACTCCGACTCGGTCTGGTCCAGCCGGCGCTCGAGGAACGGCACGACGCCCTCGAAGGCGGCGTAGTAGGAACGCTCGCGGCCGTACCGGTTGTGGTAGCGGACGTACACCTGCTCGGCGGTTCCGTGCAGCACCGCCTTCTGCGCGGCGGCCGGCAGCCGCCGCCACGCGACGTCCGTGCGGAACCCGAGGGTGCGGCCGAGCGCCTCCAGCAGCCGGCCGAAGTACTCCGCCGAATGCCCGCCCGCCCACGGCGCGATCGCGCCCTCGGCCAGGCTCAGCTCGGGATCGGGGACGACGAGCTCCGGGTCGACCTCCTTCTTGATCCCGATGCCGTGGCACTCGGGGCAGGCGCCGTAGGGCGAGTTGAAGGAGAACGTGCGCGGCTCCAGCTCGTCCAGGGCGAGGGGGTGACCGTCGGGACAGGCCATCCGCTCGGAGAAGCGGCGCTCCCGGTGCGGGTCCTCCTCGGGAAGGTCGACGAAGTCGAGCACGACCAGCCCGTCGGCCAGCCGCAGCGCCGTCTCCACCGAGTCGGTGAGCCGCTGCTTGGCCGAGGCCTTGACCGTCAGCCGGTCCACGACCACCGAGATGTCGTGCTTCTCCTGCTTCTTCAACGTGGGCGGCTCGGCGAGCGGATACACCGTGCCGTCGACCAGCACCCGCGAGTAGCCCTGGGCCTGCAGGTTCGCGAAGAGATCGGCGAACTCGCCCTTGCGCGTGCGCACCACCGGGGCCAGCACCTGGAAGCGGCTGCTCTCGGGCATCGCGAGCACCTGGTCCACGATCTGCTGCGGCGTCTGCCGCGCGATCACGTGGCCGCACACGGGGCAGTGCGGCACGCCGGCGCGCGCGTAGAGCAGGCGCAGGTAGTCGTAGACCTCGGTGATCGTGCCGACCGTGGACCGCGGGTTGCGGTTGGTCGACTTCTGGTCGATCGACACCGCCGGGGAGAGGCCCTCGATGAAGTCGACGTCCGGCTTGTCCATCTGGCCGAGGAACTGGCGCGCATAGGCCGACAGCGACTCGACGTACCGCCGCTGCCCCTCCGCGAAGATCGTGTCGAAGGCGAGGCTGGATTTGCCCGAACCGGACAGCCCGGTGAAGACGACGAGGCTGTCCCGGGGCAGATCGAGGTCCACACCGCGCAGGTTGTGCTCGCGCGCACCCCGAACCACCAGACGGTCAGCCATGTGTCCGATGCTAGGCGGACCCCCCGACACGACCGCGGCGGCGGTCGGACGCCGCTATGCCACCCCGAGCAGGCGCTGGGCGGTCTGCGGGTCGCGGCGGAAATCCGGCGTCGGCACCCGGTGCACGATCCGGCCCTTCTCCATCACCGCGATCTCGTCGCTCACCGCGAAGGCCAGGTGCAGGTCCTGCTCGACGAGCAGCACGGCCACGCCCTCGCCGCGCATCGTGCGCACGACCTCGCCGATCTGCTCGACGATCGCCGGGGCGAGCCCCTCCGAGGGCTCGTCGAGCAGCACCAGCCGCGGGTTGGTCAGCAGGGCGCGGGCCACCGCCAGCATCTGCTGCTCGCCCCCGGACAGCGACCCGGCGGGCTGGCGGCGCCGCTCGGCGAGCCGGGGCAGCAGGTCCAGCACCGCGTCCACGGTCCAGGTCCCGCCGCGGCGCCCGGAGGCGAGTGCCAGGTGCTCGGCGACGGTGAGCGGCGCCCAGACCCGCCGGCCCTGCGGGACCAGCGCCACGCCCGCCCTGGCGACGGCGTCGGGACGCTTCCCGGCCAGCTCCACGCCGTCGAGCCGCACGGACCCGGACGTCACGGGCACCAGCCCCATCACCGTCATGACGAGCGTGGACTTCCCGACCCCGTTGCGTCCGAGCAGGCCGAGGGTGGCGCCACGGTCGAGGTCGAGGTCCACCCCGCTCAGCACGGTGCTGCCGGCGTAGCCCGAGACGAGCTCGCGCACCCGCAGGAAGGGCCCGGCTGGGGTCGTCACGGCAGGAACAGCTCCTCGCGCCGGCTCGTCCCCAGGTACGCCTCCCGCACGGCCTCGCTCGCGCGCACCTCGTCGGGCGTGCCGGACAGCAGCACCCGCCCGAGGTGCAGCACCGTGACCGCGTCGGCGAGCTCGAAGACCAGGTCGAGGTCGTGCTCGACGAACAGCACGGTGACCTCCGCGGGCAGTCCGGTGAGCAGCTCGACCAGCCGCGCGCTCTCCGCGCCCGACATCCCCGCCGCGGGCTCGTCGAGCAGCAGCAACCGGGGCCGGCAGGCCAGCGCGAGCGCCACCTCGAGCTGCTTGCGCTCGCCGTGCGACAGCGAGTGCACCATCACGTGCCCACGGCCGGCCAGCCCGACCTCGCCGAGCAGTTCCTCGGCCCGCTCCTCGACCCTCGGCCGGTGCCGGGGAAGCACGGAGATCCGGCCGCCCCCACCGTCGGCCCCGTGCCGCTGCACGGCCAGCACCACCGTCTCCACCGCGGTCATCGAGGAGAACAGGCTGGCGTGCTGGAGGGTCTGGCTCATCCCGCGCCGGCAGCGCCGCACCTCGGACACGCGCGTGACGTCCGCGCCGTCGAGCGACACGGTGCCCGCGTCCGCCCGCAGGATGCCGGTGACGAGCTTGAACAGCGTGGACTTCCCGGCGCCGTTCGGCCCGATCAGGGCGTGCCGGGCGCCGGGGGCGACGTGCAGGTCGACCCCGTCGACGGCCTTGAGCGCGCCGAACGCCCGGCTCAGGCCGGTGCAGGACAGCACGGGGACGCTCACGCTCGGCTCCTCCCCCGGCCGATCCGCGCGAGCCCGGCCGCCCCCTTCGGCAGCAGGTAGACGACCGCGACGAACACGATGCCGAGCAGCAGCTCGCCGTGCCCGTCGAGGGTCGGGCCGAGGAAGTCGCGGATGCCGATGACGAGCGCGGCGCCCAGGGCGGCCCCCCAGAGCGAGCCGGCGCCGCCGATGATCACGGCGAGCAGGACGATCGCGGAGGTCGTGAAGCCCACGTCGGCCGGGGTCACGAGGCGCGCCTGCGCGGCGAGCAGCGCGCCCGCCATCCCGGCGACGCCACCGGCGAGGACGAACACGCCGTACTTGTAGAGCGCGGTGGGGTAGCCCAGCGCGCGCATCCGCGGCTCGTTGTCCCGGATGCCGCGCAGCGCGGCGCCGAACGGCGACCGGGCGACCAGCCAGACCGTGACGAAGCCGACGACGAACACCGCCAGCGCGTACCAGTAGACGTACCCGACGCTGGTCAGCGGCCGGCCGCCCAGGCTCGGGACCGGGATCCCGAACAGCCCGTTCGCGCCGCCGGTCACGGAGTCCCACGTCTGCGCGACCTGTGCCAGCAGCTCGCCGACGGCGAGGGTCAGCATCAGGAAGAAGACGCCGTGCGTGCGCACCGTGACCCAACCGCTCGCCGCCGCGGCGAGCGCGCCGACGGCCATGCCCGCGAGCAGCGGCACCGGCACCTCGGCCGTCACGTTGAGCGACACCCACCCCGCCGCGTAGGCACCGGCACCGAAGTAGGCGGCATGCCCGAGCGACGGCAGGCCGGTGACCCCGACCAGCAGGTCGAGGCTGACCGCGAGCAGCGCGAAGGCGAGGAAGCGGGTCAGCGTGTTCACCGCGAACGGCGCGATGAACAGCGGGACCGCGGCGAGCACCACCAGCACGGCGAGCGCGACGACGCGGGCGACCGGGAGGCCGCGCCGCGGTGCGGGCGGCTGGGCGGCCACGGCCCGCGGCTCGGCCGCCGTCGTCATGCCGCTCCCGTCCGCGTCCCGAAGAGGCCCTGCGGGCGCAGCACGAGCACGATCGCGAGGGCTCCGAACAGGATGAACGACGCGAGCTCCGGGAACAGCGCCCGTCCGACGGACTCGATCTGGCCGATCACCAGCGCGCCCACGAGCGCGCCCTTCACCGAGCCGAGGCCGCCGATCACGACGACGATCAGGGCCAGGATGAGCACGACGACGTCGAGCCCGACGGACGCGCCGTAGATCGGACCCCCGAGCACCCCCGCCACGGCGGCCAGCATCGCCCCGACCGCGAACACGCCCGTCTTGACCAGGCGGTTGTCCACCCCGAGGGCGGCGACCATCTCCCGGTCCGCGACGGTGGCGCGGACGAGGGCGCCCAGCCGGGTGCGCTCGACGACCAGGTACACCACGAGCGCGATGGCCGCGCCGATGCCGATGAGGGCCAGCCGGTAGGTGGGGTACGTCGCGCCCAGCAGCGGCACGGGGTCGTCGAGCCCCGGCGGCGCGTTCACCCGCAGCGGGTCGTCGCCGAACCGGATGATGAGCACCTCGGCGACGACGAAGGCGATGCCGAGGGTGAGCAGCGCCTGGTCGAGATGGGAGCGCCTGCGCAGCGGCTCGGTCATCGCGGACAGCGCTCCGCCCGCGAGCAGCCCGACCACCGCCGCGACGGCGAGCGCGCCGAGGAACCCGCCCCAGCTCGGGCCGCCGCCCGTCAGGGCGCTCGCGATGTACGCACCCGTCAGGAACAGCGCGCCGTGCGCCAGGTTGAGCACGTCCATCATCCCGAAGACCAGCGACAGCCCGACGGCCAGGATGAACAGCAGGAAGCCGATCGCGAGGCCGTTCAGGACGCTGACGAGATACGGCGCGAGCGCACCCATCTGCGGCGGCTCAGACCTGACCGAACACGCCGAGGTCCTGCGTGACGGCGTTGACCAGGCGGTCACCCGCGCGCTCGACCGTGCGCAGGTACAGCGTCTGCCGGGGGCTCTGCCCCTCGAAGCTCCACGTCCCGCGCGGGCTGTCGGTGATCTCGCCGATGTTCCCGAGCGCCTGCGACACCGCGTCGCCGTCCAGCGCCGCGGCCTGGCCGAGCGCGCGGTTGAGCACGGCGGCGGCGTCGTAGGTCTGCACCGCGTAACAGGTCGGCGGGGCGTCGTACGCCGCCTGGTAGGCCTCGACGAACGCCTGGTTGGCCGGGTTGTCGAGCTGGTCGGTGTAATGCAGGGAGGTCTGCACGCCCAGCGCCGCCTCGCCCTGCGGCTGGAGCACGCCGCCCTCGGTGAGGAACCCGGACCCGTAGAGGGGGGTCGTCTCCTTGAGGCCGAACTGGGCGTACTGGGTGACGAACGAGACCGCCTCGGCACCGGCGAAGAAGCAGAAGGTCGCGCCGGCGCCGGACTGGCGGATCTGGCTGAGGAACGGCTGGTAGTCCTGCGTGGTGCCGAACGGCGGCCGGGCCTGCCCGGCGATGGTGCCGCCCGCGCCCTCGTAGGCCTGCCGGAACCCGGCGATGACCTCGGCGCCCGCCGCGTAGTCGGGGGCGATGACGAAGACGCCGCCGGGAATGTCCTGCTGCGCGAGGAAGGGGCCCGCGGCCGCGGCGACCTGGGCGTTCTGGAACGAGCTCCGCCACACGTAAGGGTTGCCCGCGCTGCCGGTGATGTCGGCCGCCCCCGCATTGGCCACCATCAGGATCTTCCGCGCCTCGGCCACGAGCGGAGCCGCGCCGAGCGCGACCGCCGAGCTGACGATCCCGACGACGACGTCGGACTGCTCGGCCTGCAGCACGCGCTGCACGGCGGGGACGCCGGTCTGCGGGGTCTCCCCCTCGTCGGCGACGACCGTCTGCACGTCGTACTCGCCGAAGCGGTTGCCGTTCTGCTGCAGCCACAGGTCCCAGCCGCGCTGCATGTCCTGCCCGAGCGAGGCGTACACGCCGGACTGCGGGATCACCAGGCCCACCTTGACGGCGCCGCCGGGTCAGGATCGGGAGTTCCGTCATGTCCGTCGCTCCTCGTCACACGTGGATTGGGCCAAATGTGCTACAGCCAGCGTTCAAGTTCGGCGGATGGTGTCGAACGTGGGCGTCCATTG
>Ga0247713_1000693_pt1 | contig 19042 bp, 16 predicted proteins | sample 21E_NmetaG_FD_189936 | JGI IMG/M metagenome (GOLD analysis project Ga0247713, IMG submission 189936) | Soil microbial communities from hillslope of Landscape Evolution Observatory, University of Arizona, Oracle, AZ, United States - 2-1-E_N | ecosystem: Engineered > Artificial ecosystem >... | reverse complement strand
GGGGTGTACGGAAAACCCGCGCTCGGTCCCGAGCTCCAGCAGTGACCGCGCGTCGGTGACGTAGTAGACCTCGTCGAAGTAGATGCGCGGCGGCTCGTCGAGACGGTGAAACCGCAGGCCGCCGGCCACGATGAGGAGAACCAGCGGCACCAGCAATCCGATGGCGCGGCGCTGCCGAACGCGCGCTGCGGTCGACATGTCGCTCTCGCCTACTACGGTGGTCGGCGGGGACGCGCCGGTGCCCGTGCCGGTCGACATGGAGTGAAAGTGTAGGGCGCAGATGGACGCGGAATCGGACACAACCGGGATGGGTGGGCGCGTGATCCTCGTCGGCACGCCGATCGGCAACCTCGAGGACCTGTCGCCCCGCGCGGTGAAGGCCCTGGCCGCGGCCGACGTGATCGCCGTCGAGGACACCCGCCGCAGCCGGATCCTCCTGGACCACGCCGGGGTCCGCACGCCGATGGTGAGCTACCACGACCACAACGAGATCGCCCGAACCCCCGAGCTGCTCGACCGGGTGGAGGCGGGACAGACCGTCGTGCTCGTGACCGACGCCGGCACTCCGGGGCTGGCCGACCCCGGCTACCGCTTGGTCCGCGCCGCGGTCGACCGGGGTCTGCCCGTCGAGTCGGTGCCGGGCCCCGCGGCGGCGATCCAGGCTCTGGTGGTCTCGGGTCTGCCGATGGACCGCTTCTCCTTCGAGGGCTTCCTACCCCGCAAGGCGGGCGCCCGGGCGCAGGTGCTGGCAGGCCTGGCCGACGATCCCCGCACCCTCGTCTTCTACGTCACGCCGCACCGGGCTGCCGCCGACCTGGAGGCGATGGCCGAGGCCTTCGGGGAGCGCCAGGCGGCGCTGGCCCGTGAGCTCACCAAACGCCATGAGGAGGTGTGGCGAGGCTCGTTGCTCGAGCTCGCCGCTCGGGCCTCGGGAGGGGTGCGCGGCGAGCTGACGCTCGTCGTCGCGGGCGCCCCGTCGGGAATCCCCCGGGATGTGGACGCCGTCGAGCTGGCCGAGCGGGTGCGCAGCCTCATCGCCGCCGGGGACGACAAGAAGCGCGCCGTCGCGCGCGTGGCCGAGGCCACGGGAGCACCCCGCCGCGAGGTGTATCAAGCCGTCCTCGATGCGGGGGGTCGCCCCAGCCCGTAGCGGCAGGCGGGCGCGTACTATCGGCGCCCATGGCGACCAAGGACACCTTCTACCTCACCACGCCGATCTACTACGTGAACGACGTGCCGCACATCGGGCACGCCTACACCACGGTCGCGGCGGATGTCTTGGCCCGCTGGCGGCGGCTGAACGGCGACCGCGTCCACTTCCTCACCGGCACCGACGAGCACGGTCAGAAGGTCGCCACCGCCGCCGCCGAACGCCAGATGAGCCCGCAGGAGCACGTCGACGACATCGTGCCCCGCTGGCACGAGATGCTCCATCTGCTGCGCATCTCCAACGACGACTTCATTCGCACCACCGACGACCGCCACGAGGCCCGGGTGCAGGAGTTCATGCAGCGCCTGCACGACCAGGGCGACCTCTACACCGCCACCTACTCGGGCCCGTACTGCGTGCGCTGCGAGGCCTACTACGCCGCCGACGAGCTCGTCGATGAGGACCTCTGCCCCATCCACCGCCGGCCCGTGGAGTGGATGGAGCAGGAGAACTGGTTCTTTCGGCTGTCCAAGTACGCACCCGATCTGCTGCGCCTGTACGACGAGCACCCGGACTTCGTGCGACCCACGGTGCGTCGCAACGAGGTGCGCTCGTTCGTGGAAGCGGGCCTGGAGGACATCTCCGCGTCCCGGTCGGCGTTCGAGTGGGGCGTGCCCGTGCCCTGGGAGCCCGGCCACGTGTTCTACGTCTGGTTCGACGCCTTGCTCAACTACATCACCGCCGCAGGGTACGGCGCCGACGACGAGGCGTTCGCCCGCCGCTGGCCCGCCGACGTGCACCTGATCGGCAAGGACATCCTGCGTTTCCACGCGGTGTACTGGCCGGCGATGCTGATGGCGGCCAGCGTGCCGGTGCCTCGCCAGGTCTACGCGCACGGCTTTCTGCTCGTCGGTGGGGAGAAGATGGGCAAGTCCAACGCGACGGGGATTCGTCCCGAGGAGCTCGTCGAGCACTTCGGCGTCGACTGCTACCGCTACTACTTCCTGCGCGAGATCTCCTTCGGGCAGGACGGCACGTTCTCGTGGGAGTCGATGGAGGCCCGGTACACCACCGACCTCGCCAACGACCTCGGCAACCTCGCCAACCGGGTGCTCAACATGGTCGGCTCCTACTGCGAGGGCGCGGTACCGGAGCCCATGGGGGCAGAGGGTGATGCGGAGGCCAACCTGTCGGCGGATCTGACGACCGCGGTGGAGGGTCTGGCCGCCTTCGACCGCCTCGACTTCAAGCGCGGGCTGGAGGACCTGTGGGTCTTGGTGTCGGGAGTCAACCGCTACGTCGAGGCGCGCGCTCCGTGGGCGCTGAACAAGCAAGGGGCCACCGACGACCTCGGCCGCACCCTCTACACCTGCGTGGACGCACTGCGCATCATCGCCGTGCTCATCTCCCCGATCATGCCCGACGCCGCCGAGGCGCTGTGGGCGAAGCTCGGTCTTGACGAGCAGCTCGACACCCAGCGCCTGCCCGACGCCGCCGCGCAGGGCGGGACCCCCGCCGGCGTGCACGTGCACCGCGGGGAGCTCCTGTTTCCCAAGCTGGACGAAACCTCCCCTGCCCGCTGAGCGGGCTCAACCTTTCGCCGGCCTCGTGCGTCAAAGTGGGTGACGCGGGAGGAAAGGGGACGTGATGGCCGTGGTGGCGCTGGGTCGAGCGGACGCCGGGTCGCAAGCGGACTTCGCCGGCGTGTTCGCCGCCCACCACGCCGGCGCGGTGCGCCTGGCGTACCTGCTGTGCGGCGAAACAGACCGCGCCTAGGACGTCGTGGCGGAGGCCTTCACCAAGATGTACCGACGCTGGCGGCGCGGCGGCATCGACGACCCGCGGGCCTACGTGCGCCGGGCGGTGGTCAACGAGGTCAACTCGCGTTTCCGCCGGCTCGCGTTGGAGCGGCGGGAGGCGGGGCGCCGGCATGGCGACGACCGCGGCGCCCGGGGCGCCGATGACGATCTCGCGGATCGCGACGAGGTGTTCCGCGCGCTGGCCGCCCTTCCGGTGCGGCAGCGCACCGCCGTGGTGCTGCGCTACTACGCCGACCTGTCCGAAGCCGCAACGGCCGCCGCGATGGACGTCAGCGTCGGGACGGTGAAGTCGTGTGTCTCGCGCGGTCTGGACCGTCTGCGCATGGTGCTCGAGGAGGAGGTGGGCTAGATGGCCACGGACATGGAGGAGCGCCTCCGACGGTCGCTGGCAACCCGGGTCCGTGACGTGGAACCGGACCCCGCGATGTGGGAGACGGTGCAGACCCGCATCCACCGGCGCGCGCACGCCCGCTGGTCCGCAACAGGCGCGGTCGCGGTCGCCGCGCTGGTGCTGGCCGCTCTCGTGCTTCCGGATCTCTTTGCCGGCACCCGCGTCGACCTGGCGCCGGCCGATCCCCCCGCCGGAGGGGTGCCGCTGTCGGCACCGGGACTGGTCACCACCGACGGTCGCACCTTCACCGTCAGCGACGCCCGGGGGGACTGGGTGCGGGAGCTGGACCCCCCGACCGAGAACTCCGAGCCGTTGCCGATCACCCGCCTGGCCGTCCGCCCCGGCTCCACCGCGGACGACCTCGCCATGGTGTTCGTGCGGGCGGATGACGCCTGCGAGCGGGTGGAGATCGCTTGGACGCGGGAAAGGCAACCCGACCCGGCCAAGGATCTCGAGTTCATCGGCTTGGCGGGCACCCTCGGCGGCGGGCAGGGCTATTGCGCCACCGACCCGGTGTGGTCACCCGACGGCCGCACGGTGGCCTGGGTCGAGCAGGACGGCGACACGTTCACGTTGCAGACACGGGCATGGACCGACGAGGGCCCCGCCGGCGATTCTGCCACGGAAAGCACCCGCCACGAGCTCGACACCCCCGACCTCACCGGCCTCCGCGCCACCGGCTGGTGGGGCGAGGAGTCAGCAGACGGCGGGACTGAGGGCGTCATCGCCCTGTCGGGACGCCGCGCCGACGGCACGGTCCAGGCCTTCACCGTGCCGTTCACGCAGGACGCCGGCGAGCTGCAGCTCAGCGCGAAGCTCGAGCCCGCCGAACCGCACCTCGACGGGGCCGTCCGCTCCGCCATGCTGGTGCCGCAGGAGGATGGCTCCGGGCTGGCAGGGGGGTACGACCTCGGCGTCGACCGGGACGGCACCGTGGTCCTGTCCCGCCTGGCCGACAATGCCGAACCCGCCCGCCTGCCGCTGGACCCGGACGTGTTGACCGCCGAGGACATCGACGGCGGAGCCGCCTGGCTGAGCGCGCGAGGCGACACCGTGGTCTTCGGCGTGGCCGGCGACTCGTGGATCGTGCGCTGGCGCGACGAGGCCGACGAACCGAGCCGGGGCGAGCCACAGCAGCTGCCCGGCACCGTCGTCCACGCGGCACCGGTCGCCGATGGTCGGCCCGCCGGCGAGCGGGCCCATGAGCCAGCCCTCGAACCAACGGCGCCCTCCGAGCCGGGCCCCGCAGCTCCCCAGCCGACTTCCGTGGACCTCTCGTCCGTCGTCACCGACGGCGAGGCGATCACGCTCAACCGCCCCGAGGGGCCGATACGGCTCGTGACCGCGGTCGAGGGTGACATCATCGACTTCGCCCTCCACCCCGCCTCCACGCCCGACGACGTCACCGTCGTCTGGCGGCAGGGTCGCGGGTGCGACGCGACGCTGCACCACCGGCGCGTCGCCGGCGATGCCGAGACGCCTGCGAGGGAGCTGTCCGCAACCTGTCCCGGGCGGCCCGCCTTCGCACCCGACGGCACCCATCTCGCCTGGATGTCCCAGCCTGACTTCAGCTCAGGGGAGACCCTCACGGAACAGCCCGGGCTGGAGACCCTCGCGTGGACCGACGGGCCGGCCGACAGCCTCGTGACGTTCGGCGTGCAGGCCGAGCAGCCCGAGACCGTCGCGTTCGACGTGGCCGACTGGGTGTGGACGGAAGGCCACGGCACGCCGACCGCGGGGACGCTCCACTTCGTCGGGTACAACACCCACGGCACACCGTCGGCGCACACGCTGCCGGTCGAGCGCCAGGGCGACGGTGCGCTCGCGCTGCCGGCCGGGGCGACCGCGCAGGAACGGCCCGCCATCATCGAGGTGGACAGCCACCTGAACGACGGCGCGGCGGTCGGGCCCTCCTACGACCTGGGCTCGGTGCCTGGAGCTGATCCCAATACCCTTCGGGTCACCCGCGCCGTGGACGGCGGCGACCAGCCTGATGAGTTCAGCCTGCCCGACGGCCTGCTCACCGTGTACGGCGGCGCGGTGGAGACCGACAACGTCTGGATGACCGCCAGAGGCCGCGACGTCCTTCTCGGTGACGGCAACGGTGCGGCCTGGCGGCTGTCGTGGACCGGTGAGGCCTGGAGCGACCTGGTTGAGCTCGAGGGCGTCATCACCTACGCCGTGCCGTTCAGCGGTTAAGGCAACGGGCAGCAGCACACGGCCGTGTGGGGTTTGTTGCCGCTCCGGGAACGAATCCCACACAGGACCCCGGTCGCGCCGGCCGCGACCGGCTGCTAGCGTTGGGAGCCCGCCCGCGAGACCCGCGGGCGTTTGTCATGCGTCCTGACCGACTAGCCCGGTCGGAGCCGATCTCCATGTACACCGACACGCATTGTCATCTGGAGCTCATCGACGGAGAGCCGGTCGACGACGTCGTCGCGCGCGCTCGTGAAGCCGGCGTCACCACGCTCGTCACCGTGGGTGTGGACCTGGCCTCGTCAGCGGAGTGCGTCCGAACGGCATCTGCCTACGACGGTGTCTACGCCGCGGTCGGCATCCACCCGCACAACGCCATCGAGGCAACCGACCATGTCCTTTCCCGGCTGGCGGCCGTCGCGGAGCACCCGCGCGTGGTGGCGATCGGGGAGACCGGTCTGGACTACTTCCGTGACCATTCGCCCCGCATCCGCCAGGAGGAGTCCTTCCGGGAGCACATCCGTCTCGCCAAGGACCTCGACAAGGCGCTGGTGGTCCACGACCGCGACGCCCACGACGACGTCGTGGCCGTCCTCGACGACGAGCGGGCTCCGGAGCGCACCGTGTTCCACTGCTTCTCGGGTGACGAGAAGCTCGTTCGCCTTTGCGCCGAGCGCGGCTGGTTCATGTCCTTCGCGGGCAACGTGACCTTCTCCAACGCCCCGCAGCTGCGCGAAGCCGCTGCTGTGGCGCCCCCGGAGCTCATCGTGACGGAGACGGATTCGCCCTACCTGTCGCCCCATCCCTACCGGGGGCGCCCGAACGAGCCGGCGAGGGTGGCCCTCACCGTGGCGCAGCTCGCCGAGCTGCACGGCAGGGATGCCGAGGAGATGGGGCGTCTCACCAGCGCGAACGCCCGGCGGCTGTTCCTCCTGGACGGCGAGATGGGCTGAGGTTCGCCTGGTCGGCTTTTGGGACACCCGTCCCCGGTTGCTACGGTGCACGGCATGCTCCCCCTTCTTGCCCGCATGGGCTGTGGCGTGCTCGTGGCCGTGTTGGGCCTCGGCGCGCTGGCCGGGGAGAAGGACGTCTCCCTCGTGGTGGACGGCCAGGTGCGCCAGATGACGAGTCACGCGGGCACCGTGGGAGAGTTCCTCGAACGCATCGAGCTCGGGGTCGACGAGCGCGACCACATCTCCCCCGATCCCGATGCGCCGCTGGCCGACGGGATGATGGTCGAGGTGGTCCGTGCCCGCGGTATCACCCTGCTCATCGGGGGGAACGAGCGGCGGGTCGTGGTCACCGCGTTGACCGTCGAGGAGGTCCTCGACGAGCTCGGCGAGGGCGGCGGCCGCCACGACGTGGTCCGACCGTCACGCCTCACCCCGGTCCGTGACGGCATGGTCGTGGAGGTCCGCACCCCTGTGTCCGTCACCGTCGCGGTCGACGGCTCCGAGCACGAGGTCATCACCGATGCGACGTCCTTGGGTTCGGTGCTCGACGGCCTCGAGATCCAGATCGGGCCCCATGACCGGGTCGACCCGGGCGTCCACAACCCGCCGGAGGAAGGCGCGCACATCACCGTCCAGCGGGTGACGGTGGCCGAGGAGGTGCGCCAGGAGCCGATCGCCTCCGGCACCGAGGAACGCGCTACCGGCGAGCTCCCCCGCGGGGACCGCCGGCGGGTTCGTCCCGGCAAGGACGGGCTGCGCGAGGTCGTCGAGGAAGTCGTGCGCGTGGACGGCGAGGAGGAATCCCGCACCCGCACCGGGGAGCGGGTGCTGCGCGAGCCCGAGGGGGGCCTCGTCGAGGTCGGCACGGCTGCGCCACCCAAAGCCACCCCGTCGCCGGCTGCCTCCGCTCCCGCAGCGGGCCGAAGCTCGAAGCCCGCCCCATCGCCGTCGGGCCGGAGCACCCCGCAAGCCCAGCCGGCTGCACCGCCCACCGGCAACTCCCAGGAGGGGAAGGCCTCGAAGTACGCCGCGCGATTCACCGGTGAGCCCACCGCAAGCGGCGAGCTGTTTGACCCCGACGCGCTGACCGCCGCCCATCGCACCCTCCCGATGGGCACGAGGGTCACCGTCACGAACGTCGGCAACGGCAAGTCGGTGACCGTGCGGATAAACGATCGCGGCCCGTTCGTGGAGGGACGCATCATCGATCTGTCGCAGGCCGCGTTCGCACAGATCGGCCCGCGCGGCGCCGGGCTGATCGATGTCCGCATCGAGTGGTGAGCCCGGCAGCCACATGGGAGCCCTACCGCTCCGTTACTTGAGGGCTAGCCCTGCTCACCGTCCGTGACGTCCGCCGCCTGCTGGCGGCCCACGGCCTCGCCCCCCGCAAGGCCTACGGACAGAACTTCGTCATCGACGCCAACACCGTCCGCAAGGTGGTCCGCGACGCGGGGGTGGTCGGGGGCGACTTGGTCTTGGAGGTGGGGCCAGGCCTCGGAAGCCTCACGCTGGCGCTGCGCGCCGCAGGCGCGCGGGTGGTGGCCCTGGAGGTCGACACCGGCCTCGTGCGTGCCCTCCACGAGGTCGTCGGCTCCGATCCCGCGGTCCGCATCGTCCACGGCGACGCCCTGACCGTCGACCTGGGCGAACTGGTCGGGGGAGGCCCCGCCGCGCTGGTGGCCAACCTTCCGTACAACACCGCCACACCGATCATGATGCGCGCCCTGCAGGCGGGAGCGTTCGACCGCATGCTCGTCATGGTGCAGAAAGAGGTCGGTGAACGCTGGGCCGCAGAGGTCGGGCACCCCCAGTACGGAGCGGTCAGCGTGAAGATGGCCGCGCTCGCCGCCGTCGAGGTTGTGGCCCCGGTGAGCCGCGCGGCCTTCTACCCCGCACCGAACGTCGACAGCGTGACCGTCCGCCTCGCCACGCGTCGGTGGGACAAGCCGGTGGACCGCCGGGGGCTGTTCCGACTCGTGGAGGAGGGCTTCTCCCAACGGCGCAAGCGGTTGCGCAACGCCCTGGCGGCCATGGCCCGGCCGGGCGCGGTGGAGCAGGCCCTGCTGACCGCCGGCCTGAGTGCGGGGGCGCGTGCCGAGGAGCTGGACCTGGACGCCTGGGTGCGGCTGGCGCTTGCCCTGGAGCGGTAGATGCTTTGCTCACTATCCGTTCCTGCCCCTAGCATCGCTTCGGAGCTGACTCGCGTGATCGAGGACCAGGACAAGGGGCGCTGCCCGTGCGTCGGGAGATGATCGCCGACGGACCCTCGGTCCTCGTGCGTGTCCCGGCCAAGCTGAACCTCTTCCTCGCCGTGCGGGGCCGTATGGCCGACGGCTACCACGAGCTGGTCACCGTCCTGCAGACGGTGTCGGTGTTCGACGAGCTGCGGGCCGAGGTCGTCGGCCCCCCCGGCCGGGGTCACCATCCCGCTGGTCGGCGCAGGATGCGAGTGGAGATACGGCACGAGCGCATCGCGGGCATGCCCGACCCGGGGGAGAACCTCGCAGCCAGCGCCGCCGTCGCGCTCGGGCGGCGCACGGGCATGGAGGCGGACCACGCGGCGGCCGACGACAGCCCCGAGCCGAGAACGGTCGTCAACCTGCGCAAGAACATCCCGGTCGCGGGGGGGATGGCGGGTGGCTCCGCCGACGCGGCAGCCGCTCTCGTCGGGCTGAACGAGCTCTGGGGCTGCGAGCTCACCCGCGACGAGCTGCGGGACGTCGCCGAGGCTCTGGGCAGCGACGTGCCCTTCTGCGTGGTCGGCGGGACCGCTCTGGCAACCGGCCGGGGCACGTCGCTTGCCCGGGTGCTGTGCCGGGGCACGTTTCACTGGGTCATCTGCCAGGCCGATCAGCCGCTCTCGACAGCGGACGTCTACCGCTCGTGGGATCGCCGCTGCCGGCCCAGCCAGGTGGAGCCCGACGCCGTCCTGCAGGCCCTGCGCGGCGAGGACCCCCTCGCGCTGGGAGCGGCCCTGCACAACGACCTGGAGGCGGCCGCCTTCGCGTTGCGCCCCGAGCTCGAGGAGGACAAGAAGGCCCTGGTCGACGCGGGTGCGCTGGGCGCCGTGCTGTCGGGCAGCGGGCCGACGCTGCTCGGACTGGCCGCCGACGCGAAGAGCGCGCAACGCATCGCCGCGGACGTGGCAGACCGCTTCGCCCGGGTCGTGACGGCGCACTCGCCAGCCGGCGGGCCGGAGTTCTGGGACGAGCGCATCGTCGACGGCAGAGCGGGTAGGTGATCCGGTAGCCTGGGTGCCACCCCTCGGGACATTGGGAGGTGGTGAAATGGCATCACGTCGTCCTTTGGAGTCGAAGTTGAAGGTTCGATCCCTTCCCTCCCAGCCACCCACCCCGCGTGTCGGCTGAGGTGGCCGCCGTCGTCCTGGCCGCCGGCCAAGGAACCCGCTTTCGCTCCGACCGTGCCAAGGTGCTGCACGAGGTCGCAGGCCGCAGCATGCTGCGCTGGGTGCTCGAGTCGCTTCGCCCCCTGGGTCTCGACCGGGTGGTCGTCGTGGTGGGCCACCAAGCCGATGCCGTCCGCGCGGAGGCGGAGGGTTGCGGTGTGCAGGGCCTGACGACCGTCGTGCAGGCCGAGCAGCGCGGTACCGGCCATGCGGTCCGTCAGGCCATGGAGGTCGGCGCACTGGACGACGCCGATACCGTTCTCGTCGTCCCCGGCGACGTGCCGCTGCTCACCCCCGCGCCCTTGCGACGGCTCCTCGACGCGCACGGCGCCCGAGCAGCGACGCTGCTCACCACCCGCCTGCCCGACCCCACAGGCTACGGACGCGTGCTGCGCGACCACGCCGGCGAGGTCGTCCGCATCGTCGAGGAGCGCGACGCCACCGACGCCGAGCGCCAGGTCGACGAGGTCGGCACGTCGATCTACGCGTTCGCGCGCGAGCCGCTGGCCGCGGAGCTCGCCCGGTTGTCCACGGGCAACGCGCAGGGCGAGGAGTACCTCACCGACATCATCGGCCCGCTCAGCGCCGACGCGGTCCTGGCCCCCGCTGAACTCGTCGCGGGCGTGAACGACCGGGCGCAGCTGGCGGACGCGGGTGCGGTCCTGCGCCGGCGGATCCTCGACCGGCTCATGCGCGAGGGCGTCACCGTGATCGACCCGGCATCCACCTACGTCGACGCCGACGCGGTCGTGGAGGCCGACGCGGTGCTGCGGCCCGGCACCCTCCTGGAGGGGCGCTGTGTCGTGGGGGCGCACGCCGACATCGGTCCCGACGCCCGCCTGGTCGACGCAATCGTCGAGACCGGCGCCACCGTGACCTACAGCGTCATGGTCGAGGCCTCCGTCGGTCCACAAGCGACCGTGGGTCCCTACACCTACCTGCGCCCCGGTACGAGGCTCGAGCGCGGCGCCAAGGCCGGTGCCTTCGTGGAGATCAAGCAGTCGGTCATCGGCGAGGGCAGCAAGGTGCCGCATCTTTCCTACATCGGTGACGCGACTGTGGGGAAGGATGCCAACATCGGCGCAGCGACCGTGACGGTGAACTACGACGGACAGCACAAGCACAAGACCGTCATCGGCGACGGCGCGTTCATCGGCAGCGACACGATGCTGGTGGCCCCGGTCGAGGTCGGGCCCCGGGCCTACACGGGGGCCGGCTCGGTCATCACCCACGACGTTCCCGGGGGCGCGCTCGCCGTCGAGCGCAACGAGCAGCGCATCGTGCCGGACTACGCCGACCGCAAGCGCAAGCCCCGATAGAGGAGTCCCGCGGTCATGGAGGTCGTCACCAAGAAGCGCATGCAGATCTTCTCCGGGCGGGGCTACCCCGAGCTCGCCCAGGAGGTCGTTGACCACCTCGGCATGCGTCTCGGCGACGTGGATCTGCACGAGTTCGCCAACGGCGAGATCTACTGCCGCTATCGGGAGAACGTCCGCGGGTCCGACGTCTTCGTGATCCAGACGCACTGTGCGCCGGTGAACGAGAACGTGATGGAGCAGCTCATCCTGATCGAGGCGGCCAAACGGGCGTCGGCCAAGCGCATCACCGCCGTCGTGCCCTTCTACGGCTATGCCCGCCAGGACAAGAAGACCCGTTCGCGCGAGCCCATCACCGCCAAGCTGCTCGCCGACATGCTGACCGTCGCGGGCGCGGACCGGGTCGTGTCCGTCGATCTGCACACCCAGCAGATCCAGGGGTTCCTCGATGACCCGCTGGACCACCTCACCGCCCTGCCTCTGCTCGTGGGGTGGCTCATCGAGCACTACGACGAGCACGAGCTCGTCGTGGCGGCCCCCGACGCCGGTCGTGTGCGGCTGGCCGAGAAGTTCGCCTCCCGGCTGCCCAACGCGAGCATGGCGTTCCTGGCCAAGACCCGCACGTCGCACAACGTGGCCAAGACCCTCGCGGTGGTCGGCGAGGTGGAGGGCAAGACGTGCGTGCTGGTCGACGACATGATCGACACCGCCGGCACGATCTGCGGCGCTGCCGAGGCGCTGATGGAGCACGGCGCCGGTCGTGTCATCGCCTGTGCGACGCACCCGGTGCTGTCCGGGCCGGCCTGCGAGCGCCTGGAGCACTCGCCCATCGACCGCGTCGTGCTGACCAACAGCCTTCCGCTGCCGCGGGAGTGCACCGACAAGATCGAGGTGATCTCCATCGCTCCGATCGTGGCCAGCACGATGAAGGCGATCTTCGAGGACGAGTCGGTGAGCGAGCTCTTCGACGACCAGAACCAGTAGCGCGGCGGTTCGCCGCCCGCCTCCGACGGGTTAGTATGGTGGTTGCGGGCGTGTCAGCCTGCTTCCACATCCCCAGGAGTGTGTCCATCATGGCCGACCAGGTCACCCTCGCCGCCCGGGCGCGTGCAGGATCGGGAAAGGGCGAGGCGCGCGCCTTGCGACGCGAAGGCCGAGTGCCTGCGGTCACCTACGGCGCCGACCTCGACGAGGCCCGAGCGATCTCGGTCGACGCGCTGGACCTCTACCACGCCCTGCACACCGATGCCGGCCTGAACGCCATCATCAACCTCGAGGTGGACGGGGAGCAGCAGCTCGTCATCGCCCGTGAGCTGCAGCGCCATCCCGTGAAGCGCCACCTCGTGCACGCCGACTTCGTCACCATCTCACGAACCGTCAAGATCCACGTGGAGGTGCGGATCGTCACCGAGGGCACCGCACCCGGTGAGGATGAGGGGGGCGTCGCGGAGCAGCAGCTGTACACGATCCCCGTCGAGGTGCTGCCGCTGGAGGTGCCCGACCAGCTGGTCCTCGACATCTCCGACATGCAGGTCGGAGATGTGAAGCGGGTCCAGGACCTCGCCCTGCCCGAGGGGGTGGTGTCGCTGGAGGATCCCGAGCGCACCATCGTCACGGTGAACGTGCCCAGCCTCGAGGTCCCCGAGCCCGAGGAGGGTGCACCGCTCGAGCCGATCGAGGGTGTGGAGGCCGCGGTCGACGAGGCGGCGGACAGCTCGGAGGAGTCCGACGACGACGGGGTCGGCGGGGAAGGGTAGGCCACGCCCGCATCGATGGGCCTGCTGGACCGCTTTCGCCGCTCCGACCCGCCGGTGAGCACCGTGGATCGCTGGCTGGTGGTCGGTCTGGGGAATCCCGAGGCGGAGTACGCCGGGACCCGCCACAACGTCGGTGCGGACACGGTGCGGCTGCTCGCGCGGCGGCTGGGTGCCTCGTTCAAGCCGCACAAGGCCAAGGCACAGATCGCGGACACGTTCCTCCGCTCGGGGGGAGACGCAGGCAGCCCCCCGGGCGGCACGCCGCTGTCGCTGTGCCTCGCGTTCGGCTACTACAACGCTGCCGGCGGCCCAGTCCAGGCGACGATGGCCTTCTACAAGATCCCCCACGAGCGGCTGATCGTCGTCCACGACGATATCGACCTCGCGCTCGGCACCGTTCGGTTGAAGCGGGGCGGTGGCACAGGAGGCAACAAGGGCCTCGCCAGCATCCAGCAGCGCACCGGTGGCGCGGACTTCCTCCGCGTGCGCATCGGCATCGGCCGGCCTCCTGGGCGGCAGAGCGCTGCGGACTATGTCTTGAAGCGCTTCGCTGCCAAGGAGCGCGCCGAGGCCGACATCGCCATCGAGCGCGCCGCCGACGCCGTGCTCGACCTCGTCACCGAGGATCTCGAGACGGCTCAGAACCGCCACCACCAAAGAGGGTCGCGCCGATGACCGAGGCGGCGCCCGCGGACAGCGTGCAGCTGTGCTGGAACGATCCCGCACGCATCATCGGCGGGCTGCACTGGCGCCTGTCCCGTGGCGGGGAGGAGTTCCCCACCGCCCTGCACCGGTTGGTGCGGGCGGTGCCCCCCGAGCTCGCTCACCGCTGCGTCGACGCCCATGTCGAGGCGCTCGCCAGCCTGCTGACCGCCACCGACGAGCTGCAAGCGGGGATGGCGGAGGGGCTCGGTCGCGATGTCGCGGGCACCCCGGGCGCGGTGGGGACCGACTCGCCGATGGGGGCCAGCTGCCGACAGGCGGCCGCCGCCGTCGACGCGATGGTCTACGAGCTGTCCCGCGCCCTGACGGCCCTCGAACGCGCGCCCGACGAGCGCATCGCCCGCCTGGTCCTCGACGCCGCGCATGTCTCGGTGTATCTGCGCAGCCTCGTCGGTCTGCACACCTGGCCCGACCGAGAGGGCCAGGGCTAGGCCAGGGGTAGACCGACTCGGCGCGGGTGAGCGCCGCACTACCCAGCCTACGTGCGACGGGGCAGGGTGACGGGCTAGACTGCGCGCCGCCAACAGGCAGGGAGGGCACTTTCATGGCGCGCACGAGCACCAGGGCCGGTCTCTTGCTCCTGGGCGCGGTGCTGCTGCTCGCCGCCTGCGGCGAGGACGACACCGCGCCGGCGGAGCCCGACGACGGCCAGACGCCCGAGGACACGGCTCTGCAGGACGACGCGGCGGAGGGCGCGCTCACCGTGGATCTGCGCAACACCGCGGACGAACCCGTCGGCACGGTGGCCTTGAGCCCGGATGGCGGGCGCACACGCGTCCAGGTGTCGGTCAGCGGACTGGAGCCGGGCTTCCACGGTTTCCACCTCCACGAGAACGCCGAGTGCGATCCGGACGCCCCCGACGGGCCGTTCACCACCGCGGGCGGGCACCTGAACCCCGGCGCCACCCCCCACGGCGAGCATGCCGGGGACCTGCCGAACCTGCTGGTGGGCTCGGACGGCCGGGCGGAGATGACCGTGTCGACCGACCGCTTCACCGTCGAGGACCTTACCGGCGCGTTCATCATCCACGCCATGGCCGACAACCATGCCAACATCCCCGAGCGCTACCTCGACGGCGCGCAAGTGGACGAGGAGACGCTGGCCACCGGCGACGCGGGCGGCCGGCAGGCCTGCGGCGTCGTCGGGGAGGCGCCGCCGCCGGGCTCCTGAGCCGGCGCCCTGGGCGGGGCTAGCCCTTCCCCGGCGTCCCGGCGAGTTTTGCTCCACGGACGAGGCCGCGTCACCATGGCCTCGACGATGGCTGAGTCCCCTGCGGCGCCCCTTGCCGCCCTGCTCGCGCCCGGACGGACGCAGCTGGCCGAGCTCCTCGAGCACCCCGGCGAGCTGCACGTCGGGCCGTCGCTGCGCGCCTACACACTGGCGCTCCTGACGGAACGCGCGGCGCCGCTGCTCGTGGTCGTGCCCAACGAGCGGGACGCGGAGGCCGTCGGTGACGACCTCGCCGCCTTCCTCGGGGATGGCGCGGTCACGTCCTTCCCGGCGTGGGAGACCCTGCCGCACGAGCGCCTGTCACCGCAGGCCGCGACCGTGGGCCAGCGCCTGCGTGTGCTCGACCGCCTGCGCAAGCCCGACGAGGGCCTGCGGGCGATCGTGGCGCCCGTCCGAGCGCTGCTGCAACCGATGGACCCGCGCCTGGGTGAGCGGGAGCCGATCCGACTGGGCGCCGCCTACACCGGCGGTCTCGATGGCCTGGCGGAGTCCCTTGCCGCCCTGGGCTACGTGCGCAGCGCGATGGTGGAGCGGCGGGGCGAGTTCGCCGTGCGCGGCGGGATCGTCGACGTGTTCCCGTCGGCCGACGACCATCCCGTGCGCGTGGAGTTCTGGGGCGACGACGTCGAGTCGATCCGCAGGTTCTCCGCCGCCGATCAGCGCAGCCTCGCGGCCGTGGACGAGGTCGCCGTCGACGCGGCCCGCGAGCTCGTGCTGGACGCCGAAACCGCCGACACAGCGCGTTTGCTCGCCCGGCGGATGCCGCGGCTCGCCGAACCGCTGGGCCTGCTTGCTGAAGGGGTGGCCTTCGAGGGCATGGAGTCGCTGGTCACGGCGATCCACCCCGCGCCCGCCTACCTGCCCGACTTCTTCTCACCGGACGCCGGCGTGGCCGTGGTCGACCCACGCCGGGTGGCCGACCGGGCGGGCGATCTGCGCGACCAGGCCGCCGCCCTGCTGATCGCCGGATGGGGGACCGGCGACGACCGCATCGGCGGGCGCCAAGCCGACGGCCCCGACGCGGACGTCGTCGGGTTCGCGGAGTGGGCCGACGTCAGCGAGAGGGTTCGCGGGCCCCTCTGGGAGCTGAGCGCCCTCGGGGGACAGCCCGACGTCCCCGGGCGCGGTTGGGACACCTTCCGCGGTGACATCGCCGCCGCCGCGGCGCAGGTCCGTCGACTGTCCGCCGACGGCCTGACCGTGGTGCTCACGACCGCCGGTCACGGCTCCGCGCTGCGCCTGGCCGAGGTGCTGCGAGAGGAGGGCCTCGCCGCACCCGTCGACCCCGCCGCCCCCGGTCCCGGCGGCGGGCGGGCCGCCATCGTCGAATCACCCCTGCGGGAGGGCTTCCTCTCGGCCGAGCTCGGCCATGCGGTCCTCGGGGAATGGGACCTGTTCGGCCCCCGCCGCTCACGGGTCAGCCGGCGTCTGCCGAGCAAGCGCGCGGCAGGCGAGACGATCCTCGACCTCGCGGAGGGCGACTACATCGTGCACGCCGTCCACGGCGTCGGCCGCTACGTCGGCATGGTCACCCGTGAGCTGCGGGGTCCGACCACGACCGTCGGCGGCGGCACAGCCGGCTCGGTGACGCGTGACTACGTCGTGCTGTCCTACGCCGGGGGCGACCGGCTGTTCGTCCCGAGCGACCAGGTCGACGCGATCACGAAGTACGTGGGGGGTGAGCAGCCACGCGTCATGCGTCTCGGCGGAGGCGACTGGCAGCGCGCCAAGGGCAAGGTCAAGAGGGCGGTGACCGAGATGGCGGCCGAGCTCATCCGCCTCTACTCGGCGCGCATGCACGCCGAGGGGCACGCCTTCAGCCTCGACACGGACTGGCAGGCCGAGCTTGAGCAGGCCTTCCCCCACGAGGAGACCCCCGACCAGGTGTCGGCGATCGACGAGGTGAAGCAGGACATGGAGGCGCCGCTGCCCATGGATCGCCTCATCTGCGGCGACGTGGGGTTCGGCAAGACCGAGATCGCCGTGCGCGCCGCCGCCAAGGCGGTCTTCGACGGCAAACAGGTCGCCGTGCTCGTGCCGACGACACTGCTCGCCCAGCAGCACGGCGAGACGTTCACGGAGCGCTTCGCCGGCTTCCCCGTGAAGGTGGAGGTGCTCTCGCGCTTCCAGTCGCCCCGCGAGCAGAAGGCCATCCTCGACGGGCTCGCCGCCGGGACGATCGACCTCGTCATCGGCACGCACCGTCTGCTGGGGGGCGACGTGGCGTTCAAGGACCTCGGCCTCATCGTGGTCGACGAGGAACAGCGCTTCGGCGTCGCGCACAAGGAGAAGCTGAAGGCCCTGCGCACCAGCGTCGACGTGCTCACCATGACCGCCACCCCCATCCCGCGCACCATGGAGATGGCGGTGACCGGCATCCGCGACCTGTCGACCATCGACACGCCGCCCGAGGAGCGCCAGCCGGTCGTCACCCAGGTCGGGGAGTGGGACGAGTCGCTCGCGGCGCTCGCGGTGCGCCGTGAGCTGCTGCGGGAGGGCCAGGTCTTCTGGGTGCACAACCAGGTCGGCACGATCGATGCCGCCGCGCAGCGGGCGCGCGAGCTCGTCCCGGGCGCGCGCGTGGACATCGCCCATGGACAGATGGACGAGGCCAGCCTCGAACGGGTCATGGTGCGCTTCTGGCAGCGCGAGTTCGACGTGCTCGTGTCCACCACCATCGTCGAGTCGGGCCTTGACGTGCCGAACGCCAACACGCTCGTCGTGGAGCGCGCGGACCTCCTCGGCCTCGCCCAGCTCCATCAGCTGCGCGGCCGCATCGGCCGTGCCCACGAGCGCGGGTACGCCTACTTCTTCTTCCCGGAGCACTCCCGTATGACCGAGGAGGCGCACCGGCGCCTGGAGACCATCTCCACCGCCACGGCCCTCGGGTCGGGGCTCTCGATCGCGCTGCGCGACCTGGAGATCCGTGGGGCGGGCAGCGTGGTGGGCGCGGATCAGTCCGGTCACGTGGCCGCCGTCGGGTTCGAAGAGTACGCGCGCCTCATGAAGGAGGCGGTGCAGGAGCTCCGCCACGGCCGCAAGGCCGAACCGGAGCCGGAGGTCTCCATCGACCTGCCCGTCGACGCGCACCTGCCCCGCGACTACATCGACGACGAGGCGCTGCGCCTGGACGCCTACCGCAAGATCGCAAGCGTCCGCGACGGGGCGGGGATGAAGGCCGTGCGGGCGGAGCTGGCCGACCGTTACGGGCCGCTGCCACCGCCGGCGGAGCGGCTGCTGGCCGTCGCGGCGCTGCGTGCCGCGGTCCGCCGGTGGGGCATCACCGATGTCACGACCACGCCGCGACGCACGGCGCGCATCTCCCCGGTGCAGCTCGCCGACTGGCAGGAGGTACGCCTGGCTCGGGAGCATCCGGCAGCCGTGTACAACGCCGCTGCGGGGGCGCTGGAGCTGCCGCTGGCGCGGTCCGGCGACCTCGTCGGGACCCTCGCGCGCCAGCTCTCGGGCGTGATGGCGCCGCCACAGCGCTGACGTACACTGGCCGACGCCCCCCTCCGCGAATCCCACGAGGACGGTTTCTTCCCAGTGCGTACCCCCCCTTTCATGAAGCCTGCCCGCCTGCGCGCGTTCGTCTTCTTCGCGTGCATCGCCCTCTTTGCCGCCGCATGCGCGCCCGAGGGCGCCGGCAGCCCGAACGCGGCCGCGACGGTGAACGGCGAAGAGATCCCGATCGCCGAGGTCCAGGAGCGCTTCGACGCCGTGCGGGAGAACCCACAGTTCGCCGAACAGCTGGAAGGAGAGGAGGGCGAGGCCTTCGAGCAGCAGGTTCAGGCGGAGATCCTCACCGGCCTGATCCGCTCTCGACTGCTGCACCAGGGTGCCGAGGAGCTCGGGGTGGAGCTCACCGAGGAGGACATCGACGCCAAGCGTGAGGAGATCATCGAGGAGGTCGGCGGGGAGGAGGCCTTCGAGCAGATCGTCGAGGACAACAACCTCACCGAGGAGACGATCGGCAGCCAGCTGCGCGACCTCGCGATGCAGGACCTCGTTGGCGAGGAGCTGACCGCCGACCTGGCGGCCGACGACGAGGAGGTGCAGGCCGCCTACGACGAGACGTACGGCACCGCCTCGGCGCGCC
>Ga0247713_1000692_pt1 | contig 19053 bp, 21 predicted proteins | sample 21E_NmetaG_FD_189936 | JGI IMG/M metagenome (GOLD analysis project Ga0247713, IMG submission 189936) | Soil microbial communities from hillslope of Landscape Evolution Observatory, University of Arizona, Oracle, AZ, United States - 2-1-E_N | ecosystem: Engineered > Artificial ecosystem >... | reverse complement strand
GTCTACGCGCGCCTCCGCCGGTGCCGCTCGCGGCGGTGCACGAGGCGCGCGTAGACGCCGAGGGAGACGTTGTTGAGGAAGATGCGCTCGCCGACGCGCCCGACGTCGATTCGCCGCTCCGGGCCGGCGAACGCGTCCAGCGCGGCGACGGGGTCGTCGCGGTCGAGGCCGACGTCGCGCGCGAAGTGGTTGCGCGTGCCGAACGGCACGCAGACGAACGGGACGCCGCGGTCGATCGCGGCTGCGGCGACGACCGAGAGCGACCCGTCGCCACCGGCCATTCCCAGCACGTCCGCCTCCGTCTCCTGCGCGACCGTCTCGACGTCCTCTCCGGCCTCGATCGTCCGCACCTCGATCCCGCGCGCACGCGCCTCCGCGGCGAGCTCCTCCGCGCTCGTCCGGCCGAGCGCGAGCCCGTTCGGCCCCGAGCCGGCGTTGATCAGGAGCACGCCGCGGCCGGGGGGCGTAGGCCCCTCGGTCCGCGAAGTTGAGCCGATCGGCCCATGGCGCTCGCCGGGGCGAGACCCGATCATCTCGCTATGAGCGATCGTGGTCTCCACCACATCGAGGACGACCTGAGCGAGACCTGGCTCGAGGACTGGGCCGGCGCAGGCGTCGCGGAGCTCGAGGCGTACCTCGCCAAGCACGCGGCGTTTCTCGGGTTCCTCGAGTCACAGGACGTCTAGGCGTCACTGCCCCGGCGTCGCCGCGCTTACGCGCGGCGCCAGGCGTGCGCCGGGTCCCGGTCGCCGCTACGCCAGCCCCAGCTGCTGCTCGATCGCGCTCTTCGGACGCGCCCCCATCGTCGCCGCGGCGGGCTCGCCGTCCTTGAACAGGATCATCGTCGGGATCGACATCACGCCGTAGGCCTGCGCCAGCCGCGGGTTCTCGTCGATGTTCACCTTGACGAGCTTGAGCTCGTCCTTCCGCTCCTCCGCGATCCGGTCGAGCACCGGAGCGACGGCGTGGCACGGGCCGCACCACTCCGCCCAGAAGTCGACGAGGACGGGCTTTTCGCTGTTCAGGACCTCGTCCTGGAAGGTCTGCTCGGTCACGTTGGTCGCCACTTGGGATCCTTTCGGTTCGTGCTGTCGTCCTCGTACAACGCCCGGCTCCGAGCGTTCCTTCCCCGGCGCCGGTCGAAACGCCGCGAAATCTAGAATCGCGGGATGGAGCAGGTGTTCGAGCCGCTGCCGCCGGTGCCGGACCACGACGCGCTCGAGCGCGAGGTGCTCGAGTGGTGGGAGCGCGAGCGGATCTTCGAGCGCCTGCGCGAGCAGAACCGCGGCGGCGAGCCGTGGAGCTTCATCGACGGCCCCGTCACCGCGAACAGGTTGGTGCTCGGCGTGCACACGGCCTGGGGCCGCACGCTCAAGGACGTGTTCCAGCGGTACAAGGCGCTGCGCGGCTTCGAGCTGCGGTACCAGAACGGCTTCGACTGCCAGGGCCTCTGGATCGAGGTCGGCGTCGAGCGCGCGCTCGGGCTCAACTCGAAGCGGGAGATCGAGGAGTACGGCCTCGAGGAGTTCGCCCGCCGCTGCAGGGAGGTCGTCGTCGAGTCGTCGCGCGCCCTGACCGAAGGGTCGATCCGCCTCGGGCAGTGGATGGACTGGGGCAACGACTACTTCACCTTCAGCGACACGAACATCGAGTACATCTGGCGCTTCCTGCGCGTCGTGCACGAGAAGGGTTGGCTCTACCTCGGGCATCGCGCCACCGAGTGGTGCCCCCGCTGCGGCACCTCCATCTCCGCGCACGAGCTCGTCGGCTCCTACGTCGACCGCTCCGACCCGTCGCTCTACGTCCGGCTGCCGCTGCTCGACCGGCCGGGCGAGGCGCTGGTCGTCTGGACGACGACGCCGTGGACGCTGCCGGCCAACGTCGCCGCCGCGGTCAACCCCACCGCCGACTACGGGCGGCGCGCGAACGGCGAGTGGGTCGCCGTCGCGCGCTACCCCGACGAGGAGCTCGAGGAGCGGCGGCCGGGAGCGGAGCTCGTCGGCTGGCGGTACGAGGAGCCGTTCGACGAGCTCGGCCCGGGCGGCGGCGTCGAGCACCGCGTGATCCCGTGGGACGAGGTGACGCTCGACGACGGCACCGGGATCGTCCACATCGCGCCGGGCTGCGGCGCGGAGGACTTCGAGCTGTCACGCGTCCACGACCTGCCCGTGCTGATGCCGGTGGACGAGGCGGGCCGCTTCTACGAGGCGTACGGGTGGCTCCACGGCGTGTCGACGGGCGACGCCGCGGAGCAGATCGTCGGGTTCCTCGAGGAGCGGGGACGGCTCGTCGAGGCGGGGCTCTACGAGCACCGCTACCCGGAGTGCTGGCGCTGCCACACGCCGCTGATCTTCCGGATCGCCGACGACTGGTTCATCTCCGTCGAGGAGATCCGCGAGCCGATGCGCGCCGCGAACCGCGAGGTGCAGTGGACGCCCGAGTACATGGGCAAGCGGATGGACGACTGGCTCGTGAACATGGGCGACTGGAACATCTCGCGCCGCCGCTACTACGGGCTGCCGCTGCCGTTCTACCCGTGCTCGTGCGGGCACCTGAACGTGATCGGGTCGCGCGCGGAGCTGGAGGAGCGCGCGATCTCGGGGCTCGAGCAGCTCGAGGAGCTGCGGCGTCCGTGGATCGACCGCGTGCCGGTCCGCTGCGAGCGGTGCGGCGAGGCGGTCGAGCGGATTCCCGAGGTCGGCGACGTCTGGCTCGACGCCGGCATCGTCCCGTTCTCGACGCTCGGCTGGCAGAACGACGAGTGGGTGCCGCAGGGCTACGCGACGGGCGCCGCGCGCGGCCTCACGACCGCCGACCTGCCCGACCATGCGTACTGGGAGACGTGGTTCCCCGCCGACTGGGTGTCGGAGATGCGCGAGCAGATCCGCCTCTGGTTCTACTCGCAGCTCTTCATGTCCGTCGCGCTGACGGGCCGGGCGCCGTACCGCAGGGTGCTCGGCTACGAGAAGATGCTCGACGAGACGGGCCGCGAGATGCACAGCTCGTGGGGGAACACGATCGCCGCGCCGGACGCGTTCGCGCGCATGGGCGCCGACGTGATGCGCTGGCAGTTCTGCTCCCAGCCGCCCGACCGGAACCTCCTCTTCGGCTTCGGGCCCGCGCAGGAGATCAAGCGGCGGCTGCTCACGCTCTGGAATTCCGTCTCGTTCTTCGTGCAGTACGCCAACATCGAGGGGTTCCGGCCCGTGTGGGCCGACCTGGAGCGCGGGCCCGAGGGCGTGGACCTGCGTCCGCTCGACCGGTGGGTCGTGGAGCGGGTGCGCGCGCTCGCCGCGGAGGCGGAGCGGGCGTACGAGGCGACGCTCTCGCACGAGACGGTGCGGGCGTTCGACGCGTTCGTGGAAGACCTGTCGAACTGGTACATCCGCCGGTCGCGGCGCCGGTTCTACTCCTTCGACGAGGCCGCGTTCCGGACGCTCTGGTTCGCCGTCGTTACCGCGCTGCGCGTGGTCGCGCCGGTGATGCCCTTCCTCGCCGACCACCTGTGGCGGAAGCTCGTCGCCGGGGTGTGCGAGGAGGCGCCGCCGTCCGTCCACCTCGCGGGGTGGCCCGCGCCGGGGGAGCCGGACGAGGCGCTCCTGCAGGAGCTGGCGGAGGTGCGGCGCGTGGTCGAGCTCGCGCGGCAGGCGCGGTCGACCTCGGGGCTGAAGCTCCGGCAGCCGCTGCGGCGCCTCGTGGTGCAGGGGGCCGAGGCCGCGGAGGCGCACGCGGAGGAGATCTCCGACGAGCTGCGCGTGAAGGAGGTCGAGTTCGGCGTGGTCGAGGCGGTCGAGCTGCGCGTGAAGCCGAACCTCCCCGTGCTCGGGCCGAAGCTCGGCAAGGCGCTCGGCGCGGTGCGCGCGGCGCTGCAGAGCGGCGAGTTCGAGCAGCTCGCGGGCGGCGGCTTTCGCGCGGCCGGCCACGAGCTCGGGCCGGACGAGGTGCTCGTGGAGCACGGCGGCCGCGAGGGCTGGGCCGTCGCGGCCGAGGACGGGCTCACCGTCGCGCTCGACACGCGCCTCGACGAGGAGCTCGAGCGCGAGGGGCGGGTCCTCGACCTCGTCCACCGGCTGAACACGATGCGCAAGGAGGCGGGGCTCGCGCTGACGGATCGGATTCGCGTGACGCTCTCGGCGTCGGACGCCGATCTCGTCGACTCGCACGGCGAGTGGATCCGCGGCGAGGTGCTGGCGGACGAGCTGCGTACCGACCGCGGCCTCGACGCGCCGCGGATCGAGAAGGCGTGAGCGCGGTTCCTCATCGTCTGGCCGTTCCGCGCGAGCATCGCTTCTAGCGCAAGGGATTCGCGGAGGCGAGGAGCCCCTCGTGCGGCCGCCGGAGACGTAGCCGGCGAAGCCGCGCCTTCTCCGGAACCTTTCGACCAGGGTCTGACCCTGGCGGGAAGGTTCCACGCCGGGCGTGGCCGCTGAGGACGGGTTTCGAACGGCCACTTGGCGCGCGCGCGCCGGCGGGGGACGATCGAGGTGTGGCCGATCCCGGTGTCGAGGAGCTCGTCGCCGCGATCTTCCGGGAGCGCCCGCCGCCGGCGGCCGAATGGCGGCGCGGCCTTCGCACCCTCGCAGCCGCCCGCGCGTCGCTGCGGGCGCTCGAGGAGGAGCTCGTGGCGCGCGCCCGCGCAGACGGGGCGACGTGGGAGCAGATCGCGGCCGACCTCGGCCTCTCCCGCAAGGGCGCGCGTGCACGCCACGCCGAGCGGGAGCCGCCGCGGCCGCGGAACCGAGCCGGGGGAACGCGATTCGATCCCGCCGCCCACGGGAAGTAGGCTCACCCGAGAGGAGGACGCGGTGCACGAGTGCACGGGATGCGGAGCGGCGGTCGACCGGACCTACCGGTTCTGCCCGTGGTGCGCCGCGCCGCAGCGGCGGAAGCTCGTCGAGCTCTTCCCAGGGTCGACGCGCATCGACGGCGACACCGCGCGCGGCCTCCGCGTCTCGCGGTACCTCGACGAGGGCCACGTCCGCTTCAGCGTCTGGGACGGCGAGCGCGTCGACGCGGTCGTCTCGATCGAGGACGCCGAGCTCGACCGCCTGCGCCGCCTGCTCGCCCCGCCGCCGCGGCCGCGCCGCGCGTCCCTCCTCGACCGCGCCGCGGAGCGCGTCGGGCTCCGGCTCTGACCTCTAGTCCCCGGCGACGAAGAACTGCCACTCGCCGTCCGGCGTGATCCCCGCGCGCCACCCGAGGTAGCCCTCCGGCCGGACGGGCGCTCCGCCGGGAATCCGCTCGAGGAGCTCCCGCTCGTACTCCGTGAACGTCGCCGGATCCGCGGTGTGCGCGAACGGCCACACGTAGAGCCCGCCGGCCAGCCCGTACGGCAGGCGGAGGATCGCCGCCAGCGCCGCGAGCGGCTGCGACCCTCGCTCCTCCTCCGCGCGCCAGAACGCGGCGGGGCCGCCCTCGATCGGCCCGCCGAACGAGTAGTTGAAGTCGGGTCCCGCCAGCTCGGCGAGGCGGTCGTAGTCGCCGGCGTCCGCCGCCTCGAGGAGCGCGGCGCGCGTCTCCAGCACCGCCTCTGGGAGCGTCGGCTCGGCGGCCGGATCGGGCGCGTCGCCCACCGCGGCCCCCGCCTCCGTGACCATCCCCGTTACCGTCACCGTCCGCACCGGCGTCGCCTCCTCGGAGACGCCGCCGCTCCGGACGAGCACGGCGGCGCCGGCGACGAGGAGCGCGGCGACGACGAGGACCGCCGCGAGCCAGCGCACGCGGCTACCCCTGCGACTCGGCGAGCGCGAGCTCCCGCCGCAGCTCGACGGGGAGCTTGAACGTCACGTCCTCGTCGACCATCCGGTACGGCTCGATCCGCTCGACGCCGCGCGCGCGGAACCAGTCGCACACGCGCGAGACGAGCTTCTCCGGCGCGGAGGCGCCCGAGGTGATGCCCACGGTCCCCACGCCGTCGAGCCACGACGGGTCGATGTCCGTCTCGTCGTCGATCAGGTGGGACGGCACGCCCCCGGCGCGCGCGACCTCGACGAGCCGGTTCGAGTTCGACGAGTTCCGCGACCCGATCACGAGCAGGAGGTCGACGTGCTCGAGCATCTCCTTCACCGCCCACTGCCGGTTGGAGGTCGCGTAGCAGATGTCCTCCTTCTTCGGCGCGTGGATCTGCGGGAACCGCTGCCGCAGCGCCGCGATGATCTCGCGCGTCTCGTCGACGGACAGCGTCGTCTGCGTGATGTACGCGACCTTCGCGTCCTCGGGCAGCTCGAGCGCGTCGACGTCCTCCACCGACTCGACGAGGACGGTCGCCTCCGGCGCCTCGCCCATCGTCCCCTCGACCTCCTCGTGACCGGCGTGGCCGATGAGCACGACCGTGTACCCGGCGGCTGCGTAGCGCCGCGCCTGCACGTGCACCTTCGTCACGAGCGGGCACGTCGCGTCGATCGTCTTGTGCCCGAGCTGGGCGGACGCGGCGTGCACCGACGGCGCGACCCCGTGCGCGGAAAAGACGATCGTCGCGCCCTCGGGCGCCTCCGACTCGCTGTCGACGAAAACCGCGCCGCGCGCCTCGAGGTCGCGGACGACGTGCTCGTTGTGGACGATCTGCTTCCGGACGTAGATCGGCGCGCCGTAGTGCTCGAGCGCGAGCTCCACCGTCTCGACGGCGCGCTCGACCCCCGCGCAGTAGCCGCGAGGGGAGGCGAGGAGGACGCGCGTCACCACGATTCGAGTCTAGCCGTGAGGAAACCGAAGAGGCCTGCCGCTCGGGGGGGTCGGCGCGGCAGGCCTCTTCAGAGTGCTCACCGCCGGCCATGGCCCGCGGTTCGCATCGCCCAGTGCGGGGGACGCTAACGCGGCTGCTGCTGGGTGTCGATAGGCCGAGCGGCCCATCTTTGCAAGCGGCAGGACTCCCGTCGGAGCGCGGGAAAACCGGGACTCCCGCGTATCATCCGAACGCCCAGTGACCGAGGAAGCACAGGCTCTCTTCCTCAACGCGATCCCGTTGCTCGCGTTGTCGGCCCTCTATCTTGCGGCCACGCTGGCGCTCGCGCCGGGGCTGTGGCGCGACCGCTCGCGGCTGCGCGACGTCGACGTCGCGCTCGCGCTCGTCTACCCGGGGCTCGCAGTCGCGGCGGCAATCCTCGGCGCGCTCGTCCTCGCCGACCGCGAGCCGCTCGCCGAGAGCCCGCTGATCGCGCTCGCCGCGATCGTCGCCGCAGGCGTCCCCGCGCTCGCGATGCTCGCGCGCGGCGGCCGCGGTGGGGCCGGCGTGCCGCGCCGCGGCGGCGACGGCGAGCACCGGCGCCGCGCGCACGGGCACGACCACGACGCGCTGACCGCGTTCACGGGCGCGATGACGCGCGCCGACGACGAGGACGCCGTCGCGCTCCTCCTCGTCCGCGAGAGCGTGGAGCGCCTCGGCGTCGAGTTCGGGTCGCTCACGCTCGTCGACCACGGGCGAGCGCGCGGGCTGCTCGCGCTGCTCGACGGCGAGGAGCTCCCGTGGTGGCGCGAGCTCGACCTCGACCTGGACGAGCCGTCCGCGATCGCGAGCGTCACGTTCGAAGCGGCGCCCTTCACCGTCTTCGACGTCGAGTCGTCGCCGGCGGTGAACCAGCGGATCGCGTCGAGCGTCGGAGCGACGAGCGGCCTCTGGGTGCCGCTCGTCGCGGGCGGCCGCGTCGTCGGCGTGCTCGCGCTCGCGACGACGCGCGAGCGGCGGGCGTTCACCGCCGAGGAGACGTCGCTGGCGCAGGCGCTCGCGTCCGAGGCGGGCCTCGCGCTCGCCCGCGCGCGCTCCGGCTCGGCGCTCGCAGACGCGCTCGCGCGCGAGCACCTCATCGGCCGCATCGCGCAGAAGGTGCGGTCCGATCTCGACCTCGACGCCGTGCTCGCGACCGCCACCGAGGAGGCCGCCGCCGCGATCGCCGCGGAGCGGTGCCTCGTGCGCCTGCGCGAGCCCGACGGGGCGATGCCGGTCGTCGCGGAGTGGGCGGCGGAGGGCCTGCCGCGGATCGGCGCCAGGCGCGAGCCGCTGGCGGCGTCGGATCTCGCGGCGCGCGAGGACCGCACCGTGGTGATCCCCGACGTCGAGCGGTCGCCCGAGCTGCCGGAGGCGTCGCGGGCCGCGCTCGTGGAGGCGGGGACCCGGGCGGTGCTCGCGACGCCGATCGTCGTCTTCGGCGACGCGATCGGCGTCGTCGCGCTGCACCGGACCGAGCCGCACGCGTGGTCCGAGCAGGAGCTGGCGCTGACCGAGGGCGTCGCGCGCGAGGTCGGGCTCGCGATCCACATCGCGCGGCTCCTCCGCGAGAACGAGACGCGCCTCGACCAGCAGACAGCGCTCCTCCGTGCGGCCCAGGTGCTCGCGAGCGAGCTCGACTTCGACCTGGTGATCGAGCGCCTGGTCGAGCAGGTCGTGGCGCTCGTCGGGGCCGATGCCGCCGCGTGCTGGATCCTCGATCCGGACGGCCGTGCGCTCCGCTGCCGCGCCGTGCACGGGCTGCCGCAGGAGGAGGTGGGGCGCGAGACGGAGCCGGCGGGCGCGCTCGGCGACGCCCTCGAGCTGCAGCGGCCGATGCTGCGCCGCGACGCGGGCGAGCCGACGTTCGGCGAGCGGATCGACGCGCCCGTCCAGAGCGCAGGGCGGGCGCGCGGCGTCCTCGCGGTCTACGCGCGCGAGGAGGGGCGGTTCCGCGACGCCGACCTCGACGTGCTGGAGGCGTTCGCCGGCCTCGCCGCGCTCGCGCTCCGCAACGCCGAGGCGTTCGAGGAGCGCGCGCGGCAGGCGCGGGTGCAGCGCGGCTTCTTCCGGATCGCCGCCGTCCTCGGCGAGCCGCTGTCGCTGCAGGAGACGCTCGACGCCGTCGCGCAGGCGGCCGCCGAGGCGCTCGGCGGCTCGTACTCGGCGCTGCTCCTGCCCGCTCCGGGTCGACTCGAGCTCGCCGCGGCGGAGGGCGTCCCGGAGCCGCTGGCCCAGGCGCTCGCCGACGGCGCCTCGCGCGCGGCGACGCTGCTCGACGCGGCCGCCGCCGGGGCGCGGATCGTCGCGTCGGTCGACGTCACGACAGACGGGCGCTTCGAGGAGGAGTGGCGCACGCTCGCCGCGGAAGCCGGGTACCGCGGCCTGCTCGTCGTCCCGGTCGAGCAGCCCGGCGGCCGCACCGGGCTCGTGCTCGTCTTCTTCGCGGAGCCGCGCCGCTTCACCGACGACGACCTCGAGCTCGCGGAGCACCTCGCCCGTGCTGCGGCGGGATCGCTCGAGCGGAGCGGCCTCTACGAGGAGGAGCGGAGCGCGCGGTCGCTCGCGCAGCAGCTCGCGCGCACCGGCAGCCTGCTCGCGACGGAGCTCGACCCGGCGGCCGTCCTCGAGGAGGTCGTCCGCCAGGCGCCGAAGCTCGTCGGCGTCGACGCATGCGCGATCCGGGTGCTCGAGGAGGACGAGCTCGTCGTCAGCGCCGTCAGCGACGGCGACGACGTCGAAGCCTTCCTCGGCGCGCGCTCGCCGGGGACCGCGTGGCTCTCCGGCGACGTCGTCCAGTCGCGCGCGCCGCTCGCGCTCGCCGACGCGGCGGCCGACGAGCGGCTCGTCGCGGTCGATCCGCTCCTCCGGCAGGGGTACCGCGCGTACCTCGGCGTCCCGCTGACGGGGCCGGAGGAGTCGCTGCACGGTGTCCTCGCCGTCTACTCGCGGACGCCGAAGGCATGGCGGAACGAGGAGGTGGAGGCGCTGCTCGCGCTCGCGGGCAACGCGTCCGCCGCGCTCTCGAACGCGGAGCTGTACCAGCGCGTCGCGCTCGAGAAGGAGCGCAGCTTCGCGATCCTCGCGAACATCGCGGACGGAATCGTCGCCGTCGACCGCGACGGGCGCGTCGTCCTGTGGAACAGCGCGGCGGAGCAGATCACCGGCGTCCCGCAGGCGGAGGCGCTCGGCCGCACGCCCCTCCAGCTCCTCGGACGGAACCTCGAGACGGGCGGCGAGACGGCCGGCGGCAACCGCCTCGTCTCGATCCTCCGCGGCCACGACGAGGTCTGGCTCTCGCTGACGGAGGCGATCATGCGCGACCCCGCAGGAGCCGTCGCCGGCCGGATCTACGCCTTCCGCGACATCTCCGCCGACCGGTTCGTCGAGCAGATGAAGTCGGACTTCGTCTCGACGGTCTCGCAGGAGCTGCGGCGGCCGCTGACCTCGATCTACGGGTTCGCCGAGACGCTGCTCCGGCGGGACGTGCTCTTCGGCGAGGAGGAGCGGCGGACGTTCCTCGGCTACATCGCCTCCGAGTCGGAGCGGCTGACGACGATCGTCGACGCGCTGCTCAACGTCGCGCGGCTCGACTCGGGCGACCTGCAGGTGAACCTCGGGCCGACGGACGTCGGCGCCGTCGTCTCGGAGGTCGTGGGCGCGATGGAGGCGGCGGCGACGAACGGGCACCAGTTCGTCGTCGACCTCCCGCACGAGCCGGTGTCGGCCGAGGCCGATCCGGACAAGCTGCGACAGGTGCTCTCGAACCTCGTCGACAACGCCGTCAAGTTCTCGCCCGGCGGCGGGAAGGTCACGGTCGCGGCCCGCCGGCGCAGCGACGCCGTCGAAGTGAGCGTCGCCGACGAGGGCGTCGGGATCCCGGCGACGGAGCACCAGCGGATCTTCCGGAAGTTCTACCGCGGCGACGGCGCGTCCGCCCGCGAGGGCGGCGGCACGGGGCTGGGCCTCTTCATCGCGGAGGGGCTCGTGAGCGCGATGGGCGGCCGCATCTGGGTCAGCTCGAGCGAGGGCGAGGGGGCCAGCTTCACGTTCGAGCTCCCGCTCGCGCAGGAGAGCGAGCCGGTCGCGGTGAATGAGTCCCGCGCCGGGAGGGTATAGCGGCCGCCGCGGAACCATGACACGGGTACTGGTCATCGACGACGAGGCGCCGATCCGCCTCCTCTGCCGCGTCAATCTCGAGGCGGAGGGGATGGAGGTGCTCGAGGCGGCGGACGGCCCGAGCGGGCTCGACGCGGCGCGGGAGAACCGCCCGGACGTGATCCTCCTCGACGTGATGATGCCCGGGCTCGACGGCTGGAGCGTCGCGGAGCGCCTGCTCGACGATCCCGGCACGGCGGAGATCCCGATCATCTTCCTGACCGCCCGCGCCGAGTTCCGCGACCGCGCGCGCGGGCTCGACATCGGCGGCGTCGACTACGTGACGAAGCCGTTCAACCCGGTGGAGCTGGCACCGCTCGTGCGCGAGCTGCTGGCGCGGCTCGAGCGCGGCGAGCGCGACGACCTCAGGCGCGAGAAGCTCTCCGACCTGCGCGCGCTGATGAACGGGGAGTAGGCCCGACGAGGGCGCCCCCGCGGGGCGCCCCCTGCGGACTTCCCGACGACGCCGTTACGACCCGGCGAAGTTCGCCGTGACGACGGCCGTCCCGCGCCGGCCCGCGAACGTGCCGCGCGGAGCGGCGAGCCCGATCCGGCGGAAGCCCGGCCGGAGCAGGTTCGCGCGGTGGGGCGGACTGTTGAGCCACATCCCGACGATTGCCCGTGGCCGCGACGTCGTGCCGGCGCCCCAGGCGATGTTCTCGCCGACGCGGGGGCCCTTGACGCCGAAGCTCCGGATGCGCTGTGCCCACGGGCCGTGGCCGAAGTAGCCGCGGCGAAGCATGTCCCCCGAGTGCGAGCGCGCTGCGCGCTGGAGATTCCAGTCCACCCGCAGCGGCGCGAGGCCGTGGGCGGCCCGCGTGCGGTTCACCTCGGCGAGGAGCGAGCTCTCCGCCGTGCTCAGCCCGGACGCCGACGCGGGAGCGGCGAGGAGCAACGCGAGCATGCACAAACCTACTGTTATGTACGTTTTACGCATCAAGAGGCTGAGTTTCGAGGAGGAAAACGGGCCTCGCATCCCCCATCCGGGGGATCCCGCGGGGCCGTTACCTCGCTGTTTGCGCGCAGACGATGCCGAGGAGGACGACGCCTCCCCCGAGCAGCTGCGCCGGCCCGAGCGACTCGGCGAGCCACAGGTACGCGACGAGCGTGGCGACGACCGGCTCGAGCATCGCGACGATTCCCACCCTCGTGGCGCTCACGTGCCGGAGCGCGGAGACGACGAGCGAGAAGGTCAGCATCGTCCCCACCGCGACGACGAACGCGAGCAGGAGCCACAGCGGCGCCGTATGCCCGGCGAGGTTGCCGAGGAGCGACGTCGGCTCGCCGACGAGGGAGAGCGGGAAGTGCCAGAGCGGCTGCGCGACGAGCCAGAAGAGCCCGGCGAAGAGGAATCCGTAGAGCGACAGCGAGAGGGGGTCGCGGCTGCGGACGCCGCGCTCGGCCATGAGGATGTAGAGCGCGTAGGCTCCGGCCGCAGCGAGCGCGGCGACGAGTCCGAGCTCGTCGAGCGCGAGCTCCTCCGACCACGGTTCGACGATCAGGGCGAGGCCGGCGAGCGCGAGCGCCAGCGCGAGCCAGACGCGCCGGCGCACCGGCTCGTGCATCGCGTAGCGCGCGAAGAGCGCGACGAGGAGCGGCGCCAGGTACTGGATCAGGAGCGCGATCCCGACCGGGAGCCGGTCGATCGCGACGAAGTACAGCCACTGCACGAAGGCGACGCCGGTGACGCCGAAGAGCGCGAGGAAGGGGAGCTCGCGCAGCCGCACGCGGAGGCTCTGCGGGCGGAGCACGGCGAGGACGAGCGCGAAGCCGACGCACGCCCCGAGCGACCGCACCTGCGTCAGCTCGATCGTCGAGATGCCGGAGCCGAGCGCGACCTTCGCGACGGTGCCGTTGACGGCGAAGAGGATCGCGGCCGTCCAGACCATCGCGTAGCCGAGCGCGGGACGCCGCTCGTCCGGCGCGCCGGGGACGTGGATCAGCGGCTCGCCCACGGCGCGCGACGCTACCAGCGAGCGCGCGCTCTACACTCGGTGCACGGGACGTGGCGCAGCCTGGTTAGCGCGCCTGCTTTGGGAGCAGGAGGCCCCCGGTTCGAATCCGGGCGTCCCGACTGGGCTCAGGGCCGGCAGGTCTCCGCGCCCGCGCCGCCGGTGCCGGGCAGCCGCCCGAGCAGCTCGGCGAGCTGCTCGAGCTCCTCCGGCCGGAGGTGCGACTCGAGCAGCGACCGGACCGCTGCCACGTGCGACTCGGAGGCGGCGCGCAGGCGCGCGGCGCCGGCATCGGTGAGGCGCGCGTACGCGACGCGGCGGTCGACGTCGCAGAGGACGCGCTCCACGAATCCGCCCGCCTCGAGGCCGTCGAGCAGCCGCGTCACGCCGGACGCGGTCAGGAGCAGCGTGGCGGCGAGGTCGACCCGCCGCATCCGGCGCTCCTCCGCGCGCGAACGCTCGTCGGCGCCGCGCGCGTCGCCAGCGTCGACGTGAAGGACGAGAACCTCGCCGCGCACCTGCAGTCGCCCGAGTTCTTCGACGCGGAGCGCCACCCGGAGCTGACGTTCGTGTCGAGCGACGTCGTCCGGGACGGCGAGGAGCTGCGCGTCCGCGGCGACCTCGCGATCAAAGGCGCGACGCGCCCGGTCGAGCTCGCCGGGACGATCACCGAGCCGCTGACCGACGCGTTCGGCAAGACGCGCGTCGGCGCCGTCCTCTCCACGACCATCGACCGGACGGAGTTCGGCATCGAGTGGAACATGCCGCTCCCGGGCGGCGAGCAGGCGCTGCCGAACGAAGTGCGCCTGACGGCCGAGCTCTTCTTCGTGCAGGCGTAGCGGCGTGGAGCTCCTCGGCATCAGCGGCAGCCTGCGGCGCGGCTCGTACAACGCGCTCCTGCTGCGCGCGGCCGGGGAGCTCCTGCCCGCCGGCGTGGAGCTCGTCGTCTGGGACGGGCTGAAGGACGTCCCGCCGTACGACGAGGACGACGACGTCGAGCCGGCGCCGCCGGCCGTCGCGGCGCTGCGGCGGGCCGTCGCGGCCGCTGACGGGATGCTCGTGGCGACGCCGGAGTACAACCACTCGCTGCCGGGACAGCTGAAGAACGCGCTCGACTGGCTCTCGCGCCCGCTGGCGACGAACGCGGCGCGGAACAAGCCGGTCGCCGTGGTGGGTGCGAGCACCGGCGCGTTCGGAGCGGTGTGGGCGCAGGCGGAGCTGCGGAAGGTGCTCGGCGCGCTCGGCGCGCGCGTCGTCGGCGGCGAGTTCCCGTGCGGGCGCGCGCCGGAGCGGTTCGACGCGCACGGCCTCGTCGACCCGGAGCTGCGCGCGCGGCTCGCGGCGCACCTCGACGAGCTGGTGGCGGAGATGCGCGCCTCCGCCCCGACGGCGGCCGCGGCGTGAGGCGTCGCGCGGCCGCTGCGTCCTAGCGTCCGGCGGGCGTCGGCTCCGCCTCCTCCCGGTCGAGGAAGCGCAGGAAGAAGTACGCGAATGCGCCGAAGAAGACGACGGCCTGCGCGCCCGCCATCACGATCCCCGCGATCTGCTGGTCCGCGAGGGCGGTCAGCCCCCACTCCGGGAAGCCGTCGCGGTACGAGGCGTAGACGGCGTCCGGGAGGAGCGCGAGCAGCAGCCCGAGCGGGCTGCAGAAGAGGAACGCCGCGAAGAGGTACGTCGCGCGCGCCTGGAGCGAGAGCCGCCACGGATGCTCCTGCAGCGCCGGCCACCAGAGGAGGAACCCGGCAGCGAGGTACGTCGCGTGCTCGAGGTGGAGCAACGTCGAGGGGTTGCGCAGCGCTGCGTCGTAGGCGGGCGGGAGGTGCCACGCGAAGTAGACGAGCAGCCACAGCGGCAGCGCGACCGCCGGCCGCGTGAGCTGGCGGAACGGCCGGAGGGACGCGACGCGCGCGGCGAGCGCCGGAGGGACGGCGAGGACGAGCAGCGCCGGCGCCCACTCGGCGAGGATCACGTTCTGCAGCAGATGCGCGACGAGGACGTGGAACTGGAGCGCGTCGAGCGGCGAGAACGCGGTCGCCGCGAGGAGGAGGACGGCGCCGGCGAACGCGGCGACGCGGCCCCGGCCGGGCCGGAAGCGACGCGCAAGGGCTGCGTAGGCGACGACGAGGAGGACGAGCCCGAGCGCGGCGTCGGGATGCGCCGACCACGAATAGGGGTCCGGTCGCACGGGCGCTACGCTACCCGGCGTCGACGCGGGCGTAGCTTAGTGGCAAAGCCACGGCCTTCCACGCCGTTGACGCGGGTTCGATTCCCGCCGCCCGCTTCCTCTACGCCGTCCGACCGCGTCGCTAGGCTGTTGTCAGCGATGAAGACACGCGAACGGGAGCTCGCGCGGCGGCTGAGGCGCGAGGAGGGGCTTTCGGTGAAGGAGATCGAGCGGCGCCTCGGCGTCTCGCGCTCGTCCGTCAGCGTCTGGGTTCGCGACGTGCGGCTGACGCCGGAGCAACGCGAGCGGCTGCGGCGAACCGACCCGGCGCACGACGGGCACGCGGCCGCGGCCGCGGCGCGCCGCGCGACGTTCCGGGCGCGCCGCGCTGCGGCGCAGGAGCGGGGACGCGCGCTCGCGCGAGAACCCGACGCGCTGTTCGCGGCCGGCTGCATGCTGTTCTGGGCCGAGGGGTCGAAGCGCCGCGACGCGGTCATCCTCGTCAACTCGGATCCGGAGATGCTCCGCTTCTTCGTCTGGTTCCTCCGACGGTACTTCGACGTCCCTGACGAGAAGTTCCGGGTCAGCTGCAACCTCTTCGCCGACCACGCCGCGCGACAGCACGAGGTGGAGGCTCACTGGCTCGACGTGCTCGGGCTACCGCGCGGATGCCTGTTGAAGTCCACCGTCAACCGGTACTCGCCGCACAGCAAGCGGAAGCGTCTCAACATGCTCCCGTTCGGGACGTGCCGTGTCGCCGTCAACAGCGTCGAGATCGCGCAGCAGATCTACGGCGCGATCCAGGAGTACGGCGGCTTCGAGCGGCCGGAGTGGCTGGGCTGAGGGCGCCCGCTAACGCCGCTCGAGCGCGTATGGCTCGACAGCGCCCGCCGTCGGCTCGAGCTCGCCGGACTCGAAGCGCGCGACGATCTCGCGCGCGACCGCGAGCGCCTCGCTCACCTGCTCGGGCTCGATGAGCGTGTTCAGCGCCGCGGCGGTCGTGCCGTCGACGAGCACCTCGAGCGAGACGGTGTCGTGGTCGCGCCGGTCGACGTAGGGGTCGTCGGCGATCCCGATCCGCACCACCGCCTCGCGGCCGTCGGGCAGCGTTGCGCGCTCCTCCACCGGGTTGCCGCGCAGGCTCACGGCCGCAGCCTCGCCGCCGCGCGGGCGGCGTAAACGTCGCGCCCGCGCGCGAGTATGCTCGCGCCCGTGCTCGAAGAGCGGGTGATCCGCTTCCGGCCGCGGACGATCCTGATCGTGATCGGCATCGTCCTCGGGATCGTGCTGCTGCTCCAGATCCTCTGGAGCGCGCGCCAGGTGCTGACCTGGATCGTCATCTCCGCGTTCCTCGCGCTCGCGCTCAACCCCCTCGTGGCGCTCATCCAGCGGCACGGCGTGCGCCGGCGCGCGCTCGCCGCGGCGCTCGCGTTCCTCGCCGCGCTGAGCGCGTTCGGCATCCTCGCGGGGACGCTGATCCCGATCCTCGTCGAGGAGGTGAACGAGTTCGCGCAGGCGCTCCCGGGGTACGTCGCGGACCTCGTCGAGGGCCGCGGGCGCCTCGGCTTCCTGCAGACGGACTACCAGATCGTCGACCGGCTCGAGGACGCCGTCGAGGGGAGCGGGCTCGGGCGGCTGGCCGGCGTCTCGGGCGCCGCCGTCGCGATCACGCGCGGGATCGTCACCGGCGTCGTCGCCGTGATCACGATCGCGTTCCTCACGTTCTTCATGCTGCTCGAGGGGCCCGCCCTGGTCGAGCGCGCGTACGGGCTGATGGCGCCGGAGGCGGAGCGGCGGTGGCGGAAGGTCGGCCGCGAGATCTACCGCACCGTCGGCGGCTACGTCACCGGCGCGCTGACGATCGCGCTGATCGCGGGCGTCTTCTCCGCGATCCTCCTCGCGGTCCTCGGGATCCCGTACGCGATCGCCCTCGGGCTCCTCGCGGGGATGCTCAGCCTGATCCCGCTCGCAGGCGCGACGATCGCGATCGTGATCCTGACGACGATCGCGTTCCTCACCTCGTCGGTCCCCGTGGGGATCGCCGTCCTCGTCGCGCTCGTGATCTACCAGCAGGTCGAGAACCACGTGCTCTACCCGCTCGTGTACTCGCGCACCGTCGAGCTCTCGCCGCTCGCGATCCTGATCGCCGTCCTGATCGGCGCGTCGCTGGGAGGGATCCTCGGCGCGCTCGCCGCCATCCCGGTCGCCGGCACGATCCAGGTGATCCTGCGCGACTGGTTCCGGCACCGGCAGGAGCGTCCGGCCACGCCGGAGCTTGCCTGAGCAGGCATTTCCTGCTCCTCCGTCGGGCGATTACGCGTTCAAACGGTGGGTCTCGTCGCCCGCAAATTTCCTCCTTTCGGCCGATGTAGCTCTCGCTTCAGGTGCCGAAGCTCTGGTGCGTGGTCCGCCGCACCGGATACGTCGCAGTCCTCGCCCTCGTCGCAGGAGCGCTGTTCGCCGCGCCCGCGATGCCCGGGGCGGCGCAGCAGCGCCAGCTGACGTCGGTCCAGTCCCTGGAGGCGGCGCTCCTCGTCGAGGTGAACGCGCTCCGCCGGCGCCACGGGCTCGCCCCCGTCCGCGTCAACCCGCGCCTCGCGGCCGCCGCGAGCAGCCATTCGCGCGCCATGGCGACGCGCGGCTTCTTCGCGCACAACTCCGCCGACGGCGCGCCCTTCTGGCGGCGCGTCGAGCGGTTCTACGGCTCCGCGAACTACCGCTACTGGTCGGTCGGGGAGAACCTTCTCTGGGCGTCGCCCGAGCTCGACGCGCAGGAGGCGATGCGGATGTGGATCGCGAGCCCCCTCCACCGGAAGAACCTCCTCGAGCCGCGGTGGCGCGAGATCGGGTTCTCCGCTGTGCACGCCGACTTCGCGCCGGGCGCGTTCGGCGGCCACGCGGTCGTCGTCGTGACGGCCAACTTCGGCGTCCGCCGGTAGCGCGCGGGCGCGGCTACGCTTCCCGCGGGCGCCTGTAGCTCAGCGGAAGAGCGGCGGCCTTCTAAGCCGCGGGTCGCAGGTTCGAATCCTGCCAGGCGCGCTGCGGTCCTCGCGGTTTTCGCGTGTCGCACCCGGGTACGCGACCGCCGACGGCGGCGTCGGACGAGAGGGGTCCCGCATGGGTGGAGCGCTGGAGGGGAAGCGCGTCGCGTTCCTCGCGACGGACATGGTCGAGCAGGTCGAGCTGACGGAGCCGTGGCGCGCCGTCGTCGAGGCCGGCGGGTCGCCCGTGCTCGTCTCGCTCGAGGACGGCGAGATCCAGGGGTTCGACCACTACGACAAGGCGAAGCGGTTCCGCGTCGACGTGACCGTCGAGGAGGCGCGGGCCGCCGACTTCGACGCGCTCGTCCTGCCGGGCGGCGTCGGCAACCCCGACACGCTGCGCACCGACGAGAACGCCCTCCGGTTCGCGGCCGAGTTCGTCGAGCAGGGCAAGCCGGTCGGCGCGATCTGCCACGCGCCGTGGCTGCTGGTCGAGGCGGGCGTCGTGCGCGGCCGGACGCTCACGTCGTACCCGAGCATCCGCACCGACGTGCGGAACGCCGGCGGCGACTGGGTCGACGAGGAGGTCGTCGTCGACGGCGCGCTCGTCACGAGCCGCCGGCCGGACGACCTCGCCGCCTTCTGCGCCGCGCTCGTCGACCGGATCGCGGCCGGGGCCGACGAGCGGCCGCGCGTCGGGACCGAGGCGGCCGCGTCCTGACGTGGCGCGAGCAGCGATCCTCGACGTCGACGGCACGCTCGTCGACACGAACTACCATCACGCGCTCTGCTGGTACCGGGCGTTCCGCGACCACGACCTCGCGCCGCCGCTGTGGCGGCTGCACCGGCACATCGGTATGGGCGGCGACAAGTACGTCGCCGCCGTGGCCGGCGACGACGTCGAGGAGCGGCTCGGGGACGCGCTGCGCGACCGCTGGGAGGAGCTCTTCGACGAGGAGCTCGCAGAGGTCGCGCCGCTGCCGGGGGCGCGCGACCTCGTCGTCGAGCTGAACGAGCGTGGCCTCGTCGTCGTCCTGGCGAGCTCGTCGATCTCCGCGCACCTCGACGCCTTCATCGACCTGCTCGAGGTGCGCGGAG
>Ga0247713_1000691_pt1 | contig 19056 bp, 24 predicted proteins | sample 21E_NmetaG_FD_189936 | JGI IMG/M metagenome (GOLD analysis project Ga0247713, IMG submission 189936) | Soil microbial communities from hillslope of Landscape Evolution Observatory, University of Arizona, Oracle, AZ, United States - 2-1-E_N | ecosystem: Engineered > Artificial ecosystem >... | reverse complement strand
GTCCTGCCCGCGCCGCCGCCACCGGCGCAACCGCAGCCCCCGCCGCCCGAGCCGTCGCCGGAGGCCTCACCGGCCCCCGCCCCGGGGGAGGGCGGCTGACGCCGACGTCCGCGTGCTGTCGACGATCACCGAAAGGAGCACCACGGCGCGCACCGCCACCGCGGCGGCGAACCAGCCGTAGCCGGGAGCCGGCTCGAGCCCCTGGAGGCCGCCGAGGAACGGGAAGCGCAGGAGGAACACCGCCGCGTCGGCTACGAGGAAGGCCATGACCGGGGCGGCACGCGGCGAGGCCAGCGCGAGCAGCGGCAGCAGCCAGAGGCTGAACTGTGGCGAGTAGACCTTGTTCGTGAGCAGGAACCACGCGAGCAACGGCAGGGCGAGCTCCCACCAGCGCTCGGGGGGGCGGCGGCGCGCGCCGACGATCACGATCACCGCAGCACCGGCGACGAGCACGGCGGCGGACGCGGCGTTGAGGACGGGGACGGCGAACGCCGCCCCCCGGACCTGCTCGGCGAGGTACCAGAGGCTGTCCCAGTCCGCCTGTCGCTCCCGGTTGAGGTCGATGAACCGGCGCCATCCTACGGGGGCGGTGAGCAGGACCGGCAGGTTGACCGCCAACCAGGCCGCGGCGGCGGCTGCCGTGTGCGCGGCCGCGTCCCGGGGCCGGCGCTGCGCGAGCCGGGTGGTGACCACGAGGGGCACGAGCAGCGCGGGGAAGAGCTTCGCGGCCGCGCCGAGGCCGGCGGCGCCGCCGGCTGTCGCGTCGTGTCCGTGCTGGTGCGCGACGACGCCGGCGACGAGCAGGGCGACCGGCAGGGGATCCCAGTTGACGAAGGCGGTGAGGGCGAGCGTCGGCGCCGCCGCGTACCACAGCAGGCGGGCAGGGGGCAGGCCCGCCCGTGCGAGGAGTACGAGGGTGGCGAGCGCCGCCGCCGCTCCGAAGGCCGCGGTGGCGTGGAAGAAGGCCGCCGCCCGGCGGTCCGCCGGGACCCAGCCGACCGCCGTGGCCGCCGCCCACATCTGCGCGCCGGTGAGGACCGGGTACTCGAGAGGGTGGTCGCGGTAGGGCACCGCGCCGGCGTCCAGGCGCGCGGCGAACCACAGGGCGTAGACGTCGGTGTAGCAGGACCGCGTGTACTGCTCACCCCTGGCCCAGGCGTCCTCGCCGAGACAGCGGGCCTTCGACCACCAGCCGACCGTGAGGACAGCGCAGCACAGCAGCCCGACCCCGGCGAGCACGAGGCGGCGGGCGGCCTGGGGGTCCGGCCGGTCGCGCACCGCCCCACCCTAGTCCGCCCCTCGGCGAACAGGGGCAGGTGGTCAGCGGAGCGCGTCGGCGTCCTCCTCGGTCGACGCGTCGTCGTCGGCGGGCGGCGCCGGTGCGTACCTCGGCACGGGGTCGTGGGGTGTGGCGGGCAGGCGAAGCGGCGGGGGTTCCGGGTCCTGAGCCATGCGATGGTCCCTTTTCGGCGGGTGCCTTCACTGTCCCCGCAGGCGGGGGACCGTCACACCTCCGAGGGAGCCCTTGCGGTCAGACGCGACTGCGGCCGCGGAAGCCGAACACGCCCCCGACGATGAAGAGGACGAGCGAGATGACGAGGAGCCAGAACAGCCCCTCGACGAGCAGCCCGATACCGCCGAAGATGAGCGCGAGCAGGACCAGTGCGATAACAATTCCCATGTTCGATTCCTACCCGGGTTGAGGCCCCGCCACACGCCCGGTGCGCGGCAGCCGCCGGCCGTCACGCCTCCCGGGCTTTCGCCGCGTAGGTGTTGCTCGCCTCGGCCTCGTTGCGGGGAACCGTCATGTTCTTTCGCGCCAGCCGGCGCGTGGAGTACACCCAGAAACCCGCGGCTAGCGCCGGCGGAACGAACGCGCAGGTGAGGCGGAAGAACCACGTGATCGCCTCGATGGGGATCCCCGTCATCCGGGAGAGGATGTCGTTCGTGGCGGCGGCCGACAGCAGGAGGACGAAGCTGAACGTGCCGACGGACACCGCCGCGCGCAGCGGGATCTCCAGCGGGTTCTGCAGGACGTGCCAGTCGCCCTCGAGCTGGTAGAACCGGCGCTCCACGAAGGGGTAGGCGACGAGCACGGCGAAGATCGCGCCGGGCAACACGACCCCGGCGACGAACGCGCCGGAGACCGTCATCCCGAGCATCCGGAACTCGAGCGGCGGAAAGACCCGCAGGGCGCCTTCCAGCCAGAACAGGAACCAGTCCGGCTGGGCGTTGTTGCCGACCTCGCCGGGGACGTAGGGACCGATGAGGAGCACGTCGCTCCAGGGGATGAGCACCGCCGCCGCCGACAGCAGGCCGGCGATCCAGAGGATGAGCGTCGTCGACAGCGCGAACTGGCTCGGCCACATCGGCTTGCCGAGGACGAACCGGTGCCCGTCGATCCCCGGCCGCGGGAACTGCGTGTGACGCTGGCGCACCATGATCATGAGGTGCACGGTGATCAGCCCGACGAGCAGGGCGGGGATCATGAGCACGTGGAACACGAAGAAGCGCGGGATCATGTTGCCGGTCGGGAAGTCACCGCCGAATATCCAGTAGGCGACCTGCTCGCCGACGTAGGGAAGCGAGAGGAGCGACGAGTAGGCGATGCGGATGCCGGTGCCCGCGAGCGCGTCGTAGGGCAGCGAGTAGCCGGTGAAGCCGGCGGCGAAGGTGAGCATGAGTAGGACGATGCCGACGTGGTAGTTCACCTCGCGCGGCCGGCGGAACGCGCCGGTCAGCAGGACGCGCAGCATGTGGAGCACGGTCGTCGCGATGAACAGGTGGCTCGCGCCCCGGTGCACCCGGCGGAAGAACAGCCCGCCGGGGACGTCGTAGCTCATGCGCACGATCGACTCGAACGCCGCAGGCAGCTCCCTGCCCTCGTAGAGCGACATGGCCCCCTGGTAGGTCACGGGATCCGTGGAGGGCCGGTAGAACATCGTGAGGAGCACCCCGGTCAACACGAGCAGGACGAAGCTGAAGAGCGCGACCTCGCCGAGGAGGAACGACCAGTTGTCGGGGAAGACCTTGTTCAGGACCTTGCGCCCCGGCTTGCGCAGGCGCAGCCGCTCGTCGAGCGACTCGAACAGCAGCGCGAACAGCGGCGTCATGTCTCCCCGTCGACGTCGGGGGGCGGCTCGGGGTCGGGGAACATCGTGACTCGCCCGGCGAGGAACAGGCAAGACAAGATCATGGCCAGCGTGAGCAGCGCGGCGAAGGCGGACAGGAACACGGGGTTGAGCTCGCCGAGGCCGAGCGGGGTGGCCTGCTCGACCGCGACCTCGTCGAGGTAGGCGACGACGTCGCCGAGCTCCTCGTCGCTGATCTGCCCCTCGGCGAAGCGGGGCATCTGGAAGGGTCCGACGCGCGCCGCCTGGGCGATCACCGCGGGGTCGAGGCCCACGACCCGGGGCACGATCGCGCCGCCGCCTGCGACACCGCCGTCGCCCGTGTAGCCGTGGCAGGCAGCGCAGTGGGTGGCGAAGACCTCCCGGCCGACCGCCGGGTCGCCCGGCTCCGGGCCGAGCAGCGGACCCTCGAGGTTGAACAGCGCGGTCATGTGCGCGACGAGCGCCTCGCGGTCCCGGTCGCTCCAGGACCTGCCCCGTCCCGACCCGTCGGGATCGGCCGGTGGCATCCGTCCGGTGCGCAGGACGAGGTCGACGCGCGCGGCCTCCATGCCGACGAGGGTGGGTGCGCGGTTGTGGGGGTCGGTCGCTCCCCGCCCGTCGGCCCCGTGGCAGCGCGCGCAGTGGGTCGTGTACAGCCGGTCCCCGCGCGGGGTCTCCTCGGCGGGCGCTTGCTGGACCGCCCCCGCCGGACCCGGCCCCCCGGCGGCGAGCCACGCGAGCGCGGCGGCGACGGCGACGGCCGCCCAGGCGGCGACCGGGAGCAGCCGGGCGCGGCTCACGCCGACACCTTCGGGTTCGCCGGCGCTGCCCCGCCAGGGGCGTCCCCGCCGGAGCCAGCCGCCGCGCCGGGCGCGCGCCGCCGGCGCAGGACCGACCTGCTCCGCGCGTACGCCGCCCAGGCCACGACGGCGGGAACGGCGAGCACCGCGATGCGGAAGAACCACATCACCGACTCGACCGACACCCGCAGGCCGCGCGCGACGATGTCGTTCGTCATCGCCAGGGTGAGCATTCCGACGAACGCGGTCACGCCGAGCACGATCGCGGCCCGCACCGGCACGTCGAGGGGGCGGCTGCAGACGTGGTTGTCGAGGTCGGGGTCGTAGCCGGCCAGCCGGCGCTCGAGGAACGGGTAGGCGAACAGCAGGCCGAACAGCGCGCCGGGCAGCACGACGTTGAACGCCAACATGTGCGAGATGGTCATGCCGAGCACCTCCCACTCGAACGCGGGGAAGATCGTGATCGCGCCCTGCAGCCAGAACAGCCACCACTCGGCGTGCCCGGCGTTGCTCGCCTGCCCGAGGCGAAGGGGCCCGTGCAGGTCGACGTCGCTCCACGGCACGAGCACCGAAAACGCCGCGACGAGCCCCCCGACGGCGAGCACGAGCGTCGTCGAGGCGGCGAACTGCGAGGGCCACAGCGGCTCCCCGACGACGTAGCGCTGCCCGTCGACGCCGGCGCGGGGGAACTGGGTGTGGCGCTGGCGGGCGACGAGGGCGAGGTGCAGGACGAGCAGCCCCGTGAGCAGCCCCGGCAGGATGAGGATGTGCAGGACGAAGAAGCGCGACACGACCTCGGAGGGAAACTCGCCGCCGAACACCCACACGACGAGCCAGTCGCCGATGAGCGGGACGGAGGCCAGCGTCGCGTACGCGATGCGCAAACTCGAGCCGGCGAGCAGGTCGTAGACGAGGTTCTGGCCCGTGTAGGCGAGCGCGATGACGAGGATGAGCATCATCGTGCCGATGTGCGTGTTCACCTCGCGAGGGCGGCGGAACGCGCCGGTGAGCAGGATCCGCAGGAGGTGCGCGACCGTGGCGAACATGAACAGGTACGCCGCGCCGCGGTGCATGCGCCGGAACAGCAGGCCACCCCTGACGTCGTGCGACAGCTCGACGATCGAGGCGTACGCCGCGGGCAGTGTCCGCCCTTCGTACAGCTGCGCCGCCCCCGTGTAGAGGAGCGGCTCCGCCGACGGCCGGTAGAACATCGTGAGGAACAGGCCCGTGGCGACGAGGATCGCGAAGCTGAACATCGCCACCTCGCCGAGCAGGAACGACCAGTGCTTCGGGAACACCTTGTTCACCACGGCTCGGCCGGGCTTGCGCAGCCGCAGGCGCGCGTCGAGGGCGTCGAACAGGAAGCGAAAGAGCGGCGTCATCTAGGGGCCCCTACCGCTTCGCTGCTCGAGGGGCTTTGCGGGGCCCCTACCGCTTCGCTGCTCAAGGGGCGTCATCCGAATGCCGGCCCTACCTGCTCGGCGAAGTCGCCGAGGGCGACGAGGAACCCGTCGTCGTCGACGCCCATCGGCAGCTGGGGCAGCGCCCGCGCGGTGGGGCCGAACGTCGGCACCGCGCCGCGCGCCGCGTCGAAGGTCGACTGGTGGCACGGGCAGAAGAGCGCGTCGTCGCGCTCGCGGAACAACCCCACCGGGCACCCGGCGTGCGTGCACACCTTCGAGTAGGCCACGAGACTGTCGTCGACGACCCAGTCGAGGTTGGTCGGCGGCTGCGGCGGGCTCTGGGACAGGCGCACGAGGATGACCGCGGAGTTCTCGACCTCGATGGCGTCCTCGGGCCAGACGGTGGAGATCCCGCCGGTGGCGACGTCGTCGGGGCGAAGAGGGCGGCCGTCGGTGGTGACGAGCCGGCGCCCCGACGTCCAGTGCGTGCGCCGCAGCGCGTCGCCCGGCGAGGGGCCCAGCGAGGCGACGGGCGCCGCCAGCCCCAGCCCGAGCAGGGTCGCCGCGCCGACGAGCATGCGCTGGAGCAGGCTGCGCCGGGCGACGGGCGGCACCTCGGTGACCGGCTCGTCGTCGTCGGGGTCGGCGTCGGGGAGCTCGCGGGGCTCGAGGCCCTCGATGTCGGGGTAGGCGGCGGCGAAGTAGCGACGCACCGCGATCGCCATCGCGAGCAGCCCCACGGCGAGCGCCGAGCCGTACACCCCGGTCCCCGCGCCGGCCAGCAGGCCGACGGCGAACACCACCGCCGACAGGCCGGCGACGATCGCCGCGCCCATGACGATCGTGTCGTTGACCTCGCTCGGCGGGGGGATGTGCTGCCCCACGACGTAGAGGCCCTCGTGCGCGCCATGGTCGGGGGCCTGCCGCCCGTGCGCGCCGTCGCCTGGGCCGCGGTCGGGCGCCCCCCTCTCCGTGTCCCGGCGCGACCCCTTGCCCTCGTCGCGCTGCTGAGGTCGCTTCTCGGTCACGATGCGCTTCCTTTGCCTTCGCGTTCGCCGGCGAGGTCGGCGTCGGGCGCCCGCACCGGTCGGTGGCCGATCCACCAGCACACCACGAGGACGATCGTCCCGAGGAGCAGCGCCCAGGTGAAGGCGGCCACCCGGGTGAGGTCGGCCAGCCCGAGTGGGCTGTTCGACGGCTGATCCTCGAGGAAGGCGACGATGTCGTCGAGCTCGTCGTCGCGCAGGAGCTTCTCGTTGAAGGGCGGCATCTGGAACGGGCCCTCCCGCACCGCCTGCGCGATGACGATCGGGTCGACGCCACGGGTGCGCGGGACCGTCGCGTCGCGGCCCGACACCCCGCCCTCGCCGTTGGCGCCGTGGCACTGCGCGCAGTGGACGGTGTAGAGGTCCTGGCCGCGGCCGGGGTCGCCCGGACCCGGCTCCTCGACCTCGCCGGACAGCCCGAACGCCTCGACCATGTAGGCGAGGGCCGCCTCCCGCTCATCGTCGGTGAACCTGCGCTCACGCACTCCGCGGTTCGGGTCGGCCAGGGGCATCGAGCCGGTGCGCATGGTGAGGTCGACGAGGGCGATCGACAGCTCGTCGACCGGTGGACCGTCCGCGGTGCCGCTGCCGTCGGTGGCGTGGCACACCGCGCACCAGCGCTGATAGAGCTCGCCGCCACGCGCCGTCGCGTCCTCTGTCTCGGCGGTCGAGGGCCCGTCCGTGGCGGACGCGTTCGCCTCCACTGCGAGCGCGACCGCAGCCGCGCACCCGAGCAGCAACCAGGACGCCAGCGCTCGGGCGCTCGGCGCGGTGCGACCCACACCCTCCCCTTCGTCCTCGGGGCACCACCGACTGCGTGCGACACCACGGTACCGGCGCGCTTCTACCACGGATGGCGGGCGAGCACCCGTCGAACCCTCGCAACGAGTGGGGTGGCGCGAGGTGGTGCGGGCCTGCGATGCTCCCCCCATGCACGAGGGCGTGTCGATCCGACCGGCCAGAGACGAGGAGCTCGACGGGGTGGCGGCGCTGCTCGTGGACGCCTACGCCGAGTACGCCGCCCGCATGTCCCCCGACGCCTGGGCGTCGTTCGCCCAGGACATCGGCAACGTGCGCGGCCGGATGATCGAGGCCGACGTCGTCGTCGCCGAGCGCGACGGGCGGCTAGTCGGCTCGGTGACGCTCTTCACCCGCCACCGGGGGGTCCGGGGCGGCACCGTGGGAGTGCGGCTGCTCGCAGTGCACCCCGACGCCCGCGGCACCGGTGTGGGGCGGGCGCTCATGGAGTACGCGATCGAGCGGGCGCGCGCGGAGAACCAGCAGCGCGTGGTGCTGTCCACCACCCAGGAGATGGAGAGCGCCCGCGACCTCTACGAGAAGCTCGGGTTCGTCCGCGACTCCGCGCTCGACCACGAGCCGGCGCCCGGCGTGCGGTTCGAGGGCTACGCGCTCAACCTCTGACCACCTGGCTCGTCTCCGCGGGGGCCTGCAGGGCGATCATCGACGCGCCCGCCGCCCGAAGCGCCGCCTCGACGTTGAGGACGCCGAACGGCATCTCCGCGCCGGCCGGACCGCCGAAGGGCAGCGGCCCGGCGGTGTCGACGAGCAGGCGCTGGATCTGGCGCGGACCGAGCTGGGGGTTGACGACCTTCAGCCGGGCCACCGTCGCCGCGACCACCGGGGCGGCGATCGAGGTGCCCGACCCCACGCCGTAGCCGCCGTCGACGGCGAGCGTAGCGACCTTCGACCCCGGCGCAGCGATGTCGACGCCCCCGTGGTGCGCCGCGAAGATCGACAGCTGCCCGTACGCATCGGTCGACGTGACCGCGATGACCTCGGGATACGCGGCGGGGTAGGCCACGGGCCGGCGGGGGTCGTTGCCGGCGGACGCGACGACCACCACGCCGCGGCTGGTGGCGTAGCGGACGGCGGCGTGCTCGAGGCGTGAGGGTCGCGTCGACCTGGACGCGCGGGACAGGTTGATGACGTCGGCACCGTTGTCGGCGGCCCACACGATCCCCGCGGCGTTCATCCACCGCAGGCTCGTGCCCGTGCCGAGCGACGTGCGCACCGGCAGCAGCCGCACCCCCGAGGCGGCGCCGCGGCTCTGCGAGGCGATGACGCCGGCCACGGCCGTGCCGTGCCCCGACACGTCCGTGCGCCCGTCCCCGCACGGGTTGAGCAGGTCGAGGCCGCGCAGGACCGTGCTCCCCACCAGGTCGTGGTGGTGCCCGTCGATGCCGGAGTCGATGATCGCCACCGTCACGCCCGGCAGCCCCCCGTCCCCGACTACGAGGGAGCGGCGCGACCCTTCCAGGAGGGATTTCGGGATCACGAGCGGCAGCGCGGTGGGGTCCTCGGAGGGGTGGCCCGCCAACCGCCGGGCCCGGGCCAACCGGGCGCGGTGGGCGTCGACGACGGCGTCGAAGCGGGACGGGGGCTCGCCGGAGCGCAGGCACTCCCACCACTCGGTGCCGAGGACCCGCGCGTGCGTTCCCGCCTCCGGCGAGGTGTAGGCGACGGCTGCGATCGTGATCGTCACGGCGGTGACGAGGCGCCGGAGGCGCAGAGCACGTCGGCTGCCCATGGGCGGTGCCGCCCTTCCCTCGGTCGTCCTCCCTATATGTACCCCATCGGCCACCCTATCGGGGGACTTCAGGGGGAAGGCGGAACGTCCTCGAGGGCTATGCGGATGCGCTTGTTCGCTTTGCCCTTCGACTCGGTCTTCGTGACGGCGACGCGGCCGACCTCGGCCGTGGAGGCGACGTGCGTGCCCCCGTCGGCCTGCTTGTCGAGGCCGACGATGTCGATGACCCGCAAAGGGTTGATGCTCGGGGGGATGAGGTTGGCCTTCGTGCGGATGAGCGCGGGGTCCCGGTCAGCCTCACCACGGTCGACGAAGTCGACGAGGACGTCGCGGGCGCGGTTGATCTCCTCGTTGATGCGCCGCTCGACGCGGGCGCCGAGCTCGGCGCTCATCGCGTCGAGCTCGAAGTCCAGCCGACCCGACCCCGGCTCCATGTTGCCGCCGGTGACGGCCACGCCGAAGTCGGCCCAGATGACCCCGCAGAGCACGTGCAGGGCCGTGTGGGTGCGCATGAGCGCGTGCCGGCGCTCCCAGTCGAGCTCGCCGTAGGCGCCGGTGCGCTCGTCGGGCAGCGCCTCCCCGGGCAGGTTGAGCCAGTGCCACACGACCCCGCCCTCCTTCTTCGCCTTCACCACGGCGGCCCGCCCGCCGTCCCACGCGAGCGTCCCGGTGTCGTGGGGCTGGCCGCCCCCGCCGGGGTAGAACGCGGTGCGGTCGAGCGCGACGCGCCCCTGCGCGCGGTCGACGGCGACGACCGCGCCCTCGAAGACGCGGCGGTACGCGTCGGTGGCGTAGAGCTCCTCGGTGACGGCCATGGCGGGACACTACCGCCGGCCCGCCATCGCCGGGGGCGGGTCATGACCCACTGGCCGCGGGGGTTGACCTCACGGGCGAGGCGGCCGTGGTCCAGGCTCGCGACCGCCGCCACCTCGGTCGGCGGCGCTCCGTCACGGACGTCTTTCCACTCCTGCCTGCGTCACGCGTTGACGACACGAACGGACAAGCCTTAGCGTTACTCCATGGAAGCGTTCACGCGATGGTCAGGACTGGCCGCGCTGCTCGCCGGCGAGGTTGGGGCGCTGCGCCTGCTGCACCGCCTCGGCGAGCTGCCCTGGCTCGCGGTGGGCTGGGACGACCCCGCGGCCTGGCTGGCCGTCGTGCCGGCCGAGGACGCGGTGATGGCGGCGCTGCGCGTCGTCGCACTGGCCGGGGCGTACTGGCTCGTCATCACGACCGGCTGCTACACGCTCGCGCGGGCCGCCCGCCTTCCCGCCGCCGCGCGCTCAGTGGGGTGGGCGACGCTGCCCGTGGTGCGCCGGCTCGCGGACCGCGCGGTCGCAGTCGCTCTCGCTGGCTCCACCGTGACGCTCGGCGTGCCGGGCTTGGCGACCGCCACGATCGTGGCTCCTCCGGCGGTAACGGCGCCCGCCGACCTGCCCGGGGAGCCGGCCGTCGAGCAGGGGGGATCGCGGGGTGACCCGCCGCCCTGGGCGGGGCCTGGCGACGGCACCCGCGAGACCGTAGGCGCGGAGCCCGGCGGCACGGGGCCTGCCGGCACCCCGGCGGCATACCACGTCGTGGCTCCCGGCGAGAACCTCTGGGCGATCACGGCGGCATCTCTCGGCGGGTCCCCGTCGAACGCCGAGATCCACCCCCGCTGGCAGGACGTCGTCGCCGCCAACCGCGACCGGCTGCGCTCCGGCGATCCCGACCTCATCCACCCCGGCGAGGAGGTCTTGCTGCCTCCCTCCTCACCGAGCCCCTGAGGCGGGCACCGGCAGACCAGCTCGGTCAGGCGGTGTCGGGACTCCGTCACCTCAGGGATGACGCAGTCCCGACACCCCGAGGATCCGGTGGCCGGTTCGCGCATGGGGACCCCGGCTCACGGCGAGGCGGCCGGCTCGGCGGTCGCGGTGACGCGAATGGTCAGGGGCACGGGGTCGAGCAGGAGCTTCGTGAGCGTGAGGTCGACGGCTCCCGTGGCCTCGACCGTGATCGCGGCGGGCGAGGCGGACAGGGTGACGGCGGTGAGGGATGGCAGGTCGTTGTGGGCGGCGAGGTTGTCGGCGGCGAGCGCCTCGGCCGCAGCCGGGTCGAGGGCGACATGACCGGTGGCGCGGAACGCGGCGACGTCGATCCCCGACGCGCCAGCGGCTGCGGCCGCGTCGACGACCCCGGCGAGGGCGCGGCGCTCGCTGAACGCCCGCCACAGGTCGAGCGTCAACCCCCCGAGGAACAGCAGCACGACACAGAGCCCGAGCAGCCAGAGCGTCACCGTGCCGCGCTCCTCGGCCATCGCCGTCACGGGAAGCTCCGGTAGCGGTCGACGTGCTCGGTTGCGGTGACCGTCCACGTGAACCCCGCGACGTCGCCGAACCCGGGGAACGCCGTGGCGGGGAAGCGCGCAGCGATCGTGGCGGTGACCGCGTCGCCCCGCTCGAGGGTGCCCGCAAAGGACACCGCGAAGTCGGCGGGGTCGATGCCGTGGTTGGCGGCGATGTGGGCGGCGGCGTCCTCGCCGGCGGCGATCCCCGCGGCGAGCGAGTCGGCGAGCACGACCGTGCGCGCCGCCTCCTGGGCGGCGAGGCGTGCGGCGGACTGGCGCTCCACCCACGTCGGGAGCGTCAGCACGAGCAGCGTCACCGGCACGACGAGCACCCCGATGCCGAGAGCGAACTCGATGGGGATCCCACCGGCCTCGCGCCCGGCCCGGTGAGGCTCACGCACGGCCGGCGCTTGCGCCACCCGCGCCGGCCAACGCCGCGCCGCCTTCCGCGGGCCCACCGGGGGCGTGACTGCTGGCCACGCGCTCACGGCGCCGGTCTCCGCGACGCGGTCGCCTCGGCGGTGAAGCGCCAGTCGGGTACTGCCGGCAGCCAGCCGACGAACACGACGTCGGCGCTGGCGCGGACGAGGTCGCCGTCGTCCGCGCATCGCAGCCGCACGCCGGCGCCCATCGCCCCGCCGAGGAGGTCGGCGAGCACGTCACCGGCGCGGGCCTCGCACTCGGCGGCGCCGGCGGTCGTGCGCGTGCCGGCGCGCGCTCCCTCGTCGAGGGCGGCGCGCACGACACCCCGCCCGTACTGGAACACCACGAGGTTGGCGAGCATGACGACGAACAGCAGCGACAGCCCCACCACCGCGACGTACTGCACGGTGACGAAGCCGCCCTCGGCGCGCTGCACGGCAGCGGGGGCGGTCTTCGGCTCAGCCGCCTGCGCCGCCGAGGATCTGGCTTCGGATCATCTCGACGACGTCGAGCCCGAGGATCTGCAGCACGCCCCAGATGGCGACGAGCGCCGCGATGGCCAGTGCGGCGTTGCCGAGCAGCTCGGCGGTCGAGAAGCCGCCGTCTTCCTTCCGGCGGCTGGCAACCTGGCGGCTGGCAACGGTGAGCAGGAACGCGATCATGGCGTTTCCCTTTCTCTCTAGCGGCCGGCGCGGTCACCGGCCTCCGAACACGATCGACGGCAGTGGCGCGGCGACGAACAGGAGCATGATCGGCGCGAGCACCGCGATGATCGGCACGAGCATCGCCGCCCGCCGCCGGGTGGCCGCGCGCTTGAGCATCTCGCCGCGCTGACCCCGGATGTCCTCCGACAGCGCCCGCAGGCCCTCGGCCAGGTCCGCGCCGTACTCCGCTCCCCCGGCGAGGAGCTTGTAGGTGCGGGAGGCGTGCGGCTCCGGCGTAACCCGGGCGGCATGCTCGAGCGCGGCGGAGATCCGCCGGCCGCTGCGGTGCGCGGCGAGCACCTCGGCGAGCTCGCCGACGACCTCCCCCCGTCCCCGCTCGACGACCCGGCCGATCGCCTGAACCACGCCGCCGCCGACCCGCACGTGCATGGCGAGCAGCTGGTTGACGGTGTAGAGCTCGATCTGCATGCGCAGCCGGCGCTCCTCGATCGCCCGGTCGACGCGCCCGCGCCACCGGGTCGCCCCGAACACGCACCCGCCGACGCCGGCGAGCAGCACGCGGGCGGGTGGCTGCCCCGCGAGCAGGGTCGCCCCGCCGAGGACGGCGGTCGCGAGGGCGGCGCTGCCGAGCTGGCGGATCCGGTACTCCTGGGCGCGCCGGGCCTCCGGCACCTCCTGGCACAGTCCGGCCTGACGCAGCCGCAGGAGCAGCGCGTCGTCGCCCACCTGGTCCACGATCCGCCCGAGGGCCCGCGCGAGCTCCTCGACCGGCGGGCCGACGAGGCGCCGGAGCGTGCCAGCCGACAGCGCCGTGCCCGGCTCGGCCACGGCCGCGGCATCCGCCCCCCGGCCAAGACCCGAGCGGCTGGCCAGCGTGTAGGGCCGCACGCGGGGCGCGAGGCGCGGCGTCGGCGGCACCACGATCGAGGCGAGGGCGGCCGCAGCGACCCCCGCCGCGAGGACCGCGAGCAGGGCCGCGCCGGTCACCGGACCGCCCCACCGTCGGCGAGGACGCGCTCCTCCACCGGGTCGCGGGCGAGGCGGGCGACGATGCCCATGCCGACAGCGCTGAGCACAGCCGCCACGACGACGACGCCCACCCCACCGGCGGACTGGTAGAAGTCGCGGAAGTGGCCCGGTCGGGCGGTGAGAAGCGCGAGCACCACCCAGGGCAGCACGAACACCGACCGGGCGTTGAGCTTCTGCTCGAGGCCCGCGGTGGCGATCTCCGCGCAGGTCTTGGCGTCCGCGGCGGCGGCCTCGGCGAGGTCGCGGAGGATCTCCCCGACGATCCGCCCGCCGCGCTCGTGCGCGAGGACGAGCACCTCGATGACCCGGTCGCTCGTCGGGTCGGCGAGCTCGGCCTTCACGACCTCCAGCGCAGGGACGAAGCCGAGCATGCGCAGCAGCAGGGGGAAGCGGGAGAACGCCCGCTGCAGCGGCGGGGGGCCGGCTGCGGCGAGTCCGGAAACCGCCTGGGGCAGGCTCATCCCGGCCGACACGGCGGCGACGAGCTCGCGCAGTCCATCGGGCCACGCCTGAGCGACCTCGGCCAGGCGCAGCCCGCGGCGGCGCGCGAAGTAGGCGCGCGGGAGCAGCCCCACCGCGACGGCGGGAACGAGCGCGACCGCCGGAGTGGCCGTGACCGCCGTCAGCAGAGCGAAGGCGGCCAGCGCCACCGTCGCCGAGCCCGTCCAGAACTGCGCCGGGCTGAGCGCCACCCCCGCCTGGGTGAGCCACAGCTGCGCCGCGGCCGCGCGCCGCCGCGTGCCCGCGCTGCGGCGCAGGGTCGGCGCGCAACCGGCGACAAGCCCCACCGCGAAGTAGGCCGTCACGGCGCTGGCCAGGGCGGCGGCGAGCCTCACAGCGGCACCCGCCTTCCCTCGAGGATGGCGCGCAGCGTCAAGCCGTCGGGCAGGCAGCGCTCCAGGAGCTCGGCGCCCGGCGGCACCACTCCGGTCCACTCGAGGGGCGCGCCGACCCGCTCGCGCACGAAAACCGGCTCGGTGGAGAAGTCGTCGTGCAGCGAGGGAACGACCGCGACGATCTCGCAGACCTGGCGGCGGAGTCCCTCGGCGGGGTCCACGCTGTTCACGTCGTCGAGGTCGAGGTGCACGACGAAGTCGATGGCGCGGGCGAACACCGCCCGCACGACCGGCTCCGGGACGTTCTCGCCCGCCATGATCGCGGCGTTGACGAGCGCTGACAGGGCGTCGCGGGCCGAGTTGGCGTGGACGGTGCACGCGAAGCCGCACCCCGCGTTGACGGCCCGCGTGAGCTCGAACGCCTCGGCCCCGCGGACCTCACCGACCACGATGTGGTCGGGGCGCATCGCGAGCACGAACTTCACGAGGTCGCGGAGGGTGACCTCGCCGCTGCCGTCCATCGCCGGAGGGCGCGCCTCGTAGAAGGACCCGTGCGTGAGCGGGACGTGGAGCTCGCGGATCTCCTCGCAGCAGCGCACGCAGTGGTTGGAGGGGGCGGCCGCGATCAGGGCGGACAGCAGGGAGGTCTTGCCGGCTCCCGGCGGACCGGAGACGAGCAGGCTCGTCGAGGTCTGCATCGCCGCCCACAGCAGGCCGGCGGCCGGCGGGGTCAACGACCCCTTCTCGAGCAGTGACCCGAGGGTGTCCCGCCGCAGGGTGCTGCGGCGGATCGTCGCTGAGAGCGCGTCACCGATCGGCGGGATCGCGGCGGTCAGGCGCGCCCGTCCGTTCAGGACGCGCGCCTGCACCAGCGGGCTGCGGGCGTCGAGGTGGCGCTGCGTCGTCGACAGCAGCCGGTCGACGACCTGGCGGTTCTCCTCCTCCGTGGTGGGCGCGGCGAGCCCCTGCAGCCGGCCCGTCCCGTCGATGTAGGACACCCGGGGCCCCTCGAGGAAGACCTCCTCGACGTCGGGGCGGGAGAGCAGGTCGGTGAGCGGGCCGAAGGCGGTGATCGAGCGGAGCAGGCGGGTGGCCATCTCCGCGGGATCGCGCAGGGCGACGCCCTCGCCGAGATGGGCCTGACGCTGGTAGGCCTCGACGGCGTCGACCACGGCGGCGCGGACCGCCGGCAGGTCCGTGTCGGGGTCGAGGCGCTCGGACTCGATGCGCGCGAGCACCGTGCGCCGCAGCCCGTCGTAGGCGCCGGTGCCCACCGCGGTCCGGCTGCCGGCGGCGGCGCTGGCGCTCACGAGACCGGCACCGGATTGTCGCGCCGGGTCCTGTCGCGCCGCCGGCCGCCGTCGCGCCGCCCGGCTGGCAGCGCGACCGACGCGAGGCCGTCCACCGCGCGGGTGAAGGGCCCCGGGGCAACGACGGTGCAGCTCCACCCCGCCGTCTCGACCCGCCTGTCGCTCGGGGCGAACGTCAGCGATGCGGGCACGACGCTGCGCCGCAGCTCGGCCTCCACCTCGCCGCGCTTGAAGCGGCTCGCCGGCGCGTTGTTGAGCAGGAGGTGCAGGGGTGCCGCGGACAAGCCGCGGACGTCGGCGGTCCAGTCGAGCAGGCGGGCGACCCCGACGGGACTCGCCGCACCGACGCCGACGACGGCATCCGCCGCGCCGAGCAGGGCGCGCGTGCAGCCGTAGCGGGCGACGCCACCCGCACCGGCCAGGTCCTCGACGCGGTGCCCGACGTTGACGACAACATGCACGTGCGGGCGCGCGAGGGCCCGGGCGACCTCGACGACCTCGTTGGGGCGCACCTCGCACCAGTCGGTCGCGCGGGCGAGGCCGGGCAGGGCCCAGAAGTGCCCGGCGGGCACGGGGACGAGCGCTTCCCCGACGCTGCCGTCGAGCTGCTCGACCGCGTCGACGGCCGCCCGGAGGTTCGGGTAGGCCCGGAGTCCGAGCCGCTGAGCGACGCACGGGGCCACCTCGTCGGCGTCGACGAGCACGCAGGGCTCCCCCCGTCGGCCGACGGCGGCGGCGAGGGCGACGGCCACCTCGGTGGCGCCGCAGCCGCCCGGCGGCCCGGCTACCACGGTGATGCGCCCGCGGATCGTCCGTGAGGGCACGGGCACGCGGGGCGGCGCGGGGGGCTGCGGACCCTCCTCCCAGCCGCCGTCGGGATGGACCGCCTCGGCGGACAGGCCGACGATCGCGTCGAGGAACTCGGCGGTGTCGGCGGTTGCGGGCAGGACCGCGTCGACGCCGAGCTCGGCGAGCTCGCCCTTGCCGCCGGGCTCGTCGGGGTCGTAGACCCCGAGCACCTGCCGTCCCGCGCGCCGCAGCTCGGCGAGCAGGCGGTGGGAAAGGAAGGAGGTGGTGTCGTCGACGACGAGGACGTCGTAGCGCTCGGCGAGCGCGTCGTGGGGGTGCAGCACGGTAGCCCGCACCCGGGCGCCCCCGTGGTCGGCGAGGTGGCGGTGCAGCCGCAGCGCCCAGTCCCGCGGGGACGCGGCCATCGCGACCTGCGGTTCGCTCATCACGGGGCGGTCCCCTCCGGGGCGCTCTCGCTCTCGCCATGCGCGCCGGGCTGGGTGGCGACGCCGGGGTCGCTGGTGGCCCGCACCGCCCGTGAACCCGTCGAGCGCACCACATCGAGCGAGCCGCTGCGCAGGGCTGCCGCAAGCCGCAACGCCACATCCTCGTCGACCGCGAGGGTGACGCTGAACCGGCTGAGCGCGCCGAGGCCGCCGCGCGCGTCGGGCGTAGGCACCGCGAGCACCTCGGCGTCGGCGACGACGTAGGACGCCACGCCGTCATGCACGGCGATGACGTCGACGCGGTCGCCGGGACGCAGCGCGCCCCCGACGGCGTGCTCCCGGTCTATCGGCACGCTCATCGCCCGGTGCTCCTGCGGCGCCGAAGGCGCCCGCAGGTCGCTTCCGCGCAGGGGTTCGCCGGCCGTGATCATGCCGGTCGCGACCCAGCCCTCGACACCGGCGGCGCGCTCGGGAGTGAGCAGCGTCGCGAGGACGCCCTCGTCGACGCGGGCGTCGGTGAAGCTCAGCGCGCCGGCGGTGACGGGCGCGCCGGCGGGTATGTCGTGCAACGCCACCGCGATCCGCACGGAGTCGTCCCGGCTGCGCAGGGCGCTGTAGTTCAGCAACGCCGCGACGAGGGCCGCGACGATCATGACGACGTGCCCGGCCGACAGGCGGCTCGCAATGGGTCGTCTGCGCCGGGGCACGGCCGGCGCAGGCAAGGGCGCCGGTGCTCCCAACGGTTCGGCACTGGCCACCGGGGACCCCCCGTGGGATCATGCGCCGCACCCGTCGCGGTGCGGACCTTCGCGGCGACGATAGACCCACGCCGGTCGTCCCATCAAGCAGTTTCTCTCCTGATGTGTGGGTATCTGTTCGCTTCAGAACGTTTCCTGGTCGGATTGCCCCATCGGGCGGCGTGGGAAGCTCACCGGTGACCCCGCTCGTCCCCGGCCCGCGTGCGAGGTTCCCGTCACGCCCTGTCCGGCCTGCTAGCCTCCCGTTACTGCGTGCCGGCGGCCGGCGAGCGGCCTCTCCCGCCACGCGGAGGAAGGGGACGCGTCATGGCCGAGCGGCGCGAGGATGACGACCTGCCGCCGGTGCTCGACGCCGGCCAGGTGGCCCGCCTGCTCAACCTCAACATCGACTACGTCCGCAAGTTGTCGCGTCAGGGCGTGCTGCCCGCGCACCGCCTGCCCGGCGGGCGCACGTTTCGCTACTTCAAGGACGAGGTCCTCGACTGGCTGCGCAACCAGCCCGTGCACCATCCGGCGGACGCCGGCGCGCGGGACCCGCGCCAGCGGTAGTTGGCGCCGCGTTCACCGGCGGCGCGGCAGGACGTAGTCGATGGCGCTGCGCGCCACGAACCAGCGGGCACCGTCGACACCCGTGACGACGACGTGGTCGACACCGACCGCCTCGATGCGACCGACGAGGCCGCCGTCGGGCACACGGGCGCCGATCTCGAGCAGGGTGCCGGCGGCCTCGTGCTCCCCCAGGCGCGCGGCGAAGGTCCCCGGCCCGGGCGTCCTGCCGTGCCCGCCTTCGCGCACCTCCTCCACGACCCGCAGCGCGACGGCGCCGGAGAGATGGACTTCGACGGTCTCGCCGGCGGACGTGCGCAGGCAGGCGAGGTCGCCTGCGGCATAGCTGAGCTGCCCGGTGAACGACCGGCCCGTCACCGCCACGGCGATGATGTCGCCCCGGGCGACGGCCTCGGCGGCGACGTCGCCCAGGGTCCGCCCGCGCAGGCGGTCCTTCGCGGCGAGCTGCTCGTAGACGGCCGCCTCCGCGCGCAGCTCGGCCCGGTAGCGCGCGCCCGCCGCCGACAGGTCGGGATCGCGCGCCCAGTGGCCGAAGTCCCCCTCGTCGGTGTCGCCGGGCATGCCCCGCAGTCTGCCAGGGCATAGACGCCTCGGAGGTGAGACCCCATGGGACAGAAGGATCATGGCCCGTCGATCAAGGACGACGAGCAGTACGAGGCCCTTCGCGACAAGGGGATGAGCAAGGAGAAGGCCGCGCGGATCGCGAACACCGACCGCTCCGCCGCCGGCAAACGCGGCGGCAGCTCGGCCCCCTACGAGGAGTGGACGGTCGATGACCTTCGCGAGCGGGCGAAGGAGATCGGCGTCGAAGGCCGCTCGGGAATGAGCAAGGACGAGCTCATCGACGCCCTCCGCAACCACTGACGGCGCCAAGAGCCGGCTTCGGCTGCGCCCGCGCCGGGCCGGCACGGCGTTGCTGGCTGAAAACCACAGGATTCCCGAGCGGGCGCAGCCGAAGCCGGCTCTTGGCGCCGTCAGTGGTTGCGGAGGGCGTCGA
>Ga0247713_1000690_pt1 | contig 19114 bp, 21 predicted proteins | sample 21E_NmetaG_FD_189936 | JGI IMG/M metagenome (GOLD analysis project Ga0247713, IMG submission 189936) | Soil microbial communities from hillslope of Landscape Evolution Observatory, University of Arizona, Oracle, AZ, United States - 2-1-E_N | ecosystem: Engineered > Artificial ecosystem >... | reverse complement strand
ACCGTCAACTGCACCTCGGCCGCCTCCGGCCACTGGCCGGCGACCACTAGCACCGCCCCCCGTTCCCGGACCCGGGCGGTGAGCCGGCGGGCGTCGGCGCCGGCCAACCGGCGGGGCGGGCGGGCCAGCACCACGTCGCAGGCGTCGGCCAGGGCGGCGACCACCCAGGCCCAGCCACCGGCGCCGGCCGCCCGCCCCGGTGCCGGCACCAGGGGAAACCGCTCCAGCGCCACGCCCAACTCGGCTGCCGCCGCCAGCCCCAGCGCCGGCATGCCCACCGCCGCGCACCACGAGCCCTGAGCCGACGCCGCCGCCAGCAGCGACAAGGCCAGCGACGTCGACCCGCTCACCGACACCACCGACCCTCGCTTCAGCCCCTGGGTGGGGAACAGCGCCTCCAACGGCCCGAGCACCGGCAGCAGCCGCTCGCCGGCCATCGCCACCGGCTTGGCCAGGGCGGGAAGTTGAGCAGCTGCAACCGCCACGCCGGCAGTCTACCCGAACATATGTTCGCCTACGTAGCCGTGGGTTCGACGACCTCCACGCCCGGTCGGTAGTAGGTGAACAGGTCGCGGATGATCTGCTCCATGCCGTCGGCGGACGCCCCGGGCGCCAGGTCGACGGTGACCATGTTCGAGTAGATGTGGACACCGTCCACCCCGCCGGCCTCGAACAGCCGCCGGGCCAGCTCGTCGACCGGCCGCTGGCGCACGGCGTCGGCCGCCGACTTGTAACGCTCGTGCCCCATGCCGGTGAGGCTGCGGTTGAGCTCGAAGATGGCGACGTCGGGACGGACCGACGACTTCCGGGAGACGGTGATCAGCTGGCCCATGACGAAGCGGAACAGTACCTCCCCGTCGGCGGAGAGCCGCCATCAAGCTCGGTAGAGTCCGGGCCGTGACGGACGCACGCCAGCCGGTGCCCGTGCGCACCATGCTCGTCGGCATCGGCCTGGTAGTGGCGACGTACCTCACGCTGCGGGCCATCGTCCTGCTGGCCCGCATCGAGACCTGGCTCGTGGTGGCGGCATTCTTCGCCATCGTCCTGACGCCGGCCGTGGACCTCATCCGTCGCAAGCTCCACGTCAGCCGGGGGCTGTCGACGGCGATCGTGTTCGTCACCGGCATCGCCATGGTGTCCGGCCTCCTCTATGTCTTCATCAGCCCGCTGGTCGAGGAGGGCCGGGAGTTCGCCGACAACTTCCCGGAATACGTCAGTGAGGCCCGAGAAGGACGTGGTCCCGCCGGCGACCTGGTAAAGCGCTACAACCTCGACGAGCGCCTACGCGACGCCCAAGCCGGCATCGAGGACAGCATCGCCAACGCCGGCGGTGGTGCCCTCAAGGTCGCGGGCCGGGTGCTGGGCGGCGTGGCAGCCGGGCTCACCGTCCTGGTGCTCACACTCCTGATGGTCCTGTACGGGCCGGAGATCCTGCACACCGGCCTCGCCCTACTGGCGCCGCAGAAGCGGGAACGGGTCAAAGCGGTGGCGTCGGACTGCGCCCGCGCCCTCACCGGCTACGTCATGGGCAACCTGCTCATCAGCGTGATCTGCGGCTCGTTGACGTTCGTCGCCCTGCTGGTCTTCGGCGTTCCCTTCGCCGCCGTGCTCGCCTTGTGGACCGCCTTCGCCGACCTCATCCCCCTCGTCGGGGCAACCCTGGGCGCCATCCCCACCATCGGCGTGGCCTTCCTCCACTCCACCGGCGCCGGCATCGGCATGCTGATCTTCTACGTCGTCTACCAGCAGTTCGAGAACCATGTGCTCCAGGTGGCGATCATGTCGAAGACCGTGCACATCAACCAGCTCTTCGTCCTGGTCAGCGTGCTCATCGGCGTCGAGCTGCTCGGCTTCCTCGGCGCCCTGCTCGCCATCCCCGCCGCCGGCGTGATCCAGGTCATCGTGCGCGACCTCTGGGACCACCGGGTCGGCAAGTTCAAGGACGAGCCGACCATCGGCACCGACGAGGTCCCGGTTTCCGAGGTCATCGACGATGACGACCCCGAGCGCCCGATCGCCGTGTCCGAGTGACGGCCGGCCCGGGAGGCCGGCCCGATGCGGCTGCGTCGGAGACCGTCCAGGTCGACGGCCACATCATCGACTCCCTGATCCTGGCCAAGGTGCTGGACGTGATCGTGGACGCCGGCGCCGACTACCGCATGGTCGACGTCCACATCGGGCGCACCAACGTCGACTCCAGCCACGCCCGCATCGAGATCACCGCCTCCGACGGCGACGCGCTGGCCGCCCTCCTCGCCGAGCTCCAGATCCACGGGGCCAACGCGGTGGCCCAGGGCGACGCGGTCACGGTGGCGGCCGATACGGACGGCGTGCTGCCCGAGGGGTTCTACTCCACGACCAACCTGCCCACCCAGGTCCGCATGGGCGGCCACTGGGTCGACGTCGACAACCCGGAGATGGACTGCGCCCTCGTCGTGCGCCCCGACGGGCGGGTGCGCACGGTCCCCATGCACCGGGTGTACGCCGGCGATCCCGTGGTCGTGGGCCGCACCGGCGTTCGGGTGCAGCCGTTGGAGCGGCCTCGGGGTGCCAACCCGTTCGAGTTCATGAGCTCCGACGTGTCGTCGGAGAAGCCGAAGGAGCAGCTGGTCGCCCGGGTGGCCGAGCGGATCAAGGGGGCCAAGGCCGGCGGCGGCAAGGTGCTGGCGGTGTGCGGGCCGGCGGTGATCCACACCGGCGCCGGCCCCGCCGTCGCCGACCTGGTCCGGGCCGGCGTCATCGACGTGCTCTTCGCCGGCAACGGCTTCGCCACCCACGACATCGAGTCCAACGTCCTCGGCACGTCGCTGGGCGTGCCCCTGGGCGACGACCTGCCGCCCGAAGGCGGCCACGCCAACCACCTGCGAGTCATCAACGAGGTCCGCCGGCGAGGCTCGATCGCCGCCGCCGTGGCCGACGGTTACATCACCGGCGGCGTCATGTACGAGTGCGTCAGGCACGACGTGCCGTTCGTGCTCGGCGGTTCCGTGCGTGACGACGGCCCCCTGCCCGACGTGTACACCAACGTGGTGGAGGCGGCCGACGCCATGCGAGCGGAGCTGCCCGGGGTCGCCGTCGCCCTCATGCTGGCCTCGACGCTGCACGCCATCGCCACCGGCAACGTGCTGCCCGCCGGCGTGGAGACCTACTGCGTGGACATCAACCAGGCGGTGGTGACCAAGCTGGCCGACCGGGGCAGCCACCAGGCCCTCGGCATCGTCACCGACGTCGGTCTCTTCCTGCACACCCTGATCCACCACCTGGTGCCGTGAGCGCGCTGCCCTGGGGGCGGCGGTTCCTCATGTGCCCGCCGGAGCATTTCGGGGTGCTCTACGAGATCAACCCGTGGATGAACCGGGAGGTGGCCGTCGACCTCGACCTGGCCCGCGCCCAGTGGGGCGACCTGGTGGCAACCCTCACCGAGGCCGGCGCCGGCGTCGAGCTGCTGGAGCCGCAGCCGGACCTGCCCGACCTGGTCTTCACCGCCAACGCCGGCACGGTGAACCGGGGCCGCTACGTCCCCAGCCGCTTCCGCCACCCCCAGCGCCAGCCGGAGGTCGACCACGACGTGGCCTGGTTCGAGACCAACGGCTACGACGTGTCCTGGCTGCCGGAAGGAGTCCGCCACGAGGGGGCCGGCGACGCCCTGCCCTTTCGGGGCGTGTTCCTCGCCGGCTACCGGTCGCGCTCTGACGCCGCCGCCCACGGGCCCTTGTCGACCCTGCTCGGCGTGCCGGTCCGGCCCATCGAGCTGGTCGACCCCCGCCTGTACCACCTGGACCTCACGTTCTGCCCCCTCGACGAGCGCCGGGCCATGGTCGCTCCCCACGCCTGGGACAGCTACGGCCGCAAGGTGGTGGAGGCCCTTGTCCCGGAGCCCCTCTACCTCGAGGTGGAGGAGATGCTGGGGTTCTGCGCCAACTCGGTGGTCGTCGGCTCGACGGTGGTGATGGCCCAGTGCCCCCGCCGGGTGGGGCGCCTCCTCGAGGGGTGGGGCTTCGACGTGGCCGTGGTCGACGTGAGCGAGTTCCTCAAGGCCGGCGGCGGGTGCCGGTGCCTCACCCTCGCCCTTGACGTGGCCGTAGGCCAGGGCCCGAGCGGCCCTCTGAGCGGGGAGTCGGCCATTGGAGCACCGGATGGACCCCCACCATCGACGGGAACGCCGGCGGCTCGCTGAACCCGAAGCCGGTGCGGGGGTCGATAGGGCCCAGCCGGCCCAGGTCGGCGCCCTCCACCGAGGCCCACCCGGCCACGATGCGCCGGAGCGACACCGCCCGGTACCACTCCCGCACCCCGGTCGGGCTCACACCGTAGGTGTTCACGCCCAGCAGCCGGTGGGCGATCGGCCCCTCCACCCACCGGGTGAACCACGGGGGGCGAGGCCACGGCACGCGGAGGGCGAGACCACCGGTGAGATGCAACTCCAGTCGGCGCTCCGGGGCGTGCAGGTGCAGGAACCGCCCCCGAAGGTCGACCCGGAGCGGCGTGACCACCACCTCGTCGAACCCGTAGGCTGCCGACACGTATTCGGCGGCCTGCTGGGTGCCGGCCAGCAGCAGGCGCCGGCCGTCGGGCCGGGCCCACATGAGGTCGTCGAGGCGCCCCAGCGGGGACTCCCGCCACGTCCCCACCACGAACCGGTCGCCCGAGGCGAAGCCGGCGCTGGTGATGTGGCCTACGAGGGTGTGGCGGTGTTGTCGCGGGCTCGTCGGCGGTTCCTCGACGCCACGCCCAGGATGGCGATGGCGAAAGCCACCGACACCAGGGCCAGGACGGTGTGCACGGCCTTGAAGCCGGTGGACCTGGTCTCATCGCCCAGGATGTTTCGGATCCGGGTGACCCAGATGAAGATCGTCCAGACGGCGGCGGTCCGCAGGATCAGGGCGTCGGTTCTACTCACCGGGACGCTGTGGCCTTTGGTTCGCTCGCATGCGCTCGCTCACGTTGTCACCATAGGGCGGGCTGCAGGTCGCGGACCAAGCGCTGGACCCCGTCCCACGGCTGGTGGTCCATGAACACCCACGCTCGCCGGTGGATGGAGGTCGGGCCCCACGCGGCCAGCGCCGCCTTGTGGCGGGGGCACGGGTAGCCCTTGTTGAGGTCGAAGTCGTAGGCGGGAAAGTGCTGCGCCTCGGCCCGCATGATCCGGTCGCGGGTGACCTTGGCCAGGATCGAGGCGGTGGCGATGGTCAGGCACTTGGCGTCGCCCTTGACGATGCGGGTGACCTTGGGGATGCCGCCGACGAAGTCCCAGCGCCCGTCGATCAGGAGGGCGTCGGGCTTGACGCCCAGGCCGTCGATGGCCCGGCGGGCGGCCAGCCTCTGGGCCGCCGACATGCCCAGGTCGTCGCACTCCTGCTGGCTGGCGTGGCCGACGGCCCAGGCCGCGCACCACGCCGTGAGCCGGGGGAAGAGCCGCTCCCGCTCCTCCTCGGTCAGCATCTTGGAGTCCCGCACCTTGTAGACCCGCCGGTCCCGGGGCAGCACCGCCGCCCCCACGGAGATGGGCCCCGCCCACGAGCCGCGGCCGACCTCGTCGACGCCGACGACGACCTCGTAGCCCTCGTCCCACAACGCCCGCTCCCGGGCCAGGGTGGGCACGAAGTGGGGGACCGGCCCAGGCGCCCGCTCGCGCCGCGCGGACTCCCCAGCTTGCAGGACCGGCCCCCCCTCCGGTGTTTTACCCATCAAGCACTTTGACTATGTTCTGCGCCTCGTCGGCATCGGGCTCGGTGGCCAGGAAGGCATCGAGCATCTCCTTGGCCGTGGCCGGCGTGGTCAGCCGCAGGCCGAGCGCCAGCACGTTGGCGTCGTTCCAGCGCCGGGCCCCCCGGGCCGTCTCGGCGTCGGTGCAGAGGGCGGCCCGCACCCCGGCCACCTTGTTGGCGGCGATGGAGACGCCGGTGCCCGTCCAGCAGCACACCACGCCCCGGTCGGCCTCGCCGGCGGCCACCGCCTCCCCCACCCGCCGGCCGACGTCGGGCCACGGCTCGTCCTCCAACCGCAGCACCACCGTGTGGCCGGCGTCGGCCAGAGCGGCGGCGATCTCGTCGGCCAGGGGCGTGCGCTCGTCGGTCCCCAAGGCCACCCTCATCGCGGCCCACGGTACCGCCCCGCCCCTCTGATCTGGTTGCACGTACCCGCGCATATGACGGGTAGATGCAACCAGTTCGATCAGGGGAGGCGGGATGACCAGAGCAGGGAGCCGCCGGCGGCGGCGAGGGCGAAGGCCAGGGCCAGGCCGACAAGCCAGGAGGTGACCTCGCGCTCCTCGGTGCGGAAGCCGATGGAGCTGCCGATGTCGGCGTAGACCCGCCGCAGCTCGCGGGCGGTGCCGGCCTCGAAGGCCCGGCCGCCGGTGGCCTCGGCAATGGCGGCCAGGGCCTCCCGGTTCACCGGCACCGGGATACTGCGGCCTTCGACGAGGACGGTGCCGTCGTCGGTGCCGAAGGCGATGGTGGAGATCTGGACCTTGGCGTCGGTGGCCGCCTTGATGGCCAGCTCGTTGGCCCGGCCGACCGTCGTCTCCCCGTCGGACATCAACACGATGCGTCCCGGCGGCGGGGGCTGGCCGGGCTCCGTGGCCACCGACGCGATGCTGCCCAGGCTGGCGAAGATGGCCTCCCCCACTGCGGTGCGGGGGCCGAGTTGCAGGTTGTCGATGCTCCGTTTGAGGAGGGCGTGGTCGGTGGTGGGCGAGACCAGCACCTGGGCCACGCCGGAGAAGGCCACCAGGCCCAGGTTGAGGCGGGTGGGCACCAGGTCGACGAAGGACTTGGCTGCGTCCTGGGCGGCCAGCAGCCGGTTCGGCTCGATGTCGGTGGCCTCCATCGACAGCGACACGTCGATCGCCATCACGATCGTGGCCCGCTCGCGGGGCACCTTCACCGGCCGAGCCGGACGGGCGAAGGCGGTCACCATGGCGATCATGGCCAGGATGAAGGCGGTGGCCGGGATGTGCCGGCGCCAGGTCGGGCGCTTGGGGGCGATGGAGTCGAGCAGGGCCAGGTTGGTGAACCGGACCGCGTACTCCTTCCGCCGCATCTGCATCATGACGTAGGCGGCGATGAGCGCGGCGACGAGGAGAAGGAACCACAACCGGCTGCGGGAGAGGAAGGTGAGGGCGAGGATCATCAGCGGTTGGCTCTCTGAAGGCCGCCACGGTGACGGCGGGCGGAAAGGACGAAGTCGACGATGTCACGCAACCAGTCACGGTCGGTGCGCAGGACCAGGTGCTGGGCGCCGCTACGGCGGACGGCGGCGGAGATCTCGGCCCGCTGGGCGGCGGCGGCCTCGGCGTAACGCTGGCGGATGCTGGCCTTGGCCGTCTGGAGCTCCATGCGCCGGCCCGTCTCCGGGTCCACCAGGGTGAGGTACCCCACGTTGGGCAGCTCCAGCTCCCGAGGGTCGACCACCTCGACGGCCAGCACCTGGTGGCGGGCGCACAGGCCGGTGAGGGGCCGCTCCCAGCCCGGAGGCGACAGGAAGTCCGATACCACCACGGCCAGGCCCCGCCGGCGGCGAGCGACCATGTGGCTGACCAGGGCGGCACCCAGGTCGGTGGCGCCCGCGCCGTCGACCCGCTCGCGGGTGGCCAGCTTGTGCAGCAGGGCCATGAGCGGCTGCTGGCCGGGGCGGGACGGGATGCGGGTGACGCCGCCCGGCTTCACCATCAGGGCGCCGAACCGGTTGCCGGTTCGGGTGGTCATGAACCCGATGGCGGCCACCGCGGCCAGGGCCAGGTCGCGTTTCTCGCAGTTGGCGGTGCCGAAATCCATGCTGGCCGAACAGTCGACGATGGCCCACGACTCCAGCTCCCGGTCGGCCACCGGGTCCCGCACGTGGGGGACGGTGGTGCGGGCGGTCACCGCCCAGTCCATGCGGCGGACGTCGTCGCCCTCCTGGTACTCCCGGCTGTCACCGGGCTCGCTGCCCAAGCCGGGCAGCAGCGCCTGGTAGTCGCCCTGGAGCAGCCCGTCGAGCCGGCGGGTGATGGTGAGCTGCAGCCGGCGGAGGACCTCCTCGGGCCGGCGGTCGCTCTGACCATCGCCCGTGGCGGGCAGGACCTTCACGCGGTACTGGCCACGTTCGGGACGTCGACCCCGTCCACGGCGGTCGTGTCCTGGCTGGGGGCCAGGCGGGGGGCGGGGACGGCGGCCAGGACCTTCCTCAGCAGCTCGTCGATCGAGATGCCGTCGGCCAGGGCCTCATAGGTCAGGACCAGGCGGTGGCGCAGCACGTCGGGGGCCACGTCGACGATGTCCTGGGGCAGCACGTAGTCGCGTCCTCGCAGCAGGGCCAGGGCGCGGGCGCCGGCCACCAGTCCGAGACTGGCCCGGGGGCTGGCGCCGTAGTCGAGCATGCCGACGAGATCGCCCAAGCCGTGCTCGGCCGGCGAGCGGGTGGCGTGCACGATGCGCACGGCGTAGTCGACGACGGCCCGGTGGGCGAAGACGTCGTCGGCGGCGGCCTGCAGCGCCACCAGGTCGTCGAGGGTGAGCACCCGGTTGGCGTGCGGGGGGTTCACCGCCATCCGCTGGACGATCTCCACCTCTTCGTTGCGGTCGGGGTAGTCGACCATGATCTTCATCAGGAACCGGTCACGCTGAGCCTCGGGCAGCGGGTAGACACCCTCGGACTCGATCGGGTTCTGGGTAGCGAGGACCAGGAACGGGCTCGGCACCTTGAACGTCTGGCCGCCGAGTGAGACCTGGCGCTCCGACATGACCTCGAGGAGGGCGGACTGCACCTTGGCCGGCGCCCGGTTGATCTCATCCGCCAGCACGAAGTTGGCGAAGATGGGGCCGAGCTGGACGTCGAAGGTCTCGCTGGACTGGCGGTAGATGCGGGTGCCGGTGAGGTCGGACGGGATGAGGTCGGGGGTGAACTGCAGGCGGACGAACGTGCCGCCGACCACCTCGGCCAGCGTCTCGACGGCCAGGGTCTTGGCCAGGCCGGGCACGCCTTCGAGCAGGCAGTGGCCGCGGGCCAGGAGGCAGGCGACGAGGCGCTCGATGACCTGGTCCTGCCCGACGATGACCTTCTTGACCTCGAACAGGGCCTGCTCGAGCTGAGCGGCGTGAGCGGCGACGGTGGCGTGGTCGGTCATCCTGCAAAGAGTACGACTGCGTCAAGGGGTAGACGTTTCGGCTTCACCGGTGGAGGATCGCCTCCCCACCTGGGTGCAGGCTGAGAGCCCGCTGCGAACCTCAGCTCAACCCGTGGAGCTCCGCCTTCATCATGCGGCCCATGAGGGCGGCGACCACCTCCGACGCCGGCGTGACCCCGTCGAGCACGGCCACCACCTGGTCGGCGATCGGCATCTCCACGCCGGCACTGGCGGCCAGGTGGACCACTGCGGTCGAGGTCCGGACCCCCTCGGCCACCATCCGGGTACCGCCGACGATCTCGGCCAGGGGTCGCCCACGGGCAAGCTGCTCGCCCACCCATCGGTTCCGGCTCCGCCGGCTGATACAGGTGGCGACCAGGTCGCCCATGCCGGTCAGGCCGCCGAAAGTCATGGGCTGGCCGCCCAGGGCTACGCCGAGGCGGGTCAGCTCGGCCACGCCTCTGGTGATGAGGGCGGCACGGGTGTTGTCGCCGAAGCCCAGCCCGTCGGAGACGCCGGCGGCGATGGCGACCACGTTCTTCAGCGCCCCCCCGAGCTCGCAACCGACCACGTCGGGGTTGGTGTAGACCCGGAACGCGCCGGTGCTGAACAGCTCCTGCAGCTCCACGGCCAGGCCGGCGTCGGTGGCGGCCACGACGCTCGCGGTGGGGTAGCCGGCGACGATCTCGCCGACCAGGTTCGGCCCGGTCAGCACCGCGTAGGGGTGGGCCGGCGCCACCGCGGCGATGACCTCGGTCATGCGCGCCAGCGTCCCTTGCTCCACTCCCTTGGTCAGGCTGACCAAAGGCGCCCCGGGTGGCAGGTCGGGCGCCGCCTCGCCCAACACGGCGCGGAACCCGTGCGACGGCACGGCCATGACCACCACGCCGGCTCCGTCCACCGCCTCGGCCAGCGACGAGGTGGACACGAGCCCCTCCGGCAGGACCAGTTCGGGCAGGTAGTCGAGGTTGCGTCGGTCCCTCTGCATGGCCGCGGACAGCTCGGGCCGGCGGGCCCACAGCACCGTCGGGACGCGCTGCGCGCACATGGCCGCCATCGCGGTCCCCCAGGAGCCCGCCCCGAGCACGCACACCTTCGTGGGCACGGTGAGGAACCCTACCTGCGGGCTCCCCGTAGACTGCTGGCAGACATGGCACGCGAAGCGTTCGTCGTCGCCCAACTCTCCGATCTCCACTGCGGCTCGCCGTTCTTCGACGCCGGCCTACTGGAGACGGCGGTCAACGAGACCATCGGCCTGAACCCGGACCTGGTCGTCATCGGCGGTGACCTCACCGCCGAGGGTTACGCGGGCGAGTTCCGCATGGCCCAGGAGTTCCTGGAGCCGCTCTTCCAGGCGGGATTCACCATGCTGGTCATCCCCGGCAACCACGACTCCAAGAACGTCGGCTACCTCCACTTCCGGGACACCTTCGGCGTGGGCGACGCGGCCGAGAAGGGTGACCGGGTGATCTCGCTGAACCTCCCGCCCCTCAACGGCACCGAGCACCCGTTCCGCGTGCAGGTCGTGGCCATCGACTCCTCCAAACCCGACCTGGCCGAGGGCGAGATCGGCCGGGAGCGGTACCGCTGGATACGCGACCAGTTCGCGACCGAGGCCGACATCAAGGTGTTCGTCCTCCATCACCACCTGGTCCCCGTGCCGGGGACCGGGCGGGAGCGCAACACGGTGTGGGACGCCGGCGACGTGCTCGCCCTGCTGGCCGAGTTGAAGGTCGACATGGTCCTGTCGGGCCACAAGCACGTGCCCCACGTCTGGCTCCTGGACCACGTGCTGCTGGTGAACTCGGGCACCGTCTCCTCCCACCGGGTGCGCGGCTACACCCGGCCCTCCTACAACGTCCTGGAAGTGACCGCCGACGAAGTGCGGGTGACGCTGAAGTACCCGGGCACGGGCGAGCGGGTGGCGGGGGTGCTCGACCGCCGGCGCATGGCGCTGTCGAGCAACCCCGATCTCGCCGCCATGTTCACCAAGAGCACGTGGAGGCCGTGATGGCGGAGCCTGGCAATGAGTGAGTTCCTGCGGCTGTACCAGAGCGCGGTCGCTCCGGCCGACGTGGAGGAGATCAAGCGGCTGTTCGCCGACGACGTGGTGCCGGCGTTCTCCGGCGCCTCCGGCTGCCTCGGCATCGAGCTGGCCGTCAACGTCGAACCCAACGCCGGCGGCCTGGTCGAGGGGACGGCCATCTCCCGGTGGAAGTCCCTGGACGACATGGCCGCGGCCCTGGCGTCGCGCGAGGTACGGGAGGCGCTGGTGCGGATCCGCCAGCTCCTGCGCCAGGAGCCGGTGTCGAAGGTGCTCCAGGTCCTTTGAGCATCGCCTCCCAAGCAGAGCGGCCGTGACGTCACTGGCCAAGTTCGGACCGGTGGCGGTGCTGGTGCCGGTCAAGACCTTCAGCGAGGCCAAGCTCCGGCTGGCGCCGGCCCTCGACCCTGCCCACCGGGCCGAGCTGGCCCGGGCCATGGCCACCCACGTGGTCACCTCGGCGGCGCCGCTGCCGACCGCCGTGGTGTGCGACGACGCCGAGGTGGCCGAGTGGGCCCGCGAGCTCGGCGCCCTCGTGGTGTGGGAACCGGAGCGGGGGCTGAACCGGGCGGTCGAGGCCGGCGTGTCCCGGCTGGCCGCCGGCGGCGCCCGCCGGGTGGTCGTCGCCCACGCCGACCTGCCCCGGGCCCGACACCTGGCCTGGGTGGCCCGTTTCGCCGGCGTCACCTTGGTGCCCGACCAGTACGACAACGGGACGAACGTGATCTGCGTTCCCGGCGACGCCGGCTTCACCTTCTCCTACGGACCGGGGTCCTTCGCCCGCCACGGCGCCGAGGCGCACCGGCTGGGCCTGCCGCTGCGCGTCGTTCGGGAGCCGTCGCTGTCCCACGACGTCGACCTGCCGGCCGACCTGCTGGCCTTCCGTGCCCTGGTGTCGTGAGGTCGCGAGACCTGCCGGCGCCGGCCCGGGCCCTGGCCATCGGCGCCCATCCCGACGACGTCGAGTTCGGCTGCGGCGGCACGCTGGCCAAGTGGGCGGCCGCCGGCTGTGACATCAGCCACCTCATCTGCACGGACGGCTCGAAGGGCTCCTGGGATCCCGAGGACGACCCGGCGACGCTGGTGGCCAGCCGCCAGGTGGAGCAGCGGGCGGCGTCGGTAGCGCTGGGCGGCCGGGGCGACGTGGTGTTCCTGGGCTGGCGGGACGGAGAGTTGGAGTCGGGCCTCCGCCAGCGCGCCGACGTCTGTCACTGGATCCGCCGGCTGAAGCCCGACGTCGTCCTCGGCCATGACCCGTGGAAGCGCTACCGGCTCCATCCCGACCACCACCACGCCGGCCGGCTGGCCGTCGAAGGGATCGTGGCCGCGCGTGACCCCCATTTCTTCCCCGAGCAGGGCGAGGCGCCCCACCGGCCGTCGCACCTGCTGCTGTGGGAGGCCGACGAGTACGACCACGTCGAGGACATCGCCGCCGGCCTCGACGCCAAGCTGGCGGCCCTCCTGGAGCACCGCAGCCAGTACCGCACGACGATGGACATCGACGACTTGTCGTCGGAGGAGCAGGCCGAGCGCTTCCGGGACAGGATCCGCCGGCGCCACGCCGAGGCGGGCGAGGACGACGGCCTGGCCTACGCCGAGCGCTTCAAACTCATCTCCAAGCTCTGATCCCGCTCCCCTACTTCTTGGCCTTCTTGGTGGCCTTCTTGGCCGGTGCCTTGGCCGCGGACGCCTTGGCCGCCGGGGCCTTGGTGGCCGCCTTCTTGGCCGGCGCAGCCTTGGCCGCCGGCGCCGCCTTCTTGCCGCCGCCGGCCGCCTTCTTGGCCGGCGCCGCCTTGGAGCCCTTCTTCGCCGCCTTGGCCGGCGCCGGGTTGAGGGCCGACTTCAGCGACGAGCTGGCCGAGAACTTCAGCGCCTTGGAAGCGGCGATGGGGACCGGTTCACCGGTGCGCGGGTTGCGCCCGGTGCGGGCCTGGCGCTGGGTGACCGAGAACGAGCCGAAGCTCGGCCACGCCACCCGGTCGCCGCTGCTCGCCGCGGTACGGACCGTGTCGAAGAAGGCGTCGATGACCTTTTCCACGTCTGACTTGCTCACGCCGGACACGCCGGCCACGTCTTGAATCACATCGGACTTGTTCACGACCACCTCCTTCTACAGGGACACATACGGGGGACATCTGATCCGACCGACCGCGCAAGATCAAGCATTTCCCCAATCGTGGCAACACAAGGCAGGATCCATGGAGATGAAACGCCTCCTCGCCGCCGCCCTGCTCGTCGTGTTCACCGGCGGCTGCAGCGCCATGAAAGCCACGCCGTCGAGCAACGTGCGACCGCCGGCACCGGGCGTGCCCGCCAGCGCCGCCGACGTCAGCGGCATCTACCGCTCGATCCACCAGGGGGTGCTCCAGTTGCGGGCCGACGGCAGCTACGTGCTCATAGTGCCCGAGGGGCCGGGCGCGACATCGGGCACCTTCACCCTCAGCGCCGGCCGCCTGAGCGTGCGCTCCCCTGCGTGCGGCGCCGAGACTGGCGACTACGACGTGGCGGTGACGGGCGAGCAGGAGGCGGGCAAGGCGGTGCTGAACATCTCCGCCGTGCGTGACAGCTGCGAGGACCGCCGCAAGTACCTGACCATCGACCCCTGGGTCTACGCCAACTCCTGAGCCACCAAGGTGGCCAGGTCCGGGGCCGTCATGACCGGTTCCGGCTCGACCGGCAGGTCGTCCTCCGACGTGACGCCGGTGAAGACGAGCGCGAACGGCAGCCCCAGCCGTTTGGCCATCAGGCCGTCGGTGTCGGGCCGGTCACCCACCAGGAAACCCTCGTCGGCGGCGGCGCCGATACGGGCGCGCACGGCGTCGGCCATGGGCTGGTACGGCTTGCCCGCCACCTCCGGCGCCACGCCGCCGGCGGCGGCCACCGCCGCCAGCAAGGCCCCGCCGCCGGGGATCGGCCCGTCCGGCGTCGGGTAGGTGGTGTCGTCGTTCGTGCCGATCAGACGGGCGCCGCCCCGTAGCGCCTGGTACGCGGCGTTGAGACGCATGTAGTCGAACTCCTTGTGGAAGCCGACCATCACCGCGTCGGCCTCGCCTTCGTCGACCATCGTGACGCCCCGGGCGTCGAGCGCCTCTCGCACGCCGGCGCCGGCGCACACCAGGACGGTCGAACCCGGTTCCACCATGCTGGCGGCGGCCTGGGCCGACGTGACGATCTCGTCCGCTTCGACGGCGATGCCCATGCGCTCGAACTTGGAGAGCAGGTAGGCCACCGGCCGGCTGGAGTTGTTGGTCAGGAAAAGGATGGTGTTGCCGGCCTCGCGCAGGCGGGCGACCGCCTCCGGGACGCCAGGGATGACGTCGTCCGCCAACCACACCACACCGTCGAGGTCCAGGATCCAAACCACAGGCCGGTTGTACCCGCCCACAGGTCCTACGGGAAATCGAGCGCCATCCCGCCGCCTTGAGTCAGGCGTTCAGCGTGCGGGCGGTCGCCCGCCGGCCGGGCAGCTTTCTCACCTCGATGGCGTTCGGGAGCTGCTCCTTGATGGCCGTGTCGTGGGTGACGACCAGCACCTGGCGGAACCGGGCCCGCAGTCGTTCGAGGGCGAGGAGCATCCGGGTCTTTCGATCGTCGTCGAGGGGGCCGAACACCTCGTCGAGCACCAGGAGGCCGACCGCCCCGCCGGACTGGAACCGCACGTGCTCGCTCACCGCCACCCGCAGGGCGAGGTTGGCCAGGTCGGTCTCCGAACCGGAGAAGCGGCTCATGCCGTAGGTCCGGCCGGCGTCGAGGATCTTGATCTCGTAGGTGTCCGGGTCCACCTCGAGACGGTCGTACTCGCGGTCGGTGAGCTCGGCGAACAGCTCGGCGGCCTGGGCGGAGAGGCGAGGGCCGACCGAGGCGACAAGGGTGTTGCGGAAGGTGTTGAGCAGGTCGCCCAGGCGGGCCAGGTGGCGGGCCTCCTCACCCAGCTCGGCCAGAAGGTCGTGCTGCTCGGTGGCCTCGGCCAGCCGGCGGGCCTCGGCCTGGGCCCGCTCCCGGGCCTGGGTGGCGGCCACCGCCGACCTCTGGGCCTGGAGCGCGGCCGCCTCGGCCGCGGCCTGGAGCCGCACCCGTTCAGCCAAGGCGATGGTGAGCTGCTCCGTATGGAACCCGAGGCCGGCCACCTTGTCGCGTAAGGCCTCCAGGCGGCCCCGGCTCTCGGCCATCGCCGCCTTCTCCACGTCGAGCTCGGCGGTGACCGCCTGCCGGCGCTCCAGACGCCCATGGATGCGCTGGCACTCGTCCTTGGCCTGGCGCCGGCGCTCGACCTCTGCAGCCAGGGCGGGCCGCTCCCCGTCGGCGAGGGGCCGGCCCAGGGCGGCCTCTGCTGCGGCCAGCGCCGCCTCCGCCTCCTGGCGGCGGGCCACCCGCTTCTCGTGGGTGGCCCACTCCTCCTGGGCCCGCCGCAGCTCCTTGGCCACGGCGGCGGCGTGCTCGCTCTTGGTCGTTGCCGCCACCGCGGCCTGGCGGTGATCCAGCTCCAACTCGTTGAGCCGGGCCTCGATCTCGGCCAGTTCGGCGGCCCGGTGGGCCTGTACGGCCTCGAAGGCGTCGCCCAGAGCCTGACCGCACAGGGGACAGTCCCCCTCGCCGGTGAGCACCGAGGAGCGCTTGACCGCCTCCGCCGCCCGGTCGCGCTCCACCTTTGCGGCCTGGATGGTGGCGTTGACGGTGGCCAGCGCCACCTTGGCCGCCTCGGCCTGGGCCCGGGCCGTCTCCGCGCCGGCCTCGTCGGGCTCGCCCGGGGTGACGGGCAGCGGGACCTTGGCCAGCGCCGCCTGGGCGGCGACGACAGCCTCCACGAGGCGGAGCCGCTCCTCTGCCGCCTGCCAACCCTCGGCCTCGGGAACGAGGACCTTCAGCCGCTCGGCCGCCCGCTCGAGGTCGGCCTGCTCCTCGGTGAGCTTGGCCACCCACGCCGAGGCCTTTTCGTACTGCTCCCGCACGGCCTTGCCCTCGGCCACCAGGCGCTCGTGCTCCTGGCGGAGAACGTCGAGCTCTTGATGACGGGCGATGGCCTTCTCCACATCGGCACGGGCGACCACGGCCAGGGCCTCGTCGTCGGCCTTGCGGTCCTCGGCCTCGGCCGCCGCCGCCTCCGCCGCGGTGACCGCCTGGCGAACGGCATCGAGGTCGGGCAGCACGCTCCGCAGGCGCTGGAACTGCTCCTGGGTGGCCTTGGCGTCCTTGCGGGCCAGGTCGCGCGCCGAGTCGAGCGGGGTGATGCCGAGGAGTTGGAGGACCAGCTTGCGGCGCTCGCCCGGCGTCTGCTCGCTGAAAGCGGCGATCTGCTTCTGCTCGGCGAACACCGACGCCCGGAACGCAGCGTCGCTCATGCCCAGGATGGAGTGGACGTAACGGCTGGTGTCGCGCACCCCCTCGGCCACCTGCTGGCCGTTGGCGTGGGCCTCGGCCTTCACCTGCGAGTTGGCCCCGCTGATGGTGCGGCGCACGAGGTACAGGTGGCCCTCGTGCTCGAACTCCACCTCGGCGATGCACTCGGCGTTGACGCCGGCGGTGCGCACCTCGTCCATCTGGGTGCGGGATTTGCCGTAGAGGGCGAACCGGATGCTTTCGATGAGCGCCGACTTTCCGGCCCCGTTCATCCCGTAGACACCCACCAACCCGGGCGGGATCTCCAGCTCGAGGTCGTCCTCGTAGACCCGGTAGTTGCGCAGGTGGATGCGGGTGACGCGCATAGCTAGTCCAAAGCCTCTTCCACTGCGCGGGCCAGGTACTCGTCGCCCTTGGTGCGGATGCGGTCGCGGTCGAAGCCGACCAGATCCTGGCCCTGGACGTAGTTGGCCCACTGCGTGGGCAAGGAGGCCAGGTCGGGAAGCTCCACCTTGGTGGACGTGCCGGCGAAGTCGGCATGGAGCTGGAGGTGCAGGGCGTGACCCGACGCCGCCCGCACCTCCTCCATGTCGAGCATGCGGTAGGCCTCGGGGTCGACCCCTTCGAGGAACAGGCGGACGACGGCGCCGGCCGGCACCGCCGACACCCGCTCGAGGACCCGCTCCTGCACCTCGGCGGGCGACAACCCGAGGGCGTGGACGGCGGGCAAGGTCAGCAGAGGGCGCTGGGCGCTCAACGGGATGTGGGCGATGTGGCCCGAGTCGGTGTCGAGCAGGACGATGCCCTTGGCGATCTCGGGGTCATCCGCGTAGGAGAAGGTGTCGGTGGAGCCGGCGTACCAGATGCCGTTGTCCACCTTGGTGTGGAAGTGGTAGTGCCCGAGGAGGGCCAGGTCGGCCGAGGACTTGAGCAGGCCGGCGTCAACCTCGATCTCGTTGATGTCGGAGTGATGGGGCTCCACCTGGGGCACCCGGGGATGGGTGAGCAGCAGGTTGGTGGCGTCGGACGACCGGCTCAGGCGGGCCTCGGCCAAGGCGTCGAGCGTGGCGTCGACGGTCAGCATCTGGGGTACGGCGTGCACCACGAGCCCGGGGAAGGTGAAGCGCTCGTAGGCCATGCGGTGGGCGAAGTGGAACTCGGGGAACAGGTCGGCCAGGGCCGAATAGGGGCTGCCGGTGCCCGGCAGCCGGGGTGTGTCGTGATTGCCGGTGATGAGCACCAGCGGTGTGCCGTGCTCACGGATGCGCACCAGCGCCCGCTGGGCGATGCGGTAGGACCGGTAGGTGGGACGGGGGTGGTCGAAGATGTCGCCCAGCCACACCAGGAGGTCGGGCGACTGGGCCAGCGCCAGCTCGACCGCCCGGGTGAACGACTCCTCGAAGTCGACCTCACGCTGGTTGAAGCCCTGCTCGGTGGTGTACGAGTAGTACGAGCGGCCGAGGTGGGCGTCGCCGAGGGCTGCGACTCTCATCAGTCGACCATCGCCGAGACGTTGGCGGCGACGGCGGGGCGGGGCGCCGGCGCCGGCGGGCAGGCACGAACCACGTCGGCCCACAGATGGATCTTCGCCGGCACCGCGAACGGGGCGTCGAGGTTGGCCAGCAGGCACTCGCCGGGCATGAGGGTCTGGATCTCGGGCCCGAGCGCGGCGATGTCCTGCTTCGACGACGAGCGCAGGATCGTTCGGTCCTTCTCATCCGCCAGGCCCAGGATGAAGAAGGTGTTGAACTGGCTCAGCAGCTCGCCGTCGAGCAGCTTCGGCTGCTGGGTCACCGCGCACAGGCCGACCTTGAACTTGCGGCCCTCGCGTGCCACCCGGGGGAACACGTTGGACTCACGGTCCTTGCTCGCCGCCAGCACCCGCTGCGCCTCCTCCAGCACGATGGCCACGACCGGCAGCCGCTCGTGGGCCTCCGGCTCCTCCAGGTAGGCGTTGGACCACTCCTCCAGCACCTTGCGGGTCAGGAACGACGCCACCAGCAGCTCCTCGGTGGAGCCGAGTCCACTCACGTCGACCAGCACGACCCGGCCTTCGCGAAGGTCGCGCAGGACGGCGGCACCCACGGACACGTGGGCGTCGGCGGCGATGCAGGGCAGCTCGACGATGCGCCGGGCCCGCCGGTGCAGGACCTGGAGGGTGTTCATGGCCACCCGCCCGTTCAGCTCGACGTCGCGCAGGCCGGCCAGGTCCTCGACCTGGGCGAACGCCACCAGCCACGACAGGCCGTCGCCGCCGAACTTCTTCTCCAGCTCGTAGAGGGCCTCCTCCTGGGGTCGGGTCCAGTCGTAGGCGGTGCGGAGGTCGTCGATGGTCAGCTCGGACAGGCCGACCCGCAGCGACGACGTGTTGGCCAGGGGCCGGGCTGCGTAGGTGCGCAGCCGCTCCCCCGCCCACGGGTGGCGGGCCAGCTGGGTGCGGTACTCGCCGTGGGGGTCGACGAGCAGCAGGCCGTAACGGCCGGAGGAGCGGAGCACCCCGCCGGCCAGCACCATCATCAGGTTCGACTTGCCCATGCCGGTGGTGGCGAAGATGCCGACGTGGCTGGCCAGGCTGCGGCCGGCGATGCCGACCTCGAAGTCGACCTCGGCCTCGCCGCTGCGCA
>Ga0247713_1000689_pt1 | contig 19141 bp, 13 predicted proteins | sample 21E_NmetaG_FD_189936 | JGI IMG/M metagenome (GOLD analysis project Ga0247713, IMG submission 189936) | Soil microbial communities from hillslope of Landscape Evolution Observatory, University of Arizona, Oracle, AZ, United States - 2-1-E_N | ecosystem: Engineered > Artificial ecosystem >... | reverse complement strand
CGAAGAGGACGGCGAGGTGCCGCTCGGAGTCGAAGAACCGCCGCTGCCCCGGCGTCGCGCCGGACCCCGGCCCGCCGTGGAAGTAGAGGACGGGCAGCCCGCGCGGATTCCCGCAGCACTCCCAGTACACGCGGTGCCCGTCGCCGACGTCGAGCATCCCAGTCGCGAACCGGTCCACGCGCGCATCTTCTCGTACGCTGCCGCGATGCCGCCGTACCGCCTCGTCCTCGACTGGGACGGCACCGTCACCGAGACCGACTCGCTCCACATGGTGCTGCTCGAGTTCGGCGACCGCGGCGTCTACGACCGGGTCGAGCGGGAGCTCGGGCGCAGCCTGACGCTGCACGAGGTGATCGCCGCCGAGTTCGAGACGGTGACGGCGCCGCTCGACGAGGTCGTCGCCTGGTGCGTCGAGCACGTCCGCGTCCGGCCCGGCTTCCACGAGCTCGTCGCCGCGCACCTGCCGCTGATCCTGTCGAGCGGGTTCCACGAGCTGATCGAGCCGATCCTCGAGCGCGAAGGCGTCGAGGCCGAGGTGCTCGCGAACCGGCTCGATCCTCGGTCGGACGGGTGGCGCGCGCGCTTCCGCGACGAGGCGGCGTGCGCGACCTGCTCGGAGGCGTGCAAGCGCGCGTCGCTGCCGCCGGGGCCGATCGCGTACGCGGGGGACGGCGCCTCCGACCACTGCGCGGCGCTCGCCGCCGACCGCGTCTTCGCCCGCGACGGGCTCGCCCGCTGGCTCGAGCGCCGCGGCGCGCCGTTCGAGCCGTTCGCCGATCTCCACGACGTCGCGCGGGCGCTCGCCGCGGATCGAGTCGCAGGGTCCTAGCGCGAACGTCGCTCCGGCCTATTGACCGGCGCGGCCTGCCGTCACTAATGTCCCGGGCCGGTCTGCGGGGTCCGACCGGGTGGTTCCACAACGAAAGGGAAGCAGGAATGGTGACGAAGCGCATCACGCGCGCCCTCATGGGCATGCTCACGGTGGCCGGAACCGCGGTCTTGCTGGTTGCTCCGTCCGCGACGGCCGCGCCGGCGTCCGGGAGCACCGTGACGAACACGACGATCCGCATCTGGTCGGATCGCGACCGCAAGCCCGCCGTCGAGCGCGTGGCAGCCGCCTGGGCGGCGTCCCGCGGGGTGACGGTCGAGGTCGTGGAGAAGGACTTCGGCAAGATCCGCGACGACCTGAAGACGGTGCAGGCGGCGACGGCGCCCGACGTGATCGTCGGCGCGCACGACTGGACGGGCGAGCTCGCGGCGGACGGGTCGGTGGTTCCGATCATCCCGCGCGCGGCCGTCAGCAAGCAGTTCCCGGGTTACGCGCTCGACGCGTTCTCGTACGGGACGTCGGTCAAGCGCCTCTACGGCGCCCCGGTCGCGCTCGAGAACATCGGGCTCGTCGTCAACACGAAGCTCGCCAAGGTGCCGACCGACTTCGCGAGCCTGCAGAAGCAGGCGCTCGCGTTCAAGCGGAAGAAGGCGGGGAACCTCGCGATCGCCGTGCCGCAGGGCGCGAACGGCGACGCGTACCACATGTACCCGTTCTTCTCGGGCCTCTGCGGCTACGTGTTCGGGACGAACAAGAGCGGCACGCTCAACCCGAAGAACATCGGCCTGCGCTCGCCGAGGTTCCTGGCGAACACGCCGATCATCGACGGCTGGAACAAGACCGGCCTCGTCAACTCGAAGGTCGACTACGGGACGGCCAAGGACGCGTTCCTGAAGGGGAAGGCCGCCTTCTGGATCACGGGCCCGTGGGAGTCGGACACGCTCAAGCAGAGCGGGATCTCCTTCCGGATCGTCCAGGTGCCGGCGATCAAGTGCAAGTCGGTGCCGTTCCTCGGCGTCCAGGGCTTCATGGTCACGAAGTTCGCCAAGCAGCACGGCGTCGAGACGTTCGCCAAGAACCTCGTCGGCGACTACATGATGAGCGCCTCCGCCCAGCGGTCGCTGGCGGCGGCGAACGGCCGCTACCCGGCGAACACGACCGCCGGCAAGCAGGTCTCGGACCGCGTGCTGCAGCAGTTCGGTGCCGCGGGCACCGGCGGCGTGCCGATGCCGAACATCCCGCAGATGGCGGCGGTGTGGTCGGAGCTCGGCGGCGCGTGGGTGAAGTCGACCAAGGGCGCCGGGGCGACCAAGGCCCGGCCCGCCTTCACGACCGCTGCACGCAACATCGCAGCCAAGATCGGCTAGTCCGATCGACCCGACGGAGCGGGCGCCCGGCCTGACCGGGCGCCCGCCCTCGTCTCCGGCGAGGATCGCGCGATGAGCGCGACCGTCGCCCCCGGCGAGCCGCCCGCACGCCGCAGCGCGTCGACGGTCGCGTGGTCGCTGCCGGCGCGCGCGATCGCGACGTTCTCCGGCACGCCGGGCCTCGTCCTGAAGCTCGTCCTCCTCGGGCTGCTCAACGCCCTCTCGCTGTGGGCGGCGACGATCCTCGCCCGCGACGGCCACTGGGTCGCCGTCGGCGTGCTCGCGGCGGTGACGCTCGCGGTCGACGCGATCTACCTCTCGTCGCGGCGCGCGGTCCCGCTCAAGTTCCTGATCCCGGGGACGCTCTTCCTCGTGGCGTTCCAGCTCGTCCCGATCGCGTACAACGTCAACATCGCCTTCACCAACTGGTCGACCGGCCACCAGCTGACGAAGGTCGAGGCGATCGACGGGATCAAGCGCAACTCGCTCGCGCCGCCGGAGGACGGCCGCACCTACACGATGGCGGCGGCGCGCGACGCCGACGGCGAGCTCGTGCTCGTGCTCGTCGACGAGGCGACCGGCGACCCGTTCGTGGGGACGCGCGACGGCCTGCGGCCGCTGCCGGAGGGCTCCGTCGCGCTCGACGAGATGGGGCTCGTCCAGCGCGCGGAGGGGTACCGGCTGCTGCGCGGGCAGGAGCTCGTCGCCGCCGACCCCGCCCTGCAGTCGTACGTCGTCCCGACCGGCGACGCGGCGATCCGCCCGGAGGGGCTGGAGCTCGCGGTCGAGCTCGCGCCGACGCTCGTCTACGACGCAGAGGCGGACACGTTCACGCGCAAGGAGAACGGCGTCGTCTTCCGCGACAACGGCCGCGGCTCGTTCGTCGCGGCCTCCGGCGAGGAGCTCGAGCCGGGGTGGCGGACGAACGTCGGCGCGCACAACTTCCGCCGCGTCGCGGCCGACCCGCTGATCCGCGCGCCGTTCGTGCGCGTCTTCATCTGGACGATCGCCTTCGCGACGCTGACGGTGCTGCTCTCGTTCGCGCTCGGCCTCTTCCTCGCGATCGCGCTCGACCGGAAGGGGATGCGGTTCCTCCGCACCTACCGGTCGCTGCTCGTGATCCCGTACGCCGTCCCGGCGTTCCTCTCGCTGCTCGTCTGGCAGGGGCTCCTGAACGACGACTTCGGCGTCGTCAACCGCGTCCTCCACCTCGACGTGCCGTGGCTCTTCGACGCGAACTGGGCCAAGGCGTCGATCGTCCTCGTCAGCCTCTGGCTCACGTTCCCGTACTTCTTCCTGATCTCGCTGGGCGCGCTCCAGTCGATCCCGGCGGAGCTCGTCGAGGCCGCGCGCGTCGACGGCGCCGGGCCGCTGCAGGTCTTCCGGAAGATCACGCTGCCGCTGCTGCTGATCGCGGTCGCGCCGCTCCTGATCGCGTCGTTCGCCTTCAACTTCAACAACTTCGGGAACATCTACTTCCTCACGGGAGGCGGGCCCGCGTCGAACGACCAGGACGTCGCGGGCGCCACGGACATCCTCATCAGCTACACGTACAAGCTCGCGTTCGAGGCGGGGAAGGGCCAGGACTTCGGCCTCGCGAGCGCGATCTCGATCGCGATCTTCTTCATCGTCGGGACGATCTCCGTCGTCTCGTTCTGGCGCACCCGAGCACTGGAGAACGTCCGATGACCAGCGTCCACCACGCCGCCGACGAGGTCGCCCTCGCGACGCCGCGCACCGCTCGCCGCCGCCCGCGCGTCCCCGGCGCGACGGGGAACTGGTGGCGTCACCTCGTCGCGATCGCGGCGATCGCGTTCGCGCTCTTCCCCGTCGCGTACATCCTCTCCGCGTCGGTCAACGCCGACCAGTCGCTGAGCGGCGCGTCGCTGATCCCGCGCGACGTCACGCTGGACAACTTCCGCGTGATCCTCTCGGGGGAGGTGACGACGACGGGCGGGACGTCGCAGACGCCGTACCTCCGCTGGTACGCGAACACGATGATCGTCGCCGGCCTCACCGCGCTGTTCACGATCCTGCTCGGCGCGCTCGCGGCCTACGCGTTCAGCCGCTTCCGCTTCCGCGGCCGGCGGCTCGGGCTCCTGTTCCTGCTGCTGATCCAGATGTTCCCGCAGTTCCTCGCGCTCGTCGCGATCTACCTGATCGTGCTGCGGGCGGGGGACGTGTTCCCGGTGCTCGGGCTGAACACGCTGACGGCGCTGATCGTCGTCTACCTCGGCGGCGCGCTCGGGCTGAACGTCTGGCTGATGAAGGGCTTCTTCGACACGATCCCGGCGGAGCTCGACGAGTCGGCGCGCGTCGACGGCGCGACGCCCGCGCAGGTCTTCTGGGGCGTCGTCCTCCCGCTCGCCGCGCCCGTGCTCGCGGTGATCGGCCTCATCTCGTTCGTGACGACGCTGAACGAGTTCGTGATCGCGAGCGTGCTGCTCCAGACGACGGAGCACTTCACGCTCCCCGTCGGGATGCGCGGGTTCATCGACAAGGAGTACGCGGAGCGGTGGGGGCCGTTCGCGGCCGGCGTCATGCTCGCGGCCGTCCCGGCGGCGCTCCTCTTCGCGTTCCTGCAGAAGTTCATCGTGCAGGGCCTGACGCAGGGCTCCGTCAAGGGATGAGCGCGCCCGTCGCCGAGGCGCCGACGGCGACGGCGCTCGACCTGCCGCACCACGACGGCTCCGACGCGTACGTGCTCGAGCGGCCGGACGGCCTCGGCGGCGAGGCGGTCGTGCGGCTGCGGCTGCCGCGCGCGACGCCGCTCGACACGGTCGCGCTCCGCTACGTCCACGACGGCGAGGCGCGCGTCGTCGTCGCCGAGCCCGACGAGGAGGACGAGCGCGAGACGTGGTGGCGCGCGCGGTTCCCGGTCGAGAACCCGGCGGTGCGCTACCGCTGGCTGCTCGCCGGCGACGGGCTCGGGTACGCGTGGCTGAACGGGACCGGGCTCGTGCGGCACGACGTCCCCGACGCCGACGACTTCGTCCTCTCGCTCGCGGCGGGCGGGCCGGACTGGCACCTCGACGGCGTCGTCTACGAGATCTTCCCCGACCGGTTCGCGCGTGGCGGCGTCGCGCACGACCCGCCGGAGTGGGCGGTGCCGCGGGAGTGGGACGAGCTGCCGACCGGACGCGGCCGCGAGACGCCGTACGAGTGGTTCGGCGGCGACCTCCGCGGCGTCGAGCAGCGGCTCGACCACGTCGCCGGCCTCGGCGCGACGGCGCTCTACCTGACGCCGGTCTTCCCGGCCGGGAGCACGCACCGCTACGACGCGGTGTCGTTCGACCGCGTCGACCCGCTGCTCGGCGGGGACGACGCGCTGCGCTCCCTCGCCGACGCGGCGCGCGCCCGCGGGATGCGCCTCGTGTCCGACCTGACGACGAACCACGTCGGGAGCGGCCACGACTGGTTCCGCGCCGCGGGCGCGTCGGCGGACGCGGTCGAGCGCTCGTTCTTCTTCTTCGACGGCTCCGTCCGGCACGGCTACGAGACGTGGCTCGGCGTCCGCTCGCTCCCGAAGCTCGACTGGCGCTCGCCGGAGCTGCGGGAGCGGATGCTCGCCGTCGTCGCGCGGCGGCTCGGCGTCGACCTCGACGGGTGGCGGATCGACGTCGCGAACATGACCGGCCGCCGCGGCGCGCTCGACGTGAACGCCGAGGTCGCCGCCGCCGTCTGCGCCGCCGCGGGGGACGCGGTCGTCGTCGCCGAGCACGCGCACGACTTCCGCGGCGACCTCCTCGGCGGCGGCTGGACGGGGACGATGAACTACGCCGGCTTCATGCGCCCCGCGTGGGGCTGGCTGCGGCGCGACGACCTGCCGGAGGGGCTGAAGCGCGGCTTCTGGGCGATGCCGATCGGCGTCCCGCACCTCGACGGCGCGGCCGCGGTCGCGACGATGCGCGCCTTCCGCGCCGGCGTGCCGTGGGAGTCGACGCTCCACTCGTGGACGCTGCTCGACAGCCACGACACGGCGCGGTTCCGCACCGTCGCCGGCTCGCGCGCCGCGCAGCTCGCCGGCGTCGGGCTCCAGATGACGACGCCGGGCGTGCCGATGGTCTTCGCCGGCGACGAGCTCGGGCTCGAGGGCGAGTGGGGGGAGGACGCGCGGCGGACGATGCCGTGGGATCGCCCCGATGCCTGGGACCGCGAGCTCCTCGACGCGTACCGGCGGCTGATCGCGCTGCGGCGGTCGAGCCGCGCGCTCGCGCGCGGTGGGATCCGCTACGCGGCGGTCGGCGCCGACGCGATCGCGTACCTGCGCGAGACGCCGGGCGAACGGGTGCTCTGCCTCGCGAGCCGCGCGCCGCACGAGCCGGTACGGCTCCCGCTCGCCGCGCTCGGCTGTGCGGAGCTCGAGACGCTCTACGGCGCGGACGCGGTCCTCGCCGACGGAACTGCCCTCTTGCCGGCGGAGGGGCCGGCCTTTCACGCATGGAGGTTGAGCGATGGCTGAGGTGTCCTTCGCCGAGGTGGACAAGGTCTACGAGAACGGCGTGCAGGCGGTGTTCGACCTGTCGCTCGACGTCCGCGACGGCGAGTTCCTCGTCCTCGTCGGCCCGTCGGGGTGCGGGAAGACGACGGCGCTGCGGATGGTCGCGGGGCTCGAGGAGATCTCCGACGGCACCGTCTCGATCGGCGGCGCCGTCGTGAACGAGATGACGCCGAAGGAGCGCGACGTGGCGATGGTGTTCCAGAACTACGCGCTCTACCCGCACCTGTCGGTCGCGGACAACATCGCGTTCGGGCTGCGCCTGCGCAAGACGCCGAAGCAGGTGATCGCCGACCGCGTCGAGTGGGCCGCGAAGCTGCTCGACCTGACGCCGTACCTGTCGCGCCGGCCGAAGGAGCTGTCGGGCGGGCAGCGGCAGCGCGTGGCGATGGGCCGCGCGATCGTCCGCCACCCGCAGGCGTTCCTGATGGACGAGCCGCTCTCGAACCTCGACGCGAAGCTGCGCGTGCAGATGCGCGCGGACATCGCGAAGCTGCAGCGCGAGCTCGGGACGACGACGATCTACGTCACGCACGACCAGGTCGAGGCGATGACGATGGGCGACCGCGTCGCGGTGATGAGCGGCGGCGTCCTGCAGCAGGTCGACACGCCCCGGCGCCTGTTCGAGGAGCCGGCGAACCTGTTCGTCGCCGGCTTCATCGGCACGCCGCCGATGAACCTGTTCGCCGCGACGCTGCACGCGTCGAACGGGACGGTCGAGGTCCACCTCGGCGGCCAGCGGTTGCCCCTCGCGGACGAGGCGCTCGCGCGCTACCCCGGGTGCCGCGCCGCCGGCGGCCGCGACGTCGTCGTCGGGATCCGCAGCGGCGACCTGTACGCCGCGCGCGAGCGGCCGGACCTGCCGACGCTCGACGCGGAGGTCGAGCTGGTCGAGGTGCTGGGCTCGGACTCGATGGTCTACCTCCGCCTCGACGCCTTCCACGTGCGGACGGAGGAGCAGGACGAGGAGGACGTCGCGGCGGAGAGCGACGCCGGGGTCACGGCCGCGCGGCCGAATCTCGTCGCCTCGTTCCCGACGCGCGTCGCGCCCGAGCTGCACGAGCGCGTGCCCGTCGCGGTCGACGTCGCGCGGCTCCACTTCTTCGACGGGGAGTCGGGTGCGCCGCTTCGCTAGCGCGCTTCCGGCCCTCGCCGCCCTCGCCGCAGCCCTTCCCGCCGCCGCCGCGCTCCCCGCGGAGCGCCCGGCGCCGCCGGGCGGCGCGGCGCTGCAGGAGCTCGCGCGGCCGCCCGTCCACGGGCCGCTCGCCTCCGAGCGGCTCTACTTCGTCGTCACCGACCGGTACCGGAACGGCGACCCGTCGAACGACCGCGGCGGGGTCGCCGGCGGCCGCGGCGTCACCGGGTTCGACCCGGCCGACATCGGCTGGTTCCACGGCGGCGACTTCCGCGGCCTGCGCGGCGACTGCGACGACCCGGAGGAGGGGCTCGCGCGCATCCGCGACCTCGGCTTCACCGGCGTCTGGGTGACGCCGCCGGTGAAGCAGCGGTTCGTCCAGGGCGACAGCGCCGCCTACCACGGCTACTGGGGCCTCGACTTCACGACCGTCGACCCGCACCTCGGAACCGAGGCGGACTTCGCCGCCTTCGTCGAGTGCGCGCACCGGCTCGGGCTGAAGGTGTACCTCGACGTCGTCGTCAACCACACCGCCGACGTGATCCAGCCGAGCGGCGGGACGGCATTCGTCGAGCCGTCGCGCGTGCCGTACCGCGACTGCCGCGGTCGCGCGTTCGACCCCGCGCGCTACGCGGGCGGGACGACCTTCCCCTGTCTGTCGGCCGGCCGGATGCCGCGCGTCCCCGTCGTCTTCGGGCCGGAGCGCGACCTGAAGCGGCCGGCGTGGCTGAACGACGTGACGCGGTACCACAACCGCGGCGACATCCACTGGGACTCGTGCAGCGAGCTCTGCTTCGAGCAGGGCGACTTCTACGGGCTCGACGACCTCTTCACCGAGCAGCCGGCGGTCGTGCGCGGCCTCGCGGACGTCCATGCGAGCTGGATCACGAGGTTCCGCGTCGACGGGTTCCGCGTCGACACCGCGAAGCACGTCGACCGCGCGTTCTTCCGCGTCTGGGTGCCGCGCGTCCTCGCCGCGGCGCGCGCCGCCGGCGTCCCCGACTTCCAGATCTTCGGCGAGGCGTGGATCGGGAGCGCCGTCGACCTGGCGGCGTTCACGCACGAGCGCAGGCTTCGCGACGTGCTCGACTTCCCGTTCCAGGACGCCGCGGTCGGCTTCGCCGCGGCGAGCGTGAACGCGCGCGCGGTGTCGCAGCGGCTCCACGACGACGACTACTTCGCCGACGCGTCGGGCCGCGCGCACGCGCCGCCGACGTTCCTCGGCAACCACGACATGGGACGGGCGGGGCGGCTGATCGCCGACCGCTCCGGCGCGCAGGGCGACGCGCTGCTGCGCCGCGTCCGCCTCGGCCACGGGCTCCTCTACCTCCTGCGCGGCGCGCCGGTCGTCTACTACGGCGACGAGGTCGGGATCATGGGCACCGGCGGCGACAAGCAGGCGCGGCAGGACATGTTCCCGACGGGCGTGGCGCAGTGGCGGACGGATCCGCGCGTCGGCGCGCCGCCGATCGGGACGGGGTCGTCGTTCGACGTCGCCTCGCACCCGATCGCCGAGCACCTGCGGCGCCTCGCCGCGTTGCGCCGCGAGCATCCGGCGCTCGCGACCGGAGCGACGGCGGTTCGCCACGCGCAGGAGCGCGTGCTCGCCGTCAGCCGCTTCGACGACGGCGCGCGGCGGGAGTACGTCGCCGCCTTCAACGCCGGGACGGCAACGGCACGCGTCACCGTCGCGACCGCGACGCCGGCGGCTGCGTGGACGCCGCTCCTCGGGGCCGCGGGCGGCGCGCGGAGCGGCGGCGACGGGCGGCTCGCGCTGACGCTGCCGCCGCTGACGGCGGTGCTCCTCCGCGCGGACGCCGACCTCCCCGCGCGGCGGCCGGCCGCTCCCGCGCTCGCCGTCGCCGCCGACGACCTGACCGAGACGTGGCGCGTGAGCGCGCGCGTCGGCGCGGCCGGCCCCGTCACCGTCGGCTTCGGCGTCCTCCGCGCCGGCTCGACGCGGTGGACGCGCCTCGCGGTCGACGACTCGCCGCCGTACCGGGCGTTCCTCGACCCGCGCCGCTTCCGGCGCAACGAGCGCGTCCACCTCGTCGCGGTCGTCCGCGGCCTCGACGGAACGACCGCCGTCTCGCGGGTCGTGCCGTTCGCCGTCCGGCGCCATTGACTCGCCCTCGCGCCCGTACTAGCGTCGGCGCGTTCACGGGGATCCACGGGTCGAGGGGAGAGACGATGGCAAGGGTCGCGCTCGCGGCCGCGCTCGCCGCGCTGCTGCTGTTGCTGGTTCCGTCCGCGCTGGGGTCGCACACGGCCGCGCCGGCGTCCGTGGGGATCGCCGGGAACTTCCAGTGGGCGCTCGGCTGCCCCGACTGGAACCCGCCGTGCCCGGCGACGCAGCTCGCGCACCAGGGCAACGGCGTCTGGCGCGGCGAGTGGACGGTTCCCACCGGGACGTGGCAGTACAAGGCGGCGCTGAACGGCGGCTGGGACGAGAGCTACGCGGGCACGCATCGCGCCGACGGCAACACGAGCCTCGTCGTCCCCGCGACCCGCACCGTCCGCTTCTACTACGACCACAAGACGCACGCCGTCATGGACAGCGTCATGGATCGGATCCCGGTGGCGGTCGGCTCGTTCCAGGACGAGCTCGGCTGCGGCGGCGACTGGGCGGAGGCGTGCCTGCGCACGCTGATGACCGACGCCGACGGCGACGGCACGTACGAGTTCTCGACGGCGTCGCTGCCGGCGGGCTCGTACGAGGCGAAGGTCGCGCTCGGCGAGAGCTGGGACGAGAACTACGGCGGCGGCAGCGGCCCGTTCGGAAACCACGCGTTCACTGTCGGCGCCGGCGCGCGCGTCACCTTCTCGTTCGTTTCCGCTACGAACTCGTTCTCCGTCGCGGTCGCAGGCGGCGAGCGGCGGCCGGCGCGCGACGGCGACGTCTGGTGGGACGGGCTCGGCCACGACAGCCGCGACACGCTCTACCGCGCGCCGGGCGGCGCGGTTCCGGCGGGCGACCGCGTGCTGCTCCGCTTCCGCACCTACCACGACGACGTCGAGGCGGTGACGCTGCGCACGTGGCACACCGGCCTCGGCGCCGAGCGACTCGTCGCGATGAAGCGCGTCGCCACGGACGTCTCCTGCTACGCGGAGCTCGCGTACGGGTGCGACTTCTGGCAGGCGGAGCTCGAGACGGGGCCGCTCGGGACGATCTACTACCGCTTCGTCGCGCGCGACGGCGGCTCGACCGCGTACTACGAGGACGAGGACGACGTCCGCGACGGCGGGTGGGGCGCCGCGTCGGCGTCGTCGGCGGACCGCGGCTGGGTGCTCACCGTCCACGACCCGGCGTTCCGGCCTGTTCCGTGGATGCGCGACGGCGTCGTCTACCAGATCTTCCCCGACCGGTTCCGCAACGGGAATCCCGCGAACGACCCGGCGAAGGGGCGCTTCGACGCGGTGCTGCGCTCGACCGACGCGCGGTACGCGTACCCGAACGGCGACGTCGCGGGCGGGAGCACGCCGGCGCTCGACCAGATCCTGCGGCTGCCGTGGGGCGCGAGCCCCGAGGGCGGCTGCCGCGCCTGGGCGGTCGCGGACGGTGAGTGCGCGCCGAGGTTCGGCTGGGCGCACGCCGGCCGCGAGGGGCCGCGCGGGCGCGACTACTACGGCGGCGACCTCGAGGGCGTAATCCAGAAGCTGCCGTACCTGAAGCAGCTCGGCGTCACCGTCCTCTACTTCAACCCGATCTTCGACGCCGGCTCGAACCACCGCTACGACACGCGCGACTACCGGCGCGTCGACCCGTACCTCGGCAGCGCGCAGGACTGGCGGAAGCTCGAGCGGCAGGCGCGGGCGCTCGGGATGCGGATCATCCTCGACGGCGTCTTCAACCACATGTCGTCCGACAGCCCGCTCTTCGACCGCTACCGGAACTGGCCGGGCGCCGGCGCGTGCGAGTCGGAGGCGTCGGAGTGGCGGCACTGGTTCCGCTTCCGGCAGCCGGCGGGCGCGCAGCCGGCGGCGTGCGCGCCGTACACGCGCGACGGCGCGAGCTACTACGACTCGTGGTTCGGGTTCGACTCGCTGCCGCAGCTCTCCGAGCACGCGGACGTGCGGGCGATGGTGCACGGCGCCGACGACTCGATCGCGCGGCGCTGGCTGCGCGACGGCGCGGCGGGGTGGCGCCTCGACGTGATGCAGGACAAGAGCGCGGCCTTCTGGGCCGAGTTCCGCGAGCGCGTGAAGGACGTCGACCCGGAGGCGATCATCGTCGGCGAGCTCTGGAAGAAGTTCGACGTGCTCCCGTTCGTGCACGGCGACACCGCGGACACGACGATGAACTACCGGTTCCGCGACGCGGTGCTCGGGCTCCTGTCGCCGCAGGCGTACGACTCGAAGGGCTTCCCCGGCGGCGGCGTCCAGCTCGCGCCGTCGACGGTGGTCGAGCGGCTCGAGTCGGTGCGCGAGGACTATCCGGACGCGGCGTACCTGACGCAGATGAACCTGCTCGACTCGCACGACACCGAGCGGGCGCTGTGGACGCTCACCCCCGGCGCGGCGCGGCCCGCCGACCGCGAGGCGAACGCGGCGAACGTCGCGGAGGGGAAGCGGCGGCTCGTCGCCGCGACGCTCCTGCAGATGGCGATGCCGGGGGCGCCGACGATCTACTACGGCAACGAGGTCGGGCTCACGGGCGCCGACGATCCGGACAACCGCCGCACGTACCCGTGGGCCGACGGCACCGCCACGCGCGCCGGCGACGCGCGGCGGCCCGACGCGGCGCTGCTGGCGGAGTTCCGCGAGCTCGCGGCGATGCGGGCGGCGCACCCGGTGCTCGCGCGCGGCGAGCTGACGTTCCTGCTGGCGGACGACGCCGCCGGAACGCTCGCCTTCGGCCGGAAGGCGGGCGACGACGCGGCGCTCGTCGCCGTGAACGCGAGCCGCGAGGCGCGCACGGTGGCGATCCCGGTCTCCGGCTACGTCCCGGACGGGACGCAGTTCGAGCGGATCGGCGGCAGCGGGACGGCCGCCGCGACCGCGTCCGCCGGAACCGTCGCGGTCGAGCTCCCGCCGCTCGCGGGTGTCGTCCTCGCCTCGCGCGGCGCGGACCTCACGGGCCCGGCGGCGCCCGCCGCCCTCACGGCCGCAGCGGACGGCCTGTCCGTCTCGCTCTCGTGGGCCGGCGTCGAGGGCGCGACCGGCTACGACCTGTACCGCAGCCCCGTCAGCGGCGGCGGGTACGTCAGGCTGAACGCCGCGCCGCTCGCGGCGACGTCGTTCGTCGACACGAGCGGGCTCCGCAGCGGCCAGCGCTACCACTACGTCGTCCGCGCGCTCGACGAGCACGGGAACGCGAGCGAGGCGTCGACCGAGGCGGCGGCGGTGCCGAGCCATCCGATCGGCTGGGCGAACCTCCAGTGGCCGCCGGAGCTCGTCTACACCGTCAGCGCGGTCTCGCGCACCGACACCGTCTACGGCCAGGTCTGGATCGACGGCGTCACCGCGGCGGCGGGTGCGACCCCGGGTCTGGCCGCGCAGCTGGGCTTCGGCACGGTCGGCAGCGACCCGCGCGGGTGGAGCACGTGGGAGGCGATGAGCTTCAACGTCGACGCCGGCAACAACGACGAGTTCATGGGCACGCTCCAGCCGACGGAGCCGGGCTCGTACGACTACGTCGTCCGCTACTCCACGGACGGGGGCGCGAGCTGGACCTACGCCGACCTGTGGGGGCCGTTCACGGGGCTCCCGCCGCGGCCTGGCCGGCTCACGGTCCACCCGCCCGGGGACACGACAGCGCCTGCGGCGCCGACGGGCCTCACCGCGACGAACGGCGGCCCGACGACGGTGCTCCTCGCGTGGGAGCCGGTCGCCGACGTCGACCTGCACCGGTACGACGTCTACCGGGCGACGGCGGCCGGCGGGCCGTACGTCCTCGCCGGCTCCGCGCCCGCCGGGACGCCGACGTTCGCGGACGGCGACCGCGCGACCGGCACGCGCTACTGGTACGTCGTCCGCGCCGTCGACACGTCGAACAACGCGTCGGGCCCGAGCAACGAGGCGAGCGCGGTGCCGGAGCGGCGCGAGGTGGCCGTGACGCTCGAGGTCGCGGTGCCGGCGCACACGCCGGCGGGCGCCGTCGTCCACGTGGCCGGGAACGTGCCGGAGCTGTGCGCGTGGTGCGACCCGCACACGGTCGCGCTGGCGCGCGGCGCCGACGGCAAGTGGCGGCGGACGATGACGTTCCTCGAGGGCGCGACGCTCGAGTTCAAGTACACGCTCGGCTCCTGGACGTACGTGGAGAAGGACGCCGCGTGCCAGGAGCTCGGCAACCGCCAGGTCCACGTCGCCGGCGACGCGTCGGGCGCGCAGCTCGTCACCGACGCGGTGGCGAACTGGCGCAACGTCGCGCCCTGCGGCAACTGATACCGGCGGGAGGGGCGGTACGGTCGCGCCGTGCCGCTCCTCCCGCTCCCCGACCCGTACGACTTCGACCTCTCCACGGAGCGGTACCGCGCGTGGGGCCCGGACCTCGCCACGCTCTGGCGCGACGGCGCGCTCCACCGCGTCGTCGGCGGCCGCGAGGTGCGGATCGCCGCGGCGCCGGGCGGCGTCGAGGTGGAGCCGCTCGATCCGCGGACGGAGCCGCACGTCCGGCACCTGCTCGGGCTCCCGTTCGACCTCGCTGCGTTCGGCGAGTTCGCCGCGGAGCACGAGGTGCTGGCGCCGCTCGCCGCGCGGCTGCGCGGCTTCCGGCCGCCGCTCGCGCCCGACGCGTTCGAGGCGCTCGTCACCTCCGTCACCGCGCAGCAGGTGTCGCTGTTCGCAGCGACCGCGATCCGCAACCGCCTCGTCGAGCGCTACGGCGACCGCGCGGAGCACGCGTACGCCTTCCCGGCGCCGGAGCGGCTCGCCGCGGCCTCGCCCGACGAGCTCGTCGCCCTCGGGTTCTCGCGGCGCAAGGCGGAGTACGTGGTCGGGCTCGCGCGCGCCGACCTCGACTACGCGGCGCTGTCGTCGCTCCCGGACGAGGAGGTGACGGCGCGGCTCGTGGCGGTGCGCGGCCTCGGCGTCTGGACGGCGGAGTGGTTCCTCGCGCGCCACCTCGCGCGACCGCGCGCGTGGCCGGCGGGCGACCTCGGCCTGCGCCGCGCCGCCGAGCGCTTCTGCGCCGGCGGGCGCCCGCTCCGCACCGCGGAGGTGCGTGAGCTGGGCGGCTGTTTCGCCCCGTACGAGAACCTGTCGGCGCAGTACCTGCTGCTGGCCCTCCGCGTCTGCTCGAGCACGACGCCGGCCGCGTCCTCCTCGCGGGCGCGTCAGAATCGAGACCCGTGAGGGTCCTCCTGTTGCACGCGTTCCCGTACGACGAGCGGATGTGGGAGCCGCAGCACGACGTCCTCGCGGGCTGGGACTGGATGGCGCCGAGCCTCTACGAGCTGCCGGGCGCGTCGGTGGAGGAGTGGGCGCGCGCGCTCCTCGAGCGGGTGCCGGACGAGATCGTCGCGGTCGGCGCGTCGATGGGCGGCTACCTCGCGCTCGAGCTCGCGCGGCAGGCGCCCGAGCGGGTCTGCGGGCTGCTCCTCGCCGGCTCGCGCGCGGGCGCGGACTCGCCGGAGCGGCGCGCGTTCCGCGACGAGACGATCCGCACGCTGCGCGAGCAGGGCGTCGACGCGTGGAACCCGGACGCGGCTCCCGGGTACGGGGCGGACGACTTCGTCCGGGCGACGCAGGCGCTCCGCGACCGCGCGGACGCGAGCGACGTCGTCGCGTCCTTCGCGGGGCCGTTCGTCCTCGTCGTCGGCGAGCACGACGAGCTGCTCGGGGTGGACGAGGCGCGCGCGATCGTCGAGACGGCGCCGGACGGGCGCCTCGAGGTCGTCCCCGGCGCCGGGCACATCGTCGGGCTCGACCAGCCGGGCCGCTTCAACGAGATCCTGCGGGAGTTCCTCTCCACGTGGACGTGACCGCGGACGAGCTGGCGGCGCGCCTCGGCGAGGTGGCGGTGCTCGACGTCCGGACGCCGGCGGAGTTCTCCGGCGAGCGCGGCTACCCGTGCGACCCACGTCAGGGGCGGATCCCCGGCGCGCGGAACCTCCCCGTCGACGAGCTCGTGGGGCGGCCGCCGGAGGAGGTGCGGGAGCTCGTCGGGCTGCGTGAGGGCGCCGAGGTCGTCGCGTACTGCCACGCCGGCTCGCGGTCGGCGATGGCCGCGGAGGCGCTCCGCGCAGCGGGCTACGCGGCGCGGAACTACGCCGGCTCCTGGCACGAGTGGTCGCGCCGCGACGACCTGCCGGCGGAGCGGTAGCGGCAAGTAACACAGTGTTACAAGCTGCCGCGGCCCGTCCGGGAGCGGCGGCCGCGAGCAAGTAACACAGTGTTACAAGCTCCCCGCGGCTACAGCTCGAGCGTCCCTTGCCGCGGCGGGGCGGCGTCGGGGCGGGCGACCTCGACGCCCGCCTCCTCGAGGACGTCGCGGAGCATCTCGGCGTTCGTCGCCGCCTGCGCGATCGTCTTGCCGTCGCGCTCGTTCCAGCGGTTGTTGTTGAAGAGGGCGTACGCCTCCTCCGACGCGGAGGCGAGCTCCCGCAGCGGCTCGACCCACTCCCGCAGCTCGTCCGCGTCGTACAGGTAGTCGAAGCGGTCCGAGGCGCTGCCGCCGCGCTTGTTCCAGGTCGCCGCGTTGCGCCCGTGGAAGCGGACGTACGCGACCGGCCCGGTCGCGGCGACGACCGTCGGGACGAGGTTCTTCGCCTCCGTCTTCGGCGCGTCGACCGTGACGTAGCCGAGGCCGCGCTCCTCGAGGAAGGAGAGCGTCGCCGCGCGGTTCTCCTCCTGGAGCCACGACCGGTGCCGGAACTCGACGAGCAGCCGGTCGCCGCCCGCCTGCTCGCGGCACCACTCGAGGTACTCGAGCGACCGGTCCTTGAACACGACGTAGGACGGGAACTGGAAGAGGATGCCGCCGAGCTTCCCCGCCGCGCGCAGCGGCTCGAGCGCCGCGAGGAACCGGCGGAACACCTCCGCCCGCAGCTCGCGCGGCGGCCGGTCGACGCGGCCGCGCTCGTCCACGGGGGCCTCTGCCCGGATGTCCTCCGGCAGCACCTCGACCTTCACGGGGTGCCGCGTCAGCATCCCGAAAGCCTTCACGTGCATGACGAAGCCGTCCGGCACGCGCTCCGCCCACCGCGCCACCATCGCCTCGTCGGGGAGCCGGTAGTACGTCGAGTCGACCTCGACCGTGTCGAAGTGCCGCGCGTACCAGGCGAGCCGCTCCCCCGCCGGCAGCCCCTTCGGGTACCAGTGCCTCGACAGCGCCTCGTCGGCCCACGAGCAGGTGCCGATGCGGACCGCCGCCACCCGCTCACCCTACAATCGCGCGGATGGACTCCCGGCCCGTCGGCGTCTTCGACTCGGGCATGGGCGGGCTCACCGTCCTGCACGAGTGCCTCGTGACGATGCCGCACGAGGACTTCGTCTACCTCGGCGACGCCGCCCGCCTCCCGTACGGCCCGCGCCCGCTCGCGGAGCTCCGCCGGTTCTCGCGCGAGATCGCCGGCTTCCTCGCCGCCGAAGGCGTGAAGCTGATCGTCGCGGCGTGCAACTCCGCGACGTCCGCGGCGCTGCCGGCGCTGCAGGAGGAGCTGGACGTCCCCGTCGTCGGGGTGCTCACGCCAGAGGCGCACGCGGCGGTGCAGGCGACGCGGAACCGGCGGATCGGCCTCCTCGCCACCGAGGCGACGGTCGCCGCCGGACGCTACGAGGAGCTCGTGCGCACGCTCGACGCCGGCGTGCGGCTCCACGCCGTCGCCTGCCCGAAGCTCGTCCCGCTGATCGAGAGCGACGACCCGTTCGGGGAGGCGACGGTCGGCGCGGTGCGCGAGTACGCCGAGCCGCTCAAGCGGGCCGGCGTCGACACCGTCGTCCTCGGCTGCACGCACTACCCGCTGATCCGGCCGATCCTCCAGCGCGTCTTCGGCCGCGACGTCGCGCTCGTCTTCTCGGCGGAGGAGACCGCGCGCGAGGTGGCGGAGACGCTGGCGCGGAAGGGGATCGAGAACGACCCGCGCCGCGAGGGGTCGTATCGGTTCCTCACCACCGGCGACCCGGAGCAGTTCCGCTCGATGGGGGCGCCGTTCCTCCAGCTGCCGATCGCGACGGTCGAGCACGTGGCCGTCGCGCGCCTCGAGGCGGCCGCCGCGTGAGCCGCTCCGACGGCCGCCGCGCCGACCAGCTCCGCCCGCTGGAGCTCGACACGGCGTTCCTCGAGCAGCCGCACGGCGTCTGCCTGTTCAGCCAGGGCAAGACGCGCGTCCTCTGCACGGCGACGATCCAGGAGGGCGTGCCGCGGTGGCTGTACGGCAAGGGTCGCGGGTGGATGACCGCGGAGTACTCGCTGCTGCCGGCGTCCACGGGCGAGCGCACCGACCGCGAGGCCTCGCGCGGGAAGCAGGGCGGCCGGACGATCGAGATCCAGCGCCTGATCGGCCGCGCGCTCCGCTCGGTCGTCGACTTCGACGCCCTCGGCGAGCGGACGCTCTGGCTCGACTGCGACGTCCTCCAGGCGGACGGCGGCACGCGGTGCGCGGCGATCTCGGGAGCGTACGTCGCGGCCCGGCGCGCGCTCGACTCGTTCGGCCTCGGCCGCGCGATGGGCGGCGCCGTCGCGGCCGTCTCGGTGGGGATCGTCGACGGCACGCCGCTCCTCGACCTCGACTACTCCGAGGACTCGACCGCGGAGGTGGACATGAACGTCGTGATGACGGCGGACGGGCGCCTCGTGGAGGTGCAGGCGACGGCGGAGCAGCAGCCGTTCTCGCGCGAGACGCTCGACGAGCTGCTCGCGCTCGCCGCGGGCGGGATCGAGGAGATCGGCCGCGCGCAGGAGGCCGCGGTCGCCGATGCCTGAGGTCGGCTGGGACGACGTCACCCTCAGGCTCGCCGTCGCCGCGGTCCTCGGCGGTGCGATCGGCCTCGAGCGGGAGCTGCGGGAGCGCGAGGCGGGACTGCGGACGCACCTGCTCGTCGCCGTCGGCGCCGCCGTCTTCACCCTCGTCTCGGCGTACGGGTTCGACGAGTTCCGCTACGGGTTCGAGAGCGGGATCACGCTGGACCCGACGCGGATCGCGGCGCAGATCGTGACCGGGATCGGCTTCCTCGGCGCGGGCGCGATCATCCGGCAGGGGCTGTCGGTGCGGGGGCTGACGACGGCGGCGACGCTGTGGGTCGTGGCCGCGATCGGCATGGCGGCGGGAGCGGGGTACTACAGCGCGGCGCTCGTCTCCACGGCGATCGTGCTCGTCAGCCTGTGGCCGCTGCGCATCCTCGCCTACCGCGCCGTCGTGCGGATCCGGCCG
>Ga0247713_1000688_pt1 | contig 19143 bp, 18 predicted proteins | sample 21E_NmetaG_FD_189936 | JGI IMG/M metagenome (GOLD analysis project Ga0247713, IMG submission 189936) | Soil microbial communities from hillslope of Landscape Evolution Observatory, University of Arizona, Oracle, AZ, United States - 2-1-E_N | ecosystem: Engineered > Artificial ecosystem >... | reverse complement strand
GCCTGGCCGCCGAGCTTGCCCTCGGTGCCGACCTCGCGGGCCACCCGGGTGACCTCGTCGGCGAAGCTGGACAGCTGGTCGACCATCGTGTTGACGGTGTTCTTCAGCTCCAGGATCTCCCCGCGCGCGTCCACGGTGATCTTCTGCGACAGGTCGCCGGTGGCGACCGCGGTGGTGACCTGGGCGATGTTTCGGACCTGCGCGGTGAGGTTGCCGGCGAGCTGGTTGACGCTCTCGGTCAGGTCCCGCCAGGTCCCGGAGACGTCCTCGACCTCGGCCTGGCCGCCGAGCTTGCCCTCGGTGCCGACCTCGCGGGCCACCCGGGTGACCTCGTCGGCGAAGCTGGACAGCTGGTCGACCATCGTGTTGACGGTGTTCTTCAGCTCCAGGATCTCCCCGCGCGCGTCCACGGTGATCTTCTGCGACAGGTCGCCCCGGGCCACCGCGGTGGACACCTGGGCGATCCCCCGGACCTGATCGGTGAGGTTCGCCGCCATGAGGTTCACCGCGTCGGTGAGGTCCTTCCAGGTACCGGCCACGTTCGGGACGTCGGCCTGCCCGCCGAGCCGGCCCTCCGTGCCGACCTCGCGGGCCACCCGCGTCACCTCGTCGGCGAACAACCGCAGCGTGTCGGTGAGGGAGTTGATCGTGTCGGCCAGCTCGGCGACCTCGCCGCGGGCGCTGACCGTGATCCGCCGTGAGAGGTCACCGCGGGCGATCGCCGTCGCCGCCGAGGAGATCGACCGGACCTGGTTGGTCAGGTTGCTGGCCATCGTGTTCACCGAGTCGGTGAGGGCCCGCCAGGTACCCGCCACGCCACGGACGTCGGCCTGGCCGCCGAGCGCCCCCTCGGTCCCGACCTCACGGGCCACCCGGGTGACCTCGTCGGCGAAGCTGGAGAGCTGGCCGACCATCGTGTTCACCGTGCGGCCGATCCGCAGGAACTCCCCCCGCAGCGGCCGGCCCTCGATCTCCAGCGCCATGTGCTGGGAGAGGTCGCCGTCGGCGACGGCCTCGATCACGCGGGCGATCTCGGCCGTGGGCCGGGCCAGGTCGTCGATCAGGCCGTTGAGGGCGTGCGCGGAGTCCGCCCAGGCACCGTCGTAGGACTCCTCGTCGAGCCGCTCCATCATCCGGCCCTCGCGCCCGACCACGCGGCTGATCCGCAGCAGGTCGCGGTTGCGCCGCTCCTGCAGCGCCACGAGCTGGTTGAACTGGTCCGCGACCTCGCCGGCCGGGCCGCTGCGCCGCGCCATGCGCACGTCGAAACGGCCGCTGCGGACCTGCCGCAACGCCTCGGCGAACTCGTCGAACAGCGCGTCGGGCTCGGTGGGCCTGCGACCGCCGCGCGCCGGCTCTACGGTGTCGACTGCTGCCATGACGGGTGCCTCCATGCTCGGGGACCGGAACAGGCTCCCACCTCAGGTCGGTGGCCGCGCAACCATGCGGCGGCACGCTCCCATGGTCGCGCGTCCGGTCCCGCGCGGCCATCCCCGGGGCGAAGCGGCAGACTGTCGCCGTGTCCAGCGAGCCGACCCGGCGGATGCGGTTCCCCCCGGCCCCGGACGCGCCGCACCGGGCGCGGTCCGCGCTGATCCAGGAGCTCGCCGCGGCCGGCCTGAGCGCCGAGGACGACCTCGCCGACGTCGTCCTGCTGCTGACGAGCGAGCTGTGCGAGAACGCCGTGCTGCACGCGGGCACCGAGTTCGAGGTCGAGCTGGACGCCACCCGCGACGCCGTGACGGTCGGCGTCACCGACCGGGGCGCAGGCCCGCTCGAGCAGCACCTCGCCCAGCCCCGGCAGCGGTACGGCCGGGCCGCGTCGCACGGCCGCGGGCTGATGATGGTGCAGCAGCTGGCCACCACCTGGGGCACCCGCCACCACGCCGACGGTACCCACACGATCTGGTTCACCGTCCACCGCGGCGGGCCCTCGCCGGCGGCGGAGCCGGTGGCGGGCGTCGCCGGCCCGGAGCCGGTGCCCGCGCCGGTGGCGGCCGCGCCGGACCCGGCGGCGGCCTGGCCCGAGGCGGCCATGGTGCGCCGGTTGCTGCACGTCACGGGGTCGCTGGCCGAGCGGCTCGACGCGGACACGGTCGTCGCCGAGCTGACCCGACGCCTGCGCGAGGTCCTGGACGCCGAGGGGGTGCTCGTCGAGGTCGACCACGGCGACGGCAACGGCGTCCAACCGCTCGCCCGGGACGGGACGGACCCGCGCGAGGTGCCCGCGCCCCGCCTGGTCAAGGTCCGCCTGCCGCTGACCGCCCCGCTGCGCGGCACGCTGCGGATCGCCGTGCGCCCGGGTGGGGCCCGCGGTACCGACGTCGCCCAGCTCGCCGCCCAGCGGATCGCCCTGGCGGTGGAGTCCGGCTGGTTGCGCGGCGCCGACCGGCGCCGCCGGGCCTGGATGACCTACCTGGCCGACACCAGCGAGCTGCTCGGGCAGTCGCTCGACGTGCAGCTCACCGTCACCGTCGTCCCGCAGGTCGTCGTGCCGCGGCTGGGCCACTGGTGCGCCGTGCACCTGCTCGACCCGGTGCGCGGGCTCACGCTGGATGCCCTCACCCACAGCGACGAGGACCGGCTGTCCGAGCTGCGGGCCGCGCTGGACCCCACGGCGACCGGGGGCCTGCCGCGCGCACTGCGGGCGCAGCTGCTCGGGGTGGCGGGCCAGGGACAGGCACCCGCGTGGCTCAACTGGCCCACCGACGGGATCGCGGTGCCGCTCACCGCGGCCGGGCGCGTCGTCGGGGTGCTGAGCGTGGGCCGGCCCGCAGACCGCACGCACTCCCCCGAGGACGTCGCGCTCGTCACCGACATCGCCCGGCGTTCCGCGCTGGCCATCGACAACGCCCAGCGCACCGAGCGGCACATCGCGGTCTCCCAGGCGCTGCAGCGGGCCCTGCTCCCGCGCGAGCTGCCCACCGAGGACGGGGTCGAGTTCGCGGCGGAGTACCTGCCGGCCAGCACCGGCGACGACGTCGGCGGCGACTTCTACGACGTCCTCGCGCTGCGCCCGGGTAGCTGGTTCGCCGCGATCGGCGACGTCTGCGGCAAGGGTCCGCGGGCCGCCGCCCGCACCGGTCAGGTCCGCGACGTGCTGCGCGTCCTCGTCCGTGACGGGCGGTCGCTGCCGCGCGCCCTCGAGCTGCTCAACGACACCATGATGGAGGCCCGCGACCCCGGCCAGTTCTGCACGCTCGCGGCCGCGCACCTGCAGCGGCCCGAGCCGGGCCGGCCGCCCGGTCTGGGCCTCGCCCTGGTGCTCGCCGGGCACGTCCGGCCCGTCCTGATCCGGGCCGACGGAACCGCTGAGCTGCTCGGCGAGCACGGCACCGCCCTCGGCCTGGTACCCCGCGTCAGGCTCACCTGCACGCGGCACCACCTCGCCCCCGGCGACACCCTGCTCGCCTACACCGACGGGGTCACCGAGCGCCGCGGAACCGGGGGTCTCTACGGTACGGAGCGGCTGCTCGCGGCCGCGTCCGCTGCGGCCGGTGAATCACCGGCCCAGCTCGTCGCCGCGGTGCGCAGGTCGGTCGAGACCTACTCGGTCGACGAGCGGCGCGACGACATCGCCCTGCTCGCGGTCCGTGCACCGAACGGGAGCGCCGGGTGACCGGACCCGCGTCGAGCTGGAGCAGGGGACGACGTCACGACATGGACGGACGCCGGATACCCGAGGAGGTGCGCCACCTCCTGCGCGACCGGGTGTCCTCCTACGAGGAGCTCGAGATCCTGCTGCTCCTCGCGCGCGAGCCGGGCATCGGACGGACCCCGGAGGTGGTGGGCGAGCTCGCGCGGGTCCCCGCCCTGGCGGCCGCGGCCGCGCTGGAACGGCTGCGCGGGACCGGGTTGATCGAGCAGTCGCCCGGTGACGGTGAGCTCGCGTACCGGTACCGGCCCGACGGCCCCTTCAGCGACACGGTCGACCTGCTCGTGCGCGAGTCCCACGAGAACCCGGTCGAGATCATCAAGCTCATGAGTGCCAACGCGATCGAACGCATCCGCATGTCGGCGCTCGTGGTGTTCGCCGACGCCTTCGTGCTCCGGTCGGACACGGACCGCAGGGACGGGGACAAGAGGGATGGCTGAGGGGATCTACCTGCTGTGCAGCCTGACCAGCGTCGGCTGCGCCGTCCTGCTCTTCCGCGGTTACCGGGCGAGCCGCACCCGGCTGCTGTTCTACAGCAGCCTGTGCTTCGCCGCGCTCGCGGTGAACAACGTGATGCTGTTCGTCGACGTCGTCGTCGTCCCCGGGATCGACCTGTTCAGCGGCTGGCGCAGCGCCGTCGCGCTCGCGGGTCTCGGCATCCTGATCTTCGGCCTCGTCTGGGAGCTGAGGTGAGCCCGCGATGAACCTGTTCCTGTGGGGTGCGCTGGCGATGGCCTCGGCCACCGTCGCGGTCTTCTTCCTGCGGTTCTGGGCCCACGGCCGGGACCGGCTCTTCCTGTTCTTCGCCCTGGGCTTCGCGGCGTTCGCGCTGCATTGGCTCGGGCTGGGCATCGTGGCGCCGCCGGTGGAGTCGCGGCACTACCTGTACGTGCTGCGCCTGCTGGCCTTCCTGCTGATCCTCGCCGGCATCGTCGACAAGAACCGCTCGACGCGGCGCGCGACGGCCCGGTAGCCGGTCCGTCACGATCTTCACACGTCGGGTGTCGGCGTCATGCGGGGATCGTCGAGCGCTGCGAGGATCGGCGCATGAGACATCCCGTCCGGATCGGTGTGCAGCTCCAGCCCCAGCACGCGGACTACGCGCAGATTCGCGCTGCCGTCGCCGAGGCCGAGGACGCCGGCGTCGACGTCGTCTTCAACTGGGACCACTTCTTCCCGCTCTACGGCGAGCCGGACGGCAAGCACTTCGAGTGCTGGACGATGCTCGGGGCCTGGGCGGAGGCGACCTCGCGCGTCGAGATCGGTGCGCTGGTCACCTGCAACAGCTACCGGAACCCCGAGCTGCTCGCCGACATGGCGCGCACCGTGGACCACATCAGCGGCGGGCGGCTCATCCTCGGCATCGGGGCGGGCTGGTTCGAGCGCGACTACGACGAGTACGGCTACGAGTTCGGCACCGCCGGCAGCCGGCTGGCCGACCTCGCCCGGGCGCTGCCCCGGATCCGGGCGCGGTGGGGGAAGCTCAACCCGCCGCCCACCCGCGAGATCCCGATCCTCGTCGGCGGGGGCGGCGAGCGGAAGACCCTGCGCTACACCGCCGAGCACGCCACGATCTGGCACGGTTTCGGGGACCTGCAGACCTTCACCCGCAAGAGCGGCGTCCTCGACGGCCACTGCGCCGACGTCGGCCGCGATCCCGCGGGCATCGAGCGCTCGGTGGCGGTGGACCGGTCCGCGCCGGACGACGTCGGTGACGCGCTCCTCGCCGCCGGGGCGAGCCTGTTCACGGTGTCCGCCGGCGGGCCGGCCTACGACCTGGGGCTCCTCAAGGAGTGGGTCGCCTGGCGGGACTCGCGAGCCTGAGGCGTCCCGGGCACGGGGCTCGGCCACCTGAGGCGCCACTGCATCCCACTGCACGGAGCGTGATCGACCGCGAGCCGTTCGCCGACACGATCGAGTGAACTGGTGCTCGGAGGGGCGACGTGACGGCACTCGGTTGCCAAGCTGTCGCCATGAAGCGCACCCGCCTGGTGACAGCCCTCGCACTCGTCGGCGCGGCACTCGGCGTGCTGCTGCTCGGTGGCACGGCGAGCGCCGAGACGGATTCCAGCCGTAACAGCGTTCTGGTCAACCGCGGCTGGTAGCCAGCCCGCTCGCCGCCCCCAACCCGCGGTCGAGCACCCGCGCCTCGAACGGCGAGCTGTCGAACAGCGCCGCCACCGCCGTTGCTGCCGTACCACTGAGCCACAGCACCGTGCTCCCGCGCTGCCACGCGGGCGGGCCGACGATCAACCCGTCCACCACGTGCTCGGCACCCAGCAGCGCACCGATCTCGCGCGCCGTCGTGGGCGCCACGGTGTTCGCGTCGACGTAGAGCGGGCGCTGCGGCCGCCCGTCCAGCGCCGCCGCCACCTGCCGGGCCACGTCGAGCGCTGCGGCCGGCGGGCAGACCGAGACGATCAGGTCGGACCGTCGGGCGAGGCCCGCGACGTCCGGAACCCCGATCAGGTCGGCGATCTCCGCGCGTTTCGCCGTCGCCCGGCCGCGGCCCGCCACGGCCCAGATCACCGCCCCGGCGACCGGCTTGAGCGCCGACCCGATCGCCGCGCCCATGACGCCGGGATGCAGGACACCGATCACCGGGCGGTGCGGAAGCCGGGGTGTGCTCACCCACCCATCATCGGCCACCGGGGCATCCACACCTCCACGGTGGTGCCCTCGCCCGGCCTGCTGTGCACCGCCAGCCGGCCGCCCATCGCCTCGGTGAGCCCCCGGGCCAGGACCATTCCCAGGCCCGAGCCCGGGCCGTCCTCGAGGCCCAGCCGGTCGAACGGGACGAACACCCGGTCGAGCAGCTCCTCCGGGATCCCGGGACCCGAGTCCGACACGCGCACCGTGACGCCGGCCGCGGGTTCGTGCTCGGCGTCCCGCTCGGCGGTGACCAGCACCGCGCCGCCGGCATGGTTGTAGCGCACCGCGTTGCTCACCAGGTTCAGCAGGACCTGGCGCAGGCGGCGCCGGTCCGCCCGGGCCGCGCCCTCGATCGCGCCGGCACCGAGCGACACGCCACGTTCGGCGGCGACGGGCTGGAGCAGCGCGACGACCTCGCCGACCAGCTCGTCGAGGCCGACCTCGCAGACGTGCAGCGGCAGCGCGTTCGCCTCGATCCTGGCGATGTCGAGCACGTCGTCGACCAGCGCGAGGATGTGCGCGCAGGCGCCGGCGATGTGGCCGAGGGCGGCGGCGTGCCGCTCGGGTGGCAGGTCCAGCGTGCCCAACAGCTCGGTGAAGCCGGTGATCGCCTGTAGCGGCGTGCGCATCTCGTGACTCAACGCGGAGAGGAACCGCGACTTGGCCCGGCTCGCCGCCTCCGCGACCTCCCGGGCCAGCTCGGCCTCCCGGCGGGCCCGGCGGTCGCGTTCGACCGCGCGCCGGGCCGTGACGTCCAGGACGTTCATCGACAGGTACACCGGCACCCCGTCCGCCGACCGCACCGTCGACGCCGTGACCGCCACCCGCACCGCGGCACCGTCCGGGCGGGCCAGGGTCGTCTCGAACTGGACCGAGCCGCCGTCCGTGACCCCGCGCAGGGTCTCGACCGCGTTCGGATCGGCATCCGGATGCAGCAGCGAGGACACGTCGGCGGACAGCAGCTCGCCCTCCGACCGCCCCAGCATCTCCTGCAAGGCCCGGTTCACCTTGCCGAACCGGCCGTCCAGTGCGGTCAGCGCCATTCCGACGGCGTTGTCCTCGAAAGCGCGCCGGAACCGCTCCTCGCTCTCGGCCAGCTTCCCGAAGAGCCGGGCGTGCTCGATCGCCACCGAGGCGAGGTGGCTGAACCGCTCGACGAGCCGGTGCTCGCGCTCGGTCGGGCGGTGCGGCGCGCCGTGGTACACGGCGAACGTGCCGAGGATGCCGGCCCGCCCGCGGATCGGGCGCGACCAGCAGGCGCGCAGCCCGTGCGGCAGCGCCAGGTCCCGGAACCGGACCCAGCGCCGGTCCCGCGCGATGTCCTCGGCGACGACCTGCGCGTCGAGGAACGCCGCCGCGCCGCACGAGCCCGCGTCGTCGCCGATGCGCAGCCCGTCGATGGCGGCCGAGTACGCCGGCGGCAGCGTGGGCGCGGCCCCGTGGTGCAGGGTCTGCGCCTCGGCGTCGAACAGCAGCACCGAACAGCGACTGCCCGCGATGAGCTCCTCGAGCGCTGTCGTCACCCCAGCGAGGACCTCCGGCAGTGCGGCCCCGGCGGCGACCAGCTCCAGGACCCTCGCCTGCCGGTTCAGCAACCACAGGCTGTCCGCGTGGCTGAGCTCAGGCCGAGCGGCCAGGATCGCGCCCGGCCCCATCACGGCTCCAGCTGGTAGCCGACACCGCGGACGGTGCGCAGCCTGCGGGGGCGGGACGGGACGTCCTCGAGCTTGTGGCGCAGCCGGTGCACGTGCTCGGTCACCGTCGCCTCGCCCTTCCACTCGGGCGCGCTGCGCCAGACCTGGTGGAGCAGCTGGGCCCGGGTGAACACCTGACGGGGATGGCGGGCGAGGAACGCGAGCAGGTCGAACTCCCGCGCGGTCAGCGCGACCGACCGACCGTCGACGGAGACCTCGCGCGTCGCCGGGTCGACGAGGAGCCCGCCCGCTGCCACCGGGCGCGCCGGGCCGGCCCGGCGCAGCACCGAGCGCACCCGCGCGGCCAGCTCACCCGGGGAGAACGGCTTGACGAGGTAGTCGTCGGCCCCGAGGTCGAGCCCGACGATACGGTCCGTCTCCCCGGTCCGCCCGGACAGCACGATCACCGGGAGCGGCGCCTGCCCGCCCCGGGCCTCCTCGTCCCGGACCCGCCGCAGCACGTCCAGCCCTCCGACGCCTGGCATGGACAGGTCGAGGACGACCAGGTCGGGACGCCGCTCGCTGATCTCGGCGAGGGCCCGCGCGCCGTCCGCGGCGTGGCCGACGACGAAGCCGTCGGCTTCGAGCTGCCACGACACGACCGTGCGCACGCGCTCGTCGTCGTCCACGACGAGAACCCGGGTACTCGCCCGATCGGCCACGACACCTCCCCGGTGCTCCCGCGAATCGTGCCCGCCGGGCCGCGTGCGGGCAACGACCGCGGCGTCGAGATCGCGTCGAGCCGCGGCGCCCGAGCCGGACGAGGGGCGCCCGCCCGTCGCGGAGCTCGTCAAGCGTCCGCCAGCGCGTCCAGGATCGTCTCCGCGGCCAGGCCGGGGGTCAGCTCGCCACTGCGCACGTCGCGCTCCAGGCCGGGGATCGCCGCGCGGACCGCGGGGTCGGACTGCAGCCGGTCCATCAGCCGGTCGCGCACCATCGCCCACATCCAGTCCACCTGCTGGGCCGCGCGCTTGGCCGCGAGCTCGCCGGCCTCGTCGAGGGTGCGGCGGTGGGCCACCACCTTCGCCCAGACCTCCTCCATCCCGGCGCCGCTCTGCGCGCTGCACGGCAGCACCGGGGGCCGCCACGAGGCGCTCGCCGGGGTCAGCATCCGCAGCGCGCCGCGCAGGTCACGGGCGGCGCTGCGGGCGTCGGCCTCGTGCGGGCCGTCGGCCTTGTTGACGGCGACGACGTCGGCGATCTCCAGGATGCCCTTCTTGATCCCCTGCAACTGGTCGCCGGTGCGCGCGATCGTGAGCAGCAGGAACGTGTCGACCATCCCGGCGACGGTGACCTCGGACTGCCCCACGCCGACCGTCTCGACGATCACCACGTCGTAGCCCGCGGCCTCCATCAGCAGGATCGTCTCCCGCGTCGCCCGGGCGACCCCGCCCAGCGTGCCCGCGGTGGGCGAGGGCCGGATGAAGGCGTTGTCGTCGGTGGCGAGCGCGGCCATGCGGGTCTTGTCGCCGAGGATCGAGCCGCGGGTGCGGGTGGACGAGGGGTCCACGGCGAGCACGGCGACGCGCCGGCCGGAGCCGGTGAGCTGCGTGCCCAGGGCCTCGATGAACGTCGACTTCCCGACGCCGGGGACCCCGCTGATCCCCACCCGGTGCGCCCCACCGGAGTGCGGCAGCAGCTCCATCAGCAGCCGCTGCGCGGCCTCCCGGTGGTCGGGCCGACTCGACTCGACCAGGGTGACGGCCCGGGCGAGCACGCCCCGGGAACCGGCCAGCACCCCCTCGGCCAGCGCCGGCACGTCCGGGGTGCGGCGCCGCTGCTCAGCCACGGCGCACCGGGTGGCACGTCGGGGTGCGTCGAACCCGCCGGCGAGGGTCCCGGCGCATGCTCACTCCCCGTGCAGCGCGGCGGTCAGCTTCCCGACGAGGTCCACCGCCGCCTCGGCGATCACCGTCCCCGGGCCGAACACCGCCGCGGCACCCTTCTCGTGCAGCGCCGGAACGTCCGCCGGGGGGATCACGCCGCCGACGACGAGCATGATGTCGGTGCGGTCGAGCTCGTCGAGCGCGGCGCGTAGCTCGGGCACCAGCGTCATGTGCCCGGCCGCGAGCGAGGACACCCCGACGACGTGCACGTCGGCCTCGACGGCCTGCCGGGCCACCTCGGCGGGGGTCTGGAACAGCGGCCCGACGTCGACGTCGAAGCCGAGGTCCGCGAACGCCGTCGCGATCACCTTCTGGCCGCGGTCGTGGCCGTCCTGGCCCATCTTCGCCACGAGGATACGCGGGCGCCGGCCCTCCTCCGCGGCGAACTCGTCGACGGCCTCGCGGGCCCGGGTGACCGCCGGGGAGGCCCCGGACTCCTGCGCGTACACACCCGAGATGATCCGGATCTGGCCCGTGTGGCGCGAGAAGACCTTCTCCAGCGCGTCCGAGATCTCCCCCACCGTGGCCTTCGCCCGGGCCGCGCGCACCGACAGGTGCAGCAGGTTCTGCTCCTCGGCCCGCGGCGAGCCCTCCGCGATCAGGGCGGCGGCGTCGGTGAGGGCGGCGAGCGCGGCGTCCACCTCGCGGTCGTCGCGCTCGGCGCGCAGCCGCGCCAGCTTCTCCAGCTGCTCGCGCCGGACCCCGGCGTTGTCGACGGCGCGGACCTCGACCTCCTCGTCGGCCTCCGCCACGTACTTGTTCACGCCGATCACCGGCTGGCGCCCCGAGTCGATGCGCGCCTGGGTGCGGGCCGCGGCCTCCTCGACCCGCAGCTTCGGGATGCCGGCGTCGATGGCACGAGCCATGCCGCCGGCCTCCTCCACCTCCTCGACGTGCGCCCACGCCCGGCGGGCCAGGTCGTAGGTGAGCCGCTCGACGTAGTGGCTGCCGCCCCACGGATCGATGACCCCCGTCGTCCCCGACTCCTGCTGCAGCAGCAGCTGCGTGTTCCGGGCGATGCGGGCGGAGAAGTCGGTCGGCAGCGCGAGGGCCTCGTCGAGGGCGTTGGTGTGCAGGCTCTGCGTGTGCCCCTGCGTCGCGGCCATCGCCTCGATGCAGGTGCGGACCACGTTGTTGTAGACGTCCTGCGCGGTGAGCGACCAGCCCGACGTCTGCGAGTGCGTCCTGAGGCTGAGCGACTTCGGGTTCCGGGGTTCGAACCGCCGGACCAGTTTCGCCCAGAGCAGGCGCGCCGCCCGCAGCTTCGCGACCTCCATGAAGAAGTTCATCCCGATGCCCCAGAAGAAGCTCAGCCGCGGGGCGAACGCGTCGATGTCGAGCCCGGCGTCGACACCCGCGCGCAGGTACTCCACCCCGTCCGCGAGGGTGTAGGCGAGCTCGAGGTCGTTGGTCGCCCCCGCCTCCTGGATGTGGTAGCCGGAGATGGAGATCGAGTTGAACTTCGGCATCTCGCGCGAGGTGAACGCGAAGATGTCGGAGATGATCTGCATCGACGGCTGCGGCGGGTAGATGTAGGTGTTGCGGACCATGAACTCCTTGAGGATGTCGTTCTGGATGGTGCCCGTGAGCTCGCCGTGCGCCACTCCCTGCTCCTCGGCCGCCACGATGTAGAGCGCCAGCACGGGCAGCACGGCGCCGTTCATCGTCATCGACACCGACATGCGGTCCAGCGGGATGCCGTCGAAGAGCTGGCGCATGTCGAGGATCGAGTCGATCGCGACGCCGGCCATCCCGACGTCCCCGCCCACGCGCGGGTGGTCGGAGTCGTAGCCGCGGTGGGTGGCCAGGTCGAAGGCGATCGACAAGCCCTTCTGGCCCGCGGCGAGGTTGCGCCGGTAGAACGCGTTCGACTCGGTGGCGGTGGAGAATCCGGCGTACTGGCGCACCGTCCAGGGCTGGGTGACGTACATGGTCGGGTAGGGCCCGCGCAGGTAGGGCGCGATGCCGGGGTAGGTCTCGAGGAAGTCCAGTTCGGCGGTGTCGTCCGCGGTGTACAGCGGCCGGACGCCGATTCCCTCCGGCGAGTCCCACACCGGCGGGGCCTCGACGCCGGCCGCCGCGAGGGCGGCGCGCCAGGCCGCGGCGGACGCGTCGGGCCGCCCGTCGTGCAGCGGCACGCGCGTGAAGTCGGGAATGGTCACGTGGTCCCCTCCAGCGCGCGGTGGACGGCGTCGATCACGGCGAGGGCGTCGCAGCCCACGTGCAGCAGGCCGTCGACGCCCGGCACGTCGGCCCGCCCGGCGAGCAGGACCTGACGGGCGCCCGCGTCCCGCAGGGCCGCGGCGGTGGCGGCCCCGCGCTCGGCGTAGTGCTCGTCGGTACCGCACAGCACCGCGACGGGGGTGCCCGCGGCCCGGAACGCCGCCGCCACCTCGTCGGCGGTGTCCGTGGGGCCGGCGTCGGGCGTCTCGACGCCCCCGGCCTGCAGCAGGTTGCGAGCGAACCCGGCCCGGGCGGTGTGGGCCGCGAGCGGGCCCAGCGTGGCGAGGAAGGCCCGGGGGCGGGCGCCCGTGGCCGCGAGCACGGCGTCCGACCGGTCGCGGTGGGCCTCGAACGGCTCGGCGAGCCGGAACACCGGCAGCCCCCCGCCGCCGCCCCGGCTGCCGGCAAGGTGGCCTTGCCGACGTGCGGTGTCCGTGGAGCCGCCCCGTGGACCCCGGTCGAGCGGCTTCTCGGCCAGGTTCGGGAACTCGCTGACGCCGGTGATCGGCGTGCGCCGGGTGGCGACGTCGCGCGTCCGCTGCGCGCGCACGGCGGCGGTGCGCTCCGCGATCAGGCCCGCGTCCAGCGCCGCGATCGCGCCGCCCGCGGCCTCGATCTCCTGGAAGAACGCCCATGCCGCGGTGGCGAGCTCGGCGGTGAGCGACTCGACGAACCACGAGCCACCCGCCGGGTCGAGCACCCGCGCCAGGTGTGCCTCCTGCACCAGCAGCGCCTGGGTGTTGCGGGCGATGCGCCGCGAGAAGGCACCCGGGTCGGCGACCAGCGCGTCGAACGGCGCGACGGTGACGGCGTCGGCGCCTGCGACCCCGGCGGCGAACCCGGCCACGGTGCCGCGCAGCAGGTTCACGTACGGGTCGCGGCGGGTCAGCATCACCGGTGAGCCGACGGCGTGCTGGGCCTGCGCCGCCGGCCCGCCGCAGGCCCCGGTGACGCGCGACCACAGCCGCCGGGCCGCGCGCAGCTTGGCGATCGTCGGGAACTGCTCGACCGTCGCCGCGTAGCGGAACTCCAGCAGGCCCGCGGCCGTGCCGAGGTCGAGCCCGGCCTCGGTCAGGGCCCGCAGGTAGGCCACCCCGGCGGCGAGGGAGAAGCCGAGCTCCTGCGCGTCCGAGCCACCGGCCTCGTGCACCGGCCCCGCGTCCACGACCAGCGCCCGGACCCGCGGGAACTCCGCGGCGACCCGGCGGGCGAGGGGGACGACGGCGCCGATCTCGGGACCGGAACCGGTCCGGGCGCGCAGGCCGATCGGGTCCAGGCCCAGCGTGCCGAGGAGAACCCCGGGATCGACCTCGCGGTCACCGGCCAGGGCCAGGAAGGTCTCGGCGGCGGCCTCCTGGTCCGGCCCGGCGTCGAGGACCACCGGCGCCAGGTCGAGGTGGACCTCGTCGAGGACCGCGGCGAGATCGGCGACGGCCGTCCCGCCCGCACCGACGGCCAGCCAGATCGAGCTGACGCCGTTGCTGAGGTCGGCGACGATCGCCCGGCGGGCGACCTCGGGGTCCGGCTCGGCGTGGCGCTGGCGGACGTCCCAGCCGTCGGGCACCGGCCCGGCGGGCCGCGCGCCCCGCACGAACGGGGCCGCGCCGGGCACGCCGACCGGCGCGTCCGGCAGGTCCTCGGCCGTGTAGAGCGGGCGCACCCGGATGCCGTCCGCCGTCGTGCGCTCCAGCCGCCCGACGCCGGCACCCGGCTCGGCGTCCGCGGGCAGCCGGCCCGCGCGCCGGACGACGGCGTCGACCAGCTCCGCCCACTGCTCCCGCGTGGCCGCCGGGAACTCCGCGGCCAGCACCAGCTCCTCGGGCTCCCGCGGAGCGCCCACCTCGGCAGTGCTCATCGAACCTCCTCCCCGGTCGCGGGGAGTCTAGTGACGACGGGGCCGCAGCTCTCGACGCGCGACGTGACGGCGCGCACGCCGCCGCCGGCACGACCACAGCGGGCGGGTGTCAGGACCCGCACCGGCGCCGTCAACCCAGCAGGATCGCGTCCCCGTCGACGGTGATCGCCCGCTCGGGCAGCGGTTGCGGGGCGGGCCCGCCGACCACCGAGCCGTCCGCCACCGCGTACCGGCTCCCGTGGCACGGGCAGTTGATCGTGCCGTCCGCGACCTCGGCGACCGCGCAGCCCTGGTGTGTGCACGTCGCGCCGAACGCCCGGAACTCCCCCGCGACGGGCTGGGTGACGACGACGTCCTGCGCGGCGAAGACGGTCCCGCCCCCGACGGGGATGTCGCCGGTCGAGGCGAGCGGCGGGCGTCCCGGTGGCGTGCCCGGCCCCGCCGGCGGGGTCGCACCCGGTGGCGGCTCCGTGCCGCCGGCCGCCGGCGCCGGCGGGCTGCCGCGGCCGGGTCCGTAACCGCTGCAGGCGGTCACCGCCACGGCGCAACCCGTGCAGACCCCCGCGAGCACGACGCGCCGGGAGAGCTCGGCCATGGGATCCGTCCCTTCTTCAGAAGCTCAGGCCGGAGGTGCCGAAGAACCACACCGACGAGGTGAACCACAGCGCGGTGAGCAGCGTGAACACCGCGCCGCCGACGGCGGGCAGTGCCCACCTGGGCGCGTCCGGCCTGGTCAGCACCAGCATCTTCGCGACGAACGCTCCGTAGAACAGACAGCCGGCGAGCGAGTGCACCAGAACCCGCGGCTCACCGCCCTGGAAGCCGAGCGCGTAGAGGCAGTGCACGGCCACCGGCACCGTGACCAGCACCGCGACGCGCCCGGACCACCGGTGCAGCCCGCCGATCCAGGACGGCGCGGCGACGCGGATCCGGCCGTACATCACCATCGCGGACACCAGCTGCACGAGCGCCAGCAGGAACGCGATCGTGGCCAGCCACGCCTTCGCCGCGGTGCCGCTGGAGAACCCGGCGACGTTGAACGCGAAGAACGCGGGCTCGTGCGCGCGGCCGTAGACGCCGAGCCCGACGCTCACGAGCGTGCCGGCCGCGACCGCGATCAGCAGGCCCGCGAGGCGAGGGGGCCGGACCCCGCGGTCCGGGACCCCGGGGTCCGCGGGTGCCGGCGCCGCGGAGGGCCCGCTCACGGCGTGATCACCTCGTCGTCCCCGCCGACGGTCGTGACGGCGACCGGGACGCCGTCGATCTCGACGCCGTCCGGGTCGGCCGGGTCCAGCGGCGGCGCGGGTCCGGTCCGCCCGCCCGCGTCGAGCAGGCCGACCTGGGACCCGTCGTCGAGAACGATCCAGCCGATCCGGTTCGCGACACCGCGCACGTCGGCCCGGCCCTCGTACAGGCCCGCCGGCGCTTCGACGGCGTCCGCGGCGTAGGACCACTCCCGCTCCGCCACCGAGACGGTGCCGAGCGAGGCCGTCTCGTCGAGCGACCCCGTCACGCTCACGGAGCCGTCGCCGCTCGCCAACCGCACCTCCGCGCCGCTGACCGTGCCCTCCAGCCAGGCCTCGATCGCCGCTCCGTCGCAGACGTAGCCGACGGCCCGGCCGCCGGACACCGCGATGGCGACCGTGACCTCGTCGCCCGCCGAGCGGCCGGCGTAGACCACCTCGTCCACCGCCGGCGGGGCGTCGCTCGTCGGCGGCGGGTCCGGGGCCGTCGGGGACGCGGCGGGTGCCGCGGCCCCCTGGTTCGCCGGGTCGCCCGCAGAGTTGACGGCGAGCAGGACGCCGCCGAACACGGCGACGGCGAGGATCGTCAGCAGGGGTGCGTAGCGCTTCATGGCTCTCCCCGGATGGATGCGGCCGGCGCGGGAACGCGGCAGTCGTGACGTCGCCGCCCACCCCCCGGATGTGACGCCGGCGTCCCGATCCGGCGCCGAACGGTGGGCCGCCGCCACCTGTTCGGCCGGCCCGGCTCAGCGCAGCCGGGGCAGCACCTCGGCGCCGAGCCGCCGCACGTTCTCCAGCGCCCGCCGACCGTCGCCGGCACCCTCGACGAGCAGGACGACGTGCTCGATGCCGCTGGCGGCCGCGCTCGCCCGCAGGTGCGCCACCACGTCGTCCGCGGTTCCGACGGGGTGCAGCCGGCACAGCAGCTCGGCGTACTCGTGCGGGTCGCGGGGGCTGCGGGGCGCGCCGTCCACCCGGACGTAGCCGGCGAGGCCGGGGCCGAGCCAGCGGGGCAGCGCGGCGCGGACGGTGGCGTGGGCCCGGGCCCGGGTGTCGTCGACCTGCGCGAGCGCGGCGGACACGTGCGGCGCCGCGGCGGGCCCGCCCGCCTCCCGGTAGGCCGCGACGCAGGCCGCCTTCTCCGCGTCACCGACGTGCATCCCGAGCAGCATCGGCAGCCCGCGGGCGGCGGCCGCGGCGACCCCCGACGCGGACGTCGCCGCGAGCACCACCGGCGGGTGCGGACGGGTCCGCGGCTCGGGGACCACCGCCACCTCGCGGAAGCGGTACCGCGGGCCGGAACCGGCGAGCGTGGGGCCGCGCAACGCGGTGAGCAGCAGGTCCAGCGGCTCGCCGAACGCCTCGTGGTGGGCGGCGAGCCCCCCGCCGAACACCTCCAGGTCCACCCACGGCCCGCCGCGCCCGACCCCGAGCCGGAAGCGACCGCCCGAGACCTGGTCCAGCAGCAGCGCCTCCTCGGCCAGCGCCACGGGGTGGCGGGTGGCGAGCACGGCGACGGCGGTGCCCACCGTGATCCGCCGGGTGGCGCCGAGCAGGTACCCGGCCAGGGTGACCGCCGACGGGCACAGGCCGTAGGTCATGAAGTGGTGCTCGGCGACCCAGACGTCGTCGAAGCCGGCCTCCTCCGCGGCCACCGCCGTCGCGACGGTGGCGTCGAGGACGTCGGCGTGGCTGCGCCCGGGGAAGCCGGCGGCCAGCAGGAAGACACCGACCCGCATCAACGGCGCCGCGCCGCTCCCGGCCGGCGGCTCACGCCTTCGGGCCGCCTGCCACGTAGAGCACCTGGCCGGAGACGAAACCAGCCGCCTCGCTGACGAAGTACGCCACGGCGTGCGCGATGTCCTCGGGCTCGCCGGCGCGGGCGACGGGGATCTGCGCGGCCCGCGCGGCGACGTAGGTCTCCCAGTCCTCCCCGATCCGCTCGGCGGTGGCCTTCGTCATCTCGGTGCGGATGAAGCCCGGCGCGATGCAGTTGACGGTGACGCCGAACCGGCCCAGCTCGATGGCGAGGGTCTTGGTGAACCCCTGCAGCCCGGCCTTGGCGGCCGCGTAGTTGGCCTGCCCGCGGTTGCCCAGCGCGGAGGTGCTCGAGAGGTTGACGATCCGGCCCCAGCCGGCGTCCACCATGTGCTTCTGCGCCGCGCGGCTCATCAGGAACGACCCGCGCAGGTGCACGGCCATGACGAGGTCCCAGTCCTGCTCGGTCATCCGGAACAGCAGGTTGTCCCGCGTCACGCCGGCGTTGTTCACCAGCACGGTCGGCGCGCCCAGCTCGCCGGCGACCCGGTCCACGGCCGCCTGCACCTGCTCGGGATCGGTGACGTCCGCGCCCACCGCGAGCGCCCGCCCGCCGGCGGTCTGCACGGCGTCCACGGTCCCCTTCGCCGCGGCCTCCTCGAGGTCGACCACCGCGACGGCCAGCCCGTCCGCCGCCAGGCGCCGGGCCGTGGCGGCGCCGATCCCGCGCGCTCCCCCCGTCACGATCGCGACCCGCGTCGCCGGTGCGGCCCCAGACTCGCTCATGCGTCCCCTCTCCTCGGCTCCCGGTCCGGCGCGGCGAGTCTGCCATCCCCGGCGACCGAGCCCGCCCTTCCCTGACCGCGAGTGCGCCCTTCCGCGCGCGCGAACGGCCCGTTCCGCGCGGCGGACGTCGCCGCCTGGAAGGGGACGTTCGCGCGCGTTGAGAGGCGCACTCGCGGGGTGGCACCATCGACGGGGTGCTGTATCGGGTGCTGGGCGAGCTGGTGATGCTCCTGCACTTCGCGTTCCTCGCCTTCGTGGCGGTGGGCGGGTTCCTCGCCTGGCGCCGGCCGCAACTGCTGCCGGCGCACCTGGCCGCGGCCGCGTGGGGGCTGGTCAGTGCCACCGTCGGCGTCGCCTGCCCGCTCACCGGCTGGGAGGACGCGCTGCGCCGCCGGGCCGGACAGGACGGGCTCGCGCGCGGGTTCATCGACACCTACCTGACCGGCGTCGTGTACCCGGAGGAGCACCTGCTGGCCGTGCAGGTGCTCGTGGGCGCGCTCGTCGTCACCTCCTGGATCGGGTTCGCCGTGCGCGCGCGGGGCCGGTCGGGGACCGTGCCGGCCGGGTCCTGAGACCGCTTGCCGATGCCGGCGTGACGCTCGGCGCAACCCCCCCACGGACCGGCGGCGTGCGGGGCCCCTCCGCCGTTGCTCCGCCGCAGGTGCACGCTCGTCCCGCCCGCCGGTGGTGCGGCCCCACGGCACGGTGGCGCCGGCCGCCCGCCCGCGGCAACCGGAGGTCCGCCCGGCGCCCGGGGCGCGGCCACCCGACCGGGCGACGCTAGATTGCGGATCCCGACCCCACCCCGAGGTCGGCCGGCCGACCGGCCGGTGCGCCAGCACCGAGGAACAACGTCGTGCGCCAGTGGGAGACCAGCGCCGGACTCGACCGTCCGGCGCCGCCCGACGACACCTCCGACGAGGTGCTCGTCGACGTCGCCCTGCGCCTGCGGCACCGGATCGAGCACCAGGCGGGGGTGCTGGAACGGCTCAACGGCGCCCGCTCCCGGGCTGACGAGCTCGCCGCGCTGGCCGAGCTGCGGCGCTGCACCGACGGACTGCGCCGGGTCGCCGAGGAGCTGCTGGTCCTGGGCGGCGCCGGCGGCGAGCCGGCCGCGCCGCGCCCGCTGGCCGCCGTCCTCACCGAGGCCGCCGCGTCGGTCACCGGGGGCGATCGGGTGCGGCTCGGCCCGGTCCCGCACGCGACGGTGGCCGGGGAGGGCGCCGCCGATCTCGCGCGGCTGCTCGCCGAGCTGCTCGAGCGCACCCTCGCGGCCGCCACCGGCGGCTCGCCGGTCGACGTCGCGGCCCGGTGGAGCGACGACGCCGGCGTCGCGGTCGAGGTCACCGGTGACGGCCCTGCCGACGATCCCGCCGGCCCCGGTGGCGAC
>Ga0247713_1000686_pt1 | contig 19197 bp, 22 predicted proteins | sample 21E_NmetaG_FD_189936 | JGI IMG/M metagenome (GOLD analysis project Ga0247713, IMG submission 189936) | Soil microbial communities from hillslope of Landscape Evolution Observatory, University of Arizona, Oracle, AZ, United States - 2-1-E_N | ecosystem: Engineered > Artificial ecosystem >... | reverse complement strand
GCCCCCGCACCGAGACCTCGTCAACCGCGTCGTCGAGCGGTTGCCGGCGCCCCCGACGCTCGACTGCGTCCGGCTGAACCTGACCGCCAGCCGCCCCGGCCCTCACCGCTCCCAGTCGCGCTCCTCGGGCGTGTAGGGGTGCACGGCGGCGTCGAGCCACACCCAGATCGTCTTCGAGCGGGGATAGAACCAGATCGGGAAGCCCACCATGGCCGCCGCCGACACCGCCACGACGCCGAACCACGGGACGTCGGGCCAGGTGAGCGCCATGGTGCCGAGGAGGATGACGGCGAACAGCAGCTGGGCCATGCCGAGGTTCACGATCATCGCCCCGACCCAGTAGCCCTCCTCGCGCTCGAACGTGTAGGCACAGCCGGGGCACTGCGCGACGAGGTCGCCCCACGAGGCGAAGATGCCGCCGCTCCCGCAGTGGGGGCAGCGTCTGCGCAGTGCCCGGGCGAGCTTGCTCACCGATAGCCGGCCGCCCGCAGGGCTGCCACCGGGTCGTCGACAGCGAGCAGCGCGTCGGCGTCGTCGCAGGCGCGGCTCGGCAGCAAGTCGGTGAACAGGGCGGTGCACACCTCCTGCTCCGCGCGGCGCGCGACCACGGCCGCCTCAGCCCGCCCCGGCTCGAGCGCGAGCAGCGTCGCGTCGTGGGCGACGAGGGGCGCGATCCACCCCGGGTTCGTCTGGGTGAACTTGGCGTTGACGAGGATCCGCGGGCCGTCGAGGGCCGCGGCCGAGTCCACGCCGGTCGCCTCGAAGACCGCGAACCGCACCACCCCCCCGGCGGCGGCGAACGCCCGCACCCGCTCCGCGGTCGCCGGCTCGAGGTCCGCGCCGCACAGGGCGTCGAGCCCGGCGGAGAGCACCGCAAGGTCGGCCTGCTCCCCCGCGATGCGGATGCCCTCGAGCATCGCGCAGCCGCCGGCGTCGTAGTGCACCGGCGCGGCGTCGCCCACAGCGAACTCCCCCACCGCGTGGGTGAGCCCGCCCGCCGGCGGCGGCCGCCGTTCGGCGACCGGCACCTCGTCGGCGGACCGCATCATGGCGAACGCGGCGACGAACACCGCGATCGCCACGGGGACGCTCAGGAGGGCGAGGACGACGAACCACCGCGGGAGCAGCTGTTCCTGCAGCTCGCCCACGGGGGCGTTCTGCCAGGGGTCGCGTGGGGGAGCCGGGCGGACCATGACCCCCAGCGTATGCCGCGCCCCGGCGGGCTCAGCCCCCTTCGACGCGGTAGGTGAACTCCTCGATGACGGGGTTGGCGAGCAGGCGCCTCGCCATGTCGGTGACCCGCGCCTCGAGGTCGGCGCCGTCGGCGACGTCGACCACGATGTGCTTGCCGACGCGGACCTCGCGGACGCCGGTGAAGCCGAGCGCGGGCAGTGCCCGCTCGATCGCCTGGCCCTGCGGATCGAGGATCTCGTCTTTCAGCATGACGTCGATGTGGACGCGGGCCACGGCTAGCCGGCCCACTGCTCGAACGGCTTGCCGGTCAGGCGCTCGTACACCTCGACGTAGCGCTCGCGGGTGCGCGCGACGATCTCGTCGGGCAGCTCGGGCGCCGGCGGGCTCTTGTCCCAGTCCTGGGCCTCCAGCCAGTCGCGCACGATCTGCTTGTCGTAGGAGGCCTGGCCGCGACCCGGCGCGTAGTCGTCCGCGGGCCAGAAACGGCTGGAGTCAGGGGTCAGCACCTCGTCGCAGAGGATGAGCTCCCCGTCGACGAACCCGAACTCGAACTTCGTGTCGGCGAGCAGGACCCCGCGCTCGGCGGCGTGGTCGTGCGCGGCCCGGTACAGCGCCAGCGTGAGGTCGCGCAGCCGCTCGGCTACGTCGGCGCCGACGATCTCCGCCGCCTGCGCGAAGGTGATGTTCTCGTCGTGCCCGTCGGTGGCCTTCGTCGCGGGGGTGAAGATCGGCTCGGGCAGCTTCTCGGACTCGCGCAGGCCCTGGGGCAGCGGCACACCGCACACCCGCCCGCTCACCTGGTACTCCTTCCAGCCCGAGCCGGCGAGGTAGCCCCGCGCCACGCACTCGACCGGCAGCATGTCCGCGCGCCGGCACAGCATCGCCCGGCCGGCCAGCGTCTCGGCGTGCGGGCGCAGGACCTCGGGGAGCCCGGCCGGGTCGGTGGTGACGAGATGGTTCGGCACGAGGTCGGCGAGCAGGTCCAGCCAGAACACCGTGATGCCGGTCAGCACCTTGCCCTTGTCGGGGATGGCGGTGGGCAGCACGACGTCGAACGCGCTGATGCGGTCGGTCGCGACCAGCAGGAGCCGGCCGTCGACTGCGTAGAGCTCGCGGACCTTGCCGGAGCCGACGCGCTCGACCCCGGCGAGTGCGGAGAGGTCGTCCATGTCGCGAGAGGTTACCGGACGGGCGGGCGACCGCGGCGGCCCACAGCCGGACCACGCTGCTGTCCGTGCAGCCAGTCCCCCGCGTTGCCGATCACCTTCGTGAGGTACGTCTCGCCACCGCGCTCCTCGAGACGCTCCCCCAGGCGGTCGAGGGTCCACGCCGCCACCGGCACCCCGACGGCGACGATCACCCAGCGCCGCAACCTCTTCGACGCGAACGCCCACATGGTTGTGCCTCCTCTCACCGAGCGATGTCGTCCTCCGGTAGAGGTGCCCGTTGGGGGGTACGCACACGCCTATGAGCGATCACAAGCGCGTGCGGGTGCTTGCTGAGGGGCGCGTGCAGGGCGTGTTCTTCCGCGACTCGACCCGGCGGGAGGCCGATCGGCTCGGCGTGACCGGGTGGGTGACCAACCGCCCCGACGGGCGGGTCGAGGCGGAGTTCCAGGGCCCCGCCGAGGCGGTCGACCAGGCGGTGGCCTTCTGCCGGCACGGGCCCGGACACGCCGACGTGCGCGACCTCGTCGTGGAGGGTCTCGACCTCGTCGACGGCGAAGCCGGGTTCGCGGTCCGGTGAGGCTCACGAACCCCGGCAAGGTCCTGTGGCCGGAGCCGGGGTACACGAAACGTGACCTGCACGACTACTACACGGCGGTCGCCGACCGGCTGCTGCCCCAGCTCGCGGGACGGCCTCTCACGCTGAAGCGCCACAACGCCGGTGTGGACCGCGAGGGGTTCCTCCAGAAGAACCTCCCCGACTCCGCTCCCGACTTCGTCGGCCGCCACCGGGTGTGGACGCCGGCGTCACGACGCGAGGTGGCCTACGCCCTGGCCGACGACGTCGAGGTCCTCCGATGGTTCGCCCAGCAGAACGCCGTCGAGCTGCACCCGTGGTTCTCCCGCGTCGACCGGCCCGACCGGGCCGACACCGTCGCCTTCGACCTCGACCCCGAGCAGGGGTCGGTGCCCCCGGCGCATGCCGCCCTGTGGGTGCGGGAGGTGCTCGACGAGCTGGGGCTCGCGTGCCTCGTGAAGACGAGCGGCAAGCGGGGGCTGCACGTCTACCTGCCCGTGGAGCGCCGCTACACCTTCGGTGAGCTGCGCGGGTTCGCCCTGGCGGTCTGCCGGGCGTGCGCGGACCGTCACCCCGACGACCTCACCGTCGAGATGCGCAAGGCCGACCGTGGTGGCCGGCTGCTGCTGGACTGGTCGCGGCCGGGGCCGGCGCAGACGCTCGCGGCCGCGTGGAGCCCGCGGGCGCACCCGGCGGGGACCGTGTCGATGCCGCTTGCGTGGGAGGAGGTCGACGAGCGGCTCGACCCGACGGCGTTCACCCTCGCGACCGCCCCCGGGCGCCCCGACCGCTGGGCGGCGCCACCCGACCCCCAGCGCATCGAGGGCGCCCGCACCGCGCTCGCCGAGGCCGGCTACCCGGCGGTCGACCGCAGCCCCCGCGCCCGCACGACCCCCCGGTGACGGGTCACCGGCCGCGGGTCTCGGGAAACAGCAGGTCCATATAGCGCTCCGCGGTCGGCTGCGGGTCGTGGAACAGCAGCCCCGGGCGTTCGTTCGCCTCGATGAAGACGTGCTCACGGGCGTCCACCGCCGGCATGACGAGGTCGAGACCGACAAGCGGGATGCGCAGGATCCGGCTCGCCCGCACGCAGGCGTCGGCGACCTCCCGGCGCACGCGGTCGGTGACGTCGTCGATCGTCCCGCCGGCGTGGACGTTGGCGGTGCGGCGCACGAGGAGCACCTCGCCCTCGGACAGCACGTCGTCGAGGCTGTAGCCCGCGGCCGCGACGACGCCGCGGGTGTGATCGTCCACGGGGATCGTCGACTGCCCACCCGTCTGCTCCGCGCGCCGGCGGCTCTGCGCCTCGATGAGGCGGGCGATCGAGTCCCGGCCGTTGCCGACCACCCGGGGCGGGCGGCGCACCGCGGCCGCGACGACCTCGTGGTCGATGACGATCACCCGCAGGTCGTGACCGTCGACGAACTCCTCGAGCAGCACCGCCGGGTGGTACCGGCGAGCCTCGTCGACCGCCCGGGTGAGCTCGTCGCGATCGCGCACGCCGACGGTGATGCCGTGCCCCTGCTCGCCGCTCGCGGGCTTCACGACGAGCTCGCCGACCTGCTCGAGGAAGTCGGCGTCGGCGTCGTCGGAGGAGGCCTCCCTGCCACGGGGGACCCGCAGCCCGGCCTCGGCGAACAGCTTGCGGGTGAGCCGCTTGTCGGCGCAGCGCACCATCGCCACGGCGCTCGTGAGCTCCGACAGCGCGTCGCGGGCGACGATCTCGCGACCTCCGTAGGAAAGCGACAGGAAGCACTCCTTCGCGTCGAGGACCTTCACGGCGATCCCGCGCCGCAGGGCCTCGTCGGCGATGAGCCGCGTGTAGGGGTCGAGGTCGTCGAGGGCGGGGTCGACGTCGGACTGCCGGCTGGCGAGTTCTCCCGCGGTCATGAACACTCCTTGGTCACTTTCGCGGTGGTCGGGGATTACCCGCCCGCCTGGGAGGCCATGCTGGGCGACCTGCGGTGCGCGGTCGGTATAGGCTCGGGCATCCCGTCGGATTCGAGGAGCAAACGCCATGGCAGACCCGGTCGTCGGAATCGTGATGGGCAGCGACTCCGACCTGTCGGTCATGCGCCAGGCGGTCGAGGCCCTCGACGAGTTCGACCTGCCCTGCGAGGTGCGGGTGCTGTCGGCGCACCGCACCCCCGACGACGCGCTGGCGTGGTCGCGGGGCGCCGCCGATCGGGGGCTTCGGGTGCTCATCGCCGGTGCGGGGATGGCCGCGCACCTGCCGGGTGTGCTCGCGGCGGTGACGAGCCTGCCGGTGATCGGCGTGCCGATCTCCGGGCGCAACCTCGACGGGCTTGACGCGCTGCTCGCCATCGCGCAGATGCCGCCGGGGGTCCCCGTGGCCACCGTGGCGGTCGACGGCGCGCGCAACGCCGGCATCCTGGCCGCGCGCATCCTCGCCGCGAGCGATCCCGACCTGCGCGGCAAGGTCGACGCCTTCCGCGACCGTCAGGCGGCCAAGGTCCGCGAGCGCGACGAGGTCGTCCGGGGCGAGTTCGACGCCGAGCACCCCCGGGAGTTCGGCTTCCGCTGAGCCGGCGCTGGCGGGGATCGTGCCCTACCGGCCGACCTGGCGGGCCGCCCACACGCCGGCACCGGCGCTCGCGGCGGCGGCGAGGATCGCGCCGAGACGCAGGAGCGGCCGGAAGGCCTGGTCGCGGGCGAACGCGTACACGTCCATCGCGTCGGCCAGGGCGCTGGCCTCCAGCCACCCGCGCAGCGCCGGGGACGAACGCCGGGCGGCGAGCACCGTGCCGAGGCCGAGGACGAGGTCGCGGGCGCCCGCCACGCGCCAGGCCGTCGCCGCGTCGGGTGCGGGGTCGCCGGCCTTCAGCCAGCGGCGGGTGACGGTCGCGGGGCCGAGCAGCGCCGCCGCCCCGACGGCGATGCGGCCCTGCCCGATGATGCGGGCGATCGTGAGCGCGTTGTCGGCGAGCGGGCGCATCATGGCCGTCGACCCACCCTCGCGTGCGGCGTCACAGGGCCTCCAGTCGTTCTCGTACGGCGCCGTGGCGGCGGAGGAAGCGCCTCGGGTCGAACGCCTCCTCCGGCAGCTCGTGCCCCTCCTCGGCGAGGGTCTCGCGGAACGGGCGGCCGGTCTCCCACGTGCGCATCGCGGCAGTCTGCACGACCTTGTACGCGTCGTCGCGGGTCATGCCGGTGTCGACGAGCGTGAGAAGCACCTGCGAGGAGCACACGAGGCCGCCGGTGGCGTCGAGGTTCGCCCGCATCCGCTCGGCGTGCACCTGCAGGCCCTCGACGAGGCGGGCGGCGAGGTGCAGCTGGTAGTCGGCGGTGGTGAGCGCGTCGGGCAGGATCACCCGCTCCGCCGACGAGTGACTGATGTCGCGCTCGTGCCACAGGGCGACGTTCTCGAGCGCCACGACGGCGTGCCCGCGCACGACGCGGGCGAGGCCGCAGATGCGCTCGGCGGTGATCGGGTTGCGCTTGTGCGGCATGGCCGACGAGCCTTTCTGGCCACGGCCGAACGCCTCCTCGGCCTCCCGCACCTCGGTGCGTTGCAGGTGGCGGACCTCCAGGCCGATCTGCTCGACGGAGGCCGCGAGGACCGCCAGCGCGCACACGAGCTCGGCGTGGCGGTCGCGCGCGACGACCTGTGTCGCGACGGGCTCGACCGCCAGGCCGAGCCGCTCGCACACGTAGGCCTCGACGAACGGGTCGATGTTCGCGTAGGTGCCGACCGCACCGGAGATCGACCCGACGGCGACGGCGTCGCGGGCGGCGCGCAGGCGGGATCGCCCCCGGTCGACGGCGAAGGCGAACTGCCCGAGCTTGTGGCCGAAGGTCGTCGGCTCGGCGTGGACGCCGTGGGTGCGGCCGACGCAGAGCGTCTCCCAGTGCTCGAGGGCGCGGGCCTTGCACACCGCGACGAGCCGGTCGGCCTTCGCGAGGACCAGGTCGCCGGCCCGGGCGAGCGTCGCGCCGAGAGCGGTGTCGAGCAGGTCCGACGAGGTCATGCCGTAGTGCACCCACCGGCTGGCGTCGCCGTCGATGGTCTCGGCGAACGCGGTGAGGAAGGCGATGACGTCGTGGTTGGTGTCCGCCTCGATCTCCCGCACCCGCTGCGGGGTCGGGGGGCGGCCGCGGCGGATCGCGGCGAGGTCGTCGGCCGGCACGATCCCGAGCTCCGCGTGTGCGGCACAGGCGAGCACCTCCACCTCGACCCACGTGGCGAGCTTCGCCTCGTCGGTCCAAAGCGCCCCCATCTCGGGCAGGGTGTAGCGCGGGATCATCGAGGGCGTCCTCCGGGCCGGTCCGGCCCCCGATTCAACCACGGGCCCGCGGGGTGGCCCGCCCGACGCCTGCCGGAGCTGCTGCGCGAAGGCCTCGAGGCTCCTGCGGTCGCCCCCGGCCGCTTCAGCGGGTCGGCTGGGCGGCGATGTCCTCGCGGCGGTGCAGCCCCTCGAACCTGATGGCGTCGGCGCCTCGGTAGGCGGCCACCCGCGCCTCCGCGATCGTGCCGCCGAGCCCCGAGACCGCAAGGACCCGCCCGCCGGCCGTCACGACGGCGTCGCCGTCGCGGCGGGTGCCGGCGTGGAAGACCCGCACGTCGGGCAGGGCGGCGGCGTCCTCGAGCCCGGCGATAGGCTTGCCGGTCGCGTACGCCCCGGGGTAGCCGCCCGAGGCGAGCACGACGGTCACGCACGCCTGCGGGCTCCACCTCCAGACCCCGGGCTCGACCCCCGCTCCGGCGCAGCAGGCGAGCAGGCGGCCGAGATCCCCGTCGAACCGCGGCAGCAGCACCTGCGCCTCCGGGTCGCCGAAGCGGGCGTTGAACTCGAAGACCTTGGGGCCGTCGGCCGTCAGCATGAGGCCGCCGTAGAGCACCCCCACATACGGGGTGCCGCGGCGGGCCAGCTCGTCGAGCGTCGGCTGGAAGATCCGCTCGACCACCACCCGCTGGAGGTCCCCCGTCCAGACCGGCACCGGCGAGTAGGCGCCCATGCCCCCGGTGTTCAGCCCCCGATCGCCGTCCAGCGCGCGCTTGAAGTCCTGCGCCTCGCCGAGCAGGTGCGCCTGCCCCTGCCCGCAGAGCACGAACACCGACAGCTCCGCGCCGTCGAGGAACTCCTCGATGACAAGCCGGGCGCCGGCGTCGCCGAACGCCCGGTCGACGAGGGCGGCGTCGATCGCGGCCTCGGCCTCGGCCCGGTCGGCGCACACACGCACGCCTTTGCCGGCCGCGAGCCCGTCAGCCTTGACGACGTAGGGTGCGGCGAACCGGTCGAGCGCGCGCCGGGCCTCCGCGAGGTCGGTTCCGGTCCAGTAGCCGCCGGTGGGCACGCCCGCGGCGGCCATGACGTCCTTGGCGAACGCCTTCGAGCCCTCGATGCGCGCTGCGGCGGCGCTCGGGCCGAAGACGGGCACGCCGGCGGCGGACAGGGCGTCGGCGACACCCGCCACGAGCGGTGCCTCGGGACCGACGACGACGAGGTCGCAGCGCTCGTCGCGGGCCAGCGCCACGACCGCGCCGACGTCGGTGGGGTCGACGGGGTGCAGCGTGGCGACCTCCGCGATGCCGGCGTTGCCGGGGGCGCACAGGACGGCGTCGACCGACGCCGAGCGGCGCAGCGCCCAGCACAGGGCGTGCTCGCGCCCACCCCCGCCCAGCACGAGGACCCTCACGGCCGCCGTTCGAGCGTCTGGCGGCGGGCCGGACCGACCGACACCCACCGGATGGGCACCCCGGCCAGCTCCTCGAGCCGGTCGACGTACGCCTGGGCCTCCTTCGGCAGGTCCCCGAACTCACGGACCTCGGTGATGTCGACCTTCCAGCCCGGGTGCTCCTCGTAGACCGGCTCGGCGTGGTGGAAGATCGACTGGTGCGGCGGGAAGTGGTCGTAGTCCTCACCCTGGTAGCGGTACGCGCGGCACACCCGCAGGGTGTCGAACTCGCTCAGCACGTCGAGCTTGGTGAGGAAGTGCTCGGTGAGCCCGTTCACGCGGGCGGCGTAGCGGGCGAGCACCGCGTCGAACCAGCCGACCCGCCGCCGCCGCCCCGTCGTGGTGCCGAACTCCTGGCCGACCTTCGTGAGGCGCTCGGCGACGTCGCCGGACAGCTCGGTCGGGAACGGCCCGGCCCCGACGCGCGTGACGTAGGCCTTCGTGACGCCGATCACCCGGTCGACGTCCTTCGGGCCGAGCCCGGCCCCGGTGAGCGCCCCGCCGGCCACAGGGTTGGACGACGTCACGAACGGATAGGTGCCGTGGTCGAGGTCGAGCAGGGTCCCCTGGGCGCCCTCGAGCAGGATCGTCTCGCCGCGCTCGAGCGCATCGTGGAGCAGGCTGACCGTGTCGGTGATGTACGGACGCAGGCGCTCGGCGTAGACCGCGTACTCCGTCTCGATGTCGGAGGCGGTCATGGGCAGGCGGTTGTAGACCCGCGACAGGACCGCGTTCTTCTCCTTCAGCACGACGTCGAGCTTCTGGCGGAAGATCTTCATGTCGTAGAGGTCCTGCACGCGCAAACCCACCCGGGCGGCCTTGTCGGCGTAGGCGGGGCCGATCCCCCGCTTCGTGGTCCCGAGCTTCTGCCTGCCGAGGTAGCGCTCGGTGACCCGGTCGAGCTCCCGGTGATAGGGCATGATGAGGTGGGCGTTGCCGCTGATCTTCAGGCGCGACACGTCGAGGCCCTGCTCGACGAGCTCGTCGAGCTCGGTGAGCAGGACCCCCGGGTCGAGGACGACCCCGTCGCCGATGACCGGGACGACGTCGGGGTACATGACGCCGCTCGGAACGAGATGGAGCTTCAGCGTGCGGTCGCCGACGATGATCGTGTGCCCGGCGTTGTTGCCCCCCTGGTAGCGCACGACGAAGCCGACGTCGTCGGCGAGCAGGTCGGTCGCCTTGCCCTTGCCCTCGTCGCCCCACTGGGTGCCGACGAGGACGAGCGCCCGTCCGCTCGTCGGGGTGCGGGTGGCGGGCGGCACTAGCGCTCCAGACGGAAGCGGATGCGGACGTGCGTGTGGTACTCGTCGATCTCGTTGTCGACGACGGTCGCGGAGGTATCCAGGACGTCGAAACCCTCGATGCCGCGGAGGGTCTTGCCGGCCTCCTCGAGCGCCTTCGTCGCGGCGTCGCGCCACGACACCGCGGACACGCCGACGAGGTCGATGGTCTTGATGACGGCCATGAGGTGGGTATCCCGATCTCGCGCGCGACTGCTGCTGCCCGAGCGGGGATCCTACGCCGCGGCCCGTCGGGCGGCTACCCGCGGCGCGGTTGGGTAGGGTGTGCGGACCAACCGCAGGACCGGGGGACCGGGGAAGGAACGAGCCGACAATGACCACGACCGCCACCGGCGCCGTCGACCGGATCGCCGAGCTGCTCGGCGGCGAGGCCGAGTCGTTGCTGCAGCACAAGTCGGGCACCGTCGACGCGTCGCTGCTCCACCTGCCCGGCCCCGACTTCGTCGACCGCGTGATGGCCGCGACCGACCGCAACCCTCGGGTGCTCCGCAACTTCCAGGCGCTGCTCGACACCGGGCGCCTCGCGGGCACCGGCTACATCTCCATCCTGCCGGTGGACCAGGGCGTCGAGCACTCCGGGGCCGCCAGCTTCGCCCCGTGCCCCAGCTACTTCGATCCGGAGAACATCCTGCGCCTGGCCGTCGAGGGCGGCTGCAACGCCGTCGCGTCGACGATCGGGGTGCTCGGCGCGGTGAGCCGGCGGTGGGCGCACCGCATCCCGTTCATCGCCAAGCTCAACCACAACGAGCTGCTCAGCCACCCCAACCGCTACGACCAGATCTTCTTTGGCACCCCCCGGCAGGCGTTCGACATGGGCGCGGCGGGAGTGGGGGCGACGGTGTACTTCGGCAGTCCCGAGTCCGCCCGCCAGATCATGGAGGTCAGCGAGGCGTTCGCCGAGGCCCACGAGCTCGGCATGTTCACCGTGCTGTGGTGCTACCTGCGCAGCTCCGCGTTCAAGGTCGACGGCACCGACTACCATGCGGCCGCTGACCTCACCGGCCAGGCGAACCACCTCGGCGTGACGATCCAGGCGGACATCATCAAGCAGAAGCTGCCGGAGAACAACGGCGGGTTCCGGACCGTCGCGGGCAAGGGCAGCTTCGGCAAGACCCACGACCGGGTCTACTCCGACCTCACGAGCGACCACCCGATCGACCTGTGCCGCTACCAGGTCGTCAACTGCTACAACGGCCGCTCGCCGCTCATCAACTCCGGCGGCGCCTCCTCGGGCGCCTCGGACCTCGCAGAGGCGGTCCGTACGGCGGTGGTGAACAAGCGCGCCGGCGGCATCGGGCTCATCAGCGGGCGCAAGGCCTTCCAGCGTCCCCTCGACGAGGGCGTCGCCCTGCTCAACGCCATCCAGGACGTCTACCTGTGCGAGGACGTCACGATCGCCTGACGGCGCCCACGGCGGCGGTGACCTCGGCCGCGATCGCGTCGGCCCAGAAGCCGTAGCCGACCGGCGAGGGGTGGTAGCCGTCGGCGCTCATCGCGTCGGGCACCCCGCGGAAGCGCGGGCTTGCGTCCCTGGCGATGTCGGCGTAGCGCACGCCGGGGACCTCGAGGGCTGCGGTGCGCTGAGCGTTGCGCAGCGGCCTCGCGTAGGCGATGACGATCCACCGCAGGGGCACGGGCAGGCGGGGGGTGCCTTCGAACAGCGGGATGCCGGCGAGCACGACCGGCGTGCCGGGGACGGCTTCGCGGGCTGCGGTGAGCAGCTCGGTGGTCCTGCGCGCGAGCGTCCACGGCGGCGTGACGTGCGTGACGTCGTTCGAGCCGACCGAGATGACGAGGACGTCCGCCGGTGTGTCGGTGAGCAGCGGCACCTGCTCGTCGAGGATGTCGGCCGTCCGCGCTCCCGACACGCCGTGGCCGACGACGTCGACCGACCGGTGGAGGGCGCCGGCGACGCGCTCGGCGATGAGCGCCGGCAGCGAGCCCTCGATCGTCGGCGAGCCCACGCCGGCGGCGGTGGAGTCCCCGAGGACGACCAGACGCAGCGGGGGGCCGGACCCCGGCACGTCGACCCCGGTCGCCACCTCGTAGGTCGGGTGGAGGTCCGGGCGGTCGACTCGTGAGGCGTAGACGACCTGCGCCCCGAGCAGCGCGACCGCCGCGAGGGGCAGGCCCACGGCGACGAGCGCCACCCGCCGCGCCGTCATGGACGGCCCGCGTGGTCGGTGAGAAAGGCAGCCACCGTGGCGCGCAGCTCGGGCGCGGACAGGGCGCTCCGGCGGTCTCCCGGCACGGTGACGAGGCGGGCGTCGTGGAAGAGCTGGGCGAGGCGCGGCGCCCTGGCGCGGCGCTCGTCGTCGGCCCCCACGCCGAGCAGCACGGGGATGCGCAGCGCGCCGAGGCGGGGGGCGGCCGGCCAGGCGGCGCGCCCCGCCCACACGGCCAGCGTCGGCAGGTGGTGGCGGCGGTCCGAGCGTGCGCGAGCGAGCGCCTCGGCCGCCTCCGGATGCCACACCCGCGACGCCCGGTCCCGCAGCGCCGCGGCGATCTCGCTGCCGTGGGGCACCCCGTCGCGGTCGTCGGCGCTGACGAGCACCAGCGAGCCGACCTCGTCGGCCTCCCGCCGCCCCGGCAGGGGGGCGCCACCGCCGGCGCTGTCCGAGCGCACCGCGAGGTGGCTCGCCACGAGGCACCCCTCGGCGTAGCCAACCGCCTGGAAGCGGGTGATCCCGAGGGCGGCGAGGTCGCTGGCCAGCGCCGACGCCGTCCATGCGGCGGACTCCGCGTCGGGCGGCAGGAGCACGTCGGCGGACTCGCCGTGGCCGGGCAGGTCGGGTACGAGCACGTCGAAACCTGCGGGGGCGAGCCGGTCGACCCAGCCGGTCGCCTCCCAGTCGCGCAGCCCGTCGCTGGCCCACGCGTGCAGCAGCACGACCGCGGGCCCTTGCGGGGTCCCCCCGCGCTGCCAGGCGAGGATGGTCACGGCTGTGCCCGGGCCATGGGCCTTGCCGCGCCGGTCGCCGGGGCGGGGCCGGCGGGGACAGCAACGGAGGAGGGATCGAGCGGATCGAGCGGCGCGCCGAGCACCCTGCGATGCTACGACCGCCGCCCGCTGTTGCCCGGGAGGCGGGCCAGGCCCGGCTATGCTCAGGTGGTGCCCACGAGCCCTCCCTCCTCCGAGCGGGATCTCGACGTCACGGTCGTGCTGCCCGCCTACAACGAGGTCGGCCACATCCGGGCCGAGGTCGACCGCATCACCGCGGCGCTGAAGGACTCGCGCTACTCGTTCGAGATCCTCGTCGTCGACGACGGCTCCACGGACGGCACCGCCGAGGCCGTCGAGGGGCTGCCGTTCGTGCGCGTGCTGCGCTTCCCGGTGAACCGCGGGTCAGGCACGGCCCGGCGCATCGGGACGCTCGAGGCGCGGGGACGGTGGGTCGCCTGGACCGATGCGGACATGACCTACCCGAACCAGCGCATCCCCGAGTTCGTCGACATCCTCGCCGCCGGCAACGTCCACCAGGTGGTGGGCGCCCGGCGCTCCGAGGAAGGCACCATGAAGGCCCTGCGCGTCCCCGCGAAGTGGGCCATCCGCCGGCTGGCCGAGTTCCTCTCGCAGTCGAGGATTCCCGACCTGAACTCCGGCCTTCGCGTTTTCTCGCGCGAGCACGCCCGGCCCTATCTCGGCCTGCTGCCCCCCGGTTTCAGCTGCGTCACGACGATCACGCTGGCCTTCCTCGCCAACGGCCTGCTCGTCGAGTACGTCCCCATCGACTACCGCCAGCGGGCCGGCCGGTCCCACTTCCACCCGATCAAGGACGCCTACCGCTACATCCTCCAGGTGGTGCGGATGATCACGTACTTCGAGCCGCTGCGGGTGTTCGGCCCCATCGCGCTGTTCCTCCTCGTTCTGGGCTCGGGCAAGTTCGTCTACGACATGGTGACGAGCCCGTTCCGCATCGCCATCAACACACTGCTGCTGCTCATGGCGGGGCTCATGCTGTTCAGCCTCGGGCTGCTCGCCGACCTCATCGTGCGGACCAACCGACGCGACTGAGCGGCGCGGGGTCGCTGTCGCGTCAGCCGCGCGCGAGATGGGTGTCGAACCAGGTGGCGACCTCGTCGACCGCAGGGTCGACGAACAGGGGGTTGTCGTAGAGGTCGATGTGCAGCTGGGCGGGCAGCCAGACCATGCGCTTCGGCTCCCCCGCGGCCTCGTGCACGGCCCGTGCGCCGTCCGGGGAGCAGTAGTCGTCGCGCTCACCGTGTACGACGAGCATCGGCGTCGGCGAGATGAACGACGCCGCCATCGCGGCGTCGAGGGTTATGAGCTCGCGGATCGACAGGGTCGTGACCCGGTTCGCCCAACCGGGGCTCGCCGCACGGTCGGTGCCGTAGTAGGCGAACGGCTCGTCGCCGGGCATCGCCGCCGGCCCGCCGGCGTCGGCGACCGCCGGGATGTACTCCGGCTCGCCGGCCGCGGCGTAGCGCTCCCATGCCTCCATGCCCGCGAGCAGCTGCCTGCGGTAGCCCTCCGGTCCCATGCCGGCGCGCATCGACCGGGGGTCGTTGTAGGCACCCGCCACGAGGGCGACCGCCCGCACGCGCGGGTCGAACGCGGCCGCCTTGAGCGCGTAGGCGGTGCCGAGGCAGATCCCGCACAGCGCGACCCGCTCGGGGTCCACCTCGGGGCGTTGCCGCAGCAGGCTGACCGCGTCGCGCAGGTCGGCGAGCTTGCCGGCGGCGTCCTCATGCTGCCGGGGCGCGCCGTCGCTCTCGCCGAAGTTGCGGTGGTCGAACGCGAGTGTGACGTAGCCCCGGCGGGCCAGCGCCTCCGCGTAGGCGCCCGCCACCTGCTCCTTGACGCCGGTGAAGGGGCCGGTCAGGGCGACTCCGGGGTGGGGGCCCGGTCCCGGGGGCAGCCGCAGATCCCCGACCAGGGTGAGCCCGTCGCTCGAGAAGGCCACACGCTCCCGTGGGACGGGCGCCGTCCCCCCCTCGCTGCCCTGCTCGACCGTCACGGCCCACCGCCTTCCCCGTCGCCGTGCGCATCGTACGCGCTGGGTGCCCGCCGCGCCGCCGGGCGGTGCCGAGCCGTCCCGGACGTCGGGCGGTCGTCGTCTCAGGCGTCGTCGGCGACCGCCGGTGGGCCGCCGACGCGGGCGGCCAGGCGCTGCCGCCAGCCCCCCGTCGCGACGATGAGGAGCACCTCGGCGACCATCTGGGCGAGGCGGAAGTACACCGACGCGGCGATGAGGGGAGCCGTGCCCGTGGTGGGCCCGAGCACCATGATGAGCACCGCTTCGCGCACCCCGACGCCGGAGGGGAACGGCACGGCGAGAAACCCCGCCGTCCACGCGAGCGCGTAGGCGGGCACCGCGGCGTGGACGGGCACGCGCGCCTCGAGCCCGCCGATGAGCGCCACGAACGTCGCTCCCATGGCGAGCATCACCCCGATGCTCCACCCGCACGACACGAGGATGGCCCGCTGCGCGGGCACGAGACCCTCGACGGGTTCCGCGCCCGGCCGCCGCCTGCGGTAGACGCCGATCGCCCAGATCATCCAGCGGCGGTCGAGCAGGACGACGAGCAGCACGGCGGCGAGTGCGGCGACGCGGACCCACCAGGCGAGCCCCGGCACGGCCACCGCGACCGTCGCGCCGACGACCGCTCCCGCGGCCGCCTGGGTGAGGGAGAAGACGACGAACGCCGTGGCGGCGCGGGGCACGGTCACCTCACCGCGAGCGGCGTAGCCGACCTGGCCCACCGCCTGCCACACGGCCCCCGGAACGTACTTGCCGAGCTGCGCGACGAAGAAGCCGGCGGCGAGCGGGCGGGAGCGCACCCCGGGGAACAGCGCCGCCCAGCCGCGGTAGGCGAGCGACATGGCGAGCGTGATGCACACGAGCGCCGCGAGCAGCCGCCACCACGGGGGGACGACGACGTCGCTGCCGCGGTCCCACGTCTGTGCGAACGCCACGACCAGGAAGGCCAGACCCCCGGCCCCGAAGACCACGCGGGCGACGAGGCTCACACGCCGGCGCACGGCGTCAGCCGTCCTTGCCGGCCAGGGCGGCCAGGCGGGCCCGCAGCGGCGCGACCACGCGGGCGGGGGTGAACGCCTCGACCGCCCGGGCATGCGCGGCGTGGCGTGCCGCGAGCACCATCTTCGGGTCGGTGGCGAGGTCGGCGAGCACCCGCGCCAGGGCCGAGGCGTCCCCGGGCGGCACGAAGATGCCGGCGTCGCCCAGGGCGGCGCGCTGCGGGCTCGTGTCCGACGTGACGATCGCGCAGCCCGCCGCGGCCCCCTGGAAGACCTTGTTGGGGACGACCCGCAGCGCCTTCGGGCCCGCGCCGAAGATCCCGAGGCACACGTCGTGGCTCGCGACGAGCTCCGGCAGGCGCTCGGCCGCGACCCAGTCGATCCAGCGCACGTTGGCGTTGGCCGCAGCCAGGCGTCGGGTGAGCTCGTGCTCCTGGCCGTGACCCACCATCGTGAAGCGCACGGGCAGGTCGCGCTCGGCGAGCAGGTCGATCGCCTCGCCGATGGTGGGGGCGCCCTGCAGCGGCGTGAAGAGGCCGAAGAAGATCACGCGCAGGGTGCTGCTGTCACGCGGGCGCGGCTCGCGGAACCACTCCTCGGGGGCGCCGACCTCCACGACCGCTGCGCGCTCGCGCACCTCGGCGGCCAGCAGCCGGTGATGGGCGACCGTGTCGACGAAGGGCACGTCGGCGGCGGCGATGGCCCGCGCGTCGAGGTGTTCCAGGGCGGCGACGAGGCGGCCGCGGCGCAGTCCCCGGTCGAGGGCCGTGTCGCTGCCGGACACGAGATGGTCGAGTGCGACGGGCGCCTCCTGCCACAGGCGGCGGGCGAAGTGCACGTCGAAGTGCCCGAGGTAGCCGACGACGACCGCGTCGAAGCGACCGCGGACCAGCCGGGTTCGCCGCCAGAGCTGCCACCACGCGCGGGCCAGACGCACGAGCAGCAGGGGCAGCAGCCAGGGATGGCGGAGCATCCGCACCCGGGAGTCGGTGTCGAGCCGCAGCGGCACGTTGCACTCCACGACCTCGTCGCCGAGAGCGGCGAAGCCCTGCTGCAGCACGCGCACCCGCGGGTGGGCGCGGACGTCGTAGGTGCCGAAGAACAGGATGCGCATCGCTACGCCGTGTGCCCGGAGGGCCGCCGGGCCGGGGCGGCGGCGCCGCTCGGTCGGAGGCTTGCCCATGCGACCCTGGCGCTGCGCGGCTCGGGGGTCATCCCCGCATGCTACTGAGCAGGCGTTATGCTGGCGTACTGCCCGCCCAGGGCGCCCCGACATCGCTTGAGGACCTCTTTCCGTGAACCAGCCCGAACCTTCGCGCGCGGCCTTGTCGGTGCGCGAGGAGGGCGCCGGCGAGCGGCGGGCTCCGGAGACGCCGGGTGTGGTGATCGGCAACCACCACCACAAGTACACGTCGACGAACCCGGCGATCCGGTATCTCACGAACCGCTTCCTCGACCGCCTCGAGGCGATGTTCGACGCGGTCGCCGTGGAGACGCCCACGGCCCGCGTCGCCGAGATCGGGTGCGGCGAGGGGGAGATCGCCGAGCGGCTCCACGGGCGCTGGGGCAACGTGACCGCCGTCGACCTGCCCGACGCGGGCCTGCGCCGTCAATGGGCGACGCGACCGGGTCCCCGGTTCCTCCACGGGGACGCGACACGCCTGCCGTTCGCCGACAACACGTTCGACGTGCTCGCGAGCGTGGAGGTGCTCGAGCATCTCGACGATCCCGTCGCGGGGTTGCACGAGTACGCCCGTGTGGCCCGTCGCCACCTCGTCCTGTCGGTGCCGCGCGAGCCCGTCTTCCGCATGGGCAACCTCATCGCGGGCCGCCACGTCCGTGCGTTCGGCAACACGCCCGGCCACCTCAACCACTGGTCGTCACCGGGGTTCATCCGGTTCGTGAGCACCGTCGGCGCCGTTGCCGGGGTCACGAAGCCGCTGCCGTGGACGATCGTGTGGGTGCGCCTCGACGGCCCTTGACCTCCCCCTCAACGGTCGGCCCCGCGCGGGCGATCAGCACCGTCTCCACCACCGCCCAGGCGAACCCGGCGGCCGCCAGGCCCGCCGCCGTGGCGGTGACGACCGGCGGCCACGGCGACCAGGCGAGCAGCGCGGCGACGCCCTCGCGGTAGCCGGCGCCCGGGGGCATCCAGTAGCGCTCGACGATCACCGCGAACGCGGTGGTGTGGAGCAGGCCCCCACCGGCGAGCAGCGCTGCGGGCAGCCACGCCGGCAACCGGCGGGCGAGTGCGGTGAGGCCGAGCGCCGCCGCGGCCGCCATCCCGACGAGGCCCGGCATCAGGTAGCGCCCGTGCATGGCGACCCGGCGGCCCGCCTCGGCGTACACCCCCCAGGACCCGTAGAGCATGATCGCCGCGCAACCCGCCACGGCCCCGAGGAGCAGCGCGACGTCCCCGCGCCGCCACGGGTCCGCGGGCCGGCGGGCCGCGAACGCGCCAGCGAGCCCGACCGCGAGCACCACGCCGGCCGCCCCGACCACCGGCCACGGCAGCGCCGCCTCGGTCCACCCGAAGTAGCCCCAGAAGCTCCGCGGCAGGATGCGGCCCACGGCCGTCAGCCAGTGGCCGAGCTCGGGGGTGAACTCGGCGGGCGGGGCGCCGAACGCGCTCGCCCGCGGTTGCACGACGCCGAAGCGCAGGACGTTGCGCAGCCACCACCACCCGCCGAGGGCGGCGGCGACGGCGAGTGCGAGCGCTCCCGCGGTCGCGGCTGGGCGGAGGGCCGGCCGGCCGCCGCGCCAGGCGGCCAGGGCGTAGGCGCCAACCAGCCATGCCGGCAGGAACAGCGCGAACCCCTTGGTGAGCAGGGCGAGGCCGCCGACGAGACCGGCGAGCGTGGCCGTGCGCGGCGACAGGTCGCCCGTCGCGACGTGGACGACGACGAGGGTGAGGCCGCCGACGAGGGCGATGAGCAGGCTGTCGTTCGTGACGGTCCCACCGACGTGCGCGAGGCCGGGCACCGCCGCCACGAGCACCGCCGCAGCGGTTGCGCCCGCACCCCGGCCGGCCAGGCGGGCGGTCGTCCAGTAGGCGAGCAGCGGCAGGGGCACGAGCACGAGCGCGCCGACCAGCCGCATGAGGCCGACGACCACGTCGTGCGCCCAGGCGCCGGCGCCTGGGGTCGCCGCGGTCACGATCGCGAGCCCGACCGCGGTCGGCACATACCCGAGCGGCGGGTGCTGCCACATCTGGTTGGGGACCGGGGAGGACGTGTCGGGGGCGAGGTTCTGCAGGGC
>Ga0247713_1000685_pt1 | contig 19220 bp, 11 predicted proteins | sample 21E_NmetaG_FD_189936 | JGI IMG/M metagenome (GOLD analysis project Ga0247713, IMG submission 189936) | Soil microbial communities from hillslope of Landscape Evolution Observatory, University of Arizona, Oracle, AZ, United States - 2-1-E_N | ecosystem: Engineered > Artificial ecosystem >... | reverse complement strand
ACGCGGTCGTTCTCAGCCGCGGCGACGCGGCGCGCGTCACCGCCCTGTTCGCCGTGAACACCGCGCTGCGACTCGTCGGCTTCCTGACCCTGTTCGTCGCCGTCGGCGGGGACCTGCGCGCCGCCGGCCTGCAAGCGGTCGGCGCCCACGCGGCGGGCCACCTCGTCGGGCGCCTGGCCGTCTTCGCCCCCGGCGGTCTGGGTCCCCGGGAGGGCGCCACCGCCCTGGTGCTCGCCCCGGCCATCGGCGGGGGCCCCGCCGTCGTGCTCGTCGCGGCCACCCGGTTGCTCGAGGTCGTCGCCGAGCTCGCCTTCCTCGCGCTCACCCGTACGCTGCGACCCGCTGCGACCCCGCCCGTGCGACAGGACGGATGAACGGGTAACGCTTCATTGACAGGCCACTCGGCGGACGCCCCCGCATCGACGGAAGGCATGGAGCGCATGCGCATCGTGATCATCGGCGGTGGCCCCGGCGGCTACGAGGCGGCGCTCGTGGCCGCCGAAGCCGACGCCGACGTGACGGTCGTCTCCCGCGAGGGCCTCGGCGGCAACAGCGTGCTGTGGGACTGTGTGCCGAGCAAGGCACTGATCGTCTCCGCCGAGTCGATGGGCTGGATGCAGACGGCACACCGACTCGGTGTCCGCCTGGCCAGCGGAGCCGACATCGCCGCCGGCGCCTGCGTCGACATGGTCGCGGTCATGGACCGGGTGCGAAGTCTGTCCGAGAACCAGTCGGCCGACATCGCCACGAAGGTGGAGGGGGCCGGCGTGCGGATCGTCGAGGGGGCCGCCCGCCTCGCCGGGCGCGACGCCGTCGAGGTGGACACCGACGGGCAGACGCAGGTGCTGCCCGCCGACGTTGTGCTGGTCGCCACAGGCAGCCGCCCCCGCGTCCTGCCCTTCTCCCAACCGGACGGCGACCGGGTGTTCACCTCCCGTGAGCTCTACGACCTGAAGGAGCTGCCCGAGCAGCTGATCGTGGTCGGCTCTGGCGCCACCGGCGCGGAGTACGCCCAGGCGTTCGCCCGGTTCGGCAGCGAGGTGCACCTCATCTCCAGCCGCGAGCAGGTCCTGCCGGGCGAGGACGCCGACGCCGCCGCGGTCATCGAGGAGAGCTTCGAGCGCTGGGGCATGACGATCCACCGCCGGCGGCGCGCGGTGGACATGGAGCGCGGCGCGGACTGGGTCCGGGTCAAGGTCGCCGAGGACGAGTGGATCGAGGGCACCCACGCGCTGTACTGCATCGGGCAGGTGCCCGCCTCCCAGCGCCTCGGGCTCGAGGCGGCCGGCGTCCAGCTCGCCGACAACGGCGCGCTGCCCGTCGACGGTGTCAGCCGCACCAACGTGTCGACGATCTACGCCGCCGGCGACGTCACCGGCGGCATCATGCTGGCCAGCGTGGCGGCCATGCAGGGCCGTAACGCCATGTGGCACGCGCTGGGGCGCGCGGTCGCCCCTCTGCGGCGCGACGCGATCGCCGCGACGATCTTCACCGCCCCGGAGGTGGCCAGCATCGGCCTCGACCCCGCCACAGCGCAGGAGCGCCACATCCCCGTCGACTCGGTGACGCTCACGTTCGCGGGCAACCCGCGGGCCAAGATGAACGAGCGCACCGAGGGTTTCGTGAAGGTCCACGCGATGAAGGGCTCCGGGACCATCCTCGGCGGGTCGATCGTGGCCGAACGGGCCAGCGATCTCATCTCGATCCTGAGCGTGGCGGTGCAGAACCGGCTCACGGTCAGCCAGGTCGCCCATGCCTTCTCCATCTACCCGTCCATGGCCGGCAGCATCCAGGAGGCCGCACGGCTGCTCATGGGGCGTCAGTCCCTGGAGCTGTCCTCCGATCAGCGCGGGTAGCCGAACAGCGCCATCTCCGACGCGCACACGGCTTCGATGGTCGCCAGGTTCTGCTGCCCGAAGAACTCCGGCAGGGGCACCGCTCGGTCCCCGGGCCGCTGGAACTGCACGTCCAGCCGGGCGGTCACGTCATGGGCGGGCCTGTGGCCGACCTGGCGCACGAGCCACCGCAGCGTCGCCTCCTTGTCGCGGACGAAGTCCTCGTAGCGGATGAGCGTCATGGAGTCCTCGTGGTCCCGGTAGACCCGGGCCATGCGCATCCACCGGTGAGCCAGGCGCTCGATGTGGTTGCCGTCCGGCAGCGCCACGCCGGCGCTGTCCACGATCATGCGCCACGCCGGGGTGATGGCCGGGAAGGCGCCGGGGTCCAGGTCCGTCAGCGTCCCGGGGACCTGCAGACGGTTCAGGATGCTGCGGATGTTGTCCCTCGGGTCGCGCACGACGAAGACCGTCTTCGAGCCGGGGAAGAACCGTGCGAGCTCCTCATGGAGGAAGGTGAGGTTGGGCTCCTTGATGAGGTCGCGCGAGAAGTCCAGCCGGTTCTTCTCCACGAAGGAGGCCAGGTCGACGGTGCCCGCGAGGACCTCGTGGTAGCTCGGCCGGATCATCTCGTCGTACAGGTCGATCGCGGTGCGCAGCCCCGCCATCTCGCCCATGAGCTCGGCGATGGCCGAGGTGCCCGACCGCTGGTTGCCCACCACGAATACGGGCTCGGAGGCCGGCTGCACGAAACGCCCGAGCAGGCGCCGGCCGGCGCCCACTGCGTGCTGCGCGGCCCGTCGGGCGTGCTGCACGTACGCCGGTCGGGCGCTCATCGCGGGACTAGCCGTCGGCGATCGTAGCGAGCGGGTCGCCGGCGTTGACCACGTCACCGGCGCCGACATGCAGCTCGGTCACCGTCCCGTCGCGGTCGGCGGTGAGGTGGTTCTCCATCTTCATCGCCTCGAGCACCACGACGAGGTCGCCCACGCTCACCGACTGCCCGGCTTGCACCGCGACCTTCACGATCGTGCCCTGCATGGGGGCGGTCAGCGCCCCGGGCGACCCGGTCGACCGTGCGTCCGCGGACCCGGCGCGGCGCCGCCGTCCGTGCGGGGGCCCGGATGTCTGCTCCGGCTCGAACAGGGCCACCTCGAGGCGTCTGCCGTCCACCTCGACGGTGAGGCTCCGCGTGGGGGTCGGGGCTCCCGCCCCCGGTGTGGCGGCGGCCGCGGCGGGCACCGCTGACAGGTCCCACTCCGTCTCCACCGACACGGTCGTCACGCGGCCCGCCGCGAAGTCGGGATGCGCGACGGCGAAGCGGTGGAAGTCGATCGTGGTCGGGACCCCCTCGACGACGAACTCGTCGAGTGCCCGGGCCAGCTTGCGGCGGGCGTCGTCGCGGTCGGCGCCGTAGGCGACCAGCTTGGCCACCATCGAGTCGTACGCGCCGGGGATCTCCCACCCGGCCGCCGCACCGGCGTCGACGCGCACCCCCGGTCCTGACGGCGGCTCCCACCGGGTGATGAGCCCTGGCCTGGGGACGAAGCCCATGGCGACGTCCTCGGCGTTGATGCGGGCTTCGATGGCGTGCCCACGCATGGTGATGTCGCGCTGGGCGAACGGCAGCGGCTCGCCGCCGGCCACCCGCAGCTGCCAGTGCACGAGATCCAGGCCGGTGACGAGCTCGGTGACCGGGTGCTCGACCTGCAGCCGCGTGTTCATCTCCAGGAAGTAGAAGTCGCCGTCCTCGTACAGGAACTCCACGGTGCCCGCACCCGTGTAGCCGACCTGCTCGGAGACCCGGACCGCCGCGGCTCCCAGTCGTGCGCGGACGTCGTCGGGGAAGTGGGGGGCGGGCGCCTCCTCGATGAGCTTCTGGTGGCGTCGCTGGGTGGAGCAGTCCCGTTCCCCCAGGAACAGGCACCGGCCGTGCTCGTCGGCCAGGACCTGCGCCTCGATGTGGCGTGGGCGGGGGAGGTAGCGCTCGACGTACACCTCGCCGCGCCCGAACGAGCTCACGGCTTCGCGCTGGGCGCTCTCCAGTGCCTCGGCGAGGATGCCGGCGTCGTGGACGACCTTCATGCCGCGTCCACCGCCGCCGAACGCCGCCTTGATCACGACGGGCAGCCCGTGCTCTTCGGCGAACGCCGTGACCGCCGCAGGGTCGGTGGTCGGCTCGGTGGTCCCCGGCACCACGGGGACCTCCGCGGCCTCGGCGGCCTTGCGGGCGCTCAGCTTGTCGCCCATCTGGGCGATCGCGCCGGCCGGCGGGCCCACCCACACCAGCCCCGCGTCGACCACGGCCTGCGCGAAGTCGGCGTTCTCGGAGAGGAAGCCGTAGCCGGGGTGCACCGCCCCTGCGGCGGTCTGCTCGGCGAGGGCGACGATCTTGTCGATCGCGAGGTAGCTCTCCGCCGCAGCGGCCGGGCCCAGAAGGTGGGCGTCGTCCGCGGCCCGCAGCCAGGGCGCGTCCCTGTCGGCTTCGGAGTACACCGCCACCGTGGCGATCCCCAGCTCGCGACAGGCGCGCAGGACCCGCAGCGCGATCTCGCCGCGGTTGGCGACCAGGAGCCGTGTGAACATCGACCGTGTCCTCTCGTCAGCATTGCATGGCGATCGCTGCGCGAACGCCACACCCAGCACAGCGGAGAATCGCCTCTCTGGCGCTCGGCGATTCACTGGTCGGAGGCGCCCGTGGCATGGTAGTCGTCCCCGTGGAGGGGACGGAAAGGGCACGCATCCGCGTGCGCGAGCCTACGGCGAGAGGCACACTGGGGGCATCAGTCGGGCGCCGCCGCTGTCCTCATCCCGGCGCTTGTGAGAGGCTTCACAAGGCGGCGCATCCCCCCACGCTGCACACTCGAAGGAGCGAAACGGACCATGTCGGTCAAGAGCATCTTCTCCCTTGGACTCGGGGCCCTGCTGGCCATGGCGATGGCGGCCTGCACCATGCAGGAGCCCGACATCATCCCGGAGGAGCAGGTGGGCGCGGAGCAGCGGGCGGCTCTCGAGGAGGAGGAGGAGGGCGCCGAGGGCGAAGGTGAAGGCGGGGGCGAGGGCGGCGGCGATACGTTGACCTTCGTCGCGGAGGACATCGCCTGGGGCGACCACCCCAGCGAGCTGCCCGCCGGTGAGGTCACCCTGGAGATCGACAACCAGGGTGCAGCGCTCCACGACATCACCATCGAGGAGCTCGGCGACGAGACCGTCGCCGAGGCCGAGGGCGGCGAGACCGACTCGGGCTCCGTGACGCTCGAGCCCGGCGAGTACACCGTGTACTGCAGCGTCTCCGGCCACCGCGAGGCCGGCATGGAGACGACGGTCACCGCCGCCGAATAGGCCGCCGCAGGTCTGCGGGCGTGGCGGCCGGTGCGTCGCCGAGGGCTTCCCGGCGGGCGGCAAGGGCCCACGCCGGCGTATCCGTCTCCGACGGCGGCCGCGTGGACGCGGCCCCCGGCGACAGGGCAGGCCCCGCGTCGAGGGCCGCCACCAGCGCGGCGATCTCCTGCGCCGTTGGCCTGCCGGCAGTGACGCGCAGGCGGGTGCCGTCCGGCAGGGCGGCGCTCACAGGGGAAGGTTGCCGTGCTTGCGGGGCGGATGCGCCTCGCGCTTCGAGCGCGTGAAGCGCAGCGCCTTGATGAGCGCGGGGCGGGTCTGGCTCGGCTCGATGACGTCGTCGAGGTAGCCGCGCTCGGCGGCCTTCCAGGGGTTGGCGAGCTCCCGGTCGTACTCCTCGACGAGCTCCGCGCGCAGCGCCTCGGGGTCGTCCGCCTCGGCCAGCTCCTGGCGGTACAGGATGTTGACCGCCCCCTGCGGTCCCATGACCGCGATCTCCGCGGTCGGCCAGGCCAGGTTCACGTCCGCACCGACGTGCTTTGAGCCCATCACGTCGTAGGCGCCGCCATAGGCTTTGCGGGTGATGACCGTGAGCTTCGGCACCGTCGCCTCACAGTAGGCGTACAGCAGCTTGGCACCGTGGCGGATGATGCCGCCCCACTCCTGGGCCGTGCCCGGCATGAAGCCGGGGACGTCCACGAACGTCACCACCGGGATGTTGAACGCGTCGCACGTGCGCACGAACCGCGCCGCCTTCATGGAGCAGGCGAGGTCGAGGGTGCCGGCCAGGACCATCGGCTGGTTGGCGACCACGCCGACGGGCCACCCGTCGAGCCGCGCCAGACCGATCACGATGTTGGGCGCCCAGTGCTCGTGCACCTCGAAGAACTCGCCGTCGTCGACGACGCGCTCCACGATCTCGCGCATGTCGTAGGGCACGTTGGACGAGTCGGGCACGAACGTGTCGAGGTCGGGGTCGGCGCGGTCGGGCGCGTCGGTCGGCGCCATCCGCGGCGCCTCCTCCAGGTTGTTGGCGGGCAGGAAGGCCAGCAGGTGCCGGATGTCGGCGATGCAGCTCTCCTCGTCGTCCGCGGCGAAGTGCGCCACGCCCGACTTGGTGTTGTGGCTCATCGCCCCGCCGAGGTCCTCGAAGCTCACGTCCTCGCCGGTGACCGTCTTGATGACCTCCGGCCCGGTGATGAACATGTGCGAGGTCTCCTTGACCATGAAGACGAAGTCGGTCATCGCCGGCGAGTACACCGCACCCCCCGCGCACGGCCCCATGATGGCCGACAGCTGGGGGATCACCCCGCTTGCCTGCACGTTGCGGTAGAAGATGTCGCCGTAGCCGCCGAGCGAGACGACGCCCTCCTGGATGCGGGCCCCGCCGGAGTCGTTGAGGCCGACCACCGGCACGCCCATGCGCAGGGCGAGGTCCATCACCTTGACGACCTTCTCGGCGAAGACCTCACCGAGGGACCCGCCGAACACCGTGAAGTCCTGGCTGAACACGCAGACCTGGCGACCCTCCACGGTGCCGTACCCGGTGACGACGCCGTCACCGGGTATGCGCTTGTCCTGCAGGTCGAAGCCGGTGGCGCGGTGGACGGCGAGGCGGTCGGTCTCGACGAACGACCCCTCGTCGAGCAGCAGGTCGATGCGCTCGCGCGCGGTGAGCTTGCCCTTGGCGTGCTGCTTCTCGACGGCCCGGTCGGAGCCCGCGTGCAGGGCCTCCGCGACGCGGCGGCGCAGCTCCTCGAGCTTCTCCTTCGTGGTCTGGCTCACGCTCGCTCCCGGTCGGTTCGGCCCCGCGGATTGTAGGAGGTGCGAGGATGTGCGGTCCGTGAGCACCGGCCCGCCCCGCGCCCTGGTCCGTTCCCTTATCGACGGCCCGTCCCCGGTCGCCTGGGTGGAGTGGCATGAGGAGGTCGCCTCGACCCAGCTCCGGGCGAAGGAGGCCGCCCGGGACGGGGCGCCGGAGATCCACGTCGTGCTCGCCGACGTGCAGACCGCAGGACGGGGCCGGCTGGGTCGGGCGTGGCACGCGCCGGCGGGCACGTCGCTGCTGGCCAGCTGCGTGCTGCGCCCGACGGCCGGGGCGGGATCGCTGACGCTGCTGCCGCTGCTGGCCGGGTTGGCCCTGGCCGAGGTGGTCGAACGCTACTGCGACGGGGCGGCGCTCAAATGGCCCAACGACCTCCTGCTCCACGACCGCAAGGCCGCCGGGATGCTGGTCGAGGGGCCGCTGCCGGGTGGAGCGGTCGTCCTGGGGCTGGGCGTCAACGTCGACTGGCGGGGGATGCCCCGGCCGGCCGGGGCCGCGGAGGCGACGTCGCTTGCCGAGGTGAGCGGAGCCGACGTCGACCGGTGGCGGGTGCTGGCCGCGTTCCTCGGCGTGTTCGGCCGCCGCTACCGCGACTGGCAGGAGCACCCCGTGGGGTTCCTCGACGACTACCGCCGACGGTGCGCCACGATCGGGCGGCGCGTGCGGGGCCGGCGTCCGGAGGGTGGCGTGGTCGAGGGACTGGCGGAGGACGTGGGCGACGACGGCGCGCTCGGCGTCCACGACGACGCGGGCATGCGGCACCGCATCGCCGCCGGCGACGTGGCGCACGTCCGCCCGGTGTGATCAAGTCGTCGGCGAACCGTCCGGGCCCGCTTCGGGGCCGACCTGCGTGAAAGGCCCCGTACATGAAGGCTCCCGTGCTCGTGGTGGTGTCCGTCGCCGCGCTCCTCGCCGGCATCAGCGGGTCGGCGCTGGCCACCCACGTCTTCCGTGACGTCCGGCACACCGGCCCCCATGCGGCGGGGATCGGCTGGGCGCACGAGAACGCCATCATCGAAGGCCACCCCGACGGGACCTTCCGCCCCCGCGACACGATCCTGCGCGACCAGGCCGCCACGATGCTGCACCGCTACGAGCAGCATGTGGACCGCAAGCTCGCGGCGTTCGACGAGGAGGTGGACCGCAAGATCCAAGCGGCCATGCCGAACGCCCTGGAGCCCATGCCGCCGTTCGGGCAGGCCGGCCTGCTCCTCGACCCCGGCGGCGTCCACGTGCCCAAACCGGTCTACGTCGCCGACAACCCGGAGCTGCGCCGCCAGGGGCTCATGGGCGTGGACCACCTGCCGCGGCAGGGCGGGATGGTCTTCCTGTACGCGGCGGAAGCCCGCGGGGGGTTCTGGATGAAGGACACGCTGATCCCGCTGTCGATCGCCTTCTTCGACGCCGACGGCCTGGTGCTGGCGACCCTGGACATGGAGCCCTGCGAGGCCGACCCCTGTCCGACCTACGACCCCGGTGTGGCGTACCACGGGGCGTTGGAGGTCAACCGCGGCCGGTTCGCCGACCTGGGGCTACCCGCCTCCGGCTGGCGCGTCGACATCCCCCCACACCTCGTCGCCGAGTCCTGATCACGCGATCTCGAGCTGCACCGAGGTGGTGAACGCCGGACGGCCCTCGCCGCCGGAGGGGTCGGGTTCGACGGCCTCGATGGTCCAGGTCCCCGGCGTTGCGGCCTCGACGTCGAAGGTGTGCTGCCAGGGGCCCCGCTGGTCGACGGCCGGCTGTGCCGCGGTGGTGAACGTCTCCTCGACCACCGTGCCGCTCGGGTCGATCAGCCGCAGCTCGACGGTGGACTCGAACGTGTTCGACGTCCCCGAGGCGGTCACCGGACCAGCCGGCTGCTGAGCGCCCCACACGGGCTGCTCGATGATGATCGGCGACAGCATCTGCGGGTCGGCGGTCAGGGGCTCGGACCAGTCGACGTGGCCCCACAGCTCGGTGACGGGCTCTCCTTCGACCAGCAGGCGCACCGCGTCGACGGTGTCGAACTGGGTGGCCGTCTGCGCCAGCTGCTGGGCGAAGGCCAGCTCCTGCGCGGAGCCGCCCGCCGCGCGGACGATGTCGGCCGACAGGTCGATCACGGCGAGGCCGTCCTCTATGCGCACATCCAGGACCCGGGTGCCGGGCGCGACGAGGGAGACCAGATCGGGGTTGGCGACCCGGCCGTTGATGACGGCTTCCACGGCCGCGCGCAGCACGCCGACGGTCGCTTCGTCGAGCGGCACGGTCTCGGGCTCCAACCAGACGCCGGACTCGTGCTGGCGGACGAACCAGGCATCGACCTGCTCGACGCCGTCCGCCGCATCCGGGGGAGGGTCGCCGGGCTGCCCGACGCCGGGCGGCGGGGGCCGCTCCTGCGGAGAAGCTGTCGGGGTCGGATCCGACGAGCCGGCGGCACCGGGGCCGTCGCCGTTCCCGCACCCCGCCAGCAGCAGCAGCGCGAGGAGCGAAGCGACCATGAGGCGCATCCGCCGATCGGTGCCCATGAGGCGATTCTACCGCCGGCCTGTCCCCGCCGAGCTTGGCCCATCGGCCTACCTGTGGCCCTACCGCTCCGCTGCTTGAGGGCCTACCTGTGGCCCTACCGCTCCGCTGCTTGAGGGGGCCCTACCTGTGGCCCTACCGCTCCGCTGCTTGAGGGCCTACGGGCCCACCTGGCCGGCGCGGATGCGGTCGAAGGCGTCGCCTGCGTGCAGGTGCACGATGGAGGCGCCGCCTGCGGCGGTGCCGAGAGTCCCCTGCAGTGCGGTCTGGCGGATGTCTGCCGGCTCTATCTGCAGCGCCAGGCGGGCGAGCGGGAGCAGCTCGGACGGCGGGATGTTGGTGACGGTGTTGCGGGAGAACAGGGCCACGGTCCGCCCGAGCTGGGGCAGGTCGGTGAGGTCCCCGCGGACCTGCGCGTGGGCGAAGCGCAGGAGGTTGCCGTGGTTGCGGGTGCGGCCGAAGTCCCCACCCGGCACGGAGGAGCGGTCCCGGAGGTAGGACAGGGCCTGGTGCCCGGCCAGCCGCTGGGGACCCGGGGCGAAGTCCGAACCCGACTTGGGGTCGCGCATCGGCTGCTCGACGTCGACCACGACGCCGCCGAGGCCGTCGACCACGTTCTCGATCGAACGGAACGTCATGAGCGCCCAGTAGTCGACGCGCACCCCGGTGAAGTCGGCCATCGTGGCCGCCAGCCCGTCGGGTCCCTGCAGGAACAGCAGGTCGGTGAGCTTGTGGCCGGCGACGAGGGTGTCGCGCGGGATGTTCACCACCGTCGCGCGCCGTGTGGCGGGGTCCACGGCGATCAGGTGCACACCGTCGGCGCGGCCTCGCAGCGCGTCTCCCGTGCGATGCGGGGGGCCGATGTCCGAGCCGATGGCGAGGACGGTCAGCAGCCCGTCCTGGGCGTGGCCCGGATGCACCGACGCACGGTGGGCCACCGTTGCGGCTGCGGCCACGCCGAGCAGGCCGAGCACGCAACCCACGAGCGCCACCAGGGCGAGGAGGCGTCTCACGGGGACGCCTCCGGCAGGTCGGTGGTGACCTCGACGGCGTCGGCGCGCCAGCCCTCGTCGGTCGGCACGAACGTCATCGCGCCCGACTGCTTGGCCGGGGAGGACGTTCCGTCCTCGAGCACGACGGTCAGCAGGGCGTTGTAGGACAGGGTGACCGCGTGCGCCCGGTCGCCGTCCACCAGCACCTGCGCCACGGTCGACGCGGGGCCGGTGATGGTGCGCCCGACGGGCAGGGCCGCCTGGCCGAGGCCGGCGCGGTCCTCGTCGGTGAGCGCGGCGCGGGCACGGGGGGACAGCAGGTGGTCGATGGGGCCTGCGGAGAACCGGGTGTCCTCCGCGGCGAGCTGGGCGTCGAGGAACGCCGCGAGGACGTCGCGTGCGGCCGCCACGGCCTGCTCCGCCACGGCGGAGGCCGCGGGGGTTCCCCGCCTGCCCAGGATCGCTGCGTTGTCCATGCCCACGACCGTGATGCGCTCCACCGTGAGCTCGAACGGGCGGGCCGGCGGCGGCGTGGCCCTCGCGTCAGCGGCTGACGGGTCGGCCTCGGCCTGGTCGGGGGAGGGCCCGTCGTCCTGGGCGGCGGCGGTGCACCCGGGCAGCGCCGCGGTGCAGAGCACCGCGACGACGAACGCTCGAAGGGGGGCTCCTCGCACGCGGGGCAGCGTAGCGGACGGCGCGCCGGGCCCCGTCATGCGACACGAGGGAAAGGGGCCGGACGGACAGGGGGCCCTTCCGCGGCGCGTAGTCTCACCGTGATGTCGGACCCGTTCCCCCTCGGCGAGGTGCTCGCCACCCGCGCGGACCCCTCGTCACCGGCGTTCGCACGCAACGCCGCCGCGCACGCAGCCCTGGTGGCCGACCTGCGGGCGCGGATCGCCGAAGCGGCCCGCGGCGGCAGCGAGCGCGCCCGCGAACGCCACCTGTCCCGGGGCAAGCTGCTGCCTCGGGACCGGGTGGACAAGCTGGTCGACGCGGGGAGCCCCTTCCTGGAGCTGTCGCCACTGGCCGCGCATGAGGTGTACGACCCAGCGGCGCCGGCCGCCGGGATCATCACCGGCGTCGGCCGGATCGCCGGGCGCGAGGCCGTCGTCGTCGCCAACGACGCGACCGTCAAGGGGGGGACCTACTATCCCCTGACGGCGAAGAAGCACCTGCGCGCGCAGGAGGTCGCGCTGGCCAACCGGCTGCCCTGCGTGTACCTGGTGGACTCCGGCGGCGCGTTCCTGCCTCTCCAGGACGAGGTCTTCCCGGACCGCGACCACTTCGGGCGCATCTTCCACAACCAGGCGCAGATGTCGGCGCGCGGGATCCCCCAGATCGCTGCGGTGCTCGGCTCCTGCACGGCCGGGGGCGCGTACGTGCCGGCGATGAGCGACGAGACCGTCATCGTCCGCGACCAGGGCACGATCTTCCTCGGGGGACCGCCCCTGGTGAAGGCGGCCACCGGCGAGGTCGTCACCGCCGAGGAGCTCGGCGGGGGCGATCTCCACGCCCGCACGTCGGGCGTCGCCGACCACCTGGCCGACGACGACGCCCACGCGCTGCTGATCGTGCGTTCCATCGTGGCCTCGCTGCCCCGGCGGCCGGCGCGGCCGTGGGATCTCGCGCCCGTCCGCGACCCGGCCGTCGACCCCGGCTCGCTCTCCGGTGTGGTGCCCACCGACCCGCGGGCGCCCTACGACGTGCGTGAGGTCCTCGCCCGGATCGTGGACGACAGCCGGTTCCAAGAGTTCAAGGAGCGCTACGGCGCCACGCTGGTGACCGGGTTCGCGCGCATCCACGGCCATCCCGTCGGTGTCCTGGCCAACAACGGCGTGCTGTTCAGCGAGTCGGCGCTGAAGGGCGCGCACTTCGTCCAGCTGTGCGACCAGCGCGGGATCCCGCTGGTCTTCCTCCAGAACGTCTCGGGGTTCATGGTCGGCCGCGAGTACGAGGCGGGCGGCATCGCCAAGGACGGCGCGAAGATGGTCACCGCCGTCAGCTGCGCGGCCGTGCCCAAGCTCACCGTGGTCATCGGCGGGTCGTTCGGCGCGGGCAACTACGCCATGTGCGGCCGCGCGTACGAGCCCCGCTTCCTGTGGATGTGGCCCAACGCCCGCATCTCCGTCATGGGCGGCGAGCAGGCCGCCACCGTGCTCGCCACGATCCGCCGCGAGCAGGCGGACTCTGCCGGGCAGGCGTGGTCCGCCGAGGACGAGGAGGCGTTCATGGAGGCGATCCGCGCCCAGTACGAGCGCCAGGGCCACCCCTACTACGCCACCGCGCGCCTGTGGGACGACGGCGTCATCGACCCCGCCGACACCCGCATGGTGCTCGGCCTGGCCCTGTCCGCCTGCGCGAACGCCCCCGTCGAGCGGCAGCCCTACGGCGTGTTCAGGATGTGACCGCCGACAAGGCCCTTCGGGGTCACTGGCCTCCGGCGACCTCGCGGGCCAGCTCGTCCTTGGTCATCGTGGACCGCCCCTCCACGCCCATCTGCTGCGCCTGCTCGTAGAGCTCGTCCTTGGTCAGCTCGGAGCCGTCGCCGGTGCCGCTCGCCGCGAGCGCGGGGCTGACCGGGGCGCTGGACTTCGCCTGGCGCAGCCGCATGCCGAGCGCCATCAGCTCGTCGTCGTCCAGAGCGGAGTGCAGCCGCGGCAGCATGTCGGACTCTTCCTCGTCGACGTGGTGGCGGACGTCCTGGATGAGGGCCATCACCTTCATGTAGAAGTCCGTGGCCGTGGAGTCCATCCGTTCCAGCTCGCCCAGGACCTCGCGGACCTCCTGGTGCTCCTCCAACGAGTGCTCGAAGAGCTCCTCGCCGTCATCGAGCTTCGTCCGCACGAGGGGGTACAGCTCCTGCTCCTCGATGTGGGCGTGGACCGTGAGCTCCTCGATCATCTTCGCGACCAGGCGCAGCCGCTGCTCGGCGTCGCTATCGCCGCCCTGCTCGAAGAGGCCGAAGAGGTCGTCGACGTTGCGGTGGTCGTTGATGATCATCGTGATGCCGTCGAGGGCCCGGATGGTGGTGGGGATCATCGCAGCTTCCTGTTCGTCCGACGTGGCTGAGGCGCGGCCGTTGTCCCCCGCCGCCTCCGCCGCCAAACGAGCAGGCGTGCCCCCCGTGCGTCGGATCCCGCGCTCCACGGCCTCGACGAGGTAGGGACGTAGGCGCTCGGCGGGGATGATGGTGTCGATCGAGCCCATCTCCAGGGCGCGCTCGACGCTGTGCACCGCGTCGAACTCCGCGGCGACCTCACCGAGCTTCTCCGAGCGCACCATGGGCCGCACCTCGTCGAGCTGCGCCTGCAGGCGCGCCGCCTCCGCCTCGTCGGCCTGCGCCTTGCGCTCCTCGAGCTCGCGGACCCGTGGGTCGCGGGCGGTGCGCGCGTTGACCTCGCTGGCGAAGACCACCGCGGCGGCCGGCGGGCCGCCGATCACCGACGCATGTGACCCCTCGACCGCGGCGATCTCCATCTGTTCGTTCAACGTGGCGGAGAAGACCACGAACGCGCCGCCGTGGTAGCGGGAGACGACGCAGAACACGATCGGGCCGTCGAAGTTCACCACGGCTCGCCCGATCTCGGCGCCGTACTCGAGCTGCAGCTCACGCAGGGACTCGGGCGAGCCGTCGAACCCGGACAGGTTGGCGAGGATCACCAGCGGCCGGTTGCCGCTGGCGGCGTTGATGGCCCGGGCGGTCTTCTTCGACGACTGGGGGAACAGCGTCCCGGCCGTCCACTGGTCGGGCCCGTCCGCCGGCAGCAGACCCGGCCGGGGGATGGAGCGCGACTCGAAGCCGAGCAGGGCCACGGGGTAGCCGCCGATGTGAGCGTCGAGCACCACGGCGGTGTCGGCGTCGGCCATGTCGACCCAGCGTTCCAGGGGCTCGTGGTCGGCGTCCATCACCGCTCGCATCAGCGTGCGGATGTCGAAGGGCTTCTTGCGCCCGGGATTGGTCTCGGAGTCGAAGATGTCCCCGACGCGGGAGAAGTCGATGCCCTCGACCTCGTGGGGGGACGACCGCACGTCGCGCTCGACGGGGTCGTCGGTGGCGGCCCGGCGCGGGAACCGCTCGCCGGGCGCGACGTAGGTGTGATCGTAGTGCGCGAAGAGCACCTTGATCGCGCCGGCCAGGTCGGGCGCCCAGTACTGGGCCTGCCCGTTCGGCCCCATGACGCGGTCGTAGCCGCCGATCCCGAAGTTGTCCTCGGCGGACACCCCGCCGGAGTAGTCCAGCGCCTTCTTGCCCGTGAGCACCATGGCACTGCCCGGGGTCATCACGAGGATGCCCCTGGTGTGCTGCAGCATCGTCGCCTCGGCGTTCCAGTACGGCTGGGCGCCGACGTTGATGCCGGTCACGATGACGTTGATCTCCCAGCCAGCCTGCGTGAAGTCGATGATGCGCCGCAGGACGCGACCGATCCAGTCCATGTTCTCGGTGCCGCTGTCCATCGCGATGCGCGCGCCCGAGGACACCGCGAACCACTCGACGGGGACAGCCAGGCGCTCCGCGAGGTCCAGGGCCGCGATGATGCGCCGGCACTCCGCCTCGGCGAGGGAGCCGAGGCCCTTGGTCGGGTCGCTGAAGAGCCCGACACGGGTCATCCCCTCGGGATGCTCGCGGGTTGGTGTGGTGACCGTGCCCACGACGATGCTGCAGGTGTTGCGGCCGTAGGGCCGCTCGACGGCCACGAGATCGCCGTCGTCATCGAGGTCGTACTCGACGAACGCGCCGGAGGTGCGGGCCTCCGGCTCGCTGTCGGGCCGCTGCACGAGCAGCGGGGCGAGCTCGTACGGGTAGACGGTGCCGCGCCGACGAGCACGCAGGATCTTCTGGGTCATCTCGTCCAGCGGCTGCAGCGGCTCGGCCGGCGGGTCGGTGACCTGCAGGGTCAGGCCCTGCTCCAGGGAGCGGTGCATGCGCACGACGGCCTCGCGCAGCCCGCCGTCGGGCGTCCCCAGGCGCGCCTGGACCATGACCTGCTCCAGGCCGAGGCCCTCGGTCATGGGCGCGAGCGCGCGCACGACCGGGTCGAGCTCGCCGATGGGGACCTCGACCGGAGGCCAGACGTAGAGCAGCACCCGGTTCCACTCGGGCCGTTCCCGGGTCGGGTAGTTCGCGCGGGCCTGCCGCAGGTCGGCGATGCAGGCGGTGAAGACCCGCTCGAGCTCGGGCAGGCTGCTCACCCGCCCGTCCGCGTCCCGCACCGCGGTGAGGTCGCGGACCTCGGCCATGGCGAACAGCCGCTCGTCGTCGGGGTGCTCGCGGGCGACGCAGCGGAACAGGTAGACGTCGTCGGCGGACGGGAGCCGGGTGAGCTCGAAGTGCTCGAAGCGCCACAGGTTGAGCCGCCCGGCGATCAGCGGGTGGATGCCGCGCAGGTGGCGACGCTCCACGAACCCCTCGTGCCCGCTGCGGCGGAAGGTCAGGTGCCGGACCGTGGGACCGGCCCGGCCGTTGGCGGTCGTGACCGAGAAGGTGATGCGGCGCAGCCGCGACGACGCGGGCAGGGCGTCGATCGACCGGTGGAGGTCGGCGGCCAGCTGATCGGGGTCCGAGGGAGGATCCGGCCAGGTGACGTAGACGTCGGTCACCGCGCCGGCACCCGCGTCGGGGGAGAGATCCTGTGTCAGCTCGTGCGCCGCGGTGACCGCGTCGTCCAGCTGGTCGCGACCGGTCGCGACCGCCACCACCCGGCCGTGACCGCGACGGTCGACCACGTCGGCCACCACGGCCTCGTGGCCGTGCAGGCTCACGGACTGCACGTCCTCGATGCGGCGGGTGCGGTAGTAGTGGCGCGTGAGCACCTCCAGCAGCGGGTGCAGCGCGTCGGCGGCCACGACCGGGTCCTCGAGCATGCCGAGCAGTGGCTGGGGCACGGTCACCAGGGCGGCGATGCGCTCCTCGCGGTCCGGGGCGTCGGGCTGGCGGGCCAGGGCGGCGAGGTGCTCGCGGACCCGGTTGTCGGTCTCGGTCCGCTCGCGGTCCAGGCGGGGCTGGTCGAAGCAGCGGTAGCGGGCACGACGCGCGAGGTCACCGACCACCGGATGGCGGACCTGGGTGGCGCGGATGAGATGGTCGAGGGTGTCGCGGAAGGCGTCGCCGGCACCGTCGCCGGGAGGCACCGCGCAGCTCAGCCGACGGTCAAGCAAGGCCAGGATGGCGGGCAGCTGGGCCGCGGCGCGCTGCTGGGCGAGGTGGATTCGGTACAGCGCCTCCTCCAGCTCGGGCGTGCGGTCGAGGTCGCCGATGCCGTAGTGGGACAGCGCCCGTTCGAGCTTGGCGCGGAAGGTGTCGGGGATCCGCTCCGCCTCCACGTCGAGGGAGCGCAGGTAGGCGTGGAGGTACTCGCGGGCGGCGTGGGCCTCCTCGCGGTCCTCCTCGTCGCCGATGCGGCGGTTGCGCGACAGCGAAGTGAGGTCGGCGAAGCTGCGCAGCACCTCGATCTCGGCCTCGAGGAGCAGGTCGTCCCGGGCGGGATCGAGCTGGCCGATGCGCTCGAGGTCGGCGACGAGCTCGTCGGCGACCTCCCGGGACACGTCGTAGCCCAGCACCAGGCGGCGCATCATGTCGAGGATGTCCAGTGCATGCGCCAGCGGGTCGTCGTCGGCCTGGTGCGCGGTCGCGGCCACGAGGGTCCCGAGATCGACCGGCGCGGCGCTCTCCTGCTCCTCGCCCTCCTGCGTCGGCTCCAGCTGCACGACCGGGGTGCCGGTGTCCAGCTGGATGTTGGCGCTGACCATGACCTCGCGGACCCGGCCGGTGACCGGCGCGGGCAGCACGGTCTCCATCTTCATGCTCTCCAGGACGGCCACGGTGCTGCCGGCCTCGACCTCCTCGCCCACCTCCACGGTGACCGCGACCAACAGGCCCGGACCGGGCGTGCGCACGAGCCCGGCGTCGTCCTGGGAGACCCGGTGGGGGATGCCGTCGACCTCGACCAGCCGGTCCGCACCCTGGGCGATCGACACGATGCGGTAGCGCTGGTCACCGATGGTCAGGCGCCGCTCGAAGCGCCGCAGGCGCTCCGCCTCGGCGGTGATCCGGGCGTCGTCGGCCACGACCAGGTAGTGGTCGGGACCGGTGCGGGCGACCTCGAAGCGGTACGCGACGCCGCCGTGGCGCAGGTCGATGGTGTGGCCGATGGCTCCCGACGCCTCCGGGCGACCGCGGGCGGCCGCGGCGTAGAAGCGGCTGCGCAGCACCTCGGCCTCGGCGTCGAACGCCTCGATGGCGGCGTCGACCAGGGCCACGTCGGCGCGGGTGCGGAAGGTGTAGCCGCCGTCGGCGGTCAGCCGGTCGAGCCACCCGGTGTCGACCTTGCCCGCGACGACGTCGGGGTGGCCGACGAGGTCGAGCAGGAACGCGCGGTTGGTCGTGCCGCCGCGCACGAGCACGGTGGTCTGCGCCAATGCCCGCCCCAGGCGGCCGAGCGCCTCGGTGCGGTCGCGCCCCCACGCGATGATCTTGGCGACCATCGAGTCGTACTCGGCGGGGATGGGGTCACCCTCGGCGAAGCCCGTGTCGACCCGGATGCCCGGGCCGGCGGGCAGGGCGAGCAGCTCGATGGTGCCCGGCGAGGGGGTGAAGCCCCGCTCGACGTCCTCGGCGTTCAGGCGCACCTGGATCGCGTGGCCCCACAGTGGCGGTGTGTCGCCCTCCAGACGCCCGCCGCCGGCCACGTGCAGCTGCAGCTTCACGATGTCCAGGCCGGTCACCAGCTCGGTCACCGAGTGCTCGACCTGCAGGCGCGGGTTGACCTCCAGGAAGGCGAACAGCCGCTCCTCGGGCTGGTAGAGGAACTCCACCGTGCCGGCGTTGCGGTAGTCCGCGGCGCGGGCCAGCTCCGCCGCGGCGACCCGCAGCTCCTCCTCCTGCTCCGCCGACAGCGCGGTCGACGCCGACTCCTCGAGGACCTTCTGGTTGCGGCGCTGCGTCGAGCAGTCGCGCACGCCGGCCGCCCACACACCGCCCTGGCCGTCGGCGATGATCTGCACCTCGACGTGACGCGCACCGGTGACCAGCCGCTCCATGAAGACGGTCGGATCCCCGAACGACCGCCGCGCCTCCTCCCGGGCCCGCTCGAAGGCGAGCTCGAGGTCGGCCTCTTCCCGCACGACGCGGATGCCCCGCCCCCCGCCGCCCGCCGTGGCCTTGACCGCGAGGGGGTAGCCGATCTCCTCGGCCTGGCGGTGCGCCTGCTCGACGGACTCCACCGCGCCGCCGCTCCACGGGGCCACGGGCACACCGGCCTGCTCGGCCAGCAGCTTGGCCTGGATCTTGTCGCCGAGCCGGCGCATGACGTCGCCGGGTGGCCCGATGAAGGTGACGCCGATCCGCTCGCACAGGTCGGCGAAGTCGGGGTTCTCGGCGACGAAACCCCAGCCGACCCAGGCCGCGTCGGCGCGGGCTGCCCGCAGCGCGCGTTCGAGCTCCGCGTGGTCGAGGTAGGGGTTGCCCGTGGGCGTCTCGCCGGGTCCGGGTCCGATGCGCAGGGCCTCGTCGGCCTCCCGGACGAACAGCGCGCCGCGTTCGGCCTCGGTGTGCAGCGCGATGGTCACCAGGCCCCGGGGACGCTCGTGCTCGAGCTCGCGGACGGCGTGGATCAGTCGCATCGCCGGCTCGCCGCGGTTGACTATGGCGATGCGGCGCGGGGTCTGGGCCGTTGTCGTCATGCCCTTGGAGCCTATAGCAGCCGGCCGACCAGGGCCGACCTGGAA
>Ga0247713_1000684_pt1 | contig 19223 bp, 11 predicted proteins | sample 21E_NmetaG_FD_189936 | JGI IMG/M metagenome (GOLD analysis project Ga0247713, IMG submission 189936) | Soil microbial communities from hillslope of Landscape Evolution Observatory, University of Arizona, Oracle, AZ, United States - 2-1-E_N | ecosystem: Engineered > Artificial ecosystem >... | reverse complement strand
CCCAACACCCCCGCCAACGCCTCCCGCGCCGACACCAAATCCTCACGCTGCTGCGCCGCCGCCGCCTCCAACGCCTCCCGCGCGGACTCCAACGCCACCCGCGTCGCCTCCAACGGCTCAGCCAGCTGCGACGACGCCGACTGCGACGCACGACCCACCGCATCGGTGACCCGCACCACCGCCGCGTCCAACGCATCCGCGATCCGCTCCCCCTCGGACCGCACCACCGCCGACTGCTGCTGCGTCGCCTCAGACAACACCTGCTGCTGCGCCGCCGCCGTCGACAGCAGATCCTCACGCTGCTGCGCCGCCGCGGCCTCCAACGCCTCGCGCGCGGACTCCAACGCCGACCGCGTCGCCTCCACCGGCGCCACAAACGACTCCCGCGCCGACCCCGACGCCTCCGCCAACACCTGCGACACCCGCTCCACCTGCTCGGCCAACGCCGCAGACACCGACTCCGCCTGCTCCCCCGCCCGCGCCTGCGCCTCGCCCAACACCCCCGCCAACGCCTCCCGCGCCGACACCAACGCATCGCGCACCGACTCCGCCTCACCCACCGCCGCCGCACGATGCTCCGCCGCCGCCGCAGCCAACGCCTCCGACAGCTGCTCCACCGCCTCCTGGAGCACCCCCGACTGCTGCACCGTCGCCGCGCTCAACGCCTCCCGCTGCGCCGCCGCCGTCGACACCAAATCCTCACGCTGCTGCGCCGCCGCCGCCTCCAACGCCTCCCGCGCGGACTCCAACGCCACCCGCGTCGCCTCCAACGGCTCAGCCAGCTGGCTCGCAGCGCCGGCCCCGGCCTCGGCAACCGTGGCGCGGATCAGCTCGACCGCCGCGTCCAGCTGTCCGGTGACCGCTGCCGACTGGCTCTGCGCGGCCTCTGCGGATTGCCGGATCTCGTCCCGTGCGGCCTCTGCCGCGCCGCGCAGCGACGCCTGTGCCGACTCGACGGCGTCGGTCAGTGCCGCGCGCAGTCGTGCGCTGTCGGCCGCCGCGAACGCCCGCTGCTCGGAGAAGGCGGTCGTCATCGACTCGCCCATCTCCGACACCACGGCGTCCAGGACGCTGCGCGCGTTGTCCAAAGCATCGTTGAGCGCCGTGGTGCCGGCCTCCGACCGCTCCTGGTGGCGGCGCACAGCCTCGTCCAGACCTGCGCGAACGTCGGACAGCGAGGCGACGGCCTCCTCGAGCGGCTCGCGCAGATCCGTGCGCGCTCCCATTCCTGCCTCGGTCAGCGCCAGGCGGGCCTCCTCGACCGCTCCGGACAGCAGCGACTGGGCCTGGCGGGCTGCCTGCGCGGCGGCCTCCTGGTGCAGCTGCGAGGCCTCCCGCACCTCCTCGCCCACGCCGGTGACCGTCTGGGTCAGCTGCTCGGTGAGGGCCTCCACCCGCTCGGTGAGCTCCACCAGCGCGAGATGCGCCCCGGCCCGGTCGGCCTCGGTGGTGGCCAGCAGCTGCTGTCGGACCTCGTCGGCGGTCCTGGAGATGGTCGGGCCCGCCTGTTCCGCGGCGGTTACCAGGCGGGTCGCCAGCTCCTCCAGGCGCATCGTCGAGGAGGCTTGTTGCTCGGTCAGGCGTCCGGTGGACTCCCCCACCACCAACCGCAGCCGCTCGACCTCGTCGGCGACCGCCGACCGCACGGCGTCCATCCGTTCGGCGAGGGCGGCGTCGGAGTCCCTGCCGGTGTCGGCCAGCCGCGCCGCGGCCTCGGCGATCGCCCGGTCCGCCGCTGCGGCCTGCTCGTCGGCGATCGCGGCGAGCCGCTGGGCCGCTTCGTCGACAGCGGCCCGCGTCGCCTCCGCGCGATCGGTCACGACGGCCCCGGTGGCCGCGACCGCCTCACGCAGCTGCTCTGCCTGGGCGCGCACCGTTGCGGTGAGCGTCTCACCCGTCGCGGTCAGGTCCCCGGACGTGGCCGTGGTCGCGTGCGTCAGCTGCTCGACGGCCGAGGTGACCGCGTCGCGGAGCTGACCGACCGCATCGGCGGCGGCGGTCCGTGACTGTTCGGCGTCCTCGGCGAGCTGGGCGCGGACCTGCTCGCCGGCGGCACTGACGGCGGGCCGCAGCGCGTCGGCGGCGGCGTTGAGCTCGGCCGCGGCAGCCATCAGCCGCCGCGCCTGCTCGGATTCGGTGGTGCCAAGGCGGTCGGCGGCGACGGCGACGGCCGCCCGCAGCTCGTCGACCTGCAAGGCGACGGCGGCCCGCACTTCGGCGGTCTGCTCCCGCAGCGCGTCGGCGTCGCTGCGCAGCAACCCCACGCCATCGGTGGTCAGCGTCCGCGCCTCGTCGACGACGGCCCGCAGCTCCTGGACGGACCTGCGCGTGGCCTCGTCGACGGCGCCGCGGACATCCACGATCGCCTGCTCCGCGTGGTCGGCGGCCGACCGGGCCGCGGCCGCGACCTCCTCGGGCAGGCGGCGGTGGATCTCCTCGGCAGCGCGACGCACCTCGTCCACGGCCTCGCGCAGGCGCGCGGCCTGGTCGCCGGCGGCCTCGCCGACGGCGTCGCGCAACGCCCCGACCGCTTCACGGACCGCGCCACCGAACTCGTCGCGACTGCCGGCCTGCGCCGCCTGCAGCGCGTCGGCCGCGCCGGCGATGCGCGTCAGCGCCTCGTCCTGCGTCTGGGTGGCACGGTCGAGCAGCTCACGCAGCTGCTGCGCTGTCGCCGCCCCCTCCGCGGTCAGCCCCTCGCGGATGGCGGCGAGCTCGGCGGCTTGGCGGGCCAATGCCTCCTGGGCGGCGTCCAGCGCAGCGGCGCCGGCGTCCTGCCGGGCGGCGAGGCGCCCCTCGAGGTCCTCCCGCAACGCCTCCAACCGGTCGACCAGCCGTGTGACCTCCGTGCGGGCGGTGTCATCGCGCTGGTCCAGGGTGGTCAGCAGCGCGTGCTCGAGGTCGGTCAGGCGGCGGGTCACCTGGGCGGCGAAGGCCTCGCGGTCCGCGGTGGTCGACTCGCGCAACCGCTCCAGGCCCGACAGCAGCGACGTGCGCGTCTGGGTGACGCTCTCGGCCACCGGCGTCGTGGTGTCCACGACCCGGTCCGACAGGGTCGCCATCCCGTCACGCAGCGCGATCAGCGCCTCGTCGACCCGCGTGATCAGCTGCGTCAGCTCGCGCTGCTCGGACAGCTGCTCTTCGACGGCGCGGGCGAACACCTCGTCCACGCGTCTGGTGTAGTCGGGCCGCTCCGCCATGCTCTCTCCCATAGGGCGGCCGCGAGTGTACGGAACGGACCCGACCCCAGCGACAGCGTCGCAGCGGGCGTCAGGCGGGGAGGCTCAGCGCGCCCCGACCAGGGCTTGCACCCGGCTGACGACGGGGCGCGGCACCGTTCGCGACGCGCTCACCCGGCCCGTCACGGCACCGCCGTAGCGCAGCTCGGACAGGTAGGTGCGCACGGGGGCGGGGACGTCGTTACGGCCGACCAGCAGCGGCGGTCCACCGTGGGCGGCCGACCACGGTGCGTGGGCGAGTGTGTGGGCCCATCCGGTCCGCGCATACCCGGGCGTCGATGCCCACCGGTCCCCGGCCGTCGCTTGCGTGCGTCCCCACAGACGCCGTGCGACGTTGACCGAGACGGCGGCACCGGTCCGGCCGCCGACACGGCGGGCCCCCGCCTGGTTCTGGGCGGTCCGTGACACGGTGCGCGGGGGCCCCACCACGACCCGACGGGTCGGGCGGTGTGTGGCGAGGAACTCCGCCGCGGCGGGGTGCAACCGCTTCGGCCCGGTGACGAGCAGTGGCGCGCCGGTCCGGGCGGCCCACACGGCGCCGGAGACCGACGGCCCCCATGCGCGCCCCGTGATGACGACGGTGCCGCGTTGGCCGCGCCGGCGAACGGTCTCGTGCGCGACCTTCGCGACGGTGGCCGGCACCGACGCGCCGGCCAGGCGCTTGACGGTGTAACCGTCGCCGACGAGCTCCTGCACCGCACGGTCGGACACCGCCCGGCGCCCGCCGACCACGTACACCAACCCCCGGCCTCCCAGCACCCGGTCGATCTCGGCCCGGGCGATGGGGTGCAGCACCGGCGCGGCCTCGTGCCGCGTCTGCGGATGCGTGTACAGCAGCGGCCCGTCGGCGCCGGCCAGCGCCGCGGCGCCCATGGCCTGCGCGGCTCCGCGCGAGGCGGTCACCACGACGTACTTGGCGCGCCGGCCGGAGCCGCCGGCATGGGTGAACACCCGGGAGGACACCCGCCGGGCCTCGGCGACGGTGCCGTTGCGCTGCACGGACGTGTCCTTGGTGAAGTTGACCGTCACCCACATCGTGCTGCCCGCCATGCGGACGCCGATGCCGACCTGGTTGTAGTCGCCGAGCACGTTGGCGCGGTGCCCGGGCGAGTTCATGAACGCGTCGTGCAGGCCGTTGACGTACTCGACCGGGGTCGCGCCGTAGCGGGTGGAGGTGCCCACGTTCTCACCCAGCCGCGTCCAGGGGCTGGTGACCTGCGCCGCCATGCGCGGGTTGTGATACAGCTGGTTCGAGGCCGCCATGTGCGCCGACCAGTCGCGGGCGACGCGGGTCAGCTGCAGGTTCACCACCAACCCCGGTAGGCCGGCGCGTGCCCGGGCGGTGTTGATCCGCCTGGCGAACATCGTCTCCTCGGCGGCATGGGTACCGTCGGCGGCCCACGACGTGCCGGTCAGCGACACGGTCGCCGTCACCGCGACGACTGCCACGACGAGCAGTCGACCGACGGTGCGTTGCAGCGAGGGGCGTCCCATGGATTGCCATCCGGTGGTTGCGCCCGGGGGGCGTGGCAGCCCGGCGGCCGTTCACCTATCGGTGGGTAGGCCCGTGGCTTTGCGTCGCCCCGTTTCCGGGGGTTTGCCATGTTTCACGCCATTGGCACCTACGTGGGAACCGTTGGCCTGTTCTGTTCGGTATCGGCAGGTGAGGCGTCGGCCTTGAACCGTGTGTCAGCCGACGACGCCGCCCGGCGCCACGACCGTGTCGTGCACCCGTGCGCCGGTGGTCAGCCGGGCGCCCTCGCCCACGATCGCGCCGGTGATCTGAGCGCCCGCGCCGACCGAGACGTCTTCGAACAGCGCAGCCGAGGTGACCGACGCGTCACCGTCGACCACCGTGCGGGGGCCGACCACCACGCACTCGCCGAGGGCGGTGTCCACCGTGGCGGAGCGGTGAACGAGCACCGAGCCGTGCTGTTCGAAGCCGTCGCCGATCGGCCAGGCGCACTGGCCGAGCAGGACCGCCGCCTGGCCGCCGAGGTAGCGGTCGGGGGTCCCCAGGTCCATCCAGAAGGCGTCGTCAGCCACGCCTAGCAGCAGACGGCCGGAGTCGACGATGTGCGGGAACACCGCACGCTCGAACGACAGCGGGCCGCGGTCGGCCACCCCGTCGAACGCCTCCGCCGACAACACGTACGTGCCGGCGTTGATGGTGTCGGCCGCGAGCGTGCCCGGCGGGGGCTTCTCGACGAACCGCTGCACTCGTCCGTTCGCGTCCGTCTCGACGACGCCGAAGGTCGAGGTGTCCTGCACGCGGGTGAGCGCGAGGGTCGCGACCGCGCCTGCATCGTGGTGGCGCTGTACCAGCACCCCGTAGTCCAGGTCGGTGAGGATGTCACCGTTGCACACCAGGAATGGGCCGTCGGTGCGAGCGCGGAGCAAGTCGCGGGCGGCGCCGGCGGTGTCCAGGGGTTCGGGCTCGGTCACGACCTTCACGTCGATGCCCAGCTGGTCTCCCAGCGCCACCAGCGGCTGGAAGGGCGCGGCGACCTGCCCGACAAGGAACGTGGCCGCGGCGCAGCCGGCGTCACGCAGTCGCCGCAGCAGGCCGGCGGCGAACGGGTCGCCGGCGAAGGGCAACAGGGGCTTGGGGCGGGTGTCGGTCAGCGGCCGCAACCGGGTCCCCCGGCCGCCGGCGAGAATCACGGCGTGCATGGCCGCCGCAGCCTAGCGGCCCTGATCAGCCGCTCAAGCAGCCGAAGGCGGTAGCGGCCCTAAACAGGCAGGGTCTCGCCGGTCACCAGCGCCGCCAGACGGTCACCGGAGACGGGGCGGGAGAACAGGTAGCCCTGGGCGTGGCTGCAGCCCAGGTCGCGCAGCGCGTCGCGCTGCTCGGGCGTCTCGACACCCTCGGCGACGGTGGGCAGCCCCAGCCGCATGCCGAGGTCGAGGATAGTGCGGATCAGCGCCGCCCCGTTGTCGTGGTCGACGTTCTTGACGAAGATCTTGTCGACCTTCAGCACGTCGATGGGCAGGCGGGACAGGTACTGCAGCGACGAGTAGCCGGTACCGAAGTCGTCGATGGCGATCTTGATGCCGAGCTGCTTGAGCGCCCCCAGCGTCTCGCAGACGTCCTCGATGTCGTCGACCAGGACGCTTTCGGTGATCTCCAGCGTCAGCAGCTCCGACGGCAGGCTGGTCTCGGTCAGGATCCGGGTCACCTGGTCGAACAGCTCGGCCTGGTACAGCTGCACCGCGGACAGGTTGACGTTGACCGACACCGGCGCCCCGTGGCCCTGCCATTGCATGGCGTTGGTGCACGCGTCGCGCAGCACGAACTCGAACACGTCGGCGATGAGGTTGTTCTCCTCGGCCAGCTGGATGAAGGCGTTGGGACCCAGCAGGCCCTTCTTGGGGTGCTGCCAGCGCACCAGCGCCTCGGCGGACGTGAGCTGGCCGTCGGAGAGGCGGACGACCGGCTGGTAGCGGACCTCGAATTCGCCGTGCAGTGCGGCGTTGACCAGGTCGGCCTGCAGCTGGCGCCGGCCGCCGAGTCCCTCGCGGACGCCGGGCCGGAACACCTGGACGCGGCTACCGCCCTTGTTCTTGGCGTCGTACATCGCCAGGTCGGCCTTGTGGATCAGGTCTTCGGCGTCCTCGACGCCGTCGGCGCCGCGGATCGCGACGCCGATGCTGGCCAGGACGGGCGCGCCCTTGTCCTTCTCGTCGGTGGGTGGCTTGGTGACCGACTGGATGGCGTCGAGCACGCGCATGGCGACGTGCTCAGCCTCGTCGAGGCGGGACAGGTTGCGCACCAACACGGCGAACTCGTCGCCGGACAGCCGCGCCGCAAGGTCGTCGGGACGCAGCACCTGCAGCAGCTGCGCGGCGACGGATTGCAGGATCGAGTCGCCGACGGCGTGGCTGTGGTTGTCGTTGATGGTCTTGAAGCCGTCGAGGTCCACGAACAGCAGAGCCAGGCCTTCGGGGTCGGTGCCGCTGGCGACCGCCTCACGGACCTGCTCGAGGAACTCGCGTCGGTTGGGCAGGCCGGTCAGCGGGTCGTGGGTGGCTCGGTGGACCAGCTCGTCTTCGAGGACCTTGCGTTCGCTGACGTCGCGGACGTCCAGCACGATGCCCGCCACGCTGGGCTCGTTCAGGCAGTTCGCCCCGACGATCTCGGTGTGGCGGAAGCTGCCGTCGCGGTGGCGCAGCCGGCACGAGATCGACGTGCGGGTGGTGCCCTGGACCAGCTGGCGGAAGAAGTCCATCCACTCGGGGAAGTCGTCCGGGTGGATCAAGTTGTCAAAGCGCGCCCCCACGATGTGCGCCGGCGCGTACCCGAGGACGCGCGCGACGGTGGGACTGAGGTAGCGGATCATGCCCTTGACGTCGACTACGGAGATGACATCGGAGCAGTTCTGCACCAGGGAGCGGAAGCGCGTCTCGCTGCGGATGACGTCCTCGGTCAGGATCGCGCTGTCGAGTGCGAGTGCTGCGTGGCTGGCCACGACTTCCAGCGCGGCCTCGCAGTCGCACACACCGTCGCGGTGGACGCCGTCGGCGTGCGGGACGAACAGTGCGCCACGGGCGTGGCCGCGGCTGGCCAGCGGCACGACGAGCATGGCGGCCCCGGCCATGGTGACCTGGCGGGACAGGTGCCCGTCGCGGACCTCCAGACCGAAGCAGATGAACGGCCGCGAGCTGCCCAGGCCGTCGCGCAGGCTCTCGGGGACAGCCTTCATCGACAGTCGACCGGTGATGGCGGGTGCGCTCTTCGTCCCGTCATTGGCCACCACGACGAGCTCCTCGCCGCGAACCAGCGCCCCGAACATGCCGGTGCCGACCGGGGACTTGAGCAGGCTGCGGCTGGCGTCCAGCGCCGTCTGCATGATGCGGGTGGGGTCGCCGGCAGCCAGCAGTGCTGCGGCGGTATCGGCCATCGCGATCGAGTGGACCGCGTCGCGTTCGTGCTGGACGAGGGTGACGATCACGAGGTGGACCAGCGAGGCGCCGAGCATCATCAGCAGCCCCGGCAGGACCGCCTCGACGACGGCGGGGGTGGAGCGGGTGACTGCCGGCGCGAGCATCGCCGCGACGAAGCTTGCGGCGTTGAGTGCGCCCACCGGCGCGATCCGACGGTCGTGACCGTACAGCGAACGGAACCCGACGATGGCGATGAACACCGCCAGCGCCCGCACGGGGGTGACGAGCTGGACTCCCACGAAGAACAGGGCGCAGGCGGCGAGCACGTCGGCCGGGGCGCTGTAGCGCCGGCCGGCGTAACCCCAGAACAGATAGGCGGTCAGCGTGACGACGGTGGCTACGGCCAGAACCGTCTCGCGCGGGCCGGTCGAGGTGATGCACATGACCGCCAGCACCACGGACAGGTTCATCAACCCGAACAGCAGCGCCAGCCATCGCAGCCAGGCCACGAGTCCATCGGGGGGCGACAGCAACGACCAGCGCCGTGCCCGCGCGGGTGCAGCGGACGCGTCCGGGCGTTCCGTCACCGTGCCTCCCCGATCCTCGTTCTCGGTCTTGTCTTGACCGTCGTTAGTGCACGACAGGGGTGCACCGTTTGCCTATCGGAGGAATACCGGCGCGAGGGAATAGTCAGAAATGACTATTTCGGCGGGGCCCGCCACGTGTCGAGGTCGCCCTCGACGCCGTGGGATCCCGGCCGGTAGATCGTCCCCGGCTCCAGTCCCTCAGGCAGATAGCGCTGCTCGACCCACCCGCGCGGATCGTCGTGGGGGTACCGGTAGCCCTTGCCGTGGCCCAACCGGGCTGCGCCGCGGTAGTGCGCGTCGCGAAGGTGCGGCGGCACGGGCGCGTTGCCCAGCCGGGCGACGGCGTCGTCGGCGGCAGCCAGGGCCCGCAGCACGCTGTTGGACTTCGGGGCGCGTGCGAGATAGATCGCGGTCTCGGCCAGCGAGAACCGGGCCTCGGGCAACCCGACCCGCTCGAGCGCCTGGAACCCGGCGACGGCGACCACCAGGGCGTTGGGGTCGGCCAGCCCGATGTCTTCCGAGGCCATGATGACCATGCGCCGGGCGATGAACTTGGGGTCCTCGCCGGCGGCGAGCATCCGGACCATCCAGTACACCGCCGCATCCGGGTCCGAGCCCTTCAGCGACTTGATGAAGGCACTGATCTGGTCGTAGTGCTGGTCACCGGCGCGGTCATATCGCAGGCGCGGGCCGGTCAGCGCGGCGCGCACCGCCTCGGCGGTGATCTCGCCGGGCGCGTCGAGCGTGGCCGCCGCCGCTTCGAGCGCGGTCAGCGCGGCCCGGGCGTCGCCGTCGGCTGCTGCGACGAGTGCGGCCAACGCCTGGTCCCCCAGGCGGTGTCCCGCAAGCCCCCGCGGGTCGTCGAGTGCGCGACGGACGATCGTGGCGATGTCGTCGTCGGACAGCGGCTCGAGCCGGTACAGGAGGCTGCGTGACAGCAGGGGGGCGTTGACCTCGAACGAGGGGTTCTCCGTGGTCGCACCGATCAGCACGACCGAGCCGTCCTCGACCGCGGGCAGCAGTGCGTCCTGCTGGGCCTTGTTGAAGCGGTGGATCTCGTCGATGAACAGCACGGTGCCGCGGTCCACCGCCTGCCGCCGTGCACGGGCCTGCTCGATGGCGCTGCGCACGTCCTTGACGCCGGCGGTCACGGCGGACAGCTCCACGAAGGCCGACTTGGTTGCGGCGGCGACCACGTTGGCCAGCGTCGTCTTCCCGGTGCCCGGCGGGCCCCACAGGATGACGCTGCGCAGCCGGTCGTTGTCGATGGCAGCGCGCAGCGGGGCGCCTGGCCCCAGCAGGTGCTGCTGACCGACGATGTCGTCGACGGACGCCGGTCGCAGGCGTGCAGCCAGGGGCGCACTGGCAGTGGGTCGCGTCATGCCCCGGGGTTCGTCGCCGGGGTCGAACAGGTTCTCGCTCACCCGCGCAGTGTCACCGCGCGGGCGCGACGGCGCTACGCGCCCGCCGCCGACGGGCGCGAATCGCCTCCGTCGCTTCTCACACGTTCGCTACCGGTACTGCCTGGTCGTGCGCCACGTCAGGGCGGCGAGCTGGCCGCGGGTGACGCTGCGATAGGGGCAGAACCGCTTCGGCGCGCAGCCGCTCAGCAGCTTGGCACGGGCGACGGCGTTGGCCGCCCGTTCGAACGGCTTGCCGTCGTCGTCGGTGAACCGGTCGACACCCCCGGGCTTGAGCGCCAGCGTCCGCTGCCACCACACCGCGGCGTGGCGCTTCTGGAACGGCCGGTCGGGGTTGAACTTCTTGCCCTTGACGATGCCGGCGTGGGCGAGCGCGTTGATGGCGGCTTCCTCCCGACGACCGTTGTCGTCGTTGAAGTAGTCGCGGCCCTTGGGTGCCCGCGGGATCTGCAGCAGGCGGAACAGCGCGAGCGCCGCCTCGGCGCGCGTGGCTGCCTGGCCCGGCTGGAACTGCGTTGCGCTGCGGCCGCTCATCAACCGGGCACGGGTCGCGAAGACGATCGCATACTCATCGGCGCGCCCGTCGTCGTCGACGAACGGCGCGAAGCCCAGGCGGCGCACCTGCTGCGAGCGCAGCGAGAACGTCGAGCGCAGGTCGATCCCCACGATGCCCTTGTTGTTCGACGTGGTGCCACCGGCTCGGTTGACCCGCAGTCCCTTCCCGCCCCGATCGACACCGGTCACCACGATGGTGCGCGGCGTGCGTCCGTCCGTGCGGCTGCCCATCTGGATGCGACGCACACGGTGCATCCCGGAGCCGGTGAACGACGCCAGCGCGGCGTTGGTCACCGTCACGTCCCAGGTGGCATAGGGGTTGCCCGCGCCGGCGCGCTTGGACCACGAGTCGCTGACGCTCTTCAGGTACGGCATGGGTGTGCTGCCGTATGCCCAGCTGTCCTCGATGTTCTCGCTGCGCGTGCCGTGCGACGACGAGTAGAAGGCGCCGATCAGGTTGCCGTTGTGCGTCACAACGCGGCCTGAGGTGTCCTCGACCGCACGCACCCAGTGGTGCGACGTCGAGTGCATCTCGTTGTCGTAGCCGCCGTAGGCCTGGTTCGCCGGTGTGGCGAGCAGGCTGCACCAGCACCCGGGGCTGATGCCGCCGTTGCCGCGGTGCAGCCCCAGCGCGTACGTCCGTCCCGTGACTGCCTGCGCCTTCAGCGCCGCCAGCCCGCCGCGCGAGCCCCACGACGAGGGCATCTCGGCGAGCCCGCGCAGGTACAGGTCCATCGAGGGGATGTCCAACACCATGTACATGGTCCCGTTGGCCGGCGAGTTCGCGCGGTACTCCAGCCGTCCCCACTTGTAGAAGCGGCGCGAGCCGTTGGGGTTGAACGCTTTGATCAGCGTGCCGCCGGGACGTCCCTGGGGGTTGAACGCGCCGATGAGGCGCTTGCCCTTGCCACCGCGGTACTTGACCTCGCCGTTGTGCGTCAGGCGCCAGTTCCCGCCGGACAGCAGCTGGACCTTCCACGTCGTGCCGGCGGGCTGCGTTGCCTTCGTCGTGCAGCCGCTGGCGTCACACTCACGCCACGGGATGCGCCCGTCGACCGCCTCGACGTTGGAGAACGTCAGCGACGACGCGAGCCCTACCCGGATGCGCGACGGCATCGATGCCTGCCCGACGCTGACCCCGCGGTACCAGTGCTTGAGGATCCGGGGGTAGCCCCATCCCGCCTGGGCCTGCGCGTACGCGCCGTACTGGCTCATCCCGACGCCGTGACCCCACCCGCTGCCGCGGATCACCACGTCGGGGTTGGGTCGCGTCGTCGCGGGGCGGTCGCGGACGGTGTCGTAGGGCGCGGCGGCGGCTGGCGCCGCCAGGGTCATGGCCATGGTCACCGCGATCACGGCGACGACTGCTCGACACAGGTGCACGTCAGCTCTTTCGATCGCTTGCGTTTCCGGTCGGCGTTGCGGAACGCACCGGCCCCAAAGGCGGTTGGCCGGTGCTGCGCGGTTGTCTGCCCCTCGGCGCGGACGCGGCACTGCTTGAGCCGCGCGCCGCCCGTAGCGGTCATGCCGATGGTAGGGGCGATCGCGTGCGCAGGCGAGCCTAAATGTCGCGATAGTCCGTTTCGACTAGATCACGGGTGGCCGGCCCAGCAGCGTCATGCGCCAGACCGTCCGCCAGCGCAGCGGCCGGCGCGGCCCGCCGGGGCGCAGCCACCCGTCGCGGTAGCCGCGGGCGACGTCGGCGAGCGCCCTGGGGTCGCGCAGCCGCACCACCGTGAGCAGCAGCCACACCAGGGGGTAGACCACGAGGAACGGGACCGGCAGGTGCCGTCGCGCCAGCCACACCCGGTTGCGGGCACTGAGGTAGTGGTAGTAGCCGTGGCGCGTGGGCGGGGCGACGGCCGGGTGGTGACAGGTCAGGTGCCCTGCGTAGCGCACGCGGTAGCCGGCATCCATCGCACGCCAGGCGAAGTCAATGCCTTCGTGGGCGTACCAGAAGTCACCGGCGAACAGCCCCACGCGGTCGAACACCTCGCGGCGGACGGCGCACGCACCCTCCCACAACGCCGTGACGTCGCTGCTGCGGTCAGGGTCCGATGCCCGGAGCCTCGGCACCTGCCGGCGCGGAGACGCCGCGCCGGTCGGGTCGACCGCCCGCAGCTGGACGACGCCAAGGTCGGGCGTGGTCGCGAACATCTCCGCGAGCCGCGCCAGGGTGTCGTCGGCGACCAGGGCGACATCGTCGTCGAGGGTGAACACCAGGTCACCACGGACCTCAGTGATGCCGGCGTTGCGCCCGGCGGGGATCCCGACGTTGGTGGGCAGGGCGACCGCCCGCACGCCGGCAGGCAGCCCGGTGGGCTCCCAGCCGTTGCCGACGACGACGATGTCGGTGTGCACACCGGTCTGGCGCAGCAAGGACGCGAGTGCGTCCTGCAGCTGCTCAGGTCGCTTGCCCTGGGTCAGGACCACACACCCGAACAGCGGCCGGCCTGAAGGAACCACGACGGCCCCGTGGCGCCCGGCCGACGACGCGACGACAGGCCGGCGTGCGCTCATCGCAGCCGGGATGAGGCCAGGACGCTGAGCAGGTGGCCGCCGGCCACGATCGCGGCGACGGGCACCAGCACCAGCGCGAACCATCGCGACCCCGCCAGCGAACCGGTCGCCAGGTCCACCACGGCGATCACCACCGCCACCATGGTCAGCTCCTGCGCGCCGATGATCCGGTGGAACGGGACGATGCGCGCGACCCGCCGCAGCCGTGCCAGTCCCGATGCCCGGGGCGCCGACACCTCGTCGCTGTCTTCGACCTTGGGCAGCCCGGCGACCGCGCGGGCGACGTGGACGAGGTCGGTCTCGGCTTTGTTCATCAGCACGAAGACCGCGCCGAGCAGGCCCCAGGTTGTCCAGCCGCCGATCGTCGCGTAGCCGCCGTCGGCGCGGACCCCGATGGCGATGAGCAACCCCGCCTCGGTGACGTAGTGACCGATGCGGTCCAGGTAGACGCCGCTGGGGCCGGTCGTCTGGCGCCACCGCGCGATCTCACCGTCGGTGCAGTCCAGCAGCTGCTGCAGCTGGATGAGCAGCAGTGCGCCCACGGCGGTCCACACGCCGGGGACGGCGAGCACGGCGGCGGCAGCCACGCCCGAAAGGATCATCCCCCACGTCACGGCGTCGGGGGTCACCGGGGTCGGCAGCAGCAGTCGTGTCAGGTAGATCGAGATGTGGCGCATGTACAGCCGGCCCGCCCAGTGCTCGCCGCTGGCGCGGCCCATGATCGTGTCGGGCTGGCAGACCGCGCGCAGCTCAGCGATCGAAGGCTTCGACGAACGCATCCACCTTCCTTCGGATCTCGTCGGGTTCCATCGCCAGGTGCTCGAGGATCGTGAAGCGGTCCGGTCGCGTCCCCGGCGCGGCGACGACCGCGTCGACGAACTGGCCCGTGGACAACCCGAGGTCTGCGGGCAGCCGGGGAACTTCGAAGTGACGGAAGCAGCGGTCGATGTGTGGCAGGGCGGCATCGTCGCGCAGGAACGACGCGAACATCGCCCCCACGGCGACGACCTCGCCGTGCAGACCGGCATCGGGGAACAGCGCGTCGATGGCATGCCCGATCTCGTGGCAGCCGCCGCTGCACGGCCGGCTGTTGCCGGCCACCGACATCGCCATGCCCGACAAGAACAGCGCTTCGGCGAGCGTGGTCAGCAGGGGGTCGCTGTCCAGCGGCTCGGTCCGGTTCAGCAACGCCTCGGCGGCGCTGCGCGCGAACGTGACCGCCAACCCGTCGACGACCTCCCCCCGCTGCTCGGCCGCCAGCTGCCAGTCGGCGATCGCCGAGACGTTGCTGACGACGTCGCCGATGCCCGATCGCGTGTGGCGCGCCGGGGACTCGCGCACTAGGTTCAGGTCGACGATCACCGCGATCGGGATGTGGACCCCGAACGACGCCTTCCGGCCGTGCGCGTCCAGCGACGCGACGGGAGAGGCGAGACCGTCGTTGGACAGGTTCGTGGCGACGGCCACGAACGGCAGCCCCAGCATGCTGGCCGCGTACTTCGCGACGTCGAGGGTCTTGCCGCCCCCGATGCCGACGAGTGCGTCGTGGAACTGCCCGCGCAACGCGGCGATCAGCTCGTGCGCGCTCTCGAGCGAGCCGCCGCTGAGCTGGAACGTGGACGCGTTGGGCATGCTCGCCCGCAGCTCCTCCGCCAGCGACTCGCCCTGGCCGGGGCCGACGGCGATCGCCACGTCGCCGCCCGCCGAGATCCGCCCGTCGGCCAGCAGCGGCTCGAGCTGGGACACCGCGCCGGCGCGGATGTGCACGGCCACCGGCGTGGAGACGGTGCGCGCCAGCAGCGGCATCAGCCCACCCCCTTGCGCTGTGCCTGCATGATCTCGCGAGCCCTGGCGAGGTCGTCGTGGTTGTCCACCTCGACCCACGCGCACTGGCCGATCGACGCAGTGCAGATCGTCTCGCCCCAGTCGGCGTACTGCTGGTAGCCGTCTTCGTAGTACAGCGTGGTGTCGCGCTCGAAGGTTGCCTGCAGGGCGTCGGCCAACCGCGGACCGGCGTCTGGCTCGATCAGGGTGACCCCGATGTACTCGCCGTCCGCCGCGGCCGGGTCGATGCCCTTGTTGATCGTCTGCAGGTGTCCCTGGCCGTCCAGGACGACTTTCATCTCCTCCTCGGCCAGGGCCTTGCGGTCGTCCACCGCCAGCAGCACGCCGGCGCGGCCGCGCGCGTCGAGCAGCACGCGCTCGACGGCGCTCGGGTGCACGGTGTCGCCGTTGACGACGATGGCACCGTCGGCGAACGCGTCGCGCGCCAACCACAGTGAGTACGCGTTGTTCCACACGTCGTGCTTGTCGTTGTGGACCAGGTCCAGGCCAACGCCGTACCGCTGCTGCAGCGCCGGCACCCGCTCGGCGACCTCGCCGGCGGCGTGGCCCACAACGACGATCGCACGGTCCAGCCCCACCTCCGCGAAGTTGGCGACGGCCAGCTCGAGGATCGACCGGTCGCCGTCGACGGGCAGCAGCGTCTTGGGCAGGGCATCGGTGAGCGGCCGCAGCCGCGTGCCGCCGCCCGCGGCTAGGACGATGCCGATCATGCGTTCCTCAGGTAGGGATGGGGGTGTGGCGCGCGGCCGTCGGCAGGCTAGCGCAGGGCGTGGGGACGTACGATCGCGCGCCGATGGAGGTTCGCGCGGAGATCCGGCGCAACACGACCCTGGTCGTCGCCGCGGCCGCGGGCTACGCGCTGCTGGCCGTCGTCGCCGGCGACGTGACGCGCCCGCTGTCACCGGGGGAGGCGGCGGCCCTTCCGTTTGGTGCTCCGGATCCGGTCTGGCCTGCTCGCTTGGCCATGCTGGTCGTCACCGCCGTCGCAACGGTTGTGGCGTTTCGGGCCTGGGTGCGCCCCGCCGGTCGCGTCGCCTGGGCCGCCGCGATCGTGTACGCGGTCTCGGCGCCGACGGTCGTGGCCGCGACGACGCTGGCTCCTGGCGGGCTGAGCGCCCCGGCATGCGTGGCCGCCGTCGGGTTCGCGGTCCGCTGGCTGGTCGAGCGGGACCGGGGGGCGCTGGCCGCGGCGCCGGGGGCCGTCGCAGCGGTGACGGTGCTGTCACCCCCCACGGGTGTCGCCCTGGCGGCCGCGCTGGCCGTGACGGCCCTCGTATGGGCGCGGTACGAGGGCATCCCCCTGGGTGCCGCCATCGCCGGCGGGTGGGCGGTGGGTGCGGCGGCGAAGACCGCGGTCCCGGCCTGGGACAGCATCGTCGTGGCGCAGCTGTGGGCGGCCGGCGCTGCGGGCACCGTCGTGACGCTGGCGGCGCCGGCGGTGGCGGTCGCCCTCGCCTTGCACCAGCAGCGCTGGCCGCATCGACGCAACGCGGCAGTCGTCGCCACGGTGGTCGCCCTGGCCCTTGTCGCGGCGGCGCTGCCGGGGTGGCCGGCCGCGGCGGTGCTGCCGTCCTATGCCCTCGCCACGGTCGCGGTGGGGGCGGGAGCGTTGGAAGCCCACGAGCGACTGCGCAGGGTCGGGGCCGCATGGCTGACCGCAGCGACGATGGCGATCGCCGGCGGGTGGGTCGCGGTCCAAGTGGTCATCGCCGCGACGTCATGACGATCGCCGGCGGCGACCGAGCAGGAAGCCGGCGCCCCAGGCGTGGTGCATGACGGCGAACACCAAAGGCAGGCGCACGGCCGTCGGCCGATCACCGCGGCCGGCCAGTGCGGCGGCGGCCGTCGCGGCGCCGGCGTACAGCGCGGGCGCGGCCAACCACCACCGCCGGTGCCCGACGCCGAGCACGAAGCCCGCGGTGTTCGCGACGACCGCAGCCGGCGGGGCCAGCTGGCGCAGGCGCACCGAACGCGGGTGGCGCCGCAGCACTTCGCGCTTCCACTGGCCGTACTGGAAGTACTGGCTGGCCAGACCGCGCAGGTCCGAGCGGGGGCGGTAGCGCACGCGCAGCTGCGGGTCGAACCAGACCACTCCCCCGGTGTCGCGGATCCGCCAGTTCAGCTCGTAGTCCTGGTTGCGGATCAGCGTCTCGTCGAAGCCACCGACGCGTTGCAGCGCCGACCGGCGGAACACGCCCAGGTAGACGGTGTCGGTGGGGCCGGGCTCGCCGCCGTAGTGAAACGCCGCGTTGCCGACGCCGAAGCGCGACGTCATGGCGGCCGCGACGGCAACCTCGAATGGCGTCTCGCCCTGCGCGTCCTGCACACCGCCGACGTTGTCGGCTCCCGTCGCCTGCAACGTCTCGACGGCCCGGCGCAGGTAGCCGGGCGGCAGCACCGCATGCCCGTCGACCCGAGCGACCACCGGTGCGGTGGAGGCACCGATCGCCACGTTCAGTGCCGCCGGCGTCGTGCCCGCGGGGTTCGCGACCACGGTCACCCGGTCATCCCGCCCAGCCCACGCGCCGGCGATGGCCGCCGTGTCGTCGCGAGACGGCCCGACCGCGCAGACCACCTCGATGGTGCCGGGATAGTCCTGCGACAGCACAGCCTCCAGGCACCGGCCGAGGTCCCGTGCACTGTCGCGCAGCGGGATGACCACCGCCACCGCAGGCCACTGCGGCTGCTCACCAGCAGGCATGCTCAGCAGTCCTTCGGCGTCTCCGGCGGGGCTGCGCCGGCAAACGTCGGCTCGGGCTCGGGCTCCGGCGGACCCGTCGGGGTCGGCTCCTCCTCGGCCATGGCCGCGAGACGCTCGGGGTCCGTGTCGGCGCCGACGTAGACCGTGACGGTCGTGGCATCCGCGGCGCGGCGGATCAGCGCGCCGGGGAACAGCTCCCGCACCAGCTCCGCCTCCTCCCGGCGGTCCTGGGGGTGCTCGATGACCGTGCGCCCCGCGTCGCTGCGATCCGCGTTGGCGGTCGACTCCACGGCGAAACCGCGTGCCTGCAGCGCATGGGTCGCGGCGGTCGCAAGTCCGGAGATGTTTGTGGCGTTGAGCACCACCAGGGGCGGCACGTCAGCGACGCGCACGTCCGACGGTCCCTCGGTCCCGACGTCGGCCGGCGCGGCCACGCCTTCCCGGAAGGCGGCGAACAGCGCCTCGGCCCTTGCCTCGTCGGCCACGACGTACGCGGCTCCGGAGATCACCCGGTTGAACGCGGGGACGGTGCGGGCGTCGATCCGGTCCGACCGGATGTCGCGGAAGCTGAAGGCGATCTGCCGCATGACGCCCAACGACAGCGAGGGGTCGGTGTCGACGGCCTTGGCGGCCGCCTCGACCAGCGAGAACAGCCGCGGGAGGTTCAGTGCGACCCGAGCGCTGGTGACCTGGTCGACGAGCTCTCGCACGAAGCGCTGCTGCCGGGCGATCCGCCCGAAGTCACTGTCGATCTTGCGCACGCGGACGAAACCGAGCGCCTCCTGACCCGACATCCGCACGCAACCGGCCGGCAGGTCGATGTTGGCGTCGGCGTCGGCGATGGGTTCGTCGAGATACATGCTGACACCGCCCAGCGCGTCGACGACCTGCACGAACCCCGCGAAGTCGACCTGGACGTAGTGGTGGACCGGGATGCCCGTCAGCTCGGTGACGGTGCGCACCACACACGTCGGCCCACCGACCTCGCTGCTCGCCCCGATGTCGTACGCGCCGTTGATCCGCCCCTGCGACCCGTCGCAGCGGGTCACGAGCAGATCCCGGGGGAACGACAGCATCGCCGCGCCGTGACGCTGGGGGTCGAGCTGCACGAGCATGATCGTGTCCGTTCGGGTTCCCTCGAACTGCCCGGTGCCCAGGTCGGCGCGCTCGCGCCGGCTGAGCCCCTCGCGGCTGTCGGACCCGACGACGAGGACGTTGCGGAGGTCGGTCAGCTCAGGGATGTCGACCCCGCCGTCGCCGTCGAGGTCGCCCGGCACCTGCGTCTCGACGTCCACGGCGGTGATCTGGCGCTGGCCGTGCCACACCAGCAAGGCGGCGGTGATCGTGGCGCTGACCACGGCGACGACCATGAACCCGGCGACGACGGCGATGACGCGGGTCCAGCTCAGCCGCCCGGGCGTGCGACGGCGGCCTCCCGTCAGAGGTGGTCCGAAGTCCTGGGGGCTGAGGG
>Ga0247713_1000683_pt1 | contig 19225 bp, 13 predicted proteins | sample 21E_NmetaG_FD_189936 | JGI IMG/M metagenome (GOLD analysis project Ga0247713, IMG submission 189936) | Soil microbial communities from hillslope of Landscape Evolution Observatory, University of Arizona, Oracle, AZ, United States - 2-1-E_N | ecosystem: Engineered > Artificial ecosystem >... | reverse complement strand
CCATATTGAGCCCCCGCGATAAGTCCGCTGGGAAACAGTTCTTCAACATCCGCGAACCCGGTCATTCTACCCGCCGAGCCCGGGGCCGATCGGGGGGCAGCCCGATCGTGGCCGTGAATGCGGCGGAATTGAACCCGCAAGGTGGCCGCCCGATCGGTTGGGCCCGGCCCGAAAGGCCCCGTATCATGACTCTCGACCGGCGAGCTGAGCGGTTCGTGACTTGAAACTCGAAGCTAGGGGAGCCCGTGCACAGCCCTGATCCTGCAGCGGGCGAGGGGCCGGCGCCCCAACCGCAGGTTTCCCGCGTCCACCTGGCGCTGCTGGTTCTCATTGCCCTGACCGGTCTGGCGCGTGGTCTGTTCTGGTCGGCCGCCACCGAGGTGTTCAGCCCGGTGGACGAGGCCCACCACTATGCCTATGTGGCGACCGTAGCCCAGGAACTGCGGATTCCGGTGATGGGCCGGGATCTGGTTCCACTGGAGGTGCTCGAGATCCGCAAGGAGTCGCCCACCCTCGGGGCGAGAACCTTGCCGAGGCGGGCGGATCTGGCGGACGGGTCCTGGGGGGCCGAGCTCGAGCAGTACGAAGCTCTGCAGCCGCCCCTCTACTATTTGGTTGCCGCTCCGGTATACCGGGCGGCGAACGGGCTCGGACCCGGCGCTATGGTGTTTGCGCTCCGCGCCTTCACGGTGGTGCTTTCGATTCTGGTCGTTCCCCTGACCTGGGCGCTCAGCCGCCGGATCTTTCCCGGCCATCCCGGCATCTGGCTGGCGGCTCCAGCACTGCTGGTCGTGGTGAACGGGTTCAACGCCAACCTGGCCACCGTCACCAACGATGCGCTGGTTCCGGCCATGGGAACCGCCCTCCTGCTCGCCGGCCTCCGGTTCTTCCACTCGCCGAGCCTTTCCCGGGCTGCGGTTCTGGGTGGCGTCCTGGGCCTGTCCATTCTGACCAAGCTGGTGCTGATCGCGATGATCCCGATGATCGGCCTGCTCTTCATCCCGCTGCTTCGGCGAGGCCGCTACGGAATCGTGCCGGTGTTGCGGGCGGGGGCGGTTTGCGCCCTTGTGGCAGCGGCGATCACGGCTCCGTGGTTCGCCTGGAATATCGCCACCTACGAAGCGCCCACTGCCGCCGGGCATCACTACGAGATAATCGGGCCGTACCTGACGCAGTCCGAGTTCAGCCTGGGAACCCTTCGAAGCCACCTCCGGGACGCCCATGCCGCCCTTTGGAGGAGCGAGCTTCGGCCGGCGGGCGGTCCGACCTACGAGCTGGTTTGGGATATAGCCCTGCTGGCGGGAGTCGCCGCGGGCGTGGCCGGGGTGGTGTTCGGCCTTCGCCGGCACGAGATGGCCTGGGTGCTTTGGCTGAGCGTGGGGATTCCCTTGAGCTTTTTGATAAGTGAAGCCACCTTCTTCCTGCTATTTGACGGCCGGGGGCAGACGGTGGGCCGGTACCTGTACGGTGCACTGCCGGCGACCTGCATCGTCCTTTGCGCCTGGCCCTTCGTGATGGCCCGGTCCAGGCTGGGCTGGATCTGGGTGGCGGCGGTGGCCGCGTTCGCGCTGGCGGCCGAAGTCCCGGTGACCCGGCACTACATAAGCTCGGCGTACGCCGGCGGAATTCTGGACTCCGGCGAGGTACCGGTGGTGGACCAGTCGTTGAACCAGGGCTCGACGACAACTTCAGCGATGCAGGCGGACCCGCCGTGTCCGGTGACGACGGTGGGCATCGCTTTGGTGGGAGAGCCGCCGCCCGCCTTGCAGCTGATCACCTCTCAGGGGATGCACGAGGCCGTCAGGACCCAGACCGTGGGCTTCGACCTGTTGCTGCAGGGCGGAGCCCCGCAATTGACCCTCTACCGGCCGCCGGACCCAATGGCCGAAGCGTTCTCCATCTCGTCCAACGAGCCGCTCGAGGTGTATGCCGCCGCTTTCCTCCAACCGGGCGCCCCCCAGTTCGCCGACGGGCCCGGCTCTCCGGTCATTCGTCTCTACTGCGAGGTCCACAACGCCGAGTCGACCAGGTTCGACCAGACCTACCCCCCTCTGCATCCGGTGCCCATGGGCCTGCGATCGGCGCTGGCGTGGCCGGCTCTTTGGAGGACCGGCGGGCTGCTGGCGCTGCTTGCGGCCCTGGTCGCCGGGCCGGCGAGCAGGCTGAGGAGGGTGTGGCCTAAGGATCGGGATCACTAAGCATCGAGAACCCAGCGCGATCGCGATCCGAACGCGGCTGAACTGCTTGATCGGGCTCTTGTCAGGCTGGAGAGTCGACCGGGTGTTAGGGCGCTGGTGCCACCTGGTCGGGTTCCACCTGGTCCGGGTCCACGTACTCCTCGCCGGTCTGGGCAGCCACGCTCCTCATGTATCCCTCGATGACCTGCTTGGCCGACCCCGTCTCCTTGAGTTCGCCATGCTCCAGCCAAGCCGCCGATTCGCACAGCTCCCGGATCATTCCCATCGAGTGGGAAACCACCACAATGGTGCAGCCCGACTTCTTCAGCTCCTGGAACTTGGCCGAGCAGCGAACCTGGAACTCGGCATCTCCTACCGCAAGCACCTCGTCCACCAGCAGTACGTCCGGTGAGACGTTGATGGCAATCGAGAAGCCCAGCCGCACGTACATGCCTGACGAGTAGTTCTTGACCGGAGTGTCTATGAAGCGCTCGATGCCCGAGAAAGCAACGATCTCATCGAACTTGCGGTTCAGCTCCTTGGAGCTGATTCCCAGGATGGCGCCGTTGAGGAACACGTTTTCCCGGCCCGACAGCTCTGGGTGAAATCCCGCACCCAGTTCCAGAAGGGCCGAGATTGACCCGACTGTGGTCACCGAGCCCTCATCGGGGACCAGGATTTTCGCCATGCACTTCAGCAGGGTTGACTTGCCCGATCCGTTCTCCCCGATCAGTCCGTATGTCGACGCCTGAGGGATTTCCAAAGAGACATCACGCAGGGCCCAGAACTCTTCGTAAACGCCGCGGCTGCGACGCAAAACCATCTGCTTGATGCTCTGGTTGCGCTCGTGGTAGATACGAAAACGCTTGGAAACGTTGCCGACTCGAACTGCAATGTCTTCGCTCAAAGTTCCTCCGCAAACCGGGCTTCCAGCTTCCTGAACAGCCACAGGCCAAACGTCAATGCCGTCGCCGCCGACAACGCCATGTACCCGAAACTAGCAAATGACGGCATCCGCACGTGGTAGAAGATCGCCCGGTAAGCGTCGATGAAATGCACCATCGGGTTAAGGAGGTAGACGGTCCGCATCGGTCCGGTAATCGCGTCGTTGTCCAGTACCAGATCAATTGGGTAGATGATCGGGGTCGCGTAGAACCAGAGCAGCAGCAGTATCGACAAAAAGTGCTCGACGTCACGAAAGTAGACGTTGAGCGCCGCCAGGGCGAGACCGACCCCCAAAACGAACAGCATTTGGAGAAGGATCACTACCAGCGCGGCCGGGAGATAGATGAAAACGAGCTCGCCCACGAACAGCAGCGCCAGGGATAGAACTCCCAGCTCGATGAGCAGGTTGGTGTTCCACGACAAAACGCTCGCTGCAGGAAGTACCGCCCGGGTAAAGTACACCTTCTTGATCAAACCGGCGTTTGCTACCACCGATCCGGTGGCAGCGGTTAGGCCGGCGGCCAGGAAGTTCCACGGGAGCAGCCCGCAGATCAAAAAGAACCCAAAGCTCTCCAGGCCGCTGGGGCTGCCGACCGGGGGAGAAATCCGGAAAACCAGCGAGAAAACGAAGGTGAAGACCAGCATGGTCGCCAGTGGGTTGATCATCGACCAGGCCCAGCCCAAAGCCGACCGCTTATACTTGCTGCGGTTTTCCCGCAGTGTGAGGTTTACCAGGAGCGAGCGGGCTGCGGGTAGATTGCTTGATTTGAGCTTGTTCACTCCGGATACCTTACCGTTAGCTTCGTTCGGTTGAGCAGTTGAGCTTTAAGACAGCGGTGTAGCAAGGGCGAAAGGAAACATTCCTGTTTCCTGATACCGAAAGGCGATATCTGTGTCTGCTTCCTGCATGCGTCTAGAGCGGCTGACAGACCAATCCCATACCTCTTCGTGCCGGGCCGCGGACTCATGGTGAGTGGGGCAGTGGTTCGAAGACCTCCCGAAAGCCTGAGCGTTCTCATTCCGGTGCTTAACGAGGTGGAAACACTCAGGCCGGCGTTGGACCGGCTTCTAAAGACCGAACTCGGAATCAGGTTGGACATTGTGGTGATTGACGATGGCTCTACCGACGGTAGCCTCGAGGCCATACAGGATCTGGTCGAAGCAGGGACCGTCCGAGCGATCAGGCATCCGGTCAACAGGGGGAAAGGGGCAGCCCTCAGGAGCGGAATTGCCGAAGCGCAGGGCGACGTGCTGACAGTGCTTGACGCTGATCTGGAGTACGACCCGGGTGACTACCGGCTGATGCTCCAGGTGGTTGTTGAGGATCAGGCGGAGGTGGTATACGGAACGCGGTCATTTGGTGCCCATACTGCGTTCTCCTTCTGGTACGTGGTCGGAAACAAAGCCGTTAGCTTCTGGGCGAGCTTTTTGTACAACACGTGGCTCTCGGATCTTGAAACCTGCTTCAAGATGGCGTGGCGAGACATCTGGACTGATCTTGAGTTGACACAGAACGGCTTTGGCGTTGAGGCAGAAGCGACCGCCCGATTCCTCCGGGCGGGACATCTGATACACGAGGTTCCCATCAGCTACCGAGCCCGCAGTCGGGCCGATGGCAAGAAGCTGAAGTGGACCGACGGAGTTCACGCGCTTGCAATTCTGTTGAGAATTCGACTTTCGACCAGGCGAGCTCGGGGGCTTTAAGACGGCGGTCCTGATCCCCGGGTGAGTTGGAAGCCCAGCCGTCTGGAGAGGCCCGCCTTCAACTGCCGGCGGTAGTCCTCCTGCTGTCGGAGTAACTGGATCCGGCGAATCTCAGTCATGCGGCTCCTGATGAACTCGGCCGTCCGCTCGGGAGTATGGATGCTACGGGCTTGCTGCCTGGCCAGGCGACCCTTTTGGGCGGCCTCCTCCTGGTTCTCATATACGTGGCGCATCTTGGCGGCGGCATCATCGAGGTCGGGCTCAGCCCAGGTGGCACCTTCCCGGTAGGGCGGGGTTTGTGCAGGAACCGAACTAGTCTCGTAGTTGACCAGATAGCTGTTCTGCGGATTCAGAAACGTCAGATTTCCGGAGTAGTTGGTGGCAATGACCGGCTTGCCCAGGGCCACGGCCTCCGCCATGCCCAGACCGTAGCCTTCGGCTCGGTGCAGGGAAACGTAGGAGTCGCATGAAGCTATCAGGGCATCCTTGCGTTCCGGTGGGAGATAGCCGTCCATCATCACAATGTCCTGCCTGCCGGTCGCGGCCAGGCGCAGCATCTCTAGAGAAGCGACCTCCGCGGTACCGTTCACGCTCTTGATCACCAGAACCGGTCCCTCATTTGGACGGAAGGCCCTGCTGAACGCCTCTATGACCCCCAGCGGATTCTTTCGTGTGAAGGCGCTCAAGAAGTCGAAGGTGAATAAAAACAGGAATCCTTCGGGGAGGCCCAAGCCGGCCCGGTCGGGGCCGATATCCAATTTGCGAATGGGTACCGGAAGCAAGCGCACCGGCTTGTCGGTGCGGGCGCGCACTGCCTTTGCTACGTGTTTGGTGCCAACCCAGACTTCATCGAATAATGCCGAGGTGTCGTCGTTGATCTCGGGAAGCTCTTCCAGCTCCCACCACCAGAGCACCACGTTGTAACGGTTGCTCAGCATTTTCTGGCCAACATCACGAACGAATGGATAAAGCTCGTCGGCATTGACGCAGATCAAATTGACTCCATATTCCAGGTAGCGGCCGGTCGGCTGGAAACTGTGGTTTTGCCGGCTGAGTCGGGCCTGGTAGGCGAAAGTCGAGTGGGGAATCCCCGACTGTTCAACGCCACTCAGTATTAGTCGGGCCATCTCCCCAACCCCCGATTCGGCCTTGAAGTATCCGGCAACGTTCAGTCCGGCCGGCCGAAGTTCCCGTTTACGCAATGTGCCGGGATTGGGGGATTCCAGAAGCGCCTCGGCTGCGGGATTGCGAGCCGTCTGGTCGAACCGGCATAGCTCCGGTGGGATCTGGACTTCCTTGGCTCCATACTGGACCACCCAGTCCAGGTACCGGCCGGTGTCGGCGTGGGCCAGGCCGGGGAACGCAAACCTAAGATCCAGGCGCTCCTCGTACAGAGCCATCAGGTAGCGGGGGACCAGGGGAGCGAAACCGTTCTCGTCCGGAGCGTTCAGCCAATCGATGAAGCCGTCCGGGTCGCGCTGGTCGAATGGGTCCGGAGGGGTGGGCGCTCGGTCATAGAGATAGGCTCTGTAGGCCTTGCGGTAGGCAAATCGCATATAACGATCCAACCTCAAACCACCGGGAAGAAATTCAAAGGCGGCAGGCAATTTAGATGCCTCCTCCGACCCGGCCGCGACGAGCCGCCCGGCGTACTCTTGGATGAGTTCGGCAATCTCGAGACGCTCACTGAGCAGTACGCGGGGCTTGTCACCCTGCGCCGCACCGAGCAGGTGGGGAAGCTGTGGATCGAAGCCTTCGAATCGAAACAGCAGCAATGGAGATCCATCCGCGTGCCATCTGGTGTCCACTTTGGAAAGGGCCACGTCCCAGGCATTCCAAAAGGAAACGAGATCTCCACTTTGATTCAGCAGTGCGTGGTCGAACCGGATGGCCATGTCCAGGATCCTGCTGAACCTGACTGGGTCGGGCCGGCTGGCATGCCCCAAAACTGTCGTGCTGGGCAGGTTGCGGCGGATCTCATTGCGCATGGCGTTGGACCACCACTCGAGAAACTCAATCGAGTCCGGGGAGACTGCCACCAGGCCGGGGTTGTAAAGGCCCTCATTCAACAACTGAGCCTGGTCCGGCGTCCGATCGTCGACCGGGAAGGCGGAAAGGGTACGCGGGCTCAACACCAATCCGTGCTCGGTTGCCAGGAGACCAAACCGGTCCAAGTCGCCGAGCACCAGCACGTCGTCCGCCAGGTAGGTGCAGGGCTCGCCGGTGCTCTTGGTGATGAAAGTCAGCAAATTCGGGACGAACAACATAGCGAGGTCGTCAGAGCTGAGAAGCATCGCCTGGCTGTGCAATTCCGTCGCCGATAATCCGATATCAGCCGGCGCGAGCATCTCGAGTCCTTCAACCCACTGCTCGTCGTACGGGTCGTCGAGGACAAGCGCCGTGAAACGACCGTGGGGGTGGTGAGCCAGGAAGGTCTCGGCCAGCACCCGGGCGTAGGGCAAGCGTCCCCGCACCGTCACAGTGCAGGCGTTCATTGCGGCTTTCCTGGGGACCGAATGTTCAATTGGTTCCATTCTCCCGCTGCACTCTAGCCTCAAGCCTCTTTTCTTACCGCAGCGCCCCATCCCGGCGAGTGTCTCGGCGCACCACTCTAACCACTTCTCCATCGTGCGGCTAACCGGGCAGTGTGGCGATTTCAACGTTAATGGGTGGCGACCACAGGGAAAGGAATGACGCTTGTGGGGTTATTGACATACAGTTCCTCCATGCCATTGGATGTCTCGGTCGTTGTACTCAACTTCAACGGCAAACGTTTTCTTGAGGACTGCTTGAAGTCCCTGGCGGCACAGAATTATGCCGCCGACCGCTTTGAGGTGGTCTTTGTGGACAACGGTTCCTCAGACGATTCCGTCGAATTTGTGCGCAGCAGCTTCCCGCAGGTCCGGGTGGTGACACTGCCGAACAACCGCGGGTTTGCCGGCGGCATCAATGCCGGGGTCGAGGCTGCCAAGGGCGAATATGTCGCATTGATCAACAACGATGCTCGGGCTCACCCCGACTGGCTGAAGCAGGGTCTGGGTGGCTTCAGGTCCATGGATATCGGCATGGTCGCCTCCAAAATCCTCACGCTCGACGGTAAGACGATCGATTACGCGGGAGGAGCCCTGTCGTTCTACGGACACGGCTTCAAGCTTGGAGTCAACGAGCCGGATGAGGGCCAGTACGACCGACCCGGCGACACCCTGTTCGCCTCCGGCTGCGGGCTTTTTATGACCCGCGCTCTTTTCCTGGACTCCGGAGGATTTGACGAGGACTATTTCGCCTTTTTTGAGGACGTTGACCTGGGCTGGAGGTTATGGGCCTTTGGCTACCGGGTGACGTACGAACCCTCGTCGATTGTTTACCACCGTCACCACGGGACGGCAGACACCCTGGGGCATGAGCGTGAGCGATTTCTGCTGGAGCGAAACGCGCTGATGACCGTTATCAAGAATTATGAGGGTGCGACCTTAGATCGGATCCTGGCGCCGGCGGTCATGCTGACTATGGAGCGAGGCCTTGCTTACAGTGAGACAGATCGTCGCCGCTACGATCTGGCGCTGGGCGCTTCTGGGGACAAGTTGGAGGATGAGACGGTCACTGCCCTTACCATGTCGCACCTGCTGGCAGTGTCGGAGGTAATCCAGAAGCTTCCTCAGATCATCGCTAAGCGGCAGAGGGTGCAGAGCCGGCGACTGCGTGGTGATGCCGAGATCTTGCAGCTATTCCGCAGCGCCTTAACCCCCAACATCGACCATCCCCAGTTCCTGCAGAGCTTCTCAAATCTAGTCGAGTCTCTGGAGTTGGAGACTGTGTTCAAGGGACAGACCAGGGTATTGGTGATCACCGGCGATACCGTTTCCTCCAAGATGGCCGGGCCGGCCATCCGTGCCTGGGAGATGTCGGCTGAACTGGCTCGCAAGCACGAGGTCCGCATGCTGGTGCTGAAGATGGCGGACATCAAGCCGAAGACGTTTGCGCTCGACGTCATTAACCCCTACACGCTGCCGGATCACCTGAACTGGGCGGATGTTGTGATCTTCCAGGGCTTCATCATGCATGAGTTTCCCGATATCGCTCACTGTGGCAAGGTTTTGGTTGCCGACGTGTACGACCCGTTCCATCTCGAGAACCTTGAGATGTTCCGTGAGGATGAGGCGAACAAGCGTCTCAGTATTGCCGGAAGCGATCTGGGTGTCATCAACAAGCAGCTTGAGATCAGTGATTTCTTCATCTGCGCCAGCGAGAAACAACGCGACTTCTGGTTGGGACAGCTCGCCGGCATAGGACGGCTCAATCCTCATGTTTACGACCGGGATCCGACCCTGCGCAGCCTTATCGACGTGGTCCCCTTTGGTCTTTCCTCAGACCCGCCCCAGCACCGCTCCAAGGTGCTCAAAGGAGTGATACCCGGTATTGAAGACGGCGACAAGGTGATTTTGTGGGGAGGCGGAATCTACAACTGGTTTGATCCGTTAACGCTGATCAAGGCAGTGGGACGGGTGGCCGAGGATCATCCGGAGGTCAAGTTGTTCTTCATGGGGCTAGCCCATCCCAATCCGGATGTACCGGAAATGCGTATGGCGACGCAGGCCCGTAGCCTGGCGGCCGAGTTGGGGCTGGAGGGCAAGCATGTCTTCTTCAATTACGGCTGGGTCCCTTACGAGGAGCGATCAAGCTATTTGTTGGAATCCGACATTGGTGTTTCCTGTCATCTCGAGCACATAGAGACCACCTACTCCTACCGGACCCGTGTTCTGGACTACTTCTGGGCTGAACTGCCGGTGATTGTGACCAGGGGCGATGCTCTTAGTCAGTTGGTCGAGGAGCGTGGCCTGGGTTTGACGGTCGAGCCCGGCGATGTCGATGGGTTCGCTTCGGCAATCATCCGTATGCTGGAAGACGAGCAGCTTGCGCGTGAATCCAAGTTGAATATATCCAAGATCCGCCCGGAACTGTCCTGGGGTCAGATCATGCGACCGCTAGATCGTTTCTGTTCCAATCCGACCCGGGCGGCCGACAACCTGATCGCCAAAGCGGTGCCCAAGGTCGGCCAGGCCCGTCGCCTGATGGGCCGTATGGCTCTGGCGTGGGACGAGGGTGGCGTGGGGTTGGTGGCCAGCCGGGCTGCCGGGTTTGTGAATCGAAAGCTGCATCGGATTCGATAGCGCCGCGCCCGGCGACCTTTCGCTCGATGGCCTGTGTCCGCGTAGGCCACGCACTTATTTACCTTCTCCTTTGCGGCGTTGAAGGCAGGCATCCCCAGGACGAACGGGTCTCCGAGCATGAGGTTGGAGCTAGGTCCAAGCGTGAGTTCTAACTATCGTGCTGGTAAGTTACACGGAACCTATCGTTGGGAGAAATCTACCCGAGCCTCAGCATAGGGTATGACTATTCCCCGCCGACCCCGATGATTAGAGGCGTCCAACGTTGAAAGTGGTAATCCTGTGCGGCGGCCTCGGTACCCGCCTTCGGGAGGAGACCGAGTTCCGGCCCAAGCCCATGGTGGAGATCGGCGGCCGGCCGATCCTGTGGCACATCATGAAGCTCTACGCCTCCTATGGATTGCAGCGCTTCGTGCTCTGTGCGGGTTACCGGGGCGACATGATCAAGGACTACTTTCTGCACTACGGTGCCCGCAACCACGATTTCACGGTCAACTTGAGCGCAGGGATCGGGGTGAAGGAGGTGGAGGTTCACGGGGACCACGCCGAGCAGGATTGGATGGTCACCGTACTGGACACCGGAGCCGCTACCAACACCGGCGGCCGGATCAGGCTCGCAGCGGCTCACCTGGATGAGGACCATTTTATGGTTACCTACGGCGATGGGTTGGGCGATGTCAACCTGAAGGCTCTGATCGATTTCCACCTTTCCCATGGTCGAATCGGCACGGTTACCGTGGTCCGGCCCCCGCTGCGTTTCGGCGTCATGGACCTGAACGAGGACGATTCCGTGGCCCGGTTCCGGGAGAAGCCGCAGAGCGAGGATTGGGTGAGCGCCGGCTTCTTTATCTTCAAACGGGAGTTTCTGGACTACCTGGACCTGGACTCGGTGCTGGAGACCACCCCCCTGGAGAAGCTGGCCGAGGCCGGGGAGCTGATGGCGTTCCGCCACGAGGGTTTCTGGCAGCCGATGGACACCTACCGGGAGCGCGAGATACTGGTCAATCTGTGGGAGAACGGGGAAGCACCGTGGGCAACGTGGAAGGACTGACCACCGGCGCACGGGCGGACTGGTCCGGCCGGCGGGTGCTGATTACCGGTGCCACCGGAATGCTCGGCTCTTGGCTGACCCGCCGCTTGGTGGACCTGGACGCCTATGTGGTGACCCTGGTGCGCGACCCCGACCCGCAGTCAGAACTGCTTCGCAGCGGCACCGTCAACCGGGTCAGCGTGGTGTCGGGGTGCCTGGAGGAGTTCGACGCGGTCGAGCGGGCAATCAACATGCACGAGGTGGACACCGTGTTTCACCTGGGGGCGCAGACCATCGCCCCGGCGGCGCACCGCTCACCGCGGGCGACCTTCGAGTCCAATGTCCAGGGAACGTGGAATCTGCTGGAAGCGTGCCGGATCCACGCCGCGATGGTCGAGCGAGTGGTCGTGGCCTCCAGCGACAAGGCTTACGGGTTCAACCAGGAGCTTCCCTACCGGGAGGAGATGGCCCTTTTGGCCGGACACCCCTACGAGGTCTCCAAGACCTGCGTCGATCTGATATCGCAGAGCTACCACCTTTCCTACGGCCTGCCGGTGGCGGTCACCCGCTGCTGCAACATCTACGGGGGCGGGGACCTTAACTGGTCCCGCCTGGTGCCGGGCACCATCCGCTCCCTGCTCACCTCGCGCCGGCCGGTGATCCGCAGCGACGGCAGCTTCGTCCGGGAGTACATGTACGTTCAGGACGCGGTGGACGCCTATCTGGCGCTGGCCGGCCTGGCGGGCAAACCAGAGGTGGCCGGCCAGGCCTTTAACTTCGGCACCGAGGAACCCCTGACCGTTCGGGAGCTCTACGGCGCCGTGTGTGAGGCGGTAGGCGGTGGGTACGTCGAGCCGGCGGTTCTGAACCGGGCTAAGGACGAGATCATGGATCAGCGGCTCTCCACCGCCAAGGCGCGTCGGCTGCTCGGGTGGAGCCCAAATCACGGTCTGATCGACGGACTCCGGCAGACACTGGACTGGTACCGGGGCTACCTGAGCAACCTGGGCTAATGGCGCCCACCGAAGAAGTGCCCGATCGCCGGGAGATACTGTCCCTGGTCAAGGGTTACGCCGACGAGGCCTTCGCCCCCCGGCCCTTTGTGCCCGGCACCTCCCCGGTTCCGATCTCCGGGCGTAACTTCGATTCCGACGACGTGATGCACCTGGTGGATGCGTCGCTGGACTTCTGGCTCACCACCGGCCGGTTTGCCCAGCAGTTCGAGCGGGACTTCGCCCGCCTGCTGACCCGCAACCACGCAATCTTGTGTAACTCGGGTTCCTCAGCCAACCTGCTGGCGCTCACCTGTCTGACCGCAACCGAGTTGGGGGACCGGCGCCTGCGGCCGGGCGACGAGGTCATCACGGCGGCGGCGGGTTTTCCCACCACGGTCAACCCGATCATTCAAAACGGCCTGGTGCCGGTATTCATCGATATGGAGCCGCTGGAGAGCGGGACCTACAACGCCGATGTCAACCGGTTGGAGCAGGCGCTCAGTCCCCGCACCCGGGCGATCATGATGGCCCACACCCTGGGCAACCCCTACCGCCTGACCCAGGTGACCCAGTTCGCCAAAGAGCACGGCCTGTGGCTGATCGAGGACAACTGCGACGCCCTGGGCTCTACCTATCAGGGCCGGCCCACCGGCACGTTCGGCGACATTGCCACCTTCAGCTTCTACCCCGCCCACCACATCACAATGGGGGAGGGTGGGTGCCTGGTGGTACAGCGGGGAGCTCTCTCCAAGATCATCAAGTCGTTCCGGGACTGGGGCCGTGACTGCTGGTGCGAACCGGGGGAGGAGAACACCTGCGGCAAGCGGTTCGAGTGGTGTCTGGGCGGGCTACCCGAGGGGTACGACCACAAGTACATCTATTCCCGAATCGGCTACAACCTCAAGCTGACCGACATGCAGGCTGCGGTAGGGGTGGCCCAACTGAAGAAGCTCCCCGGCTTCATCGAAGCGCGGCGCCGTAACTTCCGCCTGATGCACGAGGCTCTGCAGCCCCTGGAGGAGTTTTTCATCCTCCCCACTGCCACTCCCGACAGCGACCCGAGCTGGTTCGGGTTCCCCATCAGTGTGCGGGAGGGGGCGCCCTTCAACCGCCGGGAGCTGACCGGGCACCTGGACAGGGCAAAGATCGCCAGCCGTACGTTGTTCGGTGGCAACCTGACCCGGCAGCCGGCGTACCGGGACGTGCCGTTTCGGGTGACGGGCGAACTGATCGAAACCGACCGGATCATGCAGCGGGCGTTCTGGCTGGGTATCTATCCGGGAATCACCGAACCGATGATCGATTATGTGGCAGAGGTGATGGCCGGGGTCTGCGGTGGGGCCAGCCGGATCGATTGAGTTATCGTGCCCTAATGTCCACCTCTGTACTGAACCCGATCATCTCCGAAGACCTGGACGACATCCTGGCCCGTTCCCTGCCCTGGGAGACGTTTGCCGGACGCACCGTTTTGGTCACTGGTGCCGCCGGCTTCCTTCCCGGCTACCTGGTGGAGACCCTGCTGCGCCGCAACGACGTTTTCGGAGACGCACCGGCTACCGTGGTGGCGCTGGCTCGCCGCCGGGGGTCGGCCGAAAAACGCTTTGCCCATCACGCAGGACGGATCGATCTGCGAATTGTTACCGGGGACGTCTGCGACCCGCCGCCGACAGACTTGCGGCCCGCCGTCGTTATTCACGCCGCCAGTCAGGCCAGCCCTCGCTACTACCGGGACGATCCGGTGGGGACGATCCGACCCAATGTCGTCGGCACCGACCTTCTACTGCAAGCGGCCCGCCGGTGTGGATCGTCGCACTTTCTATTCCTGAGCTCGGCGGAGGTCTACGGCGAGGTGGCGCCCGAACACAACCCCATTTCCGAGGAGGTCCCCGGCGCGGTTGCCACCACCGCGCGCCGCTCCTGCTATGCCGAGGGCAAGCGGGCGGGGGAAGCGTTGTGCGTCGCCTATTACCACCAGTTTGGGGTCCCCGCGGTCATCGCGCGCCCTTTTCACACCTACGGTCCGGGGCTGGAGGCGGACGGCCGGGTCTACACCGACTTCATCGACGCGGTTGCCGGGGGCCGGGACCTGGTGATGACCGGTGACGGGTCCGCCCGGCGCGCCTTCTGTTACGTGTCGGACGCCGTGGCCGGCCTGTTCACCGCCCTGCTGAAAGGGGAGCCGGGAACCGCCTATAACGTGGGCAACGAGGATGCCGAGGTCGGTGTGGCGGAGTTGGCCGAGATGCTGGTCCGGAGTAATCCGGGCCTGCGAATCCGCCGGCAGGCTCCACCCGCCGGGTACCTGCCGAGCGCGGTAGCCCGCCACTGCCCGGACACCACCCGGCTGCGGGCGCTGGGGTGGACGCCGGCCTGGGAGCTGATCAGCGGGTTTCAGCGGGCGATAGAGGGGTGCCGGCTGTGAACGAGCTGCTGGAGCTTTGCGAGCGGTTCAAGGCCAACACGATAGCCAAGGCCGATTTCATCGAGGCGATGTACGCCCGTCACCAGCGGTTGTTCGACTACCCGCCGCTGCTCGGACGCAGCACCGTGGAGCGTTTGTTGATCGATGAAGCCGGGGTGCGGGCGGTGACCCGGGCCGGGCTTCGGTTCCTTCTAAACCCCCAAGACCGCCGCCAGCCCCCGTTCGAGGCCGTAAACTTCGGCTCGTTCGAAGGCGACGATGAGGCGATGCTGGCCCGGCTGGTGGCCGCCGGAGACAGGGTCTTCGATGTGGGCGCCAACGTGGGCTGGCACGCGTTGCATCTGGCCCATGCGAACTCCACCGGGATGGTCTACGCCTTCGAGCCGGTCCCCGCGACCTACGCCCGCCTGGAAGCCAACGTTGCGCTCAACGATCGGTCCAACATCGCCACCTTCCCGTTCGGGCTGGGAGAGCGGGAGGAGACGTTGACCCTGTACCTGGATGAGTCGATGCCGGTGGGAGCCTCCGCGGTCGATCACGCAGCCGAGGGTCAGGCGGTGCCGGTGGAGTGCCGGATGCGCTCGCTGGACGCAGTGGTAGCCGAGTTGGGCGTCCAGCCGGATGTGGTGAAGATCGACGTTGAGGGGGCCGAGTTGTTTGTCCTCCGGGGCGCCGCGGGGGCCCTGGACTCGGCGCACCCGGCGGTTTTCTGCGAACTCCTGCGCAAGTGGGCAGCCTCGTTCGGGTACCACCCGAACGAAGCGATCGATCTGATGGTTTCGCTCGGGTACCGCTGTTACGAGACGGTGGGGGCCCGGCTGGAGCCGGTGGCCGAGATAACCGAGTCCACCGTGGCCACCAACTTCATCTTCCTGCACCCCGAACGTCACGCGCCTCTGCTGAGGGAGGTGGGTCCGCCTGATGGAAGCTGAAGCCGCCCGGAAGCTGATTTCGATAGTCATCCCCGCCCTCAATGAGCAGGAGAGCATCCCCGCGCTGGAAAAGGAGTTGCTCGGGGTGGTCGACCCCCTGCCCTACGACTTCGAGTTCATCGTGGTCGACAACGCCAGCACCGACGGCACCGGCGAGGTGGTGCGGGAGATCTGCGCCCGCGACCCCCGTTGGCGCTACCTGCGATTCAGCCGCAACTTCGGCACCGACTCCTCCATCACCGCCGGTTACCGGGCGGCCAAGGGCGAAGCCATCATTGTTCTCTACTCCGATCTGCAGGACCCGCCCGACGTGATCCCGCAGTTCCTGGAGAAGTGGCAGGAGGGGTACGACGTGGTGTACGGAGTGCGCACGGTCCGAGAGGGCGACGCGAGGTGGCGCAACGCCATGGTGAAGACGGTCTACCGCACCATCCACATGCTCGCCGAGGTGCAGATACCCCGCAACGCCGGCGACTTTCGCCTGATCAGCCGGCAGGTTGGCGACGCCCTGGAGAGCTGCACCGAGTACAACCGCTACATGCGGGGTTTGATCGCCTGGCTGGGGTTTCGCCAGACCGGTGTGGAGTACACGCGGCGGCGCCGCAATGCCGGGGAGAGCAAGGCGCCGATCGGCTTTTTGATTCCCTACACGCTGAACGCGTTCACCAGCTTCTCGCTTAAGCCCCTGCGCATGTTCACCCTGCTCGGCTTCGGCCTGGTGGCGCTCAGCTTTCTGGCGGTCCCGATCTACATAGTGCTCTCGCTGACCGGCAACCCGCCGGCGGGCATCACCACCGTGATCGTCCTACTGCTGCTGGCCATCGGGATCAACAGCCTGGGGATCGGGGTCCTCGGGGAGTACCTCGGGCGTACCTACGCCGAGACCAAGCGCCGGCCGCTGTACGTGGTTGCGGAGTCGTTGAATTTTGACGTTGAACCTGGGGGGCGGTCGGCAACCTGATGGTCAAGGCGTCCGACTACCTGGCCCACTATCTCGACTCCCGGGGGGTGACCTGCGTCTTCGAACTGGTGGGCGGGATGATCACCCACCTGCTGGACTCGCTGTACACGCAGGGCCGCATCCGCATAGTCAGCATGCATCACGAACAGGGGGCCGCTTTCGCCGCCGAGGGGTACGCCCGGATGTCGGGGGTGCCCGGGGTGGCTATGGCCACCAGCGGACCCGGCGCCACCAACCTGGTTACGGCAATCGGCAGCTGCTACTTCGATTCCACTCCGGCGGTGTTCATCACCGGGCAGGTGAACCGCAACGAGATGCGGGGAAACCGCCCGATCCGCCAGATGGGGTTCCAGGAGACCGATATTGCCGCCGTAGTGGGTCCGCTGACCAAGGCTGCCCTGCGGGTGGGTTCGATGGAGGAGCTTCCGGGCCTTTTGCAGGAGGCGTTCGACCTCGCACTGGGGGGCCGGCCCGGCCCGGTGCTGATCGACATCCCGATGGATGTCCAGCGGGCGGAGCTGAAACCGCCGGAGCCGCCCCTGGCGGTGGCTCCGGCGCCCCACCCGGTGGAACCGGCCTTCCTGGAGGAGTTGCTGAGCGCGCTCGCCCGGGCCGAGCGGCCGTTGGTGCTGGCCGGCGGGGGTGTGCGCTCAGGCAGGGCCGGCCCCGGCGTGCAGGCACTGGTGGAGCGCCTGGGCATCCCGGTTGTCCACTCCCTGATGGCGGTGGACATTCTGCCCTACGACCATCCGCTGAGGGTGGGGATGATCGGCAGTTACGGCAACCGGTGGGCCAACCTGGCGATCGGCCGATCGGACCTGCTGCTGGTGCTGGGAAGCCGTCTCGATATCCGCCAGACCGGCGCTCTGACCAAAGCCTTCAAGGGGGAGCGGGAGGTTTTCCATGTCGACTGCGACCCCGCCGAGTTGAACAACCGGTTGACCGGGTGCCGGACCCTGCAGGCCGACCTGTCGGTATTCGTAGCGGCGATGTGCGCCGCGTTGGAGCCCTCAACCCTGAGCGACCGCTCGGCCTGGGTCGAACAGGTGAGCCGGCTGCGTATGCAGTGGCCCGATACCCGAGAACTGGGCGATGTGGAGGGGATCAACCCCAATCTTTTGATGCACCAGATTTCGGCCGCCTCGGGAGCCGCCGCCGCTTACGTCGCCGACGTCGGCCAGCACCAGATGTGGGCGGCGCAGTCGCTTCAGTTGGCGGAGGGCCAGCGCTTTTTGACGTCGGGCGGGATGGGCTCAATGGGGTTCGGCCTGCCGGCGGCCATCGGGGCCTGCTGCGCGGTGCCGGGCCGGCCGGTGGTGCTGGTGGCCGGCGACGGCGGGTTTCAGACCAACATTCAGGAGTTGCAGACGGTGTTTCGCAATGGGCTCCCGCTGAAGATGGTGATCCTCAACAACCGCTCCCACGGGATGGTCCGCCAGTTCCAGCAGAGCTACTTCGACAGCCGCTTCCAATCGACCATGTGGGGCTACAGCGCCCCCGACTTTGCCGCGGTGGCTTCGGCCTACGGCATACCAGCTTTTTCGGTGGAGCGTCCGGAGGGGGTCGAGCGGGCGCTGGCCCGGCTGTGGGAGGACCCCGGTGCGCCGGGTTTGCTCGAGGTAGCGATCTCGCCGGAGGCCAACGTCTACCCCAAGATCGCCTTCGGGCACCCGATCACGGAGATGGAGCCGTTCGTCGCTCCCGTGCCAATGGGCGAAGGGATGGAAGGGACCTGAGCCGGCGTTCGGTTCGGAGGTAGATAGCAAGGGCGATCAACCACATGGCCAGCGCCAGCCCCGCCACCCCCAACTGCAGTCCCCGCTCCGGGGTGGCGTAGGAAGCGGTGAATTCGTACCTTCCGGCCGGCAGGACCCACCCCCGCAGGGTGGCGCCCACCGAGACGGGCGTGATGTCGGACCGGTCGGGCTCCCAGCCCCGGGCATAGGTTTCGTTTTCGATCATCAGGGACCGCTCGTCGAGATCGACCCGGTAGCGGATTTCGTCGAGGCCGTAGGACGTGGTCCTCACCCGGGTGGACTCCCGCCCGGCCAGCTCGGGGATCTCGATCTCCTTCCCCGAGCAGTCCAGCTCATCGCAGTTGTAGACGCGGGCGGTCCAGGGCTGCAGCATCACCTCACGCAGCCGCGGGTCGCCGATGATGTTGAAGCGGGCGGTGGTGATGAACGAGGAGAAATCGCCCAGGCTGTAGAAGGTCCCCAGGTGGGCCAGTCCGTCATCGGGGTGGCCCCCCCGGAGAGCGTTGGCCGGATCGACCTCGGGGAGGCGGGCCGGACGGACGGCGGGCGGTGTATCCAACTGCTGCCTGAGATCCCTGGCCTGACGGTCGTGCAGGGCCCGCTCCGGCACCTGGTCAGGGGGCAGGGCCCAGGTGCTGACGCCCGGGAAGATCTCCATCTCCACTATTACCCGGGTCCCCTCCACCAGTGTGAACAGCAGGACCACCCCAAACAGCAGTCTCGGTCCGAGTTGCGAGCGCGCCGTCACCACCCCAACCGTCAGCACCACCAGCGCTACCACCAGCCAGGGGGTCCGGGCCGGGGGAATTGGCGTTGACTGGGGCGCCAGCGCCAGACCGGCAATTAGCAGCAGACCCAGAATCGCCGCGACCGGCAGGGGCCGGCGGGCGGTGCCATCGGCGATGCGACTCCACCCGAATGCGCTCAGCAGCAGCAGGGCCACCGCAATCATCGCCTTGTTGTCGGAGGCCACCAAGCGGGAGGGGAAAAGCAGCGGGAACGCGGCCATGACCCGCCCCGCGGGGAGCCACCCGGGCAGAAAGGACAGCACCATAGCCAGGGCTCCGGTGGCTGCCAGTGCGAGGTGGCGGCGCACTGTTTCCCGCCCGACGCCGGCAAGCCCGATCAGAACCACCA
>Ga0247713_1000682_pt1 | contig 19226 bp, 18 predicted proteins | sample 21E_NmetaG_FD_189936 | JGI IMG/M metagenome (GOLD analysis project Ga0247713, IMG submission 189936) | Soil microbial communities from hillslope of Landscape Evolution Observatory, University of Arizona, Oracle, AZ, United States - 2-1-E_N | ecosystem: Engineered > Artificial ecosystem >... | reverse complement strand
CTTGTGCCCCCACCCCCCGAAGCACCTTGCGGGTGCTCTCCGTGGGCCGCACACCGATGGCGCGCGCCACCGGTCCGGGTGCCGTCAGCGACGGCACACCCAGCGCCACGCTGAACCACCCCAGCAGACGGGCGAGCTTCTCACCGGACGTGCGCTCGGTCACCACGGGCTCCCATCGTCGCCGTTCTCGCCGCGCCACTATCGACAGGGGCTCTGGTCTTTACACACGCCGGGGTTCTTGTCGTCTCGTGCCTCCCGTCGACGACCGCGGGGTGGTCGCGCGGTTGACGCCGGTGCGCCGGCTGCGCATGCTCTAGCGCAGTGGTCCGGTGGGGGTGGGGATCGTGGGAGAGTGCTGCTACTCGGGGGAGTACGCCGAGTTCTTCTCCGAGCGCGCGGCGCACCGGACCGCCCGTCGGTTCCTGCGCCGGGGGTTGCGGGGCAGCGCCCGCGCGCTCGCCGACGCGGTGGCCGGCGCCGGGCTGGAGGAGGCCACGATCCTGGAGGTGGGCGGCGGAGTGGGCGGCATCCACGTGGACCTGCTGCGGCGGGGGGCCGCGGCGGCCATCAACGTGGAGCTGTCACCCAGCTGGGAGGAGCCGGCGATGCACGTCCTCTCCCAGAACGGGTTGGAGGACCGGGTCGACCGGCGCTTCGGTGACTTCGTCGCCGTGGCCGACGACCTGCCCAGCGCCGATGTCGTCATCCTGCACCGGGTGCTCTGCTGCTATCCCGACTGGCCGGCGATGCTCGGAGCAGCGCTGGAGAAGGCCCAGCGGTTGGTGGGCTTCACCGTACCGGTGGACCGATGGTGGACCCGCCTGGCCATCGGCGCGGGCAACGCGCTGCTGCGCGCTCGCGGACGCGACTTCCGCGCCTTCGTCCACCCGCCCCAGCGCATGATCCACGCCATGGGGGCCGCCGGTTTCAGCGTGCGCTCGGACCGCTCGGGCCTGGTCTGGCAGACGGTCGTCGCCGAGCGCTGAAAACCCCCGTCAGCAATCCATGGCGGTCGCTGCGCGACCGCCACAAGCGGCACAGCAGAGAATCGCCTCGCTGGCGCTCGGGCCATTCACGTCCTCAGGAGGTCATGCTGGCGGGGTCGAGGCCCCGCGTGGCGCACCAGTGCCGGTAGGCCCCTGGGCTCACTTCGCTCGGCTTGATCTCGCTGCGGCCACCCCAGAACACGTTCGTGTAGCCGACGGGGATGCCGACCGACTCGAGGTGCGCGTCGATGGCCGCCTTGTGTGCGAGCACCCGGTCCTTCTCCGTACCGTGGGCGACGCCCATGATGTTCACGTCCGCGAACTCGGGCCCTCCCTCCCGCCAGTAGGCGTGCGTCATGCAGTGGTGGCGTCCCACCTCCTGGCCGGCGCGCACCTCCATGCCCTGCGGCACGCGCCAGTGGAACAGGGCGTTGTAGCGGGTGACCCGCGTGCCGTCCGCGTGCTTCTTCACATGCTCCAGGAAGGTGGAGAACCGCCCGACGATGCGTCGCTCGTTGAGGGACTCGGCGATCGCGCAGAAGTCCTCGATCGACTCCCCCGCTTCGGCGGCGCGGGGCGCCCACAGATCCGGCTGCAGCTCGGCGGGGGCGAACTCGCGCTTCAGCGCCACGACGACGCGCCACTCCCGTTCGGTGAGGTCGACGACCTCGGTGTCCTGCACACGTCCGGGTTCGTCGGTCTTGTCGCCCGGTTCCACGGTGCGCCTGCGGACGTGGCCGACCCCGAGGGTGAACAGCTTGAGGGCGGGCAGCAGCTTGTAGCTCGTCGCGCCCGTCTGCGCCAGCAGGTACCGGCAGTGGGCGTCCATGTCGAACGGCCGCGGGACCTTGAGCGTCGTCCACAGCTTGTAGTCGCTGCCGGGCGTGTCGCGGTCGGTCGTGCGGGTCACGACGTGGCCGGAGAACGGGTCCTCGTGGAACAGGAAGTCGAAGGCCGGTTTCAGCTGCTCCTGCGGAACCTTCCAGGCCACGAGTGCCCCCGGCGCGAGGCTGGTGGACAGCAGTGTCTGGCGGACCCGGCGGATCGTACCCGCCTGCAGCATCGCGACGATCCGCTCGATGAGGGTGTCGAGGTCCACCCCCGAGGCCTCGGCGATCGCATGCAGCGGATACCGCGAGAACCCCTGCACCCGGTCCTCGGACACGGCGAGGATCTGGGCGTTGACCGGGTCGTCGACCTGCGTGGGGATGGTGGAGATAGCCATTGGGCCCAGTGTAGGTGGTCGGCTCCCGCACCCGGCCGTCGCTGGCCGACGCTCTCTCAGGTCGTGGGGAGGCCGTCGGCCGCGCGCTGTAGCACGGCGAGGTCGATCTTGCGCATCCCGAGCATCGCCGCCATCGCGCGCCGCGCCCGTTCGGGGTCCGAGTCGTCGAGCACCTCAGCCACCCCCGTCGGCACCACCTGCCAGGAGACCCGAAGCGGTCCTTCAGCCAGCCGCACTGGCCTTCCGCGCCGCCGTCGGACAGCTGCTGCCAGTAGCGGTTCGATCTCGTCCTGCGTGTCGCAGGTGATCGGGAAGGAGACCGCCTCATCGAAGGTGAACTCGGGACCGCCGTTGATGCCGACGAAGCGTTGACCGTCCAGCTCGACCTCCACGGTCATCACCATGCCGGCGGGCCGGGGCCCCGCCTCGTTGTAGCGGGTCACCCCCACGATGCGGGAGTTGTCGAAACCCATGTGTAGAAGTTCGCGGCCTCCTCGGCCTCGGTGTCGAACCAGAGACTCGGGACGATCTTGGGCTGCATCGCGCCTGCGCCTGCCGGACCGCTCCGGTGTGCTGGCGTGCCGCGACATCCGCGCCGAGCATCCCGACATGGCCGTGCTCATGCTCACCTCGTTCTCCGACGACCAGGCGCTGTTCGACTCCATCATGGCGGGCGCCGCCGGCTACGTGCTCAAGCAGATCCGCGGTGGCGACCTCATCGACGGCATTCGCCGTGTTGCCGCCGGCGAGTCCCTGCTCGATCCCTCGGTCACCACTCGTGTGCTCGACCGGGTCCGCAACCCTCGCGGCGGCCAGGACCCCCGACTCGCCAGGCTGACCCCACGGAGGTGCGGATCGTGGAGATGATCGCCGATGGGTTGACCAACCGCGAGATCGGCGAACGATCCACCTCGCCGAGAAGACGGTCAAGAACTACGTCTCGACCCTGCTCACCAAGCTGCAGGTGTCCCGCCGCGCCGAAGCCGCCGCCTACTACGTCGAACACCGCGAACGTGGCGACAGGGGCGGCTGATCCGTCATCGCCCGGGGGGAGAGTCGTGGCCGAGGAGGCCGAGGCTCATCAGGCGGATGCTCCACAGCACGGCGCGGCGCAGTCGGGCGTGCCGCTGCAAGGCTCCTCGTCCGCTGCGTCATCGCCGAGCAGGGCGCTGGTCGATGTGCAGCAAGACTCTCCGCGCAGCGCTTCACGTCCCTCACGCAGCGCGACGGCGGCAATCACCAGCGCAGCGACCGGATCGGCCCACGACCATCCAAGCGTCGCGTTCACGAGCAAGCCGACAAGCAGTATCGCGGACAGCCACGCGCACAGCAGCGTCTGCTTGGAGTCGGCGACGACGCTCCCGGAGCCGAGCTCCCGTCCGGCGCGTCGCTCCAACCAGGAGACGGTCGGCATGACCACGACGCTGAAGGCCGCGAGCGCGATGCCGACCGTGGACGGCGCCGGCTCCACGGCGCCGAGCAGTGATCGAACCGCCTCGATGGTGACATAGGCAGCCAGGGCGAAGAAGGACAGGGCGATGAGCCGCGTCGCGGTCCGCTCACGCTCGGCGTGGTCGCGGGCGCTGAACTGCCAGGCGATTGCGGCAGCCGAGACGACCTCGACGGTGCTGTCCAACCCGAAGCCGACCAGCGCAGCCGACGATGCGGCCCTGCCGGCGACGATGGCGACCACTGCTTCGAGGACGTTGTAGGTGATCGTGAAGGCCACGATCAACCGCACCCGCCGGCGCAGCACCGCGGTACGCGGGATGGTCGGCGTCGAGTCCCTCATGGCAGCCCCTGCGGCGTGAAGACCGCCAACGCGCAACCGTGCAAGGACCCGACGTGGTGGCTTGCACTGAATTGGCCCCATCCCATCGACCCAAGGTAGCTACTGCAGCGCCCAAACGGCATGCGACGACGACTCGGCACACGCCCTCTTGACAGGCGGCATTCCGTGTGAGTGACTATGCTTCATATATGGCCATAATGGTGAAGCACTGCGGGGAGTAGCATGCCGCGGTGGGAGGAACAGCCGCCTTACTGGAGGCAGCCACCATGCCGTTGCCCGCTTCCCTCTGGCACAGCGTCGCTTGGCTGCACCGCGGGGCACGGCTTCCGGTGCGTGGAGGGACGTCATGAGTGACGGACAGGGCGACAACCCGGCCCGAGTCATCTACGACAGCCTCGTCTCCGAGCTGCGCCCCACAGCCGCGCGCTATCGGATGTTGATCGCCGCACTCCGTCCGCTGTGGATCGAGGAGGTGGTGTGCCCCGTCAACATCGCTGTTCGCGAGCTGTGCCGCGCCGCCGAGGCGGCCGAGTCCGGCAATGAGACGACGCGTCACGCACACCACGAGGCCGCGCGTGCACAGCTTTACCAGGCCCTGTCCACGGCGCGGCTGCTGACCCTCGAAGAACGCCTGCAGGAAGTCGTGGTCAACGACCTGCTTGGTGACGCGCCGTCTGGCGACGGATCGCTTCGGACCCTGGACGACACCTGGGGATGGCGAGCGCACTGAGGCGCGGAGACGGGAGCGGCAGCGGTGACGGGTACGGCGACACGGCCGGCTTCCCGGCCACGTCGCTTCGCCAGCTGAGCGCCCCAAAGGGAGGATGCTTCATGAATATATGTTGACATGAAGCGGGTGAGGCGATAGGCTGCTGCGGTCCGTCAGTAGTCGGACACAGTGGGAGGGTCTCCCGCTGCAGCCGGTCCGTCCGAACGACGCGAGATCGCCGCAATCAGGCGTGACGCGCAGCAGTCCGCGCGCGATGCGCGTAGTTCCACCCCGCCGCTCCAGGGAGCCAAAGGAGCCACCGTGACATGTGCTTCAAGAACCTGCCCGTCCAGTTCGACGCACAGGGCAAGGCCAGCCTGAAGGAGGGCGTGGCAAACCCGTGGGCCATCGACGGAGCGACGAGACCGAAGAGCTTCACCAAGACCAAGACCGCCCGGGTGTCGGGCGGTGCCGTGGCCACCGAGCCGCAGGTCCGCGACTGGATGATCGACCCGATCACCCGCGTGGCCGGCGCGCTGGCGATCCACGTCCAGCTGGACCTGGAGAAGCGCGAGTCCATCGAGTGCCACTCGATGGCGATGCTGTTCCGCGGCTACGAGCTGATCCTCGAGGGCCGCGACCCGCGCGACTCCATCGACCTCACCTCGCGTGCCTGCGGCGTGTGCGGCGGCACGCACGCGACCTGCTCGTCGCAGTGCATGGACATGGCGTTCGGGGTGCGCCCGCCGCCCATGGGCGTCCTGGCCCGCAACCTCGGTGAGCTGGCCGAGATGCTTTACGACGATCCGGTTCACCTCGGGCTGTTGGCAGGCCCGGACTACTCCACGCCGCTGGTGGAGGTGACCAACCCCGAGCTGGTGCGCAAGGCCGAGAAGACCCTGGCGCCCAACTCCGTGCTGCACGGCTACGAGACCATCAAAGACATCATGGACGCCATGGCGCCCCTGACGGGCAAGATCTACCTCGAATCCATCCACATGACCCGTGTGGGCCGGGAGATGGTCAACCTGTTCTACGGCAAGTTCCCCCACCCCTCCACGCTGGTGCCCGGTGGCGTGACCACGACCATCACGACCTCGACGTTCAACGAGTACAACTCCCGACTCATCAAGTTCCTCGACTACGCCAAGCGCGTCCAGGGCTGGTGGAACGACATCCTGGACTTCTTCCTCGAGGCCAACCCACGCTACGCCGAGGTCGGTGACCGGCCGATCAACATCATCCAAGCCGGCGCGTGGGACGACCCCGAGGCCTACGACGCCACGTACGCCAACCTCGACACGTGGGGCAACATGCGCCGAGCCACACCCGGGGTGATCATCGACGGCAAGCTCGTCACCACCAACCTCACCCAGATCGACACCGGCATCGAGGAGTTCATCGACCACTCCTTCTACGAGGAGTGGACCGGCCAAACCCAGCGCTACCAGACCGACCCCAACGGCAACCCGATCTCGCCCTACCACCACTGGAACAAGATCACGATCCCCAAGCCGGGCGCCCGGGACTTCAAGGAGAAGTACACCTGGGACACCGCACCGCGGTGGGACCGCCAGGTCGTGGAGACCGGCGTGTACGGGCGCATGTGGACCACGGCCCTGGCTCAGCGCCAGCCGCCGAGCGACTTCGTCCAGCCGACCGGTGACGGCCTGCGCATCCTGCTGATCAAGGGCGAGCTGCCCGAGATGGAGCTGTTCTGGAAGGTGCCCGACCGGCTGAACGCCTTCGAGCGCAACCGCGCCCGGGCGATGTCGGTGGGCTGGCACGCGGCCAACGCCCTGACCGTGCTGCTGCAGGCCTACGACTACTGGCGCCGGGGCGAGACCAAGGCGTACACCAAGTTCACCGTGCCCAAGGACGAGCGCCGCGGGGTCGGGTTCTGGGAGGCCTCCCGCGGGTGGCTGAGCCACCACATGACGATCGACAAGGGTCGCATCGTCAACTACCAGATCAACACGCCGTCCACGATCAACGCAGCCCCCAGGGACCCCTGGGGCCAGCCCGGACCGTACGAACAGGCAACCATCGGCACGCCCCTGCTGGAGACCACCGGCGAGGACAACCTCAAGGGCATCGACATCCTGCGCACGATCCGCAGCTTCGACCCCTGCATGCCGTGCACGACGCACATCGACACCGGCAAGGGCGTCATCAGCCGGGAGGTCAACTCCTGCTCGTGCACCCTCGAGTAGCGACCTCCACAGCGTTCCACCGGCCTCCCACGGCCCCTCGAAATGGCTCCCCGAGGGGCTCGTGGGAGGCGGTGGTTCTGCTTGCCGAACCCTCAGTGGGCGGAGGGCCAGGTCGGCGACGCAATGCCGTGGTGCGTGCTGCGCAGTCTGCGAAGGTAGGCGGCAGGTAGCCGCTGTCGCTTCCTCACCCGTCGACGTCGGGGTCGTCGTCGGGTTCGCAGTCCCGGCAGTAGGGGATGTCGGGGTCCTGCCACTCGACGTGGCGACCGCAGGCGATACAGGTCTGGTGCATCCAGCAGGCGGCATCACCTATCGCCCTGAAGCCTACCGGAGCACCCCGGCTACCCGGGTACCGTCCTACAGCAACCTTCGGCGACCTCTCACCAGGCAGGTGTAGGCACCGGCGGGCGCGTCGACGGTCACACGGTCGCCGGGGCGCGATCCGAGCAGCGCTCGGCCGAGTGGCGAGGTGATCGAGACCCGGCCGTCTGACGCCCTGGCTTCGACCGGATGCACCAGGGCGTACGTGTCGACCTGGCCGTCGGGCATCTCGACGTCGACCTCGTCGCCGAGCTCGACGATCGACGGATCCTCGTCGAGGCTTGCCAGATCGCCGGCCGACTGGAGCGCGGCCGACAGCGCCTGTACGCGCCGCAGGAGTTGGCGATGCTCGGCGAGTTCGTCCGCGCCCCGCTCCCCGGCGCTCATGCGCTCCGCAAGCTCAGCGAGAACCACCAACGTGCGGTCGAGCTGCCGCTGCAGGTCGCGCCGACCTGCGGTTGTCAGCAGGGTCGGTTCTAGCTGGGCGGGGACGGCCATCTCGACCTCCACAGGACGGCGCCCTGGCGAGCGCAGGCGGGGATACTGCTTCAAGTATAGCGCGCTACATGAAGCATAACTCTGTGCGGGTTCAATTCGGCGATCAGCTGCCGGAGCCGAGGATCCACAGGACTTCGGTGTCGGTGTCGGCCGGGTTGGCCCACGCGGTGATCGCCGCGGTGTGCGCCACGAGCGTGTCGCCCTCGTGCAACGTCTCGACCGCCCCCTGGAGCTCGACCTGCAGGACACCTCGGAGAACGACGACGGTCTCGCTGGTCTTGACCGCGAACAGGGGGGCGCGACCGTTGGCCCGACCCGTGAACGTCAGCTGCCAGACGCTCATCGCGGGACCGTCGGTTCGTCGCTGGCCGGTCACGCCGCTGGCGAGCAGGGCTTCAGGTTGGGCGCCGCGCCGGTGCACCCGAAATCCGCGTTGTAGCGCGACCGCGGCGCCCCCTCCCACCCCGAGGGCCTCCCAGATGCGCATGAGCGTCTCGGCGGACACGGCCCGCACGCCGCGTTCGGCCTGGGACAGCGCCGAGGGGCTGATGCCGACCTTGCGGGCCAGCTCCGCCTGCCCGACGCCACGCCAGGCGCGCAGCTCGCGCAGATGGTCACCGAGCCGCTGGCGCTCCATCTCGCCCGGTCGCGCGTCGACGAGGTCGCCGTCGACCAGCCGCGCGACCACGGAGCGACCGGCCACGGACGGGTCCCTGCCGTCGGCCTTCACGACGTCGAGGTGGAGGTCGTCGCCGGTTCCGTGGATCGTGACGACGACCTGGGTGACGGCGGTCAGCCGCCGGACGAACGCATCGTCGTGCCGGTTCAGGCGCAGCACCCACAACGCGACGCTGCGCCGGCGAAACAGGCGAGGGCAGGCCCACAGGAACAGATCCAGCGCCGCCTGGTCCCCCCAGCGATCCGCCAGGTCGTCTAGGGAGTCGATCGCGAAGGCCGCGTCGGGACCGACGTGCTCGTCGGCTTCGGCGAGCTGCGAACGCGCCTGCTCCGACGTGACGCCCGCGGCCGACCAGTCCAGCCCCTGCCCGCGGCCGTGGCGGCCCGTCGAGTCGGCGACTATCAGACGCTCCCGCTCGGTACCCTCGATGTAGCGGTCGACCAGCCAGTCGGCGGGTACGTCCTCGTCGAGCATGACGACGAGGTTGTCGCCGACGCGCACGCCGTCGATGAGCGCGTCGAGCACCGCTACGCCGCTGGTCTGCATGGAAGTTGCGGGCACCGTGGATCCTTCCCCTCGACCGCTTCAATGCTACATGAATCAGTGAAGCACGCAACAACAGGGGGCGGCCGCCTCCACGCATGCAACCTGGCAGCTTACGAGCGTGAACGGCGGGTGAGGGCCACGCCGCCCCGGATTGTCGAGGTCACGCCACCGCTCCGGGCTGGCGGGGCGTCTCGATCCATGCCTGCTCGCCTGTCTCGCACGACTGCACGACAGGGAGATAAAGGCTCTCACCTCGAGCTGGTCGGACAGCCACAGGTTGCGGCGGACTCGCTCCTGCTCGCCGGCGCCGTGGGAGCTCGTACCCTCCACCGCCGGGGCTCCGAGATCGCCACCCGTCGCCCACCGGAGTCCGGTGGCTAGATCGTGTCTCGCACGGTTCGATCTTCTCACGGAGCAACCGGACAGACGCTAGCCGCCGTGGGTGACGTGGCCGTCGGCCATGCCGCGGTCGAGCACCCGGGCCAGGAACGAACCCATCTGGTCACGGCGCACGGCCGCGGCCGGCGCGTACGTCGTGGCCGAGGTGCGCCACCGGGTCGTCGGACATCCGAATGGTTACTGACCACGAGTGAAATCTCCTGCAGTCTCGACAGCGTGGCGGCGTGGTCCCCGTCGAGGGTGATGTCGCAATGTCCGCGAGAGCGACGAAGAAAGGCCTGTTCGGGCGTCCGCAGCGGTGCACCAGTGCGCCCCCCGGGCGGTATCCGCCGGGTCGTCGCGACCCGCTCCGTGCGCGGCGGACGGCTTACGCCTCCGGCAACTCGAAGCTCACAGTTGACACGAACTCGCCGAACGCTTCTTGCGGGTCGGACAGGCCAACCACCTCTACCACGTACATGCGGTCGACGACCTTGATGATCCGGGTGCGGACGAGGAACTCCTCCGCGCGTATCAGCCCGTCGATCGCACCGTGGCCGTCGTGGGACGTCATCCCTGCAGACTCCAGCCGCCCCTCGGTGGCCACGGCGCCACCGTTAAGGGCGGCCTGAAAGTCGAACGGCGAGCCGGCAGGCAGATCAGCGTACGACACGACGAAGGCGAGGTCCTCCGACGTTTCGCTGAAGAACGACACCATGGTGCCCTGGATGCCAAACACGTCGAAGGGGACCTCCTCACGGACGGGAAGGCCGGGGAAACCAGCTCGGAACCGGCCGTCCGCGGCGTAGTAGCCGTGGACGCGGCTCTCTTCGACGTAGGTTTCAACGCGCTGGATTCCCTCCTCCACCTGGCCGGTTTTCTCCGGCGCGTCGGCCCCCGCCTCTACGGGGTCGGGGTTCTCCGGCGGGTCGGCCGTCGCCTCCACGGTGACGGCCTTCTCCTGCGGGTCGGCCCTGACCACCTGGATGCTGCCGACGACCAGGAGCGCCGCGATGGTCGCCGCCAGCGCGCTCGTGACCCAGATCGGAGGATCTCTGGGATCTCCGCCAGCCGTGTGCATTTTCACGCGAATCTCTCGGCGCACGAGCGCACACCATCCAGGGCCACGCCCTGCCGGAGTGCCCGCCGGTGCTGATACTCATCGATCGGGGGACCGTCCCTATCAGACATAACGACCCAATCACGAAAGGGTGACGGGATCCTTGGTACAGCCGAGCACGCAAGCACCGGCCGCCAGGAGTACGGCCCAACGTCCGTACGAGACGGCGCGAACACGACCTATGCCGGGTAGGCACGAAGTCGAGAGGAGCCACGACTTCACTGTCCGTCATTCCGTCGCCGACCGCTCGGCCGCCGCTGAGGCCATCCAGGCAACGACGCGCCGGGAGCCCGCCCGTTGGACTACCGACTGTCCTGCATGCCGCGGACCATGCGGATCTCCCGCACACCGCCCTCGACCTGGGCCGTCCCATCGGCAACGAAGCCGTGCTTGCGGTAGAACGCCTGTGCGCGAGGGTTCGGGTCGGCCACCCACAGCGCCACCGACTCCTCCGGATCGACGACCGCCTCCAGCAGCGCCGGCCCAGCACCCGAGCCGTGATCGGCTGCATACACATAGAGCACATACAGCTGCCTCGCCCACGCCGCTTCGACGTCCAATGGCGGGCCTGACATGGCAATGCCGACCAGTTCGCCATCCCGCTCGGCGACAGCCACGCGGTTCTCCCGATAGCGCTCGTCGGTCAACGCGGCAGTCCAAAACCGCTCCCGAGCAGCGGGGAAGCCCGGGTCGTCGAGCACCGCGTCCGACATGAGTCCCCGATACGTCTCCTGCCAGCACCGCACATTCACGCGCGCCATCTGCGCGACGTCCTCGACCCGAGCCGGGCGAACAATCAGCGAGGAATTCACCGCCGAATCGTAGGCCGCCAACGCCGGCGGCACGCTCACGTGGCAACAGGACAGCGGCCGCTTCGAGGTGCGCGCCCAACTGCCCGCCGACCCCGCGCCCCAGGCCGGATCGGCCCACGAGGGCTCGACTTGATCCGGCTGCTGCTCGCCGACGACGAGGACCTGATCCGCGGCGCCCCCGCAGCCCTGCTGAACCTCGGGGAAGACCTTGAGGTGGTCGCACAAGCCGCCACCTCACAGCCGCGGTCGACCTGGCCGTCGCGCATCCGACCTGACATCGCCGTGCTGGATCTGGAAATGCCACCCGCCGACGGGCTACGGGCCGCCCAGCGCATCGGTGAGCAGCTTCCACCCAGATCCTGCTCGTCACACGCCACGCCCGACCCGGCGTGCTCCGCCACGCACTGTCAGCCGGCATCGCCGGCTTCGTGCTCAAGACCACACCGGCAGCCCGGCTCGCCGAGATCCTCCGCGGCATCCATCACGGGCGCCGCTACGTCGATCCGCACATCGCCGCCTCAGCGCTCACCGACGACGACTGCCCGCTGACCAGCCGCGAGCTCGAAGTGCTCCAGGCCACCCGCACCGGCGTCTCGGTCGACGAGATCGCCCAGCAAGTCAACCTCGCACCGGGCCCGAGCAAAAGCCCCGTGGGACGACCGTGCGGTCGGCGCAGCAAGCGGATGCTGTCGCCGACGGAGAAGTATGAGATCTGGCCGCAGCTCGTCCGCCAGGAGATGACGATGGCTGAGGCGGCCGCCCAGTGGCAGGTCGACCGGTCCACGATCATGCGTATCCGCACGGTGGCCAAGGAGGGCACGCTGGCGGCCTCGCGTCCGGGAGTCAGTCTCGCGAGCGCGGTTACGAGCTGAAAGCGGTCAAGGCCGAGAACGCCCGTCCGGCCGAGGCCGTCAAGGAAATTGCAGTCAAGCTCACCCTCGTGGAGGGAAAGACGGCTGGGGCTAAAGGGGATGTCTCGATGCTTCCTCAGCAGGATTCATCGTGTGACGGGTCGTCACCCCTGCGAGATCGGGCTTTGCTTGCCTCCCTGATCAGTCGACCGAGGAGGATGGGATGCACCCCCCTTCGGACGACAGGCGCCGCGGAGCGTACCGAAGGGGCGGCACCCCCTGACCCAGCTGTTTGGGTCTTGACAGCCGCCGAGTCGCCCGCCATCTTGAGATCTCAGATCTGAGACCTCAAGGATACGGTGCTGCACGCATGGCCGGTCGCGCAAACCCCGGACGGACGCCGCTATGAGCCCCGAGCGGTCGGAGACCGCGCACGTCCGCAGCAACGGCCAGATCACCTTGCCGGCCTCCGTCCGCCGCGTCGCCGGCCTGCAGGAGGGCGACGTCGTCGAGTGCGAGGCGCTCGACGACGGCAGCGTCCTGCTGCGCCCCGTGGCGATGATCGACCGCGTCGAGGCGGACCTCATGCTCCGTGCCGAGAGCAAGGGGCTCGACCCGGACGCGCCCGGCGGGCTGCGGGAGCGCGCCGCCGAGCTCGCGCGCCGCCGGCTGCTGCCCCCGCTGACCGGCCGGCGGCTCGGCGAGCTCATCGACCGCTACGAGCGTGGCGAGCTCAGCCGCCGGCGCTTCATCGGCCATGCCCTCATCCTTGGTCTGCCCGTGTCCGTCCTTTCCACGCTCCTCGGCACGAACCTGCGGGCCGACCCCGGGTTCCCCCTCCCGGGCCTCGTGGCGAACGAGGAGGCCCCACCGCCGGCCACGCGCCCAAGGGTGCGCATCAGCCAGGCGTTCCACTCGCTGCTCTACCTGCCCCTCTACATCGCCGAGGACGCCGGCTTCTTCGACGAGGAGGGCGTCGACGTGGACCTCGAGACCGCGGGCGGCGGGCCGGAGGCGTGGTCCACGGTCGTGGCTGGTCTCGCGGACTACTCGGTGCACGACCCCGTCTTTGCGGTGCGCGCCCATGAGCGCGGCACGACCGACGCCGTCGTCGTTGGCACCATCTGCGCCGGCCAGGCGATCGTGGCCGTTTCCCGTGACGAGGCGATCGGGCGCACGCAGGACCCGGCGGTGTTCATCACCGAGACGCTGGCCGGCCGCACCGTCGCCACGCAGCCCGAACCCGACTCGCAGTGGGCCATGCTGCAGTTCCTCGGCTTCCTGTACGGCGTCGCGATGAACAAGGACTACGCCAACCTGCAGGTGCCGATCGGCTGCGAGCCGCAGCCGGTGTGGGAGGAGCGGGCCGACGTCGCCCTGGCCTTCCCGCCCGTGGCCGACATCGCCATCGCCGAGGGTATGCACGAGGTCTTCGACGCCTCGAGCTACTTCGGGCCATTCCTGCTGTCGGCCCTCTGCTCCCGGCGCCGCTACATCCAGGATCACCCCTTCGCCCACCAGGCGGTCATCACCGCGCTCGAGAAGGCCGCGCAGTACGCTCACGCCTTCCCCGGCGAGGCCGTGCGCATCGCCCAGCGACAGTTCTCCGACGCCGACCCCGACACGATCGCGTCGGCGACCCTGCGTTGCCTGCAGCGCAACTTCGTGGCGCAGCACATCGCCGTCGACGACGAGGCCTGGCGGGAGAACGGGATCATCCACCGCTTCGTCGGAACGCTGCGCACCTACCACGAGCTGGCCGAGATCGTCGACAACGACGCGGCCCTGCATGCCTACCGGAGCCTCGGGAATCTCGCGCTGACCTGGTCGGGTCCGCGCGCCCTCGCCGAGCGGCCCAGGAAGACGCTGTCGGGATAGCAGCGCGGCAACAGAAAGGGAGGCAATGCAGCAGCGACGCAAGCCGAGTGCCGATGGTCGAACGGCCGGGGGCCGCCTGCAAGCGGGCGGGTCAACAGCCCCGGGCGAGGGGGCGATGCAACCTCACAGGGTGGGCCTGAGCCGACGCCAGTTCATGCGCGGAGCGACGGTGCTCGGCGCCGGCGCGGCCTCCGCCGGGCTCCTCGGGGCGTGCTCGCCCGGGCAGGAGCAGGAAGCGGCGCCCGGGGGCAACGGCGAGGAGGGGCTGCAGCCGCCACCTGGCGCGCAGACCGGGCACATCGAGACGAGCCCCGACGACCGGCACGCCGTCCACATCAACCAGGCGTTCCAAGCGCTGCTCTACCTGCCGCTGTACATCGCCAACGACGTCGGCTTCTTCGACGAGGAGGGCATCGACCTGCAGGTCACCACGGCCGGTGGCGGCACGCAGTCGTGGTCGGCGGTGGTCGGCGGCTCGGCTGACTACTCGATCCACGATCCGATCTTCCCGTCCATCTCCGCCGAGCGCGGGCAGGCCGACGGGGTGGTCGTGGGCACGATCTGCAACGGCCAGGCGATCCTCGCCGTCACGAATGACCAGGAGCTCGAGGTGACCACCGACACCGAGGAGTTCATGGTCGACCGGGTTGAGGGCCGGCGCGTGGCGACCCAGCCAGAGCCCGACTCGCAGTGGGTGCTCATGCGCTACCTCGGTGAGCTCTACGGCGTGGAGATGAACGACGCCTTCGAGAACATGCAGGTGACGATCGGCACGGAGATCGGCCCGGTGCTGCAGGACCAGGCCGACATCGCCCTGGCGTTCCCCCCCATGGCCGACATCGGCCTCGCGCAGGGCCTGCACGAGCTGTTCGACTTCTCGCACTTTTTCGGCCCGTTCGCGCTGTCGGGCCTCTGCACGCGCCGCTCGTACATCGACGACAACCCCGTCGCGCACCAGGGCGTGATGAACGCCCTCGAGAAGGCGTGCCAGTACGCGTACGCCTTCCCAGAATCCGCGATCGAGATCGCCCAGCACGAGTTCCCCGACGAGGACCCCGAGGTCATCGCGAGCGCGGCCGAGCGCTGCCTCGCCCGCATGTTCGTGCCGACGCACGCCTTCGTCGACACCGAGGCCTGGCGGCAGAGCCAGAACCTCAACCTGTTCGCCGGCAACATCGAGGAGTTCCACACCATCGACGACGCGGTCAACAACGACGCGGCGCTCCGGGCCTACCGCAGCATCGGCCTGGCGAAGCTCACGCTGTGGCAGGACGGGCCGCGGGAGATCGCCGACCGCGTGGCGACGTAGGAGAGCAGACAGGCATGGGTGAGCACGCCGGGCAGCCGCAGCAGAAGCCGAAGGTCGAGATCGACAACATCTCGAAGGACTTCCTCACGAGCCGCGGTCGGGTCTCCGCACTGCGGGACATCAACCTCACCGTGGCCGACGGCGAGTTCCTCTGCATCTGCGGCCCGAGCGGCTCGGGCAAGTCGACGCTGTTCAACATCATCGCCGGCCTGCAGCCGCCCACCCGCGGCACCATCCGGATCGACGGCGTCGACGTCACCAGCTCGGTGCTCGGGCACGTGAGCTACATGTTCCAGAAGGACCTGCTCGTGCCGTGGCGCACCGTAACCGAGAACGTGACGCTCGGTCTGGAGGTGCGCGGCGTGCCTTCCTCGGAGGCGGAGGAGCGCGCCCGCAGCTACATCAAGCGGTACGGCCTGGCGGGCTTCGAGGACACGTTCCCGAAGGACCTGTCGGGCGGCATGCGCCAGCGCGTGGCGCTCATGCGGACGATGGTCCTCGACAACTCTGTGATTCTCATGGACGAGCCGTTCTCGGCCCTCGACTACCCGACGAAGCTGTCGATCGAGACCGAGGTGCGCGAGCTCGCCTCCGAGCTCGACAAGACCGTGCTGTTCGTGACGCACGACATCGACGAGGCTGTCTCGATGGGCGACCGCGTCGTCGTCCTGTCCCGTGCCCCGGGGCGCGTCAAGGCGATCCACGACGTCAACCTGTTCCAGCGCTACGGCTCCGTGGTGCGGGCGCGGGGCGCGGAGGAGTTCCGGGAGCACTTCAACCGCATCTGGGACGAGCTCGAGGTGACGACCGACGTCGGCGCCGGCGCCGGCGCGGCTGCAGCCGCGGGGAGGCGTGCATGACCGCGGCGGCAGCCACCACACCGGGAGGCGACCGATGAACCAGGAGAACCCGCATGGGACCGGCGCGGGACCCGCGGGCGGCAACCGGTCCGGCGGCCCCGGTGGGCTCGCTGCGGTCGAGCCGCCCGGGCCCGAGCCGGCGCGCCAGGACACGGCGGAGGCCCACGACACGCAGGCGGCGCTGAGCGGTCCGGCCGCGCTCAGCGAGGACGACCGACGGCACATCGCCGACATCACGCGGCGCCAGCGGCGCCAGGCGTTCGTCACCCGCGGCGTGCAGCTGCTGCTCGTCGTCGGCGCCCTCGCGCTGTGGGAGGGCGGCGCGCGCACCGGGGTCATCAACACGTTCTTCTTAGGGTCCCCGACCATCCTGTGGGAGCTGTTGCAAAACCGCTTCGCCTCGTCGATCCTGCCGGGAGCCGGCATCACCCTCGGGGAGACGCTCGCGGGCTTCGTGCTCGGCAACATCATCGGCATCAGCGTGGGGCTGGCGTTGTGGTACTCGCGGTTCCTGGCCAGGGTGCTCGACCCGTTCATCCTCGCCTTCGGCGCCACCCCCGTGCTCGCGCTCGCGCCGCTCATCATCATCTGGTTCGGCACCGGGTACTCGTCAAAGGTCGCGCTCGCGACGCTGTCCTGCGTCGTCGTGGCGCTCCTGCAGGCCTACAAGGGCGCAACCAGCGTCGACGAGGACCTCATCAGCCTCATGCGGTCCTTCGGGGCGACGAAGCACGCGATTTTCCGCAAGATCGTGATGCCGTCGTCGTACAGCTGGGTCGTCGCCGCGCTGAAGCTCAACATCGGCTTCGCGCTCATCGGCGCGGTGATCGGCGAGTTCATCTCGTCGCAGGCCGGCCTCGGCCACATCATCCTCGTGGCCGGCGCCAACTACAACATCCCCCTGGTGCTGCTCGGCATCATCTGCCTGTCGGTGCTCGCGCTGATCATGAACCTCGCGGTGGGCAGGATCGAGTCGTACCTGCTCCGCTGGCAGGATGACTGATGGACCCGCACGCCCCCGGCGCCCCGCCGTCGCCGACACCGTTCAGCTGTGACACGTTCGTGGCCATGCCCGACGCCACGGGCGGGCGCGGCGTGCTCATGGGCAAGAACAGCGACCGCCCGGCGGGTGACACCCAGCCCCTTCGCTACCTGCCGCGGCGCCGCCCGAGCGGCCAGCCGCTGCAGCTCGCCTACGTCACCGTCGCCGACGACCACGAGACGTTCGCGCACGTCGGCGCGTCGCCCTACTGGTGCTGGGGCCACGAGCTCGGGCTGAACCAGCACGGCGTGGCCATCGGCAACGAGGCGCTCTTCACGAAGGACCTGCGGGCCGCGATCTCGCACATGGAGGGCGGCGCAGCCCCCGACCGGGGACTGCTCGGCATGGAGCTCGTGCGGTTCGGCCTGGAGCGGGGCAGCAGCGCCCGTGCGGCCCTCGACGTCATGACCGCGCTCCTGGAGCGTTACGGCCAGTGGGGCTCGGCCGTGCCCGGCGGCGACGACCGCGACGGCGCTTACGACAACTCCTACGTCATTGCCGACTCCGCCGAGGCCTGGGTGCTCGAGACGTCGGGGCGGCGCTGGGCCGCCCGGCGGGTCACGACCGGCTACTGGGCGATCTCCAACCAGCCGAGCATCCGCACGCGGTGGGACGCCGGCAGCGACGACCTCGTTGCGCACGCCGTCGCGCAGGGCTGGTGGCCCTACGGCCGCGACAGGCCGTTCGACTTCGCCCTCGCCTACGTCGATATGGCCAAGCCGCTGCAGGTGTCGCAACTGCGCGTGCAGCGGTCACGGCAGCTGCTGCGCGACGCCATCGAGGACCACGGCCGGGTCGTCGTCGACGACGTCAAGCGGATCCTGCGGGACCACTACGAGGACACGTTCCTCGAAGGTCCCTACTTCAACGCGGCTCTCCCCGACTTCCTCAGCATCTGCATGCACGACTCCCCCGCCGGCTTCACGTGGGGCAACACCGCCTCGTCCGCCGTCTTCGGGCTGCCCGACGACGGCGAGCACCTGCCGATGCTCTGGTGGACCCCGGTCACGCCGTGCACCGGGCTGTACCTGCCGGTGTTCGTGCACGCCGGCGCGGTCCCCGCCACGCTCGCCCGCGGTGGGACGGCCGGCACGGTCGTGATCCCGCCGGCGCAGGCGCCGGAGGACGGCTACGACTCCGGGTCGTACTGGTGGCGGTTCCGCCGGCTGCTCGACTGGGCGAAGGGCGACGAGCTCGGTGGATCGTTCGCTGAGCGGCAGCCGCGCATCCGCGAGGCGCTCGACCCGCTCGAGCGAGCGTGGGCGGAGGAGGCGGCCGAGGTCGAGCGCACGGCCGTCGAGCTGCGCCACGAGGGCGCCGATGAGACCGCCGCCGGCCTGCTCGCCAAGTTCACCGAACGCTGCGCCGGCGAGGCGCTCGACCGGCTCGACAGCCTCTGCGAGCTGGAGGCGTGAGCGGGGCCGTGCCGGCCACGCGGGAGCCTTCGGCGCCGGAGCCGTCGGCGGGCGGGGCGGGAGCTCTGCGGGAGGCGCTCGCCGTGCACCCGCGCGTGCGCCTCGCGGCGCTGCCGACACCGCTGCAGCGGCTGGATTCGCTGTCGGCGGAGCTCGGGGTCGAGCTGTGGGTGAAACGCGACGACCTCACCGGAGTCGGTCTCGGCGGCAACAAGGTCCGCAAGCTCGAGTACCTCCTCGGCGACGCCCGCCGGCGTGTCGCCGACGTGCTCGTCACCGTCGGCGGCGCGCAGTCCAACCACGCCCGGACCGTGGCGGCGGTGGCCGCGATGGCCGGCATGGACTGCCACCTCGTCCTCGGGGGGCACCGGCCGGCGCAGGTCACCGGCAACCTCCTGCTCGACGGGCTGTTCGGGGCGCGAGCCCACTTCGCCGGCACCGAGGACTGGGCGGTCCTCGAGGAGCAGGCCGGCGAGCTCGCCGCCCTCCTGCAGCGGGACGGTCGCCGGCCCTACGTCATGCCGATCGGCGGGTCCACGGCGGTCGGGGCGCTCGGGTTCGTGGACGCCCTCGCCGAGCTTGCGGAGCAGTG